>Ga0306921_10001052_pt1 | contig 26206 bp, 29 predicted proteins | sample sta12Cox44000080_FD_203760 | JGI IMG/M metagenome (GOLD analysis project Ga0306921, IMG submission 203760) | Lab enrichment of tropical soil microbial communities from Luquillo Experimental Forest, Puerto Rico - statoxic.12C.oxic.44.000.080 (v2)... | ecosystem: Environmental > Terrestrial >...
AAATGTGAGGGCGGGCAGGAATCGACCACGCAAACAGGAGAAGTTGATCTCTGGAGGCCGATTGGCCTGATCAAAATCGGCCATTTTGCGACGGAAAGTAGCTAGGCTCTGTACGCGGCCATGCGTCGCTCGCGTATACCGACAAGACGTGAAAAAGGGCGAGCCCGTCCTGAAAGTCCAAATGTGGACCTTTTGAAACTCTCTGCTAGTACTCTTCAAATTCCTTCAAACCTGTAACCCCTTAAATTTCGAGCCCAGGTGGCGAGGGGCGGCGTACCGCCCAATTGGGCTCAAATCTGCCTTTAGGCTAATGACTCGCTCTTTCGTCGGAGTGCTTCGTTCATCTTCGGGCTCGCAAGAGACAGTGCTGCTTCGATGACGTACACGGCTATGACAAACAATTCGACGAAGCTCCAAAGGGGGGCGAGTTTCTATCCAAAAGATTGCCAGCGAGTGATTTCGCACCACGGGAAGAAGGTATCCACGGTGAGCAGGGGGCGATCAAGACAGGTGCTGACAAAAAGCGTAGGTTTGTAAATGGGTGCACGCTTCCGCTGTTCTCGCGTCCTGTCGAGAGCTGTGCTCCGGCAAAACGTCGCGCGGCTCATAGCCCTAGTGTTCTTTTCTTGTTCCTTTGTCGCGGCGCAAAGTGATAGGGCGGCCATTTCCGGTCGTATTGCCGACCAATCGGGTGCAGTACTGGTTGCAGCAAGGGTCGACGTTACCGATGTCGAGACTGGCGTCAGTGTTTCCACACTTGCGGGCGACGATGGCGTCTACGTGCTGACGAATCTGCGCCCTGGACCTTATCGCATGACGGTTCAGAAAGAAGGGTTCCGCACCATTGTGCTATCGGATTTGGTGCTGAATGTACAGGACGCGCTCAGCCGGAACTTCACTATGCAGGTGGGTATTGCAAGCGAAACGATTACGGTCACAGCGGGCCTCGACGAACAGAACCTGTCGGCCACCGTTAGCACCGTGGTGGATTCGCAATTTGTGCAGAACATGCCGTTGAACGGGGGCAGCTTTCAGTCGCTCATCGAATTGGCGCCCGGAGTGGTGGTTACGCCGTCGACTTTCATCCGTCCGGGTCAATTCAGCGTGAATGGGCAACGTAACAACGCGAACTATTTCATGGTCGACGGCGTCAGCGCCACCTTTGGGATCAATGCCTACTCCACGGGCAGCCAGGCCGTGGCCGGTGTGGTCCCCGCACTCACCAGCGGGGGCGGTACGAACAGCCTTGTCTCGGTGGATGCGATGAAGGAGTTTCGTATCCAGACTTCCAGTTTTGCGCCGGAATACGGACGCATGCCAGGCTCGCAAATCTCGATTGTAACGAGGAGCGGCACTAAGCAGTGGCATGGAACAGTCTATGATTACCTTCGTAACGACGCTTTCGACGCGCGAAACTATTTCAACGCGCCTCCCGAGCCCCAGCCCGCGCTCCGCCAGAACGATTTCGGCGGTACACTCGGAGGCCCGGTCTGGAAAAACCACATCTATTTCTTTTTCTCTTACGAGGGCTTGCGGCTCTTGCAGCCCAACGTTGAGGATGGCTACTTCCTGACGCCAGCTTCGAGAGCGAATGTGTCCCCGAGGTGGGCACCGATCGTAGACTCGTTGCCTGTTCCGAATGCGAACGCCCAGCTCAGCGATCCCTCGTGTGATAACGTAACCGTACCGTGCAGCGGAGAGATCAAGGAAGGTTACTCAGACCCGTCCGGATTCAACGCGTATAGTCTGCGCATCGATTACAATCTAACGGACAAAATTAGCTTGTTTGCGCGTGGTAGTCACGCCCCGTCATACCAGGCCGCGAACAGTTTCCAGGAACTTGCAAATAGCGTTGTCCAAACCGACGTCGTAACTCTAGGTGCCACCTTCACACTGAGCCCTACCATCGTCAACGATTTTCGAGCGAACTGGAGCAAACAAACGGCCTTCTACACCACTACACTCGATAGACTTCATGGAGCCACCATACCTCGCCAGTCCACACTTTACCCGCCGGGATTTAACTTCGCCAACGTTCAAGCCTACTTTGCCATATCCGTCGACGGCGCCTACCAGGAGGTTCGCACTGGCACTTCCTCGTGGAATTCGCAGTCGCAATGGAACTTCGTCGATGCCTTCTCCAAAATAAACGGAGGCCATCAGCTTAAGTTTGGCTTGGACTTTCGCCGAATGATGCCGACCACGCTTGGGAGGAACGGCAGTGCTGTTTTCGCCGGGGGTGGAGGACCTCACGCCGACGGTTGGTTCGCACTAACGCACGGATACATGGACCAGTATCTAGCGGATGCTTCCAATAAGATCGCCGCGCAGATCGACAATTGGTCGTTGTTTGCACAGGATATGTGGCAGGTCAAACCCCGTCTGACTCTCACCTATGGCCTGCGGTGGGAGATCAATACGCCACCGGTTTCGGACACGGCCGGCAGTCCGCTTTATGCAGTCTGGGGCGTCTTCGATTCCCGCCCGTTTGAGTTGGCCCCCGCGGGAACACGGCTATGGAGTACGCAGCTGGACGCATTCGCGCCACGCATTGGCGTTGCGTTCCAGGTGGAACCCCAGACGGTCATCCGCGGCGGATTTGGTTTGTTTTATGACTTGGGCTATGACCGAAACATCGGCTCGATCATGGGGGGAGATTTCCCTTACCTCAGATACAACTTTGTCAATGGCTATGACAGCAAACAGGATCCCATTCTACCGCTGGATTTCACCAACCCTATCTACCGACCTCCGCCGTTCACTACGACGATTACGGCTAATGTGCTAAGTATGAATGTTGTAGACCCACATTTGCGCCTGCCTGTCACGTACGAATGGAATGCGGCCCTTGAGCACCAATTTGGCGCCAACCAATCCATTTCTGCGACGTATGTAGGTGCGAATGCGCAAAAGCTGTTGTGGGCCGACCGGATCGTACCGCCGGGCTCAATCTTCCAAACCATGGGAACCGGGGGGTTCGTCACCGCCGCACGCAACGCCGGCCAAGCCCACTACAATTCCCTGCAATTGCAATTCAAACGGCGCATGTCGCATGGATTGCAGGTACTGGCTGCCTATACCCTGGCCAAGTCAAGCGACAGCGGTACTATCGACGCTGGAGAGATCTCGTTTCCCACCGTAGGCGTCGCTACCCTGCCGACTCTATCGCCGTCGGATTTTGACATTCGAAATAGCGCGTCCGCGGCCGTTGCCTACGAAATTCCAGTGCCCAAACGGGACGGGGTGATAAGCGCCGTCCTCCGAGGCTGGGCTGTGGATGGTGTGTGGCACGCGAGTTCTGGGCCTCCGCTGGACGTCTTGATGGCGAGTTCCAGTTCTGTCCTTGGGTATGATTACCTTCGACCGGCACTTGTGCCCGGGCAGCCCGTCTGGATCTCCGACCCGACCCAACCGGCAGGCAAGGCACTAAACCCTAATGCCTTCACTCTGCCTGCCAATGGCGCGTCGAACGACGCTCTTCGAAACTCGATCCGGAGCCCCTACGGAATTGATCAAATCAATCTGGCGGTGCGACGCCGTTTCAATATCACGGAAAGCGTAAAACTGGATTTCCGCGTCGAGTACTTCAATCTCTTCAACCATCCCATGTTCGGCGGCAGTGTCGCTCCGTATACATTTTGGGGTTTTTGCTATAGCCAGCCGTGCGCAGGACTACAGATTTCTGAGTTCGGCAAGGTTTGGCCCGGATTAAGCACCCTCAATGTCGGTTTGGGAGGTGGGGGACTGAACGGCGGCCAGAGCGCCTTGTATGCCCCCGGTGGCTCGCGCTCCGGCCAATTCTCTCTCAAATTGTCCTTCTGAGCGCCGCATCCTCGCTACGTGTGATTCGGTTCTCCCAGAAACGCATAGAGCATCCGTCGACCGCTGTTTTTCCCACCCGGCGAGGATACGGTCACGTAGACAGAGTTGACATCACTTAGCAGCCCGGAATTTTCCACTTTCAAAGCCCAGCGATTCTGCGTCTCGTCATCGACCGATAGGACGCCCAAACTGCGCGCCGACCCTTTCTTGCCCCGTTGTTCGCCCCACACCTGAAAACGGGCCTTCGCGCTGATGGCTCTGGGGTCATTCAGATCGAATGCAAAAAACATCAGCGACTTCCCCTCGGTTAGGAAAACACGGCCAAACGCCTGGCCCGGTTTGCCGTTCTCATCCATATCACGGACATCCACGACGTGCAGTTGGCGAGCCACGAGCAGTTCACGAATATCCTTTCCCGCCGCCGAGAGTTGGCGCTCCATCTCCAGAGTGGCGTCCGCGATGCGCAATTGATCGGAGATCTCCCGGATGCGTATCCGCTGCGCCTCGAGAGATACCTTATCAGTCGCACGTAGCTGGTTGATGCGGGCGATCTCCTCGTTCGACGCCTGTAGCTGCTTCTCGCGATTTTGCAATTCCTCGACGAGTTGCGTCGTTTCGTTAGTCGACTGTCCTAGGCTTAGGCCTTTTTGCTCGTTGTCGCGGCGGTAGCTCTCCGCTGCCTTGAGTGCATTCCCAAGCTGGCCGTGCAGGTCGCGGAGTTGCTTTTGCAGGTTTGCTAGTTCTTGATCCCGCGCGGCGAGTTGCGTGTCTAGACTTGCGTTTACAGCCTTCAGGCTATCCATCTCGTGCTCAGCCGCCGATCTGGGACTCAAGCGCCTTGAGACGCTCGGCCCATAAAGTATCGCAATCAGGACAACAGCCGCCACAGCAACTGCCATGGCCGGTCGAAAGCGCAGACGGAACCACGAAGTCCGCTCCGGTCTCTCGACACTTGGCGAGAATCGAAGTCCTTCGGTCCTGGCACGTGCCAGAAACCGTCTGCGAGCGCCGGCATCCGGTTGGACCTCTTTTACAGACCTCGAGAACTCTCGAGTGAGAGGCAAACCGCAGTGGACAAGCCTGCGAAGTTCCTGAGCATTTTTCCGACATTCCCGACACCCTGCCAAGTGCTCGCTCAGCTCCCTAGACTCGTCCTCCGAGAGGCAGCCTCCCGCCGCCAAGGCCGCCAGTTCCTCGTAGCGTGTGTGATCACTCATCGCTCACCGCATTGTGCTGATCCGCGGGGCTCTCGACAAAGGCACGCAATTTTCGAAGCCCCCGGTAATAATGGTTCCGCACGTTAACCAGCGATTCTCGCATTTGGTTGGCAATCTCGCTCATCGAAAGACCTTGGTACGCGGCCAACTCGATTACACGGCGTTGCGGAGCGCTCAGGGTTGCCATTCCCTGGTCTAACAAATGCCCGACTTCCACTGCCGTCAACTTTCGGAAAGCAAAATCTTCCACCTTCAAAATCTGTTCCAAGCACGATGCTTCTTCCTGCTTATAGAAGCTTCGGGCATTCAGGTACTCTTTCCGGCTGATCGCCCGGTGGTAGGCATATTGTAGGAGCCACACTCTAGTACTGCCTTTGGAAGGGTCAAATTGTGTCACGGACTTGAAAATCTCAAGAAAAACGTTTTGCATTACGTCTTCCGCTTCGCCCCGGTCTCGAACAATTTTGAGTGCGATGGAAAAGACGAGGCGATGGTAGCGGTCAAAAATGACTCCCAGAGCATCATGGCAGCCGTCTTTCAACCGGGCCATGAGCTCGTCATCTTCCAGACGCTCCAACTCGAGAACGTCTCCAGATCGTAAAAGACGCGCAAAGGAAAATGTCGGGTGCACGGGACTAGCCCGCGGCTATTTTGCCCCAAAGGCTAGAAGAATGGAAAGGTGCCAGGGCCGATCTTTTATGCTCGTCAGTGGTTCTCCAAAAAAGATAAAAAACCTCCAATGAAAATGACACAAATTGGAGGTTCCGGTGGCATTCCTCAATACATGCGGTCTCACGGGTCCCGCCCGGTTCCACGGAGGACGCTAAATGATTTGCGATAAAGAACCATGGATGGCTCCGGCACAAAATCGGGGAATAGAGGCTTGGGTCGCGCCGGAAAGCCCGTATTCCCAGGAGGAGATTACCCACAAGCATCCTCACTCTGCGGTTGTTGGGAATAGCGAGGCGATCCGCGCTGTTCTGAAAAAAGCAGAGCAGGTGGCTCGCACGGATTCGGCAGTCTTGATTTTGGGCGAAACAGGCACCGGTAAAGAGCTGATTGCCAATACCGTTCACCAATTGAGCCGTCGACGAGCCCATCCTATGGTCAAAACCAACTGTAGCGCTCTTCCAGGAGCACTCATCGAAAGTGAGCTCTTTGGGCGCGAGAAAGGAGCTTTCACAGGCGCGCTCGCACGAGAGATCGGTCGGTTTGAGCTTGCAGACAACTCCACCATTTTTCTCGATGAAATTGGTGACATTCCGCTAGAGCTGCAGTCGAAGCTTCTCCGTGTCCTTCAGGAGGGCGAGTTCGAGCGTTTGGGCAATCCAAGGACATTGCACGTAAACGTACGGGTCATAGCCGCCACGAATCGTAACCTTTCGGCCATGACCAAGGAGGGAAAGTTCCGCGAGGATCTGTTTTACCGCTTAAGCGTTTTTCCCATCTATATCCCCCCTTTGCGGGAACGCCCTGAGGACATTCCCATTCTGGTGTGGCACATCCTGAACGACCTCTGCAAACGTATGGGGCGGACGATCGAAAGCGTTCATCCCTCGACCATGCGAGATTTCCAAAAATACTCCTGGCCGGGGAATATCCGCGAGCTCCGGAACGTTATCGAACGGAACCTTATTCTGAGTTTGGACCCCGTCTTTCGCGCCGAACCTCCCGGCCAGGAGTGCATGGGGATCGGCAGTCTGCGGCGCTTGGATGAAGTAGAAACCGAACATTTGCATCATGTGTTGGACATGACGCACTGGCGCGTTCGAGGACGGGGAGGCGCAGCTGAAGTGTTGGGACTCAAACCGACGACGCTGGAAGCAAGAATGAAAAAATACGGGATCTGTCGGCGTCTGAGCGCCTCGCGCAATAGCAAAATACCTGAATCTCCTGGTGCCAGCAGTTCGTCCTGTGCTCCAACAATTTAGTTTTGGTACAGTATGTTACAAGTACTTTCTTTAAATCGTCGCTCGCTCAAGCTGCCATCTAGGCACTAACCTCGCTAAGAATCACTGAGACTGCCTAGGACGTTGTTCTGCGGAACTGTAGGCGCACGAACCTTATGGTGCGTCGTGACGAATTTCGGATTGTGGCATGTGTTGGGCGCCGCAAATGCGATATTTCCGCAACTCACCAATCGGCCAACTTGGCGGAAATGGATGGAGCATGGATTGCTCTCTAGCAGATTCATGCCTACCACGGCGACACACGGGGCAGCTCTTTTAGTTCCGACGGCTACGTTAGGGATTGACCCGCACTATGAAACGGAGAAACGGTCGGTCTGGAACAGCGAGGCCCATACGAACGAAGAACACGAATTTGTATACGAGATCAGCTGGATTCCAGAACTTGGCTTATGGCGACGGTTCTTGCGGGCACAGCGGAAAGCCTAAAACGCAAAATTTATGGGTTGATGTCCGACGCCACCTCAGCGTTTCTGTAGGATTCTGAGCCCGGACGTCAATTTCATTTCAGTAGAAGCCCGGGTTGCGTCGGCAGCTGGTTTGTTTTATTCGACAGGGTGCAAGACAGAAGTCCTTCCAACGCTCCCGCAAATGCCTCCGAGGCGTTGGGGTAACTACGAAGTTTTGGACCGCAAACCGCTCATCCAGCTCTACGGGGCTTATTTTGGCATTGCACCACCTTTCTCATTAACGACTTACCTGAATGTGTTTGCGCTGAATTTCTTTGGAATCGGTCTTGCACTACTCCGCGTTGGCTGGATGCACTAAGCGACATTGAGCAGCCAGCTGGCCCGGAAACTCCCTGAGGTTGAGCGGGCGGACATGATCATCGAGCTAGTCGGTATTTCGGTTTCTCTGGCCAAGAAACAGGAACTGGGAAAAGCATTGGTGTGGCTCAAGGGCGCACTTCATGTGCAGCCGGGATGTCTGAGCTGTCGCGTGTTTCAGATGGGGCCCGCGCAGGATTTTGCGGATTTTTGGCACATCGAGGCGCGCTGGGACGGTCAGCGAAACCTGATTCGCCATCTGCAGTCAGACACCTACAAGAAACTCCTGCAGCTGATGGAGTTAAGCGCGGCCCCTCCGGTTTTGGAGTTTCTTACAGTTGTTGAATTACGTGGCTTGGATCTGGTGGAAGCCGCTCGCATTTCGCCGGGCTGAATCACAAGCGAGATCCCAGCCACAATGGGTTGGGGCGAGACAGAGAGGGTGAAGGGCGAGCAAGGTGCAGGCCAGGCGGGCGGCCCGACTTGTGCCCAGAACGCCGTCACCTTGCGCGGAGCGACGGCAGGAGCCCGAGCTTCCCAATGTGGATGAGAACAAGAATGAAACTCTGGGCGCGTTTCGGTGAAGCTCTCAATTCTGCACCTGCCCTCTACTACAAACGCTGTAATCCGAAAAGTGCGTACCGCGACTAGACGCCCCTTGAACTAGAAGGAATCCGGACGCAGTCAGTTCAACCTCCTAATCCGTGGAGGAAGTCCAAAATATTGTGCTTCTTTGAGTCTTCTGTCCACCTTTGCGATCTTCCTTTCTCCCACAAGCCTATTTTCTTCGAGCCTGTTATGGCTGCCGTCGAATTACGGAGAGTTCGGCCTTGTCTTTGCCTATTACGGATGGGGATGGGCAAGGTGGGGACGATTGCCGCGCTGGTGTAGCTCGGCAAAGACTCTGACGCTGCGTAACGTGACGAAAACTGACGGGGGTATCGCGAGGATAGCGTTAATGGATCGGCTACTGCGGCACTCTACCGGCCGGATGCGAACAGAGCCGAATCGCTACGGCTAACCGTGAGGCGGATTCTGAAGAAGGTGTGGCCGCAACAACGCGTGGGAAAGTTGGAGCACCTGCCGGCAAAATCAGAGAACGAGGGTATAAATGAGGATATCGATGGGCTTGCACCGAAGGACGAGGGGCAACGAGGGCTGCGTTGGGGAATCTATTCGCCGTTGTAGCTAGTTTTTTGCGCGGCGGCATTGTCCGCATTGGGGACCCATTTTGTTAATCGTGGAGTTAGGTTCGCCCTACAGCAAATTGCTGCGGGTTTCGAGCGCGCCGTTGCGGCTGCCTAGTCGACTCTTGGTCAACAACTAGACCTCCAAATAGTTGGGGCGGCGCTCCAAAATCTCGCGCGCGAAACTTCCGTGGACTTCCGCTGGCAGATCTTTCCTCTCACCACAATACCTTTCTCTCTCAACATTTAGGTCGCCCACCGCTTGCGGGAGAGTTTCGGTCTCCGCCGTGCACTAGCTTCACACAACGCTGCGTTGCTGGCGTCGCTCGAGCGGTTCAAGAGGCTGTGCCGTTGGCCGGCTCGTGGATCTCCCGGCGGTGGGAGAAGAGATGATCATCGAGCTACTGAGCATTTCGGCTCCTTATGGGAGAAAGCAGGAATTCGGAAAGGCCTTGGGGTCGCTGGTCGGTCCGATTGAGGTGCAGGCAGGATGTTTGCGTTGCCAGTTGTTTGAGGAATGGCCAGGGAAGGATGAACTGCAAATGGAAGCGCGGTGGGGCAGCAAGGAAGATTTGATAGGTCATCTGCAGTCAGACATCTACAAAAGGCTGCTGCTCCTGATGGAGTTGGGCACAACTCCTCCGGTTTTGGAATTTTTTGCGGTACTTGAAATTCGTGGTTTGGATTTGGTGGAGGCGGCCCGTATTCCACCAGGTTAAACCACAAAACGAGATCCCAGCCACACTCGGCTGGGCCAGGCAGAGAGGACGAAGGGCGAGAGTGCAGGTTAGGCGGGCGGCCCGGCTTGCACTTAACGCGTCCTTCAACGCGAGGGGAGGGCGGGAGAGCGACCTTTGTCCTCTCTGCCAGAAATATCCCAAAGCCGCCCCATGAAAGGTCGACGCCGCCTATCGACATTTTCCAGGTTGAAGAAAAACAGGAGGAGTCATGATGAAGCGAATCGCGTGGGTGTTTGCAATCGGCTTGCTGTGCGGAGGGTTTGCGAATGCGCAGGAGCAGGGGCACAAGCTCGAGGTAACCGGAGATTATTCCTATTTTCGGGCCAACCCGGGCCTGCCATCGTACTTCAATAGCCAGAACTTGAACGGAGGCGGTGGGCAAGTGACATATTTCATCACGCCGAACATCGGGCTTGCCGGTGATCTGCAGGGTTATGGCAGCTATACGCAGTGCACAAAGCCGGGTGCACCAGTCGCAGGCTGCGCCTCGGGCAATTTGTTTACCTACATGTTCGGTCCCCAGTTAAAGGCACGCAGGGGCAAGCTGGAGCCGTTTGGAGAAGTGCTGTTTGGCGGGGCGCATTCCAAGTTTTACGGAAATGCGTGCACCAAAACGGGCATCTGCGGAAGCAAGTCGCCCAGCAATAACGCCTTTTCTATGGCGGTGGGCGGCGGCATCGACTTTGCGGCCAGCGAAAAAATCTCGATCCGAATCGTGGATGCGGATTATGTGCTGACCCGCTTCGGCAACAACTTCACCGGCGGGAACAACAGCCAGAGCAACTTCCGGTTCCAGACCGGCGTTACGTTCCGGTTTTAACGAAGCTCCGCCCAGCCCGATCGCACCCCCTAACCAGGTGCCGGAGGGTGCGTGTGTTGAAGGTGAAAGGCAGAGTTGGAATGAACGAAATCCCACCAATTAGAGAAAGAAGCAAGCTTGCGTTGCTTGCCATTGCGCTGTCTAGCATGGCGGCTGGTGTGCTTTTCGAGCGGTTTTATTTCGTGCGCGAATGGTTGCTGTTCGTGGTTTTTGCCGCACTCCTGGTGTTTTTGACAGTGAATCTCGCGTTGCTTGGAATTGTAGTTCACGCGGCGGTGCGCAGTGTCCTGTCGTTCCTTCGAACGGCGAAAACAGAAATTGTCCAACAAGAGGTAGGGCCAACCGGACGCCGGTGGAGAGTACATGTAGTTCGAGGCAAAAGCTTGTGTTGTCACGCGGATGGTTTGGAGTCGATCTTGCTCGTGGTCTTGAGTTTCCTGCGTATCGCCACCGGTGCGGCAGTGCCGGCGGTTTTTTGAGGAAGGAGTCGATCAGGATGAATGTTCGTTACGAATCGTTCAGTGGTGGTGCGGGAATAAGAAGCCAATATACCGCCATGGTCAACCTGAGCATGCGCATCTACAACCCTAAGCCGGAAACGTTTGACCCGAACTACAAGTTTCCCCCGGTGAAGAGGGTCGACTGACTACGTTTAGGCTCTCTTCGCGTTCACAGCTCAAGCCGAGAAAAAGGAGGATCAATGAAAGACAAAACCAAACTCTTTGATATCGTTCTGATCGCCGTCATCGTACTCGCGGTGCTTTTCGTGTTCCGGGTTGCGTCCCCGCACTCTTTGGCGGCTTCGCCTCCGAAAACTCCTACTCAACCAGCCGCAACCAGCGCCGCACCGGATCCCCAGCAGTATCCCGCCATGGATGCCATCGCGAACAAGCTTATTCAGAAATATCAGACCGCCACGTGTGAGCAGTTGTGGCAAGAGAGAGCCCAGGCAAAGAACAAGCCTAAGTCCACCCAGGAACAGGAGGCCATTGGTATCCTCCGTAACGACGCACAAATGCGCGCCGCATTTATCAACAAAATCGCGGCCCCCATCGCCAACAAGATGTTCGAATGCGGGATGATTCCATAGTTTCCGGCGCAACTTCGAAAGACTCCGAGGTGTCCAATGTTTCTCGATAAATTATTACTTCGACTGATCGCCACCACCGCGATGGCTGCGTTCCTTGTCTTGCCAGCTCCTTTGTGCGCGCAGACGGCAACATCTCCTGCTACCGCTCAAAAACAGACAACACCACAAAGTGCAAAAAAGAAAGTTGCCACTCCAAAACCTGTTGCCGCTAAGGGCTTCGAACTGGAACCCAAGGCCGTGGAAATCCTGAAAGCGACGGGCGCTCGCCTGTCCGGCGCACACACGCTCTCCTTCACTGCGACTGAGACCTTTGAGAGTATGAGCCGCCAGGGTGTGCCTCTCGTTTACGCGAACAAATCCGAGGTCACCTTGCAGCGGCCCAATAAACTGCGTGTCCTCCAAGTGGGCGACGGTCCCTCTTCCGAGTTCTACTACGATGGCAAGATCATGATGGCCTATGCCCCTGCCGAGGATCTTGTAGCGGTAGCCGATGCCCCTCCCACCATCGATAAGACCCTGGAGACTATCTACCACTCTGCGGGGATCTATTTCCCGTTCACCGACCTCATCGTGGCGGATCCCTACGGCGACCTGGCTCCGACCTTGCAGCACGTCTACTACGTCGGCCAGTCCAACGTGGTAGGCGGGACAACCACGGATATCGTGGCCGCCGCGGGCGACGGAATATTCATGCAGGTATGGATCGGTACGGAAGACAAACTGCCGCGAGCGATCCATGCGATTTATTTGAATGACCCGGACTGGCTGCGTCACAACCTCTTGCTTTCGGACTGGCAAATCGACTCATCCGTTTCCGATGACGCCTTTACAACCGCGAAGGCGGCGTCCGCGAAGAAAATGGAATTTGCCCATCCTCATCCCGAACCTCCCCCTGGCGCGAAGCCGCCTGTGAGGAGCAAACCGGCGAAAAAATCACCTTCACCCTCGACAACACCACCCTCGAATTGAAAGGAGGCAATAAGTCATGAAAAGGATCGCATTCGGTAGCAGTACCTTTCTTCTGGTCTTGTTGCTCGTCGCTCGTTCGGCTTCGGCCTACGCCCATGCGAACGCCTGGGGCGGCAGCACGTCGCACAGTTATGGGTCCACAACCCACACCAGTGCCTACGGCACAAGTACCTCGCACACCTACGGTGAGGGCACCTCCCACACCAACTACTACGGTGGGACCACCTCCCACAACTATTACGGCGGCACGACGCACACCAACGCCTACGGAGGGACCTATTACGGGTACCACCCTCCAACTACAGTAAATTATTACGGCGCCGGCTGCTACAACTGCAGCAGCGGCTGGTCTACGGCTGGGGCGGCAATGGCGGGCGCTGCCGTCGGAATGGTGGCCGGTGCGGCGATCACATCGGCCGCCACTTCTAATGCTTCAGCAAACTCTTATGCCGCCGGTTACAACGCGGGTGCAGCCAACGCCAACACCAACGCTGCTAACAGCGCAGCCGTCGCGAATGCCAATGCTGCAGCAGCCAACGCTAACGCAGCAGCAGCCAATGCTAACACCGCGGCGGCCAACGTCGGGGCCGCCACTACCAATGCCTACGTAGCTGCGGCCAATGCAGCAACCAACTATCCCATGGGCTCGATCGTGGCCCTGCTCCCCGCGGGGTGCATCACACCCAACGTGGATGGCAAAGCCTACTACTTGTGCGGCAACACCTGGTTTAGTGCCGCCTATGGCGCAAATGGTGTGTATTACACGGTCGTCCCAACGCCTTGAGCAGCGGGACGCGGGAACGCTGTCCGACGCCCGGGAGCGCGTTATGAATTCGACGGCGGAAACGAACTTACGAGGAGTTATGAAATTTCCGGCAATCACTTCAAGGTCGACCAGAGCAGCCGTGTTCATCGATGACGTCTACGGTTACGACAAGCTGCTGGATGAGGCGCTGAAGAGAGGATACCCCTACTCAACTGCATGAGGCGGCTGCGTTACGCGAAGGTGGATGAGGGATTCGCGGGGACAACGGAGGTTGTGTCTGGGACTGGCTGAAGAATCAGTGGAGAACCGCGGTTGCGTCGGCCGAACCCCTGACGAAACAACGGGTCGATTCTTCGATTTCAAGGAGGATAGCGATGAAGAAAGCTACTTTGGTTGTCACTCTCATGCTGCTGTTTGGCTTGGGCCTACTTGCCGTTGCACAAACCGCACAACAGACTGCACCTAAGGTCAAGGTCGGCACAAAGCTGACGGCCAAGGCCAACACACCCATGCCGAGTACCACAGCAAAGAACACCGCCCAGAAGACTAGCGTCGGGAAAGGCAAGACCATGGTAAAGGCTTCCGAGCCGTCTTCCTTTTGGACTGAAGAACTGGACGTCGATGATGACGGCACGGTCGAAACCTCAGATTATCTCTACGATGCCAAAAGAGGCATTCTCTACACTTATCGCGAAGATGATTTCTCCTGCCCCAACGGGAACCCGGAATCAGGCAGCATTCTCATGGCGCTCTACGCCAAGGGTAACAAGGCGAACAAGCCAGTCGGTTCCGGCTGGTATCTTGTGAGCCTCAACGCGGGCCAGTGCGCCGCAAAGAAGGCCGGCACCTTCGGCTGCAAGTTTGACGAAAACGGTAATGCGACAGAATGCGGCGCCGCGACAGTTAACAACACGACTGGCGAAATCGATGTGATCGTCGCAAAGGCCGCGAATTGACGCTCTAAGTAAATTGTTTGGGCCGTCCTCTTGATCCTCCGAAAAAGAGGACGACGAGCCATTTATCTATCTCAGCGAAGGAGTGCCGTGAATTATATCGCGTCCCCCTGGTGATGGGTTTTGAGTGCCTACACAACGAGAGTAAGTCCAGCGCGTTCTCACTTGGTGACACTTTGAAGGAACTCTTGAATTCGGAGCATCGTGCCTTGTTTTTGCTTCTCTCTGTTCTGTTGTTCTTCGCTCTGACTCCATTTCTGCAGGACAGTCACGGCGGAGAAGGGTTTCTGGTCGGAAGCATCTACGTCTCAGTCCCAGCATCGTCGAATCACAATATTTATGGGCCCATTCTGGAGTTCAGGTTCAGATCACTCCCAAAACAGTTCGGCCATCCTCAACAGTACGAGCCTCGACCGCATCGTTTTCGCGAATTCATAGGATGGCTCCTAGCTGTGACGGGAGCATTCGGAGGTGTCTAAATGTCTCAAACGAATAAGTCCGCTCTGAAGTTGAGTCGTTTCTTTATCGGCGGTTCAACGGTCTTCGTCTTACTTACTTTGGGAGTTCTCCCCTTCTTCTCCCGGGATCATGTGAAACCAGAAACGATTGAAGCCAGCGCAATGGGCACCGGCACCCAGCTCGGTCAGGTCGTCGGTGTTTCGCTCGAGATTTACGAGTACTCGACTCCCCAGGACTATCAGGTTCTCGTCCAGGCCTTCGAAAAGGGGCAGAACCAGGGCCTCGTCAACGCTCTCACCAAAATGCATGCTGTCGGCCACTGCTCCATCACGGGCACGTTGGGCTATGACGTGAGTTTCATCCGCATGATTCCCACTCCGACTGGGCGGAAAATCCGCTTCATCACGAATCGTCAGCTTCGCTATGGCGAGGTCTGGGCCGATTCTCAGTCCACGGCCTTCAACCTCACTGCCGGTGAATTCGACCTTAATGATCAAGAAAAGCACAAGAGCACCGGCGTCCTCTACCCGGCCGCGCAACTGGCCATTGACAAGGAAGGCAAACTCCAATTCCAGCTTAACCAGAACGCCTGGAACTTGGTCGATGTCATCGACTGGAAAGGCACTCAGGGCGTCAATTAATCAGCGATGGCGCGCGCCTGTTACACGGAGGGAGTAATGGTTTTTGTGCTCGGTACTCCGATGCTCCTGACGCTTTGGATTTGCTTCAAATTCCATTCCCGTTTATCGATTTTCTTGAGAGGTGATTCATGAGACCCGTACCTCTTGTGGCGCTACTTGCTGTTGTTCTTGTTCTCCCGCTGACTCTGCTCACGGTGTTTGCCGCGAGCGATAAGAAAACGAAGCTCTCGTGTTCCGAGACTATCAGAACGTTGCCCTAGCTTGGCAATACTCGTGGCTTGGGTGGCCCAAGAAAAATTAGAGCTTATATGGAAGACTGAGGCTTCGACGACGGGCACGGGCCACAAAGGCACACGCAAAAGGCAGTTCGCAGACCGAAAAGAGCGCTGCGGGAGCGTCGTACATACGGATTGACTGGTTTCCTCGGATGATAAAACTAATGAGAAAGTGAGAAATCGCATGAATGCTTCCAAAAACAATCTTGCGTTGCTCGTTGTTCTACTCTGCGTTTGTGGGCTCGCGCTGCTCCTACTACGAAGTCGAGCTCAGGCTCCCTCGGAAGTTCCCGTTATCCAGATCACGAAGGAAGGCAGCACAATTCGGTTCGCAGTCAAAGCTTCCGTCTCCCTCGAAGGAACATTCGATAAGTGGGACGCCACGATCACCTACCCGTCTAGGGATGTCGAAGCAGGCGTTATGGACATCAAGATTCAGGCAGACAGTGTGAACACTGGAAGCGGCATGAAGGATGACAAGTTGAAGAGCAAGGATTTCTTCAACGTGAAAGAGGATCCTTACATTACATTTCATTCGACGAAGTTTACCCAGACAGGTCCCACCACAGTCGAGGTTCAGGGAAACTTTACTATACGCGGAGTCTCAAAGCCGGAGACTCTGCTCTTCTCGGTTACAGGCAAAGGGACAGGCGTCGGCTCCGTCAACGGCACCATGGCCTTCGACCGTAAGGAGTTTGGGATGAACAGTGGCATTCCCTTCATCAAGATTGCCGATCGCGTGGAGGTCAGTGTCGATCTGAAGGGGAAACGAGTCAGCGGTCCCCCGCTGGTCTTTAAGCAGTAGTTCAACCGAGGTTTCGAGCTGTGGTAATTTGTTTCGGGGCGTGTGGGTACGGCGCGCGGGATCTATGGCATGTGTGGGAATTCCGGTAGTGAGCTCGTTGTCACTAGTACAACTAGAGACAAAAGATAGTTGCGGACCCAAAAGCGGACGCGCGCGATGCTAAAACAAGGGCACGCTGAAGTAGGTTGTGGCTACGGCTCGGCCGCCACTCACAATGCTAGCACCATGTCGGGGCCTGTATTGGAACCTGTGGTTTTGCCCGTATGTTACCTGGGATCCAGAAGTTTGCCCGAGAAGCAGGCGATTTCCGCAGGATGACTAGGGTCGCTAGGTCGGGCACGAGGTGGCACATGCGAAGAAACCGTATCCTTTGCTACGTGCATACTTGCAATCTGACAAGTCTTGTTTGTGCAAGCATTTTGTCCTTGGGGTTGAACGGTTGCTCCGCTCGATTGGGACCTAAGACAGTTCCGGCTGATCGCTTCGACTATACCGCCGCACTCACGCGTTCTTGGAAGGAGCAAACTCTCCTGAACATGGTGAAACTCCGCTACGCGGACCCACCGTTGTTTTTAAATGTGCAGCAAGTGGTCCAGCAATACACGCTGGAGGGCACGGGTTCGATCTTCGCTCCTGGTTGGACGGGCAATGCCACCATAGCTCCCGCCGGTTCCGCGACTGCCCGGTGGGCCGAAAGCCCAACGATTACGTACAGCCCCATGAGTGGCCAACAGTGGACGAAGAGCCTTATTACGCCTGTTAACCCTGAAGAATTGCTGTCGCTGGTGCAGTCGGGCTGGCCAGCCGACACGATTTTTGCAGTCGGAGTTAGATCCATCAATGGACTCCATGCTGGCTCCAGAATAGCAATGCTCAAGCGGTCGGGTGACGCTGACTTCTATCGCGTTCTTTCCTTGATAAGAGAGCTTCAGACGTCTGATAATTTTGGCATTCGCGTGGAAACGACCAAGGGCGGCGCGGGCACGGTGATGACGTTTCGCACACCGGGTGCTAGCGAGGCGGACATCGAACGCGCCAAGAAGGTCCGGGAGTTACTCCACCTCAGCCTTGATGCGCAAGAGTTCACGCTTGCGGTCGGTGCCACGCAGCGTGGCGACAAGGAAATCGCGATGGTCACGCGTTCCATGCTGGAGATTCTTTCTGAGGCCTCCGCCGGTGTCGAAATTCCGGGGGCCGACGTTGAGGAAGGTCGCGTCTATAAAATGGATACGTCGGAACTTGGGCCTCAATTTATGGTCCGTGTGCATTCCTCACCTGCAAAGCCGGCACCGGAGGATGCTTTTGCAGTGATCCGCTACCGCAATTATTGGTTTTGGGTGGACGATCGCGACTTCGCGTCTAAGCGTGGACTTGGTCTTCTGATGATTATTCTGACCCTCGCCGAATATGGACCGGCCGCGACTCCACCAGTGCTTACCATTTCGAAGCCTTGAAGAGGGGCATTTCGTTGAGACGCGCGAGAGCTTCTGAAACCGCGGACTCCTTCGATCTAGCCTACGGCGACAGATGAACGGCCATCAGCGATACGCGGCGGCTTGGATGCTATACAACTCCGCGAGGACAATCGGGGCCCACCACGCGTAGCCGACAAGGACCACGGCGCACGGTATGCCGCCCAGCATCTCGTCCGATCTTAGCCGCGATACCGGGCAAGTACTTGGCAAACCGGTGGTCATCTGGGCATCTCCGCACAGGCATCAGTTGGTTGCAAAGCCGTTTTGGAGTATGGCCTGTCCAGTTGAATCATGGCAGAGGTCCTAGAACCTTCCTGAAGAGGGAGGATTTTGGCCAATAAATGTCTCTAGCGACACCGCTACCAAAACCTAGGAACACGCGAGGTGGTTCGCTTTATAGTCCTTTCCAATGGCCTTGTGAATGACATAAACACACATGCTCCGGCATTTTGGACCAGGTGGCCAAACCAACGGCGCAGGAGAAACACCCGAATTAGGAAGGTCCGCCCGACGAATCCGAAGCGAGAGGGAATGAGGGAATACGACCTCCAAACCGTTTGGGGAAATCCAAAATTTCGTGCTTAGTTTAGGTTCGATTCGACCATGACTTGCCGTTTTTTTCAAGTCCAAGTGTTTGTAGGGATTCCACTAATCCCGTGTCGTGAACGTTTCGGTTCTCGGCTTGCACCGGCATCCAGGGGCTCGGTCGGATTTCAACCTTCTCTTGGTCCCATCCGACCGTTCCCCCGATCAAGAAGCGCAGTTCTGCGGCACGCGGTTCTGGTTTGCGAGGAGGTCAAATGAAATCGTTCTCATTCCAGTTGGACATTTTCTTGCTCATGTTTGCGACCTTGTGCGTCGCAAATTGCGAGGCGCAAGTCGCGGCTCCCATTAACTTCACGATGACAAGTGCCTTGGTGGTGGAAAAAACAACGCTGCCACCGGGTAGTTACACAATTCGTCCCTTCGAGCAGGATTCTGACGCGCTCGAACTGACGAGTTCGACTGGGCACTCGGTGCTTTTCGCCTGCGAATCGATGGACTCGAACACGTCAATGTCCGAACTTACGTTTCACCGATACCGGATTGCGCTTTATTTGAAGCAAGTATCCGCGGGGAGTGGCGCTTGTTTTGTTCCCGCTGGCCCGTCGGAAAAGCAGGCCAAAAAGAGCAGTAAACCGACTAAGGAAACCGTCTCAGCTTCAGCAAAATGAGGTCTTGCCCTCGCCACCCAATTCACGACCGAGAACGTTCCTCAGCCACTCGGGAGAGAGATGCGTCTCTTTAACCAATTCGCCGGGGATGGAGGAGAAGGCGACGTGTGCGGCGCACGATCTTCGAAACTCATAGGGCGGTGCCTGCTTTTCGTCTGTTTAGCGTACATTCCCGCCTGCGCGCAAGGCGATTCACAGGTAACGCAATTCCTTCCGGAAGTGGACGGTTATCTCAAGCTGAATTCCCATTTCCGCACCTACCTGCAGGTAAAAGACGATCGTAAGGGGGGCGACCCGACGCAATTTACAGTTGGCCCGAGCCTTGAGTTGCATCTAAAACCCATAATAAAGCTCAAAAACGTGACGGCTTTTGACCTGGATGACGCGAAATCCCGACCCTTGGTGTTGGAGAGCGGATACCGCATCATTACCACGCCAAACAAGCCTAACGAAAATCGCGCCATTGAGGCCGTTACCTGGCACTTCCCGATTTGGGGGCCCAGATTCTGATTACCGACCGCAACCGCGCCTCCTGCGCGAGAGGTAAGGCAGAGCTCCTCGTGGCCAACGAGGCGCACGTAAGGTAAGGTGCACTGCCGCAATCACTTGGTTCACCGACGCTCGTTCAATCGCCAAAACGAGGATCATCTGCTTTTCAAATATGGTGTAAACCCAGCGCGCCAATCGCCCCGAGCTTGCCCATCCCCATCCCATCCTCCACCTCATCTTTCATATTCGAGTAGACGTCTCGGCCGGTATCGACGTCGGTATTGGTTGTTATCATATTCTGGGTGACGAGGCATTTTGTCAGGTTGGGGAATCTATTCGCCGTTGTAGCTAGTTTTTTGCGCGGCGGCATTGTCCGTATTAGGGGCCCATTTTGTTGATCGTGGAGTTAGGTTCGCCCTACAGCAAATTGCTGCGGGTGTCGAGCGCGCCGTTGCGGCTGCCTAGTCGACTCTTGGTCAACAACTAGACCTCCAAATAGTTGGGGCGGCGCTCCAAAATCTCGTGCGCGAAACTTCCCTGGACTTCCGCTGGCAGATCTTTCCTCTCACCACAATACCTTTCTCTCTCAACATTTAGGTCGCCCACCGCTTGCGGGAGAGTCTTCGGTCTCTGCCGTGCACTAGCTTCACAACGCTGCGTTGCTGGCTTCGCTCGAGCGGTTCAAGAGGCTATACCGTTGGCCGGGCTCGTGGATCTCCCGTCAGTGGGAGAAGAGATGATCATCCCCGGCATCTGATGTTCGTCTCTGCCGCTTGCAGGACCCCGGGGAGAATCCCCCCTCCCCGAGGTCCTGCTAGAGGGAAAGTGAGTAAGTATGCAGGTTCCCGTCGCTGCCATAAAAAGACGACCAGCCAAAGGTGAGAAAGCGATCACTTGGCTCGCCGTTGTTTTGCTGGTCGGTGTGGCTTGGGAGTGTCTGACGCATCTCTATTTCGTTCGCGAAATGATTGTCTTCGTGATGCTCACCGCCAAAGACGAGTGACAAAGCCTACTCGACCCCGATCGGCAACACGATCGTGTTTGGTGGGGCTTGGACATTGAAGATCCCGAAGGGTGATCACCAAGCGGTGGAGACGAATTTGTGTGGTTTTTCTTTGCTGTCGTGCTGGCCATTTTAGGTTTTCTCTGTATCGCCGGTCGAGGTGACCGCCCTTCGGGTCGGTCCTGACAGGAAGGGAGTTTCTAAGAATGAAAGATCGTTATGCAGCGTTCAGCAGCAGTGCAACTTTGCGAAATCTATGCACCGCTCATATGCGCCGTATTGTGCTAACTGGGTTGTCGCTCGCTGCGATAGCCGCGACCAGAGCGTTGGCGCACGAAGCGCCGTCCGAAGCGTGCTCACCGGCTGGGACGGAGGGTTTATGAGCACCGAGAGGAATTCAAGAAGGCTGCCGACGGGAGGTTGTGTTTCGCGCTCCTAATTGCGCTCGAGTTGCCGTTTGTCAGTTGCAAGAAGGCGGAAGAAGAAGTCAAGCAGGGAGCGGCTTACCTTGTCGGGATGGACGGTTGTGTGCTTTTCAGCGACAGTGAACTTTGTCGGCAGCGCAGCTCGGGCTTCCGTCCTGGCTCGCCCGACCAAACTAAACTAAAGAGGGAGAACCACATGACCTCTGCGTCGGTACAGCGATTCCAGCGGGTTGCCCTTGTTTTGGCGGCCGCCGCTCTCGCGGCGGTTACACTCTCAACTGGTCGAGCAGCAGCGCAGAATCCGGAAATCGAGCAGAGGTTGGCGCAAAAGGGAACTGCAGCGATCGCGGAGGAGGCCTACCTCTACGGCTTCCCGATGATCGTCGGCTATCAGGTGATGTATCAGTTCAACATCGACCGCGCGTCGGGGCAGTTCAAGGCACGGTTCAATACTATCTCGAACGAAGCGCGCGTCTTCACACCCAAGGACACAACGCTCAAGGCGCCGAACAGCGACACGCCCTATTCCTCCGTGCAAATGGACCTGCGCTCGGAACCGATGGTGCTGTGCATGCCGGAGATCGAGCAGGGCCGATATTACGACGTACAGCTCGCCGACATGTACACCTTCAATTACGGGTACATGGGCACTCGCACCACCGGTAACGGCGCTGGCTGCTACCTCGTCGCGGGCCCGGATTGGCAAGGGGAAACTCCGCCCGGCGTCCGCCAAGTCTTTCGCTCAGAGACGCAGTTCAGCATGGCAGCCTATCTCACGCAGCTCTTCAGCCCGGACGATATCGACAACGTGAAACGTATCCAGGCCGGCTACAAGGTTCAGCCGCTCTCCGCCTTCCTCGGCAGGCCGGCGCCGCCGCCAGCGCCGACGATCGACTGGCCGAAGTTCGAGCAGGACGCGTTCACGACGAAGTTTGGCGAGTATCTGAGCTTCCTCCTACAATTCTGCCCGCCGGTAGGAGCGGCGGCGGTCGAGAAGCCGCTACGCGAAGAATTCGCTCGAATCGGTATCGCGCCGAGGAGCACGAGTCGACCGGAGACCCTCTCGCCGGAGATGAAAGCGGCTTTTGCCGAGGCGATCCGGGCAGCCTCAGCCAAGATCGAGCAGACGATGGACAATCTCGGCGCGAACGTTAACGGCTGGCGGGTCGGCTCCGCCGCGGGCGACCGCGCATTCTTCAACGGCAATTGGGCGCTGCGCGCAGCCGGCGCGAAGCTCGGCATCTACGGGAATTCACAGGAGGAGGCAGTCTATCCCTTCGCCCTCAAGGACCTGAACGGCCATGTGCTCGACGGCGGACGGCACAATTACACGATGACCTTCGGACCCGGGCAACTGCCGCCGGTCCGTGCGTTCTGGTCCGTCACGATGTACGACGCAAACACCTTGTTGCTGATCGACAATCCGATCAATCGATATCTCATCAATTCGGGTATGGAGCCGCAGTTGAAGAAGAACATTGACGGATCGATCACGATCTATGTCCAGAAGGACTTGCCCGGCAAGGAGAAGGAATCGAACTGGCTGCCGGCGCCGGACGGCCCGCTGGCCCTCGCTCTGCGACTCTACTGGCCGAAGTCGATGCCGCCCTCGATCTTTCCGCTCGGCGAAGGTTCCTGGAAGCCTCCCGCCGTAGTGCCGCTCGCCAACCTCAGGGCGGAGGACGTGAAGCGCTTCGGGGACAAGTCCTTGGAGAGCGTCATTCGCACCGATGACCGCTACGGTCACGACGACTTCTTCGAGCCCCCGCGTGGCTGGCCATACTGGAATTATCTCGAGAATCCGCTGCCGGTGCAGGACCCGAATCTGTGGCCGGACATGCAGTCGACCTACTTCTTCTTCCGGTTCGCAATGCCCGGCGGAAGTGCGATCACGTTCCGCGGGCAATATCCCCATGTCCGCTATTTCGGGTTCTCGCTCTACAAGAGGGAGCACAACACGTACGTGTCGACAGGCGAGGCGCTCGCGGGGGCCGAGATCGAAGCGGACGCGGGCTCCACGAACCCGTTTCTGGTTGGGGCCGACCGCTTGGCGGCAAAGCGCGACTACAGGCTGCGCATTGTAGCCGAAGACCTCCCTCAGGACCCAGCGAAGCGCGAGAAGAATACACTGTACGCCGGCCGCGACGGCGCCGAGCTCCAGGGCAACGTCCGCATCTATTTGCCGGACAAGGGATGGGACGGCGCTGGGTTGGGCCCGGCGACATCGCCGTTCAGCGGTCGCGGGTTGCCAAGCTACGAGGCGACGCTTGCCGACGGAACACGTGTGTCTGGTCCGGAGATGGCGGCGCGGTTCGTCCGGCCCATGACGGGCAACGTCAAGCCGCCGTTCAACGCGGACCAGTGGTTCGAACTGGTTCATGCGAAGGATAACGATCCCGCGCTCACTCCGGCGACGGCGCCCGCGCGCGAGGAGCCGAAGTGGCGGAAATTCTGGACGCTTCGGTACTCGTTGTTCGGCGCGTTCAAATCGCCCGAAGAAAGGGCGAAGATTCCTTTCGCGGGCGCGGCCGGCGCCGGCGCCGACCCCTCCACGCAGTACATGGTTCTCTATCTCTCGCGCAAATTCGGCCCTGTCTATGTGATGCGCGGCAAGATGCCGACCTTCCCCGATACCTATACTGGCGCCGGAGGAAAAGGCCTCGAGGTCATGCCGGCCACGCAGACCCAATACTGGTCGCTCGTCAGCTGCGAGGCGCCGCCCTCAGGGCAGGTCGTGGACGGCCTGATCGATATGCAGGTCCCGCTCGACAAGGACGGAAACTACACGATTGTCTACAGTCGCAAGGAGGACCAGCCGAAGAATGCGACCGTCGAGAACGGTGTGGCGTGGATTGAGTGGAGCCCCCGCGGCGAAGGGATTGACGACCCGCGCAACCGGAGCGACTTCGGCATGCTGATGTTGCGGATGATAGCCGACAACCCGAGTTGGGCGCAAAGCGCGAATCATGTCGGTGAACCCGGCATGGAGGAGGCCGTCATGGGTCCTTACTATCCGCGCGGCTACTACACGGACAAGGCGAAGTTCGAGGCTGAAGGTCCGCGGAAATAAGTTTCATTAGTCGCGGGCGAGTGAACGCCCGCGATCCTTTTCGGGAGGGCATCGGGGCATGCGCATTCATAAGTCGACAATCATGAAGCTCGGCGGACTTGTTGTGGTCGTGGTGGTGGCAGCCGCGGCCTACCGTTTCTTGCCGTGGTCGATAATTGGGCCGAAAGTCGAGCAGCGGCGCTCCGAGATCGGCCTCACGCCCAACGAGATCGCCGCCAACGGCCCGCTTCCCGGTGCTTTGCGCCTTTATGCCAAAGAACTCGCTTGCGCGAAAGCCCTGCCGACGCCCGGCTATTTCTCGTCGATCAACGCCGCGGAGCTTGCCGACGCCCAGCGAAGCGGCGTGTTCCCGTGCGCGAGCTTTCTCGGCTCGCCGGCGGAGGGAACCGACGTCTATGCTTGGCGCAGCGAAGACGGTTACCAGGGCGTCACTTTCGTCAATAATCGCCTTCCCGGCGAGCTCTATCTAACGGGCGGCAATACGCCGCCGATGTCCGGGCTCATGCCTGCTGGCCCGTATGTCGCTAAGGTCGACGCCACCACCGGCAAGCAAATCTGGCGCACCTTTGTAGACAACGGCAACGTCTCGAAAGACTGGATCGCGACGACGAACCTCAACATCCTGAGCAACGGAAAGATCGTGACCGCTTGGGCGCAGTTTGTCGTCCTGCTCGATCCCGATACCGGGCGTATTCTCAAGCAGACGACCCTTCCAACCGGAACGGTGCCGCCTGACGACATCAGCTTCAAGAAAGTGACGATCGCGCCCGACGGTACGATCGTCCTCGTCAGTCAGGCGCGACCCAAGGGCAGCACGTTGCAAGGTAGCTTCGCATGGGTCAAGGCCTATATGGAGGGCAAGCCCATGCAGCCCTCAGTGATCGTTGCGGTCGATCCCGACACGCTGGACGTTCTCGACTGGACCCAAATGCCGGAACCATCGATTCCGGCGCACATCGTGACCACGTTCGAGGACAAGATCGCCATCTACGCAACCGCCCTTGTCAACACTTATCGGTACCTCTGGAACCCCAAGACCAAGAAGCTTTCCGAGGACAAAACCTGGGTGGCGCCTTACGTCCGCGCAGGCCAGACCCCTGGGGCGGCGCCCGGCGTGCTCGGCGACTGGATCGTGATCCAGACGAACGGCGTCGCCTCCGACGTCCCGTCGACGATCGTGGCCATCAGCCAAAAGGATCCGAAGACGATCAAAACCATCGCTCCGTTCGGGGATCTCAAACCCGGCCAGATTAGCTGGTGCAACCCCAAGCCGACGGTCGATGTCGAGAACAACATGATCTATTCGGCGGACCTTGGGGTTGGCAAGGTCGCGGGAATCAAGCTCGATCCTGCGACCGGCGAGATGAAGTCGGTATTCGTCGTCGACGACTGGACGTTCACCTTCCAACCGGTGGTCGGGCCGGCGGACAAGCGGGTGCTGCTGCTCACCAACATGCGTTTCGATCACATCGACACCGCGAAGCCGATCACCAAAGCCGACATGCAGAAGGCTTTGTTTTTCGGAGAGTACAGGGAGCAGCTGACATGGCGCGACGCGGCCACGGGCCGAATTTTGGCTGAGTCCGACTTCTTTGAGCGGCTGAGCCCGGGCTCGCTGACCACACCCGGATTCGGGGGCCGCGCGTACTTCCCAACCAACAAGGGCTTTCTTGTTCTGGAAGCCCTACCGAGCCATCCGGCGTCGGCGTCCCAGTAGCGAGAGGCACAAAGACGAGACGACCGGCTCTTAACAGCCATTGCCCCATCTCCTCTCCCCCCATCGCTTAAGCGGAACGAAGCGGCATTTGGCGTGAGTTGAAGCGACTTATGAACCGGTCGGAAAGCGGCCTTGAAGCGGCTCGGAAGCGGTCAGGGGACGCGAAGACATCACGAACAGCTGGAGAACTTGGCAGTGGCAACGGCGTTCGCATCTAACCGACCTTCCGCAGTTTTGTTTAAGTCGAAAATTTTTTGAGCACAATCGCATGCACGGCAACGCTGCAAGTTCTTTTGTTTGTGGTTGAGTGTTGTGAAGCGGTGTCGTTTGCCACC
>Ga0306921_10001053_pt1 | contig 26205 bp, 22 predicted proteins | sample sta12Cox44000080_FD_203760 | JGI IMG/M metagenome (GOLD analysis project Ga0306921, IMG submission 203760) | Lab enrichment of tropical soil microbial communities from Luquillo Experimental Forest, Puerto Rico - statoxic.12C.oxic.44.000.080 (v2)... | ecosystem: Environmental > Terrestrial >...
CGCCAGAAATAGTGTCCAGGGGCCTCGCACATCTCCTTAATTCACTATGGCTTAGCGATTTAGAAAAACATAGAGTATGGGCTGACGCCGGATGAGCATATCCTGATGATGCTTGATCGCGGCGTGGATGAGATCTATGCGCTGGATGTGGAGTACCGCTAGGGTGGAAACCTCACATTCGCGAACCCTGGCTACTCGACTCGCAAGTAGAACAGCAATCGAGCGTTCTCATGCCGGATAAAAGAGCAGCCAGAACTCTGTGGGCGAGGACAAGATTCGCGTAGTGCCCGGCCTGGCAAGCGAAGACCCACGCTGCCGCTAACCCGCCGCCCATCGCCTTATGAGGGTTTCTGCGTTAGGGCCACAGTGAACGGGCCACCCGGAAGTTGGGCACCGCGCGGTCAAGTTGACGAGAAACGACTTACCCGTAGATGTGGCGTCCGGGAGTTGTGTGGAAGTCTCGTTCGGGGAAGTTGAACGGGCTGGTTCCGGTCAGCGAAGGACAGCCCGGGTTTTGCGCGCACAAGGGCCGCCAGCAGCCCCGAATCTCTCAGTCGGAAGAACAAAGTGGTCGGGCTGGCGATCGGGGACCTGGAGCGCCCACATTTATCTCAAGTCGTCGCTCGGTGGCTGTAGTATAGCCCGACATTCAGCAGCCGTGAGCGGCTAGTTAGCCGGCGAAGTTGGCCTTAAGCATGTTGCAGAACAGTTGTCCTTGCTCGATGGCATCGTCGAGCGCCACATGGGTATGAGGCACGGGATCGAACCACTCCGGGGGCATCGACTGCTTGCCGCACGCTCGATATGGCTTGCGCAGCAACGCCATTGCGTAGGTCTTGATATCAATTGCCGAATAGCCGAATGGGTTCTCGCCTGCGAACTCGGTGAGATACCAATAGACGAAAGAAAAATCGAAAGCGGCCGGGTAGCCGACAAATACAGGCCGTCCGCCAAACGCATTGAGCCAGGCAACGTAGCGCTTCAGGGCAACAGCAGGCGATTCGAGATTTTGCCGGCAGGCCGACCATGCCTCCGGCTGTGTGGCCCACCATGCGGCGGTCTTGGGATCCGGGGCCGATGCGAGCAGCGTTTCCAAGTTGGCGGAGAACGTCCCCAGCAGCTCTTTGTCGGCCAGATAGGCTGCTGATCCGATGCTCAGCATAGAATGTTTTCCCGCGACCGGTCCGTCGGTTTCTATATCCGTGCTGACGTAGATCTCACGCAACGGTGATTCGCTCATGGCTTGCGATGACAAATTCGTGCCGACAGTCATGTCCACAAATTTCCCAATGCAAGCGGTTGGACAGACTATCCCTTATTCTCAACTAAAGCAAAGGGAAGGGTAGGTCAAGCTCTTTCTCGTGTAAACCCGTGGCCGATGGACACAAGGCCAAGTGAATCCCCCGCCTCTGTGTCGCCGTGGAAGCGTCTTATCGTTCGCGCCTCGGCGGGGTGTTGTTTGCGATCTGACGATTTCGCTTGTGCTGCTGTCCGCGCATTTCTAAATGCAACGCCAGAAGGGTTGAGATACCAGCGCTTGCAAGCGGATTCTCGCCGCTCTTCTCGCATGTCGAACAAGCATATTTCTTACGTAGGTGCTGAATGCGCTCAAAGCGGCCAGGAATGTACTCGATCTGCCAGCTCTCGTCCGTCCCAATCTCTTTGCGCTCCACTCCGCAGCAGGGACAGATTCGTTCCTCGGTGCTGAGTTCGTAAACCTGGGTCGTAACCGGAAGATTTTCGAAGCTGGCAAGATGTCGTCGCCCCGGGCGCCGCTTCACCCGCCGTAGCTCGCACTCGGGTTCCGCCTTCGCCGGCACATCCTCCGGGTGGATCGGCTTGGCCTCTAGTTGCTCGGCAAACTCCAGCAGCGCTTGCGCCACATCTGCACTCGTGGCCAGCCGATCGGCACGTGGTCCGTAACGCCACTTCTTGTAACGTTCCAGTTCGAGTTGCAGCCGCAGGTTTTCAAGATGGAGCTCATTCGCGCGCTTATGCTCTTGCTCCGCCCGCTGCTTCTGTTGGTCGCGTTCCAGTATCAGCGAACGGAGAATCGCTTCCAGCGATTTGCGGTCTTGGGCAAGGTCCTTCAGCGTCGCGTCCACGGTGTGTGCTTACTATAGACACAAGGCCTGTGAGTTCTCACACCAATATTTTTTCTTTGTTTTCGCTGCTGATTCTTGTATAGCGCGGTACGCGCTTCAGCTTGGAAACATCAATGCCGTCCAGGACCATGGCTAACTCCCTGGCTCGCAATTCCATCGAGCCCGATCTTTCCTGGACCCGCGGTAGCTTGAAGACACCCGATTCCAAACGCTTGTACCACAATAGAAATCCGTCGCGATCCCACAACAAAATTTTTAGTCGGTCCCCGCGTCGCGAGCGGAACACGAATAGATGGCCACTTAGAGGGTCCTGACCAATCACCGCTCGTGCTCGCTCCGCCAGTCGGTCGAATCCGCAGCGCATGTCGGTCGCTTCTGTCGCCAGCCAGATACGTGAAGCCTGTGCCCGGTCCAACGCCTGCAAACTGGGCAGCCCCATCATGACTCGGACTCCAGCACCGCCAACAAGGCGCGCAAGTGACTCATGTCGAACTCTGGCGGGACCATCAGGCTCCGACCATTGCTGAGCCGCACTTCAATGGTTGATCCCATCGCCGCGCTGGAATCCCTCGGCCCCAACTGTGACTTCGTCACTGGCACTTCCATGAACGGCGGCATTGCTACTTGGCGCAACCGTTTTTTCCAGTAGTAAAACTGCGATTTCTGCAGTTCCCGCGCGCGACAAAACCCGGCCGCACTCTGCCCGCTTTCTTTCTGCTCTGAAAAGAGACTGCGCCACTTCGCCTGCTTTGTAGGGTGGATCATTCCTGAAGCATGCCGTGCGCGACGCGTGCAGACAAGATGGGGTTCAAATATCGCTCACTATATTTGGGTGGTTGGCACAGCAAATACCGCTACGCATGGCAGTACGAGGTTAACACCAGCAAGGTCCACATCGAAAATAAGCCGCATGATTGCGAATTCCTAACGGCTCCGCTTGGCGAAAAAAACTGCGATTACGAACCAGCCGTTGGCACGTTACGTTGGGCTACTTCCACAACAGGACAGCCGATTGCTTCATATGATGAAGGCAAGACTTGGAGTACGTTTACCCCAGAGTCCAACGTCAGAGTGCCTAAATATCCTACCGTCGAAGAAGTGTACGTTTTCTGGCAAAAGAAAGAGAAGTAACGAACTAACCACTGGCTGCTCTCACCACGCCTATGCCGTAGCGCAGCTACGCTTCGGATTTCTTGCGCTCTCGCATCACATCTGACACGGCATCGAACGGTTTCAAACAACCATTGCATTGAAGGCGGTCGGAATTAAGCCGCACTAGATCGACTGGCTTGTGGATGAATCCGCAGTGTGGACACGTCCAAGTCGGGACTGGCGGGAGTTGTGAGCGGCGGGAACGGGGCGTGACCGCAGGGATAGGCAGAATCATATCAGTCATTCAGCACCTCAAACGCGAGCAGTTTAAGCGCGGGTATGAGGGCAAAGCAGTGATCGGCGTCACGTTGCGAGGTGTCACTTCAGGTGATTCTCAAACATTGAATGCCGTCGCGCTGCTAGGGTTCGGAATCCTTCCGTTTTATGCCGTCGGGCGTGCTATCGAACGGCTGCTTACACGCCTTGCATTGCAAAAGGTCTGAGTCAAGGCGTAGCAGATCGGCGGGACGATGGACAAAGCCACAGTGCGGACAGGTCCACGTTGGAACGGGAGGAAGTTTCATTCGACGGGAATGGGGCATGATCGTTAATCGTGTTCGTGCGGAGAGCACTTGCGTCGCCTAATCGCACCTGAATCGGGTTTGGCCACTAGAAACGCGATTCCGGCGATGACTACACAGGGCAACTGAAGAAGCGCCAATTCCATCTTAGAAGTGTAACCGTGCGGTGATGTTCGTCACACATTGCCGGTGCCGAAGAGCAGACTGGAGCCTATGACAAACGAGAAGACCCTGGGTCCATTTCAACAGGTGCACAAAAAGATTCAAGAAGTTCGGGACCGTGTTCGTAAAGAGCAAGAAAGGGACGCAGTACTGCGCGAGGAAAGATTACGCAAGGAAAGATTAGCAAGGGAGGCCGAAGACTCACGCCTCACCAGTTCTTGACGGTTTGCAACGGTGTTTCCGGTCTACGTCCTCTATCGGAACAGCCCCTATCACAATCAAATCCGAATCGTGCCCTGGCCCGGGTTTAGATGGGAATCCCGGCACTTGGCGGCGGCACGACGCGATGGATGCCCTTCCCGTGGCTGCCAATTTAACAGGGCCTCATTTTTGCGCCTTTGGTTAATCGCCACTAAAACCTTTCGCTGACACTCTGAGAATATTGTTGTTGCAGTAATATATGACGGGCCGTGAACAGGAAAATAATCACCTTGGTGCTTCTGGTAGCTGTTTGTTGTGGGTACTCAGGGTGTGCCTTGGCGAAACACAAGCAGAAGCCACCGACAGTTCCGAGCGATGCAACCGCTGGTGACTTCGACTATTTTCTGCTCACCTTGTCTTGGACTCCGGAATTCTGCGCGACTGAACCTCGCGAGCGCCCGTCGGCTGAGTGCGCACCAAGTAAGCACGTGGGCCTGTTGGTACGTGGTTTTCGGCCTCAATACGACGACGGGAAATGGCCGCAGGATTGTGGCAGCACATCACCGGTTCCATCCGCGACCGTCAAACACATGATGCCGATTATGCCAGGCAACGAGTTGATCCAGCATGAGTGGGCCACGCATGGGACGTGCAGCAGGTTGTCAATGCAGGATTACTTCGGGGTGATTGAAAAGCTCTATAACGCGCTTGAGGTGCCGGAAGAGTTGAAGAAGCCCGGCAATAGTTCTCACCCCAGCCCTTCGGTCATTGAGCAGAAGTTTGCCCTCGCCAACAATGCGCCTAAACGGGCGTTTCGTATATCGTGCCCTAAGAATCAGTTCTCAGCAGTGGAAATCTGTTTGTCGAAGGACATGCAGTATCAGGCTTGTCCCACCACAGTGAAGGAGTGCAGTGCTAGCCGGATTAGAGTGCGGCCTCTACCGTAACGCCAGCGACAGAACGCGCACGGCTTCCCCTCATGACCGATGAGCGAGGTGCAAAGTTGCCTACGTTCAACCCACTCGGAATCGACCACGGCTTCCGTGATGTTTGTCACAGAGTCTTGCCGTAGCGGACACATAATGGCTCGATTCGGCGGAAGGAGGTTTTATGCAGCAATCGTTGGCTCTTTTCGACTCATGGCTTCGCTCCTCGCTCAGGCTGACCCCATAAAAGGACCATCCTTCGCAAAGCGCCTCACTTGCTCTGGTACTCGACAAACAGATCGGGAAACTGCTGCTTCAAGGCCTTGATTTTCGGCACGTCGCACACCTGGATGTACGGGTTCTCCTCATGATGGAGCGCATAGTCCTGGTGGTAGTCTTCAGCGCGATAAAAGCCCTTCAGCGGAGTGACCTCCGTGACGATCGCCTTGGGAAACACCTTGGCCGCATCGAGTTGCGCGATGTAGGCAGTGGCAATGCGCTTCTGCTCGTCATCGGTATAAAAGATGACCGAGCGATAAGAGGTGCCTACGTCGGGTCCCTGGCGGTTGAGCTGCGTGGGATCGTGCACCACAGAAAAGAAGATGCGCAGCAGTTGGCCGTAGGTGATCTTCGAGGGATCGTAGATCACCTCGACCGACTCGGCGTGTCCGGTGGTCTCCGTGCTGACCTGGTCGTAGGTCGCGGTTTTGGCCGAACCGCCGGAGTATCCTGCCGTGGTCTTCAGCACGCCCTTCACGCGCTCAAACACAGACTGCGTGCCCCAGAAGCATCCACCCGCAAAGACGGCAGTCTGTTTGCCCGGCGCGGCAGCCAGCGGAGCATCGACCTTGGCGGCAGGGATCGGCCCGCTGGGCGCGGCCTGTGTTGTGGTGCACGCCAACAGCGAGATGGTGACGCCGAGCGCCAACACCAAGTGAATTAGAGGGAAGTGAAACCGTCGGCTGAGCTTTTGCATAATAAGAGTACGAAACCTCTCCCAAATCGGATGCGGTCCACCACTGTAAGGATACAGAACGGAGCTGGAGTGTGGTTGGGAGGTGGTTGATGTCCCGAACCAGCCACCCGATCACTGGGCTGTTTGCCGATCATCTACACGAGCAACCCGAATCCTATCTGTGGTTTAAACGGTCATCTTTTGGGTCGAACAGCCTCTCATTCGGTGGACCGGACTTCTCGTTTGAATTCTCGGCCCGGCACTGGCGGCAGAATGAGCCGGGAAGGCCGATTATGGTGACGACGCTGCTGAGGATTTGTGAGGCGCTAGAGGTCAAGCTGACGAGTTTTGGCGCTTGCAAACTAAGCAGTTCGCAGTTATCCGGCAATACATTACTTGTGTATAAGCGCCGGCGGATTGATAAGGTAAATTATCACGAAAATGGCGATCGCACCCAGCGCACTTATGCTCGTTCTGCCACTCTTGCCGAGCTTTGTCTGAAGCTCGACGGAGAGGAAGCCGGGTATTGAAGCTCCCATGCCGGCACATGCAGGCTGTCGTGAATCTACGCCGCGCGACGTGAAGAGGCCCGCAGAAACACGAATGTTGTTTTTGGAGATCTAGCCTTTTCGCAAGGCCTTTGAGCTGTCGTTCGCCAAAATTCCTGCGGCCTGCTCGCGCATTGGTTGACCGAACATCCGCCGCGTCTTCGGTCCGCATCCAAAAAGGCCGCCGCGCTCGGGTCAGTGGACGAGCTTCTCTCTAGAAAATGGGTGTAGGTTGAACCGATTGAACCAACTGAAATTAAATTGGTGCCGGGAGGGGGAGTTGAACCCCCACGACCCGAAGGTCGGCGAATTTTGAGTCCGCTGCGTCTGCCAGTTCCGCCATCCCGGCCTAATCGGAAGGTTCTGATACAGCTTAGTTTAGCAGCTTCGAGTTGGCAACGGGAGCGTCAGTCACCGCCGTCTCCGTGATTGATTCGTGACTATGCGCTTCGACCTCAGACGGAGTGACGGCGCGCTGCTTCCGATCTTCCTCCAGCTTATGCACTGCGTCGGCGATGTCATCTTCTGTAATGATCGCGTAGTTGTCGAATACGCTCTGAGTACGCCATCCGTCAATTTGCACTTCGCATCAACCTGCCTGTTCGCCCACACCAGCGTACGATCTGGAGACGAACCGACGGCCGGACTAGACATGGCACTGCCTCGAAAGCCTCGCCCTAACTAATCATCCCATGAAACGCGATCGGTGAGTGCCAAACATCAGGCCGCTCGCCCTTTCTCTTCTGCTTACGACGCTAGAGCGCAAGCGTCTTCAGGCATCAGTTGTGAGAAGTGACTTGCGTGGCACGGATCCTGCTGGGCTGAGGGCTTTTCTCTCCGCAACCTTCTGGTCAGCAGCCATGTCTCCGGTTACCGCAGCCAGGCGGTGAAGGGAATCTCGCAGGGTTGCTAATTCTGCATCGCTCACATTGCCCCCTGGGGAAGCATGGGGGCGGCGGCGCGACAAATCGTCCGCCGCGGTGCTCACTGGATCCGATGAAGTCGAGACGCCCCCTCACTTCCACGTTGAACGAATCAAATCAGCAAACAGTCAATGGTGGGAGAGGTCCAAGTATCTGCTTAAGTTGCGCGGACCGTGATGGGGGCCAAACAGAACCCGAAACATGTCCAACAAATCCTCTTGGCCAAGGCCTTGCTCCTCTTCCGAGGGCCGCTGCGGAATAAAGCCGAAGTGGAGGCTTCTCAGGACAGGCAGCATTGCTATGCGATCTTCGATCATAGGCTGCCCTCGACGCCCGCACCGAACAGATGTACGTTTTGGCAATCGCAGCTCAAACAACTACGCGAGACGGCGGTGATGCGCCCAATCTTCATCAGCTACCGCCGGAACGACGCGGAGGGCGGGGCAGGGCGTCTGGTGTACTACCGGCGGGGGATGGGACTTCGAATATGGCTGCAACGCTCGAAGCCGCGCCGGTCATTGGCGAAGCAATAACTAGAATGGTACCGATAGAAATTATCGATTCGACTGGCAAGCCCGTTTACGGGACACTGTCCCACAGGAGCGGATGCCAGATTATGGAACTCCGAGGAGGGTGCGGATGGCCGACGCAGACGAACCTTGGATAAGGGAGTGGATCAATAGCGTGGCGGACGACATGATGCGCGAGCACTCCTATATGGAAGTGAGTCTACGAGGTAGCGAGCTGGTAAGTGTGAGTCTTACGGAAGTTGGCGCAACCTGTGCATGCTTGTTGGACGAGAAGACAGAACATCACCTGGGAAATGACTAAAGATTTGGTGACCGACAGTTTCGATTGTAGGCCACCAAGCTTGGCTCCTTCAAGGTGCGATCTTATGCGTCAAGTTTATGTCCCAGGAACTCCTTGCCTTTGGCAATTTCGCTGTCCCACTTGCTGAGTTGCTCAGGATTTAGAAATTTAACGACACGCTGACGAATCTCGTCGCGGTGCATCTTCACCTTGGCGATGATATCGGCTTTGGTTGCGTTGGGATTGTTCCTAAGGTAATCTCCGACCCGTTCCCGCGCTTCCGCAAAAGCGGTCTGCAGCTTCTCTTTCTGCTCGTCGGTTAGATTGAGGTCTCCAGCGAAACGCTTCAGTTCAGTCGCAACCTGTTCGCGTTGTTCAGCGGTCAAACTCATGATAAGCCTCCATGGATCGTTGATGGTTTGAGTTAGGACACCTCGGAGCGCTTGCGAGATCCGAGTTCCTCAGGGTTGCACCTTTGCGTAGGTAGTTACCTGGTGCAATCGCTAGACCAAAGCGCTGATTGCGCAATAACAAAGGGCTTACATCCGAAGCGTCACATTGAGCAAGTAAAAAAGAGATGTTTGAAAGTGAAAAGATTTCTGTGGGCCGTTGTGAGCACAACCGCAAGAGTCGTTGCGCTTCTATTTCGAGGCTCTGAGTAGGTACTCGCAGGGGGCAAGCGTACGCGAGCGGCCCCCACGCCAAGCGACCGCACGCCGATCACGTTCTCGATCACGTGCGCCCGAAAAACATCTTCCCCAGAGCGACAACGTCGAGGGCAGGGTGACACTGTAGGCTGTCATTCACGCCAAAGGTACCGTTAGCGGAATCAAAGTTCTGAACGCGGCGATCAACGACTGGACGAGGCTGCGGCGCGGGCCTTATCGCGATGGCAGTTCCGCCCCGGTACGAAAGATGGCGATCTGGTTGAGCTGGAAGCTGTTGTGATGATTCCCTTCCGGAAGCATCACCTACGATATTCCCAACCAACTTTCCTGCGATTCATCACGCTTTCCCCACCATCGGCCATCAGTCGAGATCTTGGGGAACCCGTTTACCCGAACCCTCGTACATCCCCGACAGACGGGGCTACCCGGCCGCCGACGGGGTAGAGAGGGTGTATGGAAAGCTTGAGCTGGTTCGCGCAGGATGTCCGTTACGCGCTGCGCGGATTTCGCCGCGACCGCGGGTTCACGCTGTTGGCGATCCTCGCGCTGGCTCTGGGCATCGGAGCAGTTACCGTCATTTTCAGCGTCATCGAGAACGTATTGATCGAGCCATTTCCCTACAGAGCGCCCGATCGGCTGGCAATTGTCTATGTACACGACGCGACGCGTCCTGCAGACTACCGCAATCCCAGTTACCGATTGCCGGAATTTCTCGACATTGTAGCCCAAAATCATGTTTTCGAAGATGCCATGGGCAACTCGGGCCTCGACATTCTCTACACCGATCGAGAAGGGACGTTGCAGTTTGAGGGCGAATGGGTAACGCCCAACACCTTCGAGTTTCTCGGCATGCAACCCATGTTGGGCCGCATGATCACCAAAGCCGACGGCAGCACCGGCGCTGCCCCCGTGTTCGCTATGAGCTACCGGCTATGGAAGAAACAATTCAACAGCGATCCCACCCTAATAGGCAAGACGCTGATACTGAATGGTCAGCCACGCACCCTAGTGTCCGTTATGTCTCCCCGCTTTTTGCTAGGCAACGCTGACATCTGGGTACCGAACAACATGGACCGGGGCGATCCTGAGGCTCAAAAGCTCGATTTCTGGATGCTGGCGCGTACCAAGCCCGAAGTCACACTGCAGCAGGTAACGTCGGACCTTGACGTGATCATCAGGAACCTGGCGAAGATATACCCGAACGATTTTCCCAAAACCTTTACGATGGGTTCGCAGACCTTAACGGATGACGTGGTTGGACAGTTCCGAGCAACGCTGTATACCCTGCTGGCGGCAGTGGGCATGTTGCTGCTGATTGCGTGCAGCAACGTTGCTAATCTCTTGCTGGCGCGAGCAACGGCGCGAGAGCGCGAGAATGCGATTCGCGTTTCGATGGGAGCCAGCCGCGGACGCATCGTGCGTCAACTTCTGGTTGAGGGCCTGATGCTCGCCAGCGGCGGCTGCTTGTTGGGCTGTCTATTCGCCTATCTCGGGCTGAAAGGCGTCACCGCGGCCATGCCTGATCAAACGATCCCCGCGGAAGCAGTGCTGCAGCTCAACTGGCGCGCACTGCTGTTCGCGATTGCTATAACGGGGCTTACGACTTTGCTTTGTGGACTGGTGCCGGCACTGCATGCGGTTCGCGGCGAATTGCAGAACCGGCTTAAAGATACGGGCAAGGGCGTTAACACCAATTTCCGCCATGGCAAGTTCCGTTCCGGACTCGTCGTATGGGAAGTGATGTTGTCCATCGTCCTGTTGGTTGGCGCCGGTCTGATGATGCGCAGTTTGTTCGCACTACAACATGTCGAGCTGGGACTTAACCCAGTGAACCTCTTGGTTGCGCGCACGCCACTGCCGAAGCGCCAGTACGAAACCGCGGAGCAGAAGAAGATCTTCTTCCGCCAGGTATTGCAACGTATGAGTGCACTGCCGGGGGGGTCATTGCGGCGACCGAGACGTCTTCGTTACCGCCATACGGAGGGCCAGAGAGCGATGTCACGATTCCCGGCAAAACACATTCCGAGCCCTGGCACGTAATGTTCCAGCTATGCAGTGAAGGTTACTTCAAGACGATGGGACGGCATCTTTTAAGCGGCCGGCTATTGACTGAATCTGACGTTGATGCGGCCCGACCTGTTGCCGTAATCAACGACACCTTCGCGAAAACTTACTTCAAGAACGAAGATCCCATCGGGCAGAAGATCAAGTTCAACTTATTTGACGAGCTGCCGCAATCGACCAAGGACCAATACTTCGAAGTGATCGGCGTGGTTGCCGACGCCAAGAACCGCGGTCTGCAACAAGGCATCGAGCCAGAAGCCTACATTCCCTACACCGTGACCGGAGCGATGGAGCGCGGGATCCTCGTCCGTACAGGCGTCGAGCCCATGTCAATGCTGATGCTGGTGCGGCGCGAGATCTGGGCCGTTGATCGAAACGTTGCGCTGACGTTGACCGGCACACTGGAAGGCTACCTGCAGCAGTTCAGCTACGCAGGGCCAAAGTTCGGTCTGATCCTGCTAGGTGTGTTCGCTACAGTCGGGCTGGTGCTAGTATCGATCGGCGTGTTTAGCGTCATGGCCTATTCGGTTTCGCTGCAAACACACGAGATCGGCATACGCATGGCACTCGGCGCTCCGATTAGCGATGTCCTGAAGATGGTGTTGAGCAAAGGCCTGCGGCTAATAACTTTGGGCATGGTTCTTGGCGTTCTCGCCAGCATTGCCTTGACGCGGTTCGTCGCCAGCCAGTTCTGGGGTGTCTCGCCGCGCGATCCGATTACCTTTATCGGGGTCATGGTGCTGCTGGCGGCGGTAGGAACAGCAGCATGTCTGGTCCCGGCTCGGCGCGCAACGAGGGTCGACCCGCTAATTGCGCTGCGCTATGAATAGCAGATTTTCAACCACGCATTAAAAAGCTTCGAGAGGGTCTATCCGTGTACGTTTCTCTGCGCCGAACGCGCTGGCCAGGGTCGCGACCGTCGCAACTTACGGCGCCCCTATGAGACCCTCAAGCGCCGCCAACATGCGAACTTCAGCTAGCGAACGCGCCGCCCAGGCGCACGCCGAGCCCCCGCTCTAGCTCGTGTTCGATTCCGCTCACCGCACGTCGCTCTCCCGCTCTGTTCGCCTGATAATTGATCGGAACCGGTGCCGATGCCGCCGCACACTCGCCCACAGCGAGTCTCGTTCATGGTCTCGCACACCGAAAGGGTGTCCGGATTGTTCACCGCTGCTAGGCCCTCACGCTCGGAGATAGTGACTTATGCACCTTCGAGCGTGAGCGGTATTGATGTCACAAAAATTGCGATAAATCGCTGTTCTCGCTCTCGCCCCTAACGGCGCTCACGTGCGCGTGGGCCTTGTTTCGTTTTCTCCGATCAGGAGCGGAGGTGCCAATGGCTTTGCTTTCCGGGAACGGGCGCACCCCTGGCGTAACACGTGGGCATAAGCGACATTAAAGGATGTGATCGCGAATGGCAGATGAACAGAGAATCTTCTCGAACGCCGCTGTAGCAGAACGCAAAGGAGCGGCCAGGATATTTCTGGGACCACACGGGCTTCGGGGCGGTTGGAGAGTACTTGTATTTCTCGTTCTGCTCGTTGCCATCATCCTCGGATGCATCCGGTTGGTTCACTCGCCCGGAATTCATCAATCCGCAGGTATCATTTCGCCTGGCATTTCGCTGCTGGGGGAGGCCCTATTGTTCCTTTCGGTGATCATCGCGACGGGTGTGATGGGACGATTCGAGCGACGCAGTTTTGCGACTTATGGTCTGCCCTGGGGAAAGGGTTTTCTCCGGCGGTTTATCTCTGGAGCGATTTGGGGCATAGTGCCACTCGCGTTGCTGCTTCTGACTTTGCGTAGTCTTGGTGATTTGGACTTTGGACGACCGCAGCCACCAGCCAGTGCATTGTTTCGGTTCGGATTGTTGTGGGCGCTGGTGTTTATTCTCACGGGCATCTTCGAAGAATTTGCAGTTCGCGGATATCCGCAGTTCACTTTGGCACGTTCGGTTGGTTTTTGGCCGGCGGCGGTGATCACTTCGCTCATGTTGGGGCTCGCTCATGCAGGAAATTCCGGCGAGGCGATGCTAGGTCTGATCGGCGTATTTGCGGTTGGACTCTTGGCCTGTCTGATGCTGCGCAGAACTGGCGATTTGTGGTTTCCCATCGGCTTTCATTTTTCGTGGGACTACGCTGAGAGTTTTATCTTTGGAGTGCCTGATAGTGGAAATCTCGCCGTCGGACACACACATGCATGGTTCAAGGTGGCTCACCGGTGGCTCGGTGGGGCCTGAAGGTAGCGTGCTCGCGTTCGTCATACTCGGGCTTACGACCCTTGCTTTTAATCGCGTGTACCCCGCTAAAGCCCACACCGTTCCCGTTCTCGCGCTCGATCTGGAGATGTTTAACTGATCGGGTAAGAGGTGTACGGATTTTCCCGGCCTTTATAGCTATCCCCCGTCAACCATTCGATACGGGCCCGAGTCGGTTGTTAAACTCGGGGCCTGTAAGCTAACACAGTAGCAGGCGAACCGAGCACGGCGTTGGATTCCACTTGCAACTTGGAGCCACCACCAAAAGCGCCTCCGCCGTCGGGTTCGGTATCGCCACCTACACCTGATCGCCGTTCTTCTGTGGGTATCCCCACGCCTCAAGGTCGCCTCGTCTTCAGCGCGCGAGGTTCTGGCCAAGGTGGAAACAGGCCGGACGCAAAAGCTCCTTAGCCGTGCATTCGGGCTCACGGGGAATTAGCTGCATCGGAACACCGATCTGGCCTCCACGTCTAGCTTCGGCTGTCATCCTGCGGGGAGTGAGGTCACCGCCGCAGGCTGTCGGGGAAGGTGTAAGGAGTCAAATCTGGGGTCTGTGTCACGATTCAGCACTGAGCGCCCTGTTCTCTGCTTGCGCCAGCTTCTTGCCGTGCAACAACTCGACGATCGACTGATACAAGCGGGTCCTGACTTCATAGCGATTGTGTGCGTTCACCACGTAGCGCACCACCAGATTCACGCCGAGGTTCGTCGGGCGCACGTTAATGGCGGGCGCAGCCGAAAACGTCTGCATCGCCGAGCGTTGTGCTGCGAGCCTCCATTCCTGCTCCGCTGCTGCCGTGTCTGTTTGCGTTAGTTCGCTGACTAGCTTCAGGACAGCATTGGTCAGATTAAACGGATCTTCGCCCGCCGGGATCAGAATGTCCAACTCGTCCCATAGCCATTGCCCCGTGGTGGTGAAGTTGAAATAGTGGCCTTCAACGGCAAAGCTATTTACGAAGGACACCCTGCGCCCGGTTGGGTGACCGGCATCGTTCCAGTTCCCCGTTTCCAGCAGGATGGTTCGCAGCAACCCAACCTCGACGACCTCTCCGCCGATCCCATTGATTTCGACCCAGTCGCCAACGCGAATGCCATGGCGCCCCATCAGCACGAACCAGCCAAAGAAGGCGACAAGGAAGTCTTTGAGCGCGACGGTAAGTCCAGCCGCACCTAAAGCCAACACGGTGGACAATTGGCTCGGTGGCCCAAACAGAACCAGCAGAATAATCAACACGCCGATAAGCTGTGCGATGAACCGCAACACCGCCCGCATCGTGCCTAGGCGGCGGCGATCGGGACCCTGGCCCAGAAAGGAGCGCTCGATCAAGCCTTCCGCCACGACCAGGCCTGTCAGCGCCAGGAGGATCCAAAGCAGAGATCGCGAGATAGCGTGCAGCGCAGCCTGGCGCTGTTGGGTGACGATCGCGTTCCATTCGTGATACAAAACCGCAAGCTGCTTTTCAGCCTGGATGCGCTTATCGTACTTGGCCAGGGCCTTGGTGCTCTGCGAAAGCTCATGAAGCTTTGCGATTTTCGCCCCATGCTGATTCTGGCCACTGGCCGGTGGGTTTGTTGCTGCACTTTGTTCGGTCCCAGTAGCGTCGGTTGCCAGCGTGTTACTCAGTCCCTTTTCGAGGGTTTCGTGTTTTTGCGTCAGGGTTGCGGCGTAAACCTCCGCTTGCTGCCTGGCTTGCACAAGACGCGCTTGGTTGTTACCCAATCGTTGCCACGTGCGGAATTGGCCTATCAGATTTCCTTCGACCTCAAAGGAAATCGGCTTTGACTGCAGGGTCACGGAGGCATTAGGGCTGCCATGCTGGAGAGCTTCATGCTCCTCCAACTCCTGCTTGATCTGGGCTTGGGGATCGCCACCAGCGCGAAGCAGGTCTTCTTTGGCATCATCTAACGCGTCTTGCAGAAGCGTAGAACGCGCCTGGGCCACTTCCAACTGTTGCTGGATGGCATGGGCGTCGTTCTTGCCCGGATTGGCTGCGAGCTCGGTCAATCCCCGAACATGCTCCTGCACCTGCTGCAACCGGCTGTCGAGGGTGCGGATTCGAGCATTCAGCTCGCGCGTCTCGCTGTTATCAACCGCCGGGTGTAGCTGTGTCTGTTGCAGCGCTGTCGCGAAAGCAAGGTCCACCTCGTGGTCGGCATTGCGGATGGCTTCCGCAGCCAGTTTCTGCTCTTCGGCCGTGCTCGCCACATCGGAGAGGCCGTGCGCCGTCTCCAGGGGACTCTGGTCAACCAGCTTGGCCTGTGCCTGCTCCTCCAGTCCGGCCGGTTTCATGGAGAGCGCAGAATTTGCCGTTTGCCGCGTCAACACAAAGCCGATCAGTGTCGCGACCAGCAGTACCGAAAGGCCTACGAGAGTGAAACTCCTTAAGCTAGCATGCATACAGCAAGATTAGTCCTGTTTATAAATTGCTGTACCCATCACGCCGGCGAAGTCTTAGTGCAAGTCGGCATCTGGGAAGTTTGACTGAGGCCCTACAATGTATGGTCCGCAGCCCGGCAGCAAGAGGTTTGAAGTTGGGCGAAGGAACAGTCTACGTGAATGTATCCAGCCATTGGTTGGAAATTGTTCGCCTGGCCATGTGATGATGATCCGCGCGTTCATCAGTTGCGGTAGCGCACCAGACTAACTGATTCGGTCTGAGATTACTGCTTTTTCGGGCAGCCCTTCGGGTACCGACCCAAATTGCTGCAAAGCTCAGAAGCAGCTGGGCACGGTCAACTGCCCGGCATAGCGGCGGCTACCACCCGCGTTTTCCACTCATAGGGGGTGCTGGCGTGCGACAGACCCAGCCGGAAGCGCAACCGGTCGTACTCGCGCATCGGCGCAAAAAATGCCGGCTCTTCCAGCGGCCATAGGCTTGCCCGGGGCGCCGACGAGCCCTCCTGGTCGAGGATGGCATTGGTTGCCCGCCGCGCCGCCTCGTTGGCTCCTTCCATACAAGCCAGATCACTGTAAGTGTGCACATAGTCGGAAGCCAGAAACAGGTTCGGGATCTCCGTGTGCGCCTCGGGACGATATGCCAGTGAGCCCGCAGTGTTGATGAGCAGCGGCTCTAGGTTAGTCGCTTGGCTCGGATTGGGAAACTCAATGTCGGGATCGAGGAACCAGTTCAGCAAGTTGGCATCCTGAAGTTGTTGCGCTCCCTCCACGTTCAGATGCGCCTTGATCTGCTCCCAAACTTCGTTCTTGATCTCCTCCGCCGTGCATTGCAAAGCGGGTTTGCCATAAAGAATTCCAGGAGAGTTCCAATCGGAGATGTCGACGGAAAGGATGCCGCCTAGCTCCCCATTGCCATATTGGTTCATTTGACTGATCCCCCAGAATTGCCGCTGGGAAATCGAAGTCAGGGCCCACGGCGAATCGATATAGATGCTATGCCCATTGACCACAGGAACGTCTCGCCCCAGATAGAACTGGATTCCGTTCATCCACGAGGTGCGGAGCTTATCAATGTTGGCGATGGAAGGCGCAGCCCGTTTCATGTCGTCCGTGAGCAAGGGCGCAATAGCCTCAGCTGGCAGGGCGCAGACGTAGTAGTCCGCGGTCACCTCCTGCTGTCCACCGTCAATCTCGATAGTGACCGAGGATATCGCCGAACCCTTCATGTTGAACCTAACCAACCTCGCGCTACTGTGGACTTCAACTCCCAGGGATTGCAGATAGCGGATCCAGGGATCGATCCACCTTTCATTGGTCGGCCCGTTCAGCAGATGGTCCACCGGATCTCCGACCTTGAGCAAGCCAAGAGTGAGCTGAAGACCGATGTACCCGACCGTGCGAGTGCTGCCTTCCTCCGCGCGAATCGCCACCATGGAGCGCGTCATGCCCCGAGCCAGAAAGCGCTGGTAGGGTTCCGACTTGTGAACCGCGTCAATGAAATCCCACCACGGAATCTTTTCGTACTCCTGAACGCGCCGCTCCTCGCAACTAGTCAGTAGAGTCAACAGTCGATCAACATAGAAGAGAACTTCCGACTCAGGAATCCCAAGCTCTGCGGCGTTCACCGTGGCCTGTAAGGTGGTGACCCAGTCATCAATCGTAACCGGATAACGAGCGACTGCGATGATGGACATTTTCCCATCGCGTGCGATTTGCGCCCGCGTCCCCGGGACGATATTGTCAAACACGCCGCCGGCATTTCCCGAATACGGAATGCGCTTCATGGTGTCGATCACGTGCTTGTAGAAGTTGGGAAAGAAGCGGAACCCGTGCTCGCCGGGCAAGTTCTTGTGGCCGCTGGCAGCACTGTTCGGCACCTCCAGGCTGCGTGCTTTGCCGCCAAAAATCGGTTTCCGCTCGAACACTCGTACCTGGAACCCCCGCTCGGCCAGCTCATGGGCCGCACTCAGCCCGCCCACACCCCCACCCAAGATTGCAATCGTCCTGTGCGGACTAGCCATTGCGCCCCCTCAAAAGCTCGCGTTGTTCGAATTTTGTGGAAGCATTATACGTCCGTTAGTTAGTTCTGGAAGACGCTGATTTTCATGTGAGAGACGCTCTCGACAACAACTTGTTGCTTCTACACTAACGCGGCCAGGCCATTATTATGCACATCGATAAGCACAGATCCTATGATATGGCCTGATCTTACACACCTGCTTCCTGCTCTGGAGGTTGCCGAAAGCCTGGGTGTTCTGGGTGGCTTTCTCGCCTCTCTTGTTTCTCCTAGTCCGCATGACGTTGATTGCGGCGGCGGCGAGCGAGGTCTTGATGTGCGCTGCTAGAATTTCTCGATCATCTCTACACTGGTGCGACAGCTCACGGCTCAGAGAAATCGGGGAGCCAGTCGTGGGTCGCGCAGCGTGACGATTTCCTGATGCATGGTGCTATCGCCGCCCGGCGGGTTGCCGCGTTTCGTAATTGCTTCCTGGTGTCTGCGAATTCGCTATTCCTGGATCTTCCTGCCGTGATCTGTGAGATGCCCAGGTTCCGAAGAAGGGGACTAACTGAACACTCGATCGCCAGTGCTGGCCGTCGATATATCGCGTTGCGTTTTCCCTGGGTACACCTCTGAACGACTTGCCACTTTCATGGCGATCGGGAGTTGATAGTGAACGATCAAGATTCTGTTCCAGAAGCGCCCATCTCTACCGGCCCGTCATGTTTGTCCATGCCCGACTCCAGCGGCGCCTAGCAATGCCTTTATGGCTTTTTTTAGGCGCCGCAGTTGGCCAAAGTCTTAATTGCTTCTCTCGAGTAAATGCGGTTCATCATTGGGCCAGCCTCTGGCTGGCTATTGGCGGAGCCAGCCGTAGGCAGGATGTCTATCTTTGGGTAAGTAGACCGCAGCCAGGAAATCATCTTTTCCCTGCGCCAGAGGGGACAGGCATTGTCGATGAGGACGGAAGCATATTCAGCAACCGATCCGCACGCCATCAGGCCGTCTGCTCCAAAAACCGAGTCCACGTCATATCCTGCTCGTATGAGCGCTTGTTCGTCTCGAATCAATGTCGCAGGAGTGCAGTTAACGTATAGTGTTCGATTAGCAGCCATCGCAGTATCACCCTTCCGAAAAGAGGGCACGACCGCTCGGCCGACAGCCGTCGCCTAGAACGTGGATCTGCTTGTCCGCAGTCCCACGAAACCATTAAATCCGTCTCATCCTAGGCGCGAAGGAGAGAGTTCCAAGAAACTGTTTACATAGAACTACTTAGAGGGCAGATGCGTCTTTCAGAAAATTGAGATGCTTCCAGAAACCAGTCGGCAATATAGCCCGATTGGACCCTATCTCACTGATAATAAAATGCAGAAAACTTGGAACACTCATCCTGTCATGAATATCACTTGACTAGTAATGCTATTACGGTTACGGTAACCATCAGGCCCTCGACTACTGCTTGGCGGCACAGGGCATCTGGCCGACTGTGCCGTCTGAGTTTCTTTGATTGTTGCTCGATTTTGCAGAACGAGGACGCCACTTTGTTAAACAGTAATCCTGCTGTAGTAACACAGCCTATTCCTGCTTACCAAAATCATTCGGCCGACATTTTCACGGAGATTGTCCACTACATTATGGACCACCTGTGTGACGATTTGTCGGTCTCAACCTTGGTGAAGAGATTCTCCTTGAGAGAAAGCGTATTGCTGTCCGCATTTGAATCACAAACTGGCATTGCCCTTGACCAGTTTGTGTTGCGACGGCGCATCGAGCGCGCACTGCATCTTCTGAAGCACTCCAGTGCCACTGATAGAGAAATTGCGATGAGCCTCGGATGGAGGTCAGCGCCTGCCTTCCAACGCGCATTCGCCAGCTACTTAGGGGTTTCGCCAACCGATTATCGGAGGAGTTTGCGCCTGAAACAGCAGGCTACAAGCGTGAAAAGCCACAAACGCCGGTGCAAGTGCGCCTGCGTAGGACTGGAAGAATCCTGTGCTCGGGCGGTGTGAGCATTTGCACTACAGAAACGACCAGGACTGCCGGCTGTCGTGAGCAATCGGCCGTTCAAGGGCTCGTGCACATGACAATAGCTCAGCCGTGAACTGTCTTTTTGGCGATGAGTTTGACCGTCATATTACTCTGATCGCTTTGTGGCGAGAGGACAACACATCGGGGGTTTAACTCCGCAACTAGACAGCGCCCCACCTGCGGGCGCGGATTTATCCAACCAGCAATGCGTCCCGTTTTCAGTATCGAAGAGTGTACAAAGCCACGGGCGATGAGGCTATGGGCGGCCTTTGTGTGTGTTCTGGTGCTTTGGCAGTTGGCCTCGACTGCTCTTATAGCTCGCGGGCTTGCCCTGACCCTAAACAGCGACCTCATCAGTTTTGTCCTGATGCTGTCAGCGGCGCTTATGTTCCTGAGAAACGCGGTCACAAGCACTGGCCGCCTTCGCCTTTCCTGGTATCTGCTCGCTGCCTGCTGGGGCACCAGAACTATCGTCCAGCTTATTTGGATGTATTTCGACATAGTGCTGCGACAGGAAACGCCGAATCCGTTTGTGGGAGACATCCTGCTGTTTCTGTCCAATATCCCAGTTTTGGCTGCACTGCTCTTGGAAACGCAACAGGATTCGCCCGATTGGCAGAAGCCCCAGGAAAGGGTTGATTTCTTTCTGTTGCTTTTGTGGTGGCTTTACCTGTATTTGTTCTTCGTCATTCCCTGGCAATATGTTGTCTTGGACCCGGGTCGCTACGGTTCCAGCTATGACCGACTTAATGGCCTACTTGACCTGGTGTTGCTCTTGATGTTGGGTTTGGCGACACGGCAGGCATCGGGAGGCTGGACATGGTTCTACGGCATCTTCTTCTCCGCCCAATTATTCATATCCATTAGCGGTTACGTTGCCAACTGGGCCATCGACCAGCAGAGCTATTATCCTGGCAGTATTTACGACTTGCCTTACACCGCTGCTCTGGCGGCGTTTACGGTGGTCGGGTTACTTGGCGGGGCGCTATCGGCCACTGAGCCGGTCGCGAGCATGCGGGTAAATAAGCTTCCTCTGACCAAGCTTGGTGTATTGGCCCTCCTGTCATTACCTGTAATCACCGCCTGGACAGTTCTGTACCAATCTGCGCCACCGCCCGTCGTCCAATTCCGGCTATTGGTGGTGCTGGTCACAATCTTTGCGATGACGCTTCTGCTCGTCAGCCGGCAGTCACAACTAGCACGCGAACTCGCCCGCGCGGCTGACGTCCTCCAGGAGGCTTCGGTTACGGATCCTCTAACCGGGGTCAGAAACCGTAGGTTCTTTGAGGCTGTAATACCCGGCGACACGAGCAGCCTTCTGCGCACCTATGCTTCGTCCAGGGAAAGCCTTGGTCGCGAGCTGATCTTTTATTTGCTGGACCTCGACGGCTTCAAGGAGGTGAATGATCACTATGGCCACACCACGGGAGACAAGCTCTTAGTAGAGGTAACGAAGAGGATCAGAGCAGCGATTCGGGAATCTGACATCCTGGTTCGATGGGGCGGTGACGAATTTCTGATTGTGTCCCGATACTCTGATTCGGCCGAAGCAGAGACAGTTGCATCGCGAATACTCACTGCGGTTGGTGATCCGCAGAGATACATCTCAATCGGCGGGCTTCAGATTCCCCAAACGTGCTCGATCGGCTGGGCGGCTTTCCCCTGGGATCGCCAACAACCTATGAAGGCATCGGTAGACGTGGTTTTGGCTCTTGCGGATCGTGGCCTGTACGAAGCAAAGGTAAAGGGGAAGAATCGAGCAGTCGGGGTCTCACCGTCGAAGAGCAGTAAGTTCGTGTTGACTTTGGCTGACGGCGATCAACTCTCTACTTACCCAGTGAAAACGCTGAGCGTACTCGGCCCAACACAGTCTGGGGGGCCCTTTGCAAGGATATTCCAAGGCCACTTAGAATCCGGCATGACCAGTCCAGGCCCGATAGGGGTGTGAATAGATGATCTGGTCCACGACCGCACATTCCACTAACTGGTTCCAGTCGTAGGTAGCCCAAGGCTGTGCATCGCGGAACAAGAGTAAGTTGAGGTGTGCCTGAAACCTGGCCACCTGATCGCCCTGCTTATTCGACACCGCTTAAGTCGGCGGGGCCCTATTTTGTAAGACCATGCGGATTGACATGCTTGGACTCGGCCACGAGATCGTGGTGTCCACGCCCCAGCCGATCACCAATCTGCAAGCATTGCAGACAGAGTCAATTGTGCCGTCGCAGTTCCATCGTCGGGAGAACGGAAGTCCGGGGGAAGTGCGAAAGGTAAAGATCTGGGATTCGGGTCCCCCCGAGTTCTCGGTGCGCAGCCAACCGTTTCGGGCGCCTGATCATCCGCCTGGAGCTTTTAACTGGTCCAAATTTGCGGTCGCGAGCCGCTTGTGACTTAAGTCATCGCTGAGCAGGTTCTACGCTTCATACCATGTCTAAAGAGGAGTCGGCTTCGGCTTAGCGGATTGGAGGGGTATCATCAGTGGCAAACAAATGGATGCCAGTAATTCTGGAGAGTGCGTGTACTGGCTGTGGACTGTGCGTGGAGGCCTGCGGTCCTAGGTCGCTTGCGATGGACAGTGGACTCGCGGTACTGGCTTTCCCTGACACTTGTGGGAGTGAGGAACACTGCGTCTCGGCATGTCCGGAAGATGCAATTCAGATGCGTTGGCTGCCGTTTTCAGGAAACAGGGATGTTGGCCGTTGGAATACTGAAAAAGCCTAAATCGGCGATCAATTGAGTTGGTCGCTCAAGAATCGCACACCTCCGCCTCCTGAGACCGACACGGTACAAAGTGGTTCATAAGATTGTGAGCGTATCGGAGCGCGAAACGAAGAACGATGACTTTTGACACGCTCGCTCGACATTTCGAGACCTTATTGCCAAACGGCGTGAAGTTGAGAGTTGGATTAGAACAGAGTGGAAACATACAAATTGCCGGCCTTCGACTTCATCCCTCTGGCAAAAGTCAAGCGTATTAAACAATTCAGCTCTATTGTGCGCACCAAATAGGCCCGCAAGCCGGAGCGTCGGGCCACTAGGGGATGAAAGGCGCGGGTTTGGTGAGCCCCTCTGTGTATTTCGGAGTCGAGTACCGACGGCGTGACAATCGGATTCACTGGCCGAAATCATCTCCGGGCCCAGAATCTAGTGGTGGTTCTTTCGCCGTGGTCCACCGTTCGAAGTGCGCTGCAACAAATGCGGCTTTTCCCGAGCCTACCGCTATAGACACCTAATCGTATTCGAGGCACACACAATGGAGAATTTTGAAATGCACTGGGCCTTTGAGAACGTGTGACTTGGGCAACGCGCTCACACGCGCGGCTGTGGTCAAAAGAAGGAAAGTGGCACGATCGAATCAGCTATGCCGGGTTCTTCGTCTCCGCTTCAAGGGCATTCAGATCTCGAATCAGCACGGTCCGGCCATCGACCTCAAGCACTCCTTCCGCCTGCAAACGGCTGAGGTTCCGTGATACGAGTTCGCGTACAGTCCCAATCTGCGCCGCGAACTCCTGGTTGCTGGCAGGCAGCAAGATTTCTATGCTGCCATTCTTGCGTTTTCCTTCCTTTCGAGCTTGCCGAAGCAGAAATGATGCCAGCCGATGTCGCACCGTAGTGAAAGACAGCTCCTCGATGATTCCAACGAGGCGCCGCAGACGCGCACCAACAACGCGCAAGACTTTGAGCGCCACTTGAGGATGAGCCAAACAGAGCGCGTGGAAATCCTGTTTACTGATGAACAGCAGCGTGGCCTGATCAACGGCGGCTACCGAGGCGGGGTAATTGCCTCCATCAAACACTGGAAGTTCGGCTACGGAACTGCCAGGCCCATCCACGCTGAGCACGTGCTCGCGCCCGCCGGACGAACTCTTGAAGATGCGCACGTGCCCCGATTCCACAACGTACAAACCCAGGCATGGCTCATCCTCACTAAAGACGATCTCACCCGCCGCATAGTGACGCGGAACCGCGCGTTGTGTGAGAAAAGCGAGCTCGTTCTCGGCCAGCCCTGAAAACATCGGGACTTTCGCGAGCGTCTGAGCATGGTTGACCTTGGTTTCCAGCATGCCGTTTATTGTACGAAACCATGGCAAAAACCCAGACGCTGGGTTGCCGGGCCGTCAAGGCTTAAGGACTGGGGCCGGAAAGGGCATTGTCATCGCCGCCATACGACCGGGCGCGCTAGGCTGCGGGCGGGATGCATTCAGTTACCGCCCGCTACGGTCTTTCCCGCCACTTCTTCACGCGCCCGCGCCAGCTCCGGCCGGTCCGACGTTGCACCGGCGCAGTTCTTCACCAATTGAGCATAGTATTTCTGGGCTGCCGCGGGCTGCCGCGCCATCTGCGCTGCTCGAGCAGCGCCATACAGTCCGTTGAAGCGATCGGGGTCGATCTTCATCGAGTGCTCGTACTCGGCGAGTGCTTGCTGCGGATGGTCGGATTCGAGCAGAATGTCCGCCAGCATCTCGCGCGCGGGAATCTCCACTTCTCCCTTGCCGTATTCGTCCTGCTTGTCGGCAACGCTGCGCATGATCTTCGCCGCATCATCGTTCTTCTCCTCGGCAAAGGCGACCCATGCCCGAATCTCATCGCGGCCGGTGTCCATGTACTCGGCGATATAGGCGTCGGGACCTTTCTTCACCTCTTCCACCATCGCGTCATAGTGTGCAAGGTTCTCCTTTGCTGAGGCCGCATCGTGCAAGTGCGCGCCACCTATCGCGCGTGCCCAGTAGATGATGGCGACATTCTCCGGCTTTGTGGCCATGCTCGGATCTAATGATGCAGCCTTATTCCAATGCCGCATCTCGATCTCGTAAGTCGTGGCGAATCCCGCCCGCGCTATGTCGAGATATTCGTGCATATCGTGGCCTGCCATCGGGTCCATCGTCTGCACTTTGGTGACGATGGCCTTCGCCTTGTCGTCCTCGCCCACTTGGAGGTACGCGTAGTTCAGGAAGTCCATCGCATGCAGCTCATGCCCATACGAGCCCGACGCCTCAGCGGCCGCTACCGACGCCAGGTTCGCATGTATGTCTTCCTGCCACATGCCGAGCCGCGCGAAGATGTGTCCCGGCATGTGCGCGGCGTGCGGTGCCGACGGCGCGATCTCTCCATAACGCTGGGCCGCCTTCAGACCTTCGGCTGCCATCTGTGGGCTGTCGCAGCTATGAATGATATAGTGCGCCACCCCGGGATTGTCCCCCACAATCGCAAACTGCTCGTTCAGCACCGCTAGCGCCTTCTTCTGGTTGGTGAAAGTGGTGTCCCGCGGCGGCGCTGCTGCCAGCAGGGACAGCGCATAGTACGCAGCTGCCTCATGATCCTGCGGATAGGTTTCGTGCAGCTTCGCCATCGCTTTCGAATATGCCCCTACACGCGTTTCGAAACTTGCGTTCGTGTAGTTCTGGTAGAACTGCGCCAGGGCATTGATGTAGTCACGCTCGCGCTGCGTCTTCGCGCCGGCCTTCTGCGCCTGCTGCACCAGAGCCAGTCCGCGTTTCAGCGTTGCCTCATTCGGACGATCCCAGATCTGGTGCCACAGGCTCATCGCTTCGCCCCAGTAGGCCATCGCACACGTTGGATCAGCCTTCACGATCTCCTGGAACTGATGCTCCGCCCGGTCGTACCAGAAGTCGTGCAAGAGTGCGATTCCCCGATTGAACGTCGCCTGCTGCGAGGCCTCACACGAGACCGGAAAGTCCACCGTGCCAAGCTTCTCCCCGCGTGTGGGTTGCAGCTGCTGACTTGTGGCGGCGATGACGACTGCGCAGCACAACGCCACCTGTAGCAAAACCTTGGTGTGTAGTTCCATGAGTCACCCCATGATGCTGGCACGAAGCATAGGGTCGATAGGGGCACAAGTCAACTTTCGGGCGAACGTGGTCGGTGATCGCAGAAGGTCGGCAAATTCTGGACCCAACCGGCGACTTGAGGCAAAGGCTGTGGCCTTGCTCCTGTTCTGTGGGACGTTCGTTCGGAAGTTAGTTGAATCCTGGGATCCCGGTAGGGATATCACTCGCGTGATACCCCCCGGACGGACCCGGAGGGACGCTGATTAGCGCATCCGGTTCTTATCTTGGATGAGTAGCGGCAAAGCGGACTGCGGGATAAGGATGGAGCACACGTGGTCGAGGAATCCATCGGTCACCCAGCTTGAGCAATGCGGTTCCAGGGCACGCGTTGTTGACTCCGGCGACACAAGGTGTGCCACCAGAGCGCAAGCAACCGATACCGGAATAGACTCAAACTGCCGATGTTTCCAGGTACCGCGTGGTAGTTGAAGTAGCCTTGCACGATTGTCTTGAGCCATGCGCCAGTTTGTCGCACCGGATCGTGCATGCGCTGACGGAGCTGCTGCTTACTCTCTCGCAGTTTGCCCCGCATGCGCTTGCGGATCGTCAGGCGCCTCACCGCGAATCGCCCTAGTCTGTTCTTCCCACCGATGTGTTTGAAGCCCAGAAAGTCAAGCGTCTCCGGCTTACCTTCCCCTCTTC
>Ga0306921_10001055_pt1 | contig 26183 bp, 18 predicted proteins | sample sta12Cox44000080_FD_203760 | JGI IMG/M metagenome (GOLD analysis project Ga0306921, IMG submission 203760) | Lab enrichment of tropical soil microbial communities from Luquillo Experimental Forest, Puerto Rico - statoxic.12C.oxic.44.000.080 (v2)... | ecosystem: Environmental > Terrestrial >...
CGTGCCCTCATATTTGTGGATCAAGCCGCCAAGCGTGGCGTGATATTCCTGCAGGACGGACATCACCTCCTCGGGCTCGGTCAGCTCGGAGAATGCGGTGAAGCCGCGCAGATCGCAGAATACGACAGTAATGGCGCGCCGGTGACTCTCCAGCACACGGTCATCGCCGCCGGTAAGAATGAGGCTGGCGATCTGCGGAGACAGAAATCTCTGCAGCCGGCTCGCGCGCTCGAGCTCGGACAGTTGCTCCTCCACGCGCTGCTCGAGCGTGCGGTTCCAGGTAGCGAGGTCGGCGGCCTGCGCGCTCACCTGGTCGTGCAGCTCCTTGATGCGCAGAACCGACTTCACACGCGCCACCAGCGCCATCTGGTCGACCGGCTTGGTAAGATACTCGTCGGCCCCCGCCTCGAGACCGGCGACCACATCGGTGCTGGCCGCCTTGGCGGTGACGAGAATGATCGGCATGAACGGCATGTTGGGATCGGCCTTGAGCCGGCGGCATACTTCCATGCCATCGAGCTTCGGCATCATGACGTCGAGCAGGATCAGATCAGGCAGGTGCTGCGCCGCCGCTGCCAGCGCCTCCTCGCCATCGGCGGCCTGAAACAATTCGTAGCCCTGGGTTCCGAGCCGCGTGACGAGGATGTCGCGGTTCATCTCGTTGTCGTCGACAATCAGAATGCGCGGAGGAGAATGCATGTGATGGCTCAGAGCAGACGCCGAGAAATCATGCCGGTCGATCAGGACTATGCCAGATATTCGCGGATCTTCGCGAGCAGCGCACGCGGGCTGTACGGCTTCGCCACATAGGCATCGCAGCCCGCCGCGCGCGCTTTGTCCTCATCGCCGCTCAGCGCATACGAGGTGACCACGATGATCGGAATGGCGCGCAGGTCCGGGATGGCCTTGATGCGCCGTGTCGCCTCATAACCGTCGAGCATCGGCAGCTGGATGTCCATCAGGATCAGATCCGGTCGGTGCTCGGACGCCGCGGCGATTGCCTGCACGCCGTCTTCCGCTTCGATCATGTCGAAGCCGGCATTGGCCAGAAGATCGCGCAGAATCTGCCGATTGTCCTCCTGATCCTCGACCACGAGAATGCGTTTGGTCATGCCCGCTCCCGTTCAGCGTGTTGTTGCTCGACCTTGACCGGAAGATTGATGGAGAACGTCGCCCCCTTGCCGATCTCCGACTCGACCCAGATTTTCCCGCCATGCAGCTCGATGATGCGACGCGCGATCGACAGTCCGAGCCCGGTCCCGCCTTTTTTCTTGGTCGCGGAGCTGTCCGCCTGCTGGAACTCCTCGAAGATCTTGGCCTGATCGCCAGGGGCAATGCCCGGGCCGGTATCGCAGACCGACAGCGTATAGGCGCCGTTCGTCGCCGAGGCCTTGATCGCGACTTCGCCTTGATCGGTGAACTTGATCGCGTTGCCCACCAGATTGAGCAGAACCTGGGTGAGGCGGCGCTCGTCGCCGCGGCCGGTCGGCAGGTTGTTCGGCACCTCGATCCGCAAGGCGAGCTTCTTCTCGTCCGCGAGCGATTCCACCGCGACGAACACACTGTGCACGACGTCCTTGAGCGAGTAGTCGGCAAGCGCGAGGGTGAGCTGCCCGGCCTCGATCTTGGAGAGATCGAGCACGTCGTTGATCAGCCCGAGCAGGTGCTTGCCGTTGCGTTGCACGCGTTCGAGCACGCCGCGCATCTTGGCCGGCGTCTCGCCGTAGATGTCATCGAGGATGAGCTCGGTATAGCCGAGAATGGCGTTGAGCGGCGTGCGCAGCTCGTGACTCATATTGGCGAGGAACTGCGATTTGTGCTGGCTCGCCACTTCAAGCTGGCGGCTCTTGTCCCCGATCTCCTGGAACAGCCGCGCGTTTTGGATGGCCAGCACCGACTGGGCGGCGAACGTCTGCACCAGGTCGATCGTCTGCTTGGAAAATTCGCCCGGCCGCCTGCGCCGCACCACCAGAGCGCCGACAATGCGCTCGGCGCCGAGCAGCGGGACGAACAGCAGCGCGCGGAATCCGGCGCGCACGACCACGTCAAGAACCTCGGACGCCGGCTCCTTTTGCACGTCGGCAATCTGCAAGGGGGCGCGTTGGGCGGCGGCGTGCCCGATGCCGGCGTCGCCGATGTGGACATGCCGCTCCTTGATCGCCGCAATCAGATCATCGTCCATGCCATAGGTGGAGCGTAGACCGAACTCACCCTTGGTCTCGTCGTACTCGTAGATTGCGCCGGCATCCGTATCGGAAAGCTGCACCGCCTTGGTGACGATGGTATTGAGCACCTCGTTGATATCGAGGGTGGAGTTCACCGCCTGGCTGACCTCGCCCAGCGCGCGCAGCTCGGCCACCGACTGCGCCAGCTCATGGGTGCGGATCTCGACTTTCTTCTCGAGGTCGGCATAGGATTCCTGCAGCCTTCCGGCCATGTCGTTGAACTGATCGGCGAGCCCTTCCAGCTCGTCGCCGGTCTTGACCGAGATGCGCTGGCCCAGATCACCGCTGCCGATGCGCGCGGCGCCGGCCCGCAAGGCCTGAATCGGCCCCACCATTCGGCGCGCAAGCACGAGGCCGGCGAGAAACGCAAAGCTTAGTGCCGCCATCAGCAGGATGCCGGAGCGTTCGATGGTTGCAAACAACGGGGCGTAGGCCTCGGCCACGGGCAGCTCCACGAAGACGAGCCATCCCAGCGGGCTGACATGGGCGTAGGCGGTGAGCACGCGGCGGCCCTGGATGTCGTCGGAGACCTGCAGCTGCTCGGTCTCCGATCCGGCGGACCGCGCCGCTTGCACCTGCGCCAGGCGGGACATGTCGGTGTTGCGCAGCACCAGGCTGATGTCGGGATGCGCAATGAGGCGGCCTTGCGCATCAACCAGGAAGGCCTGACCATGGTTGCCGACCTTGATCTGCGATATCACGTCCCAGATAAGCTTGAGGTTGACCTCGGCGACGCTGACGCCGGCATCGCGGCGCGTGCCGGTCAGCGCAAGCGTCATGTAAGGCTCCGATTCGCGCCGGAAGTAGACCGGGCCGTAATACACCTTGTGCGCAACCGCCTCGGCGAATTTCGGCTCCTTGGACAGGTCGGCCTGGCTGGCGACGACATCCATCGCCAGGCGTGAGACGCGAAGCTGCTCCTTGCCGCTCGAGTCGAGCTGAGAGAGCTCGGTGATTGCGGGCACCTGGCGCAGGAGCCGCAACCCGTCGAAGCGGCGCTGATCGATGGTGCCGGCCGACCAGGGCAGTTGCGTCGTCCACCCGACCTGGCTCTCGATTTCCTTGATGAATTGGCTGATCTTGGCTGCTGCCGCCTCGGCCTGCTCGCGCTGGATGCGAATGAGCGCGGCCTTGTGCTCCTGATAGGAAAACCAGATCTCGGACAGTCCGTTGGTGAGCAAAGCAACACAGACGACGGCGAGGAAGAGGCCGACATATTTGCGAAACAGGCGCCCGCGCGCCCGCGTTTTCTCCGGCGCAGCGGGTTCGTTGCTCGAAGGCGCTTTCACTCGATTACCTCGTCGCGCGGACGAGCCGCGTGATTGCGAAGGACGAGGCCTCCTTGAAGGGTTGCACGCGCTTGCCGCTAAGCCCTTGGACACACAACGTCAACCCCGGCAACGCGGCCGCCGGCGGGGGCAAGCTCGCGACCGGGGCTGCCGCCGGATCAAGGCTCTCTGGAACCGCAGACGCAATGCCGATTGGGATGGGCTTTCCGGCCGGCCGCCCCATCCCAGGGAACAGGCAAGCCCCGTCCGATCCGGCTCCCACGTATTCGCGCTGCCTCATCTCGTCGGCGCCTGGTATCCTTCTCCAATAGCCGCTTATAGCACGACATCCAGCGCAATGGCTCGCCGGGGCATATTGTCGCCTCGCTGTTTTTTGGCATGACGATCGGCGGCGAGCGTCCGGCTGCAGTCCGGGAGGTTTCAATGCGGTGGCGGCTATTCTGGGCGGGAGCCATCTTCATTGTTGCAGCGTCGATCGAACGCGTGCCCGCACAGGATTCGGTCTCCGAGTTCTACAAGGGAAGGCAGATCACGATCATTGTCGGCTCCTCGGCCGGCGGCGGCTACGACACGTACGCACGGCTGCTCGCTCGGCATATGCCCAAACATATTCCCGGCAATCCTGCCATGGCGGTGAGCAATATGGCAGGCGCCGGCAGCAATGCCGCCGCCGCGCATGTCTACAGCGTGGCGCCAAGCGACGGCACGATCATTGGCGCGTTGCAGAACAGCGCGATTCTGGATGCGTTGCTCGATGCATTGCGCGGAGACACCAGACGCCTTCGTCACGATGCGACGAGGCTCGTCTATCTCGGTTCCTCCACCATCGACCACTACGTCTGCATTTCCCGCACCGACGCGGCAGTGAAATCCTTCAAGGACCTGCTCGATCGCGAATTGATCATCGGCGCCAGCCAGGCCGGCACTTCGACACGGGACTATCCGGCCATGCTCAACAACATGACCGGCAGCAAGTTCCGCCTCGTCAGCGGCTATCCCGGTACGCGGGAAATCACGCTGGCAATCGAGAAGGACGAGGTCAAAGGGCTGTGCGGGTTCAGCTGGTCGAGCCTGCAGGCGCAGCGCCCGGACTGGCTGAGCTCCGGGTTCATCCGTGTCCTCGTGCAGGAGCACGCCCAAGGTCATCCCGACATCAACAGAATTGGGATACCGCTTGCTGTCGATTTTGCCAGAACGGCGGAAAACCGCCGGGTCATGGAGCTTGTCTACAGCTCGGAGACGTTCGGCCGACCCTACGTCATGGCGCCGGGCGTGCCGGCCGAGCGGGTAGCGGCACTGCGCAGAGCGTTCATGGAGACGATGCGAGACCAGGAGCTTCTGGCAGACGCACGCAAGCTCGGCATCGACATCGATCCGATCTCGGGCGAGGAATTGCAGGCTCTGGCGGAAAAAATCTTCGCCACGCCTGCCGCGGTTGTCGAGCAGGTCAAGCAGGCGCTGGAGTACAGGACGCCATAGCGCGGCGCGCCTCTTGCGCACCCGACTGCAGCTAGCCTGCTTTGAGCCGGGGAATGATCTCGCGCGCGATGGTCTCGATCTGCTCCATCTCGTATCTGTAAGGAACGAAAATAAGCTTCTGCGTTCCCACCGCGAGGTGCGCCTTGAGCTGCTCGATGCATTCGTCAACCGTTCCCATGATGGCGCTCTCCTTGGTCGATTCGCTCCAGGACGCGAAATCCCACTCTTTCGTCAGCCATTCCATCATATGCGGTTCAACCACCTGCTTCGACTTCCCGATACAGATCGGCAGTTGCGAGGCGTTCAGCAGCTTGTCCGGGTCTTTTCCGGCTTCACGCGCAAAGTTGCGGATCTTGCCCCACGACCTCGCGAAGCTTTCCGGCCGATAGAAATAGGTAAGCCAGCCGTCGCCCGCCACCGCCGCGCGCTTGAGAACGCGGTCCACGTAGCCGCCGATCAGGATCGGCGGATGTGGCTTTTGCACCGGTTTCGGAAACATGACGCCAGCCGGGATGTCGTGATGGGGGAATTTGCCGCTGACCGTGTGCTCGGTCCAGAACCGTTTCAGGATTTCGAGGTTCTCGTCCATGATCTTGCCGCGCTGCTCGAACGGCACGCCGATTGCGTTGAACTCGCGCCGGTACCAACCCGACGCCATGCCCATGAGCAGCCTTCCGTCGGAGAGCAGGTCCATGCACGCAACCTGCTTGGCAAGGATGACCGGATTGCGCATCGGCAGCACGAGAATGCCGGTTCCAAGCTTGATCCTGCTGGTGCGCGCCGCGATGGCGGTGAGCAGCGTCAAGGATTCGATAATCGGGAAATTGGGGTCGACGCCGAGCAGGATGTGATCCCATACCCAAAGCGAGTCGAAGCCCAGCTGCTCCATCCTGACCCCGTACTCGACCAGCGACTTGACATCCGGCATTCGCGGATAGGCGGTGAAATTTGGCACCGCTATTCCGAATGTCCCAGCCAAACCAGCCATCACTGACTCCTTGTTTGCACCTTCAGCCCGTTTTGCACTTTCAGTCCGTGTCAGCCGAACGGCTAAGCATTCATCGGCATCAGGACTGGACGAAATCGATATCGATTACCTTTAAGCGGTGTAGAGCTGCTCGGGGTCGAGCTCCCGTAACGTCTTGAGCTCCTGATCCGTCGGCGGCTCGGTCACCCCTGGATGGTCCGAAAACTCGAGGCGAAAGCCGGTATTGTCCTGCAGCTGCTCGCGCGTAACCCCGGGATTTAGCGAGTTCACCTGCATGCGTCCCCGCGCGGGTTCGAATCCGAACACCGCGAGATCGGTGACCACGCGGAACATGCCGCCCGCGAGCAGGCCGCTCGCCCGCCGGCTGTCGCCGCCCTGCAGGAAGCCCGGGCTGGTGATGAAATCGACCCGCTCCACGAACCGTCGTTTCTCGTGCTTCATCGCGACGATCATCTGCGCGAGGCTCGCGATGTCGTTGCCGCCGCCGGTGCCCGGCAGCCGCGTCTTGGGCTGCCTCGGGTCTCCAATGAACGAGCTGTTGAGATTCCCGTACTGGTCGACCTGCGCGCCACCCATGAAACCGACGTCCACATATCCGCGCTGGAGCAGCAGCAGTACCTCGGCGCTGCCGAGCACCATGTTGGCGCGTTTGGTGCACCGCTGATCGTTGGTCGAAGGCGGCAGCTTGCCGGGCTCGATGAAGGCGCCGATCACGCCGCCTTCAAACAGGATGGTCAGGCCCGGGCAGCGCAGGCGCTGCGCGAGCGTGGCGGCGAGCAGCGGAATGCCCACGCCCGCGAACACCACCTGTCCGTCGCCGAGCTGGCGCGCGCTCAGGATCGTCAGCAGCTCCGCGGCCGTATGGCTGTGTGGTCTAGGCATCGTAGATGCTCTTTCCGGCGCGAGCCGCCTCAAGCAGCTCGTCCATCCCGATCAAGGCGAGAAACTCGCTCCACGATTTAGGCCCATAGACATAGCGATCGAGGTATTCGGCCATGCCCCTGACCGGTTCCTTGTTCACCAGCCCGACGTAGTATTCCATATGGCGGATCATCGGCTCGTTGATGCCGTAGCATTCGTGCGGTGCGCATCCGAACGGAAGCTCGACTACGGCATCCACCGCAAAAAAAGGAATCTTGGTCTGATCGGGTGCGCGCCGGATCTGATCGTTCGAGACAATGCGTTCGGTCGTCAGGATCACCTTGTTGGCGGCGATCGCCAGGTCCGCGTCCATGAATTGCAGCCCGTCGATCTGCGCGTTGCCGTAAGCGTCACAGCGCTGCACGTGGATCAGGGCCACGTCCGGATTGAGTGCCGGCACCAGCAGGATCCGTTCGCCGGTGAACGGACAATCGATCTCGACCGGCTCGGGGCGCAGCCTGCGCACGTCGGATCCCAGCATCGATCGGATCGGCAGGAACGGAACGCCCATGGCGCCGGCGCGAAAGCGCATGCCCATCGCCATGTGGCTCCATTCGTCGAAACGAGCTTTTCCGGATTCCACATGATGGCGCATCACCTTCGACACGCCCCACAGGATTCCCTGGCTGAACCAGCTGGTCACGATGTGATCGCACGCCCCGGAAGCCAGCAGCAGATCGCCGTCGCTGGAGACGATGCTGCGCGCGCAGGTCAGCCCCTTGCGCCCGGCCCTGATCAGCGCCCAGATCATGCCCATGGGGGTGCGCGACATCGTGCTCCCCCCGATGCCGACCGCATCTCCGTCACGTACGAAGGAGGCGGCTTCCTCGAGGGAGACCACCTTGTCGCGCAGGCTGCGGTCGCGGCGCGACAGTTCCTCGCGCAAATCGAGATAGGGGCGAACCGTCCCGGTCGTGCCGCTGCTTGTGTTGCTGCTTGTGTTGCGGCTCTTGGCGGTTGTCATGCCGACTAGTGGGCGCGGCGGGCGCCGACCTCCGCGTTGAACTCCTCGATCAGCCGGTCCCAGGCCGGGACGCTGTCGACCAGGCCGCGCCAGAACCGCTGATCCTTGCGGCGGTCGAAATCCTCGATCGGCACGCCTTGCTGCTCCACCCAGGTGAAATATCCGAGATTGAAGATGCGCTTGCGATCGACATGAGTGAGGTCGAGGACGTGGTCGTCGACGATCCCCTCCAGGTGACGGCTGAAGATCTCGCCGGCATTGACCTCGCCAAATCCATCGCCATAGCGTCGCGCTAGGAAGGCTTGTCGCTCGCTGGCGTAAAGCGCCGCGCTGTCGGTGGCGACCGTCATGATGACGTCGTCGCGGCCGAGATCGAGATGCCTGGCGACCTTGACCGCGGCGACGATGTTGGCGAGGCCCGAGATGCCGATATCGTCGAAAGCACCCGCCACCTGCGGATCGATCTTGCGCCGTCCCACGAGATAGCTGCGCCCGATATTGCCCCCGAACAGCAAGTTGAGCGAGTCGCTGGCGAGATCGGACACGCCGACGACCATGTCCGTGTTCATCACGTTGTGAATGAGGGGAATGTGCTTGTCGCCAATGCCCTGGATGTTGTGCTCGCCGTATCCGTTGCACAGCATGGTCGGACATTCGAGTGCTTCCGCCGCGACGATCCTGGTGCCATGGCGCGCTTTGAGATAGTCGCCGGCAGCGATGGTTCCGGCCGAGCCGGTCGCCGATACGAAGGCCGCGAGCCGATGTTGCGGGTTGCCGGCCTTGAAGTGCGAGAACAAACGATCGAGCGCGGTGCCGGTGCAGCAATAATGGATCAGATAATTTGCAAATTCGGAGAATTGATTGAGAATGACATTCTTTCCGTCGCGCGCGAGCTCAGCGCACTTGTCGTAGATTTCCTTGACATTGCTTTCCGTCCCCGGCGTGCGGATGATGTCGGCGGGATCGGCGACCCATTGCGCCAGCCATTCGAACCGTTCGCGGCTCATGCCGGACGGCAGCACGGCAACGCCGCGGCAGCCGAGAATCCGCGATATGGCGATGCCGCCGCGGCAGTAATTGCCTGTCGATGGCCAAACCGCGCGGTGGCGCCCGGGGTCGAACTCGCCGATGACCAGTCGCGCCGCGAGACAGGCATAGGCGGCCAACACCTTGTGCGCACCGATCATGGGAAAGCGCCGGCCGAGCAGCACCACGACGGGCGCTTTTACGCCGGTGAGGGCTTCCGGCAGCACCACATGGCCCGGAACGTCCGTGCGACTTCTGCGGTCAGGACCGTTGAACCAGTGCACGCGCCATAGGTTTTTCTCGTGCGCGTCATCCGGACCGACCGCTTCGAGATCGCGCGTGGCGGCGGCGGGAATGCGCGCCGGGTCGGCCAGCTCGCTCCAGCGCGGCAGCGTCACGCGTGCCGCGCACAGCGCGTCGATTGCCGCTTGTCGCCGGGAGCGCTCGACGACCTGCGGGGACATGAAAAGCGCGGATGTCATATCGCCGGTGCGGCTTCTTGCTCAGTCGCGCCGACCCCGCCCCGCAGGCGGGGGGTCGCCGCGAATGACGCCTGACGGCGCTCGTGCGCAACCGCCTGATAGAGGGTATTGCGCTGGCATGGCGTGCGCCCGAGCGAGCGAATGATCGCTTCCATCTCCGCGGGGGTCATCTCCTGCCCGTGGCGCGCGCCGGCAGCGCGCGTGATGCTTTCATCCATGAGCGTGCCGCCCAGATCGTTTGCTCCGCTGCGCAGGCATGCTCCGACGCCGGAGGGGCCCATCTTCACCCACGAGGTCTGGATGTTGGTAATGCAGGGATGCAGGGCCAGACGCGCGATGGCGTGCATGAGGACCGCTTCGCGGAAGGTCGGACCCTTGCGGGAGCGGCCCTTGAGGTAAATGGGGGCTTCCATATGCACGAAGGGCAGGGGGACGAACTCGGTAAAGCCGCCGGTTTCCTGCTGCAATCGCCGAATGTGCAGGATGTGCCGCGCCCAATGCTCGTAACGCTCGATGTGACCGAACATGATGGTCGCCGTGCTTCGCAACCCGGCCCGATGCGCCGCGCGCATCACGTCGAGCCATTGCCGGGTTCGGATCTTGTCCGCGCAAAGCACGCTTCGGACCTCGTCGTCGAGAATTTCCGCTGCGGTGCCGGGAAGCGTTCCCAGACCTTCCCCCTTGAGCGCAATGAGAAATTCTTCGACCGGGATGCGGAGGGTGTGGGCGCCTTGATGCACTTCCAGCGGCGAGAAGGCGTGCAGATGAATGCCGGTGGCGGCGCTTTTCACTGCGCGGCAAATGTCGAGGTATTTGGCGCCGGTATAGCTTGGATGAATGCCGCCCTGCATGCAGACCTCGGTGGCGCCGCGTGCCCAGGCTTCACGTGCGCGCAGTCCGATCTCCTCGAGCGAAAGGTCATACGGCCGCCCGCGCAGGTTCTCGCTTAGCTTGCCCTTGGAGAACGCGCAGAACTGACATTTAAAATAGCAGATATTGGTGTAGTTGATGTTGCGGGTGACGACATAGGAGACGACGTCGCCGTTGACGGCCTGGCGCAATTCGTCGGCAGCCATGCAGACCGCGATGGATTCCGGGCCGCGCGCGCGGAACAGCCGAACGATCTCTGATTGCGTGAGCTCGCTGCCCGACTGCGCCTTGTGGAGAATAGTTGTGAGATCGCCGGACCTGCCAGGCCGGCATATTATTGCGGCGGGATAGTCGGGCGGCGCAGTGAGCGCTCCAGGGGACCATTCATCGGTACGCGGCCAGCCGTCGGCATCGATGCGGTGCAGCAGCACGGGGCGTAGCGCCGGGTCGACCCAGGTCTCTGCGCGGCGGGCGAATGCGGGATAGATGGCGAGACGTTCGACCAGCTGCTTGCCTGCCGCGCCGGTCGCGCGCTCGAGCATCCTGAGATGCGGCCAGGGCGCCTCCGGATTGACGTGGTCGGGCGTGACCGGAGACACCCCGCCCCAATCGTTGATGCCGGCATCGAGCAGACGGCGCAGCGCGCCCGGGCTGAGATTGGGCGGCGCCTGAATGTTCATTGCGGGCTCAAACAACAAGCGCGCGATCGCGATCGTCCACAACAGCTCCTCCAGATGAGGCGCTGGGCGCTCGGCCATTCGGGTTCCGGTCTTGGGCCGGAAATTCTGGATGATGATCTCCTGGATGTGACCATCCGCCTCGCTGAGCGCGCGCAGGGCGAGGAGCGAATCGATGCGCTCTTGTCTGGTTTCCCCGATACCGATGAGAATGCCGGAGGTGAACGGCACGCGCGCCGCCCCCGCGGCGCGGATGCTCGCGAGCCTGGCGCGCGGATGCTTGTCGGGGGAGCCATGGTGCGGTCCGCCGCGCCGGCACAGCCGCTCGGATGACGATTCGAGCATGAGCCCCTGCGACAGCGATACCGCGCGCAACGCGGTGAGGTCGGCGAGCGTCAAATGACCCGGATTGAGGTGCGGCAGCAGACCTGTGTGCTCCAGCACCGCGCGCGCGGCCTGCGCGAGGTAGGACAGGGTGGTGTCATGGCCGAGGCGGGCAAGCTCGTCGGCGGCGCTGCGGTAGCGCAGCTCCGGCTGATCGCCGAGCGTGAACAGCGCCTCCTTGCAGCCTGCGGCCGCCCCGGCCCGCGCGATGGCGAGCACTTCGTCGAGGGTCAGATAGGCGCGCTCGTTCTTGCGCGGGGGATGAGCGAACACGCAGTAATGGCAGACGTCGCGGCAAAGCCTTGTGAGCGGGACGAAAACCTTGCGCGAGTATGAAACGATCGACCCGTGCGCGACGTCACGCCTGCGCGCCGCTGATTGCAGCAGCGCATCAAGATCGCACTCGACCAGCGCCAGCGCTTCGGCGCGGGTGAGATTGCGATCGTGGTCGAGATCATCCGGCAGCATTGCAGGCAACGTTCTCGAGTGATGGCGTGAGACGGGCGCGAGAGCAAATCCCCATGAATTTGTGGACGCGAGCGGCCTAGCCGTCGATGCCGCACCAGCCGCAGATGCTGAGCGCCATCACCTTGATGGCGGTCATATAGTCGTCGATGGACACGTACTCATCGTCGGCGTGCATGACCGCGGTCGAGCCGGGGCCGAAGATGACGGTGGGGGTTGCGGCGTAGCGGTTGAGAAACCGGGTATCCGCGGCCCCCTGGCGGCCGCTGATCTCGGGATCGCGGCCGGTGATCTCCTTGTAGTTCTTGCACACCGTCGCGACGATGGGATGGTCGCGAGGGATTTCGGAGGCTTCCGCGTCATATCCCACGAACCGCACCTTCGGCGGATGCAGCTTCATCCAGGGATCTTCCGCTGCCGCGCGCGCGATCTGCTGCACAAGGCTTTGCTTGACCCCTTCGTGATCTTCTCCCGGCACCGTACCGATGCTGCCTTTGAGGAGACAGGTGGCGGGGAATGCGCTCGGATAATTGCCGGCGGAGAAGCTGCCGATCATGCAGGGAAGCGTGTCGAGAGCGTTTGGATAGAGCGGATGGGTGACGGTTGCCACCCGCTTGGCTTCCAGATCCGAGACTGCCTTGACGATCTTGTTGCCGAGCTCGATGCCGCTGATGCCTTCGTAGCGCTTTTGGATGCCGGCGGGCTTGCCATGAATCTCGATCTCGAACCAGATGCGGCCGATGCAGGCCGGCTGCACCGCAAGACCGCTGGTTTCGCCGGAAATGCCCGCATCCGCCTTGTAGCCGCGGATCACGGTATCCAGGGTGCCATGCCCGCTCACCTCTTCGTCGACGACGATATTGATATGGACGTCGCCCTTCGGCTTGCCGCCGGCGGCCAGAATGGATTCCACCGCCATGACATGGCTGGCCACGCCGCTCTTCATGTCGCAGGAGCCGCGCCCATAGATGCGTCCGTTTTTGATTCTGCCCGACCAGGGATCGTCGCTCCAGCCCGCGCCGTCGCCGACCGGTATGACATCGGTATGTCCGTTCAAGAGCAGGGAGCGGCCTCCGCCGGTCCCCTTCAAGGTTGCGACAATGTTTGGGCGTCCTTCATAGCCTCGAGCCACGGGCCGGTAGGCGGGATGCTTCTTCAACTTTTCCCAATCCGTCTCCCACATATCGACGGCGAGGCCGAGCTTCGCCATGTGATCGGAAAGAAATTTTTGGATCTTCGCTTCGTCCCCGGTCACGCTCGGGATGGCGACCATCTGCTGGAGAAAAGCGATGGACTTTTCCCGGCGCTCGTCGACCTTTCCCAGAACGCGGCTGCGGAGATCTGCGCTCATCCAAGTCCTCCAGCCAGTACGGCAGAAGCGTTACTTGTTAGGAGGCGGCCTCATCTGCGTCAATCCATCCTTCGGCGTGGCTGGGTTGAGGCCTGCAAAGCTCCGGGATCCGCAGTTTTGCCCGCGGCAATCGCATCAAGCACGCGATTGGGGGTGAGCGGCAGGTCGCGCAGCTCGGCGCCGACGGCGCGCAGCGCATCATTGACCGCACAGACGATGGCGGCCGGCGGCCCTACCGCGCCGCCTTCGCCGATGCCCTTGATGCCGAACTCGGTGCGCGGAGACGGCGTCGCCATGTGCGATATGCGGATGTCGGGCACTTCGGTTGCGCTGGGCAGCAGATAGTCGAGCATGCTCGATGCCAGCGGCTGGCCCTGCGCATCGAATGCCACAGCTTCCAGCAGGCATGTTCCGATGCCCTGCGCGACGCCCCCGCGCACCTGGCCGTCGACGATCATCGGATTGACCAGCGTGCCGCCGTCTTCCACGACAACATAGTCGAGGAGTGCGACCGATCCGGTGTCCGCATCCACCGCGACGAGCGCGGCGTGGGCAGCATAGCTGAAAGTGCCAAGGTCGCGCGTCGGACGATAGCCGGCGGTGACTTCGAGGCCGCCCGGATCGACGTCGGGAGGAAGATGCTGGGGCTGCAGGTACCAGGCTCGCGCCACCTCGCGCAGGGTGACGCTCCCGCCCCGCGCGTGCACCCTGCCGTCCGCAACGCGCGCATCGGCAACAGGGGCTTGCAGCAGCCAGGCGCCAATGCGGCGCGCGCGCTCGGCGAGCCCGCGCGCGGCTTGCGCGACCGCGCCACCCGCCATCACCATCGCGCGCGAGCCCCAGGTTCCCGTCGAGAAGGGGCTGTGAAGCGTGTCGCCTTGCATCACCTTGATGCGGTCGAAGGCGATGCCGAGGATTTCGTGCGCCACCTGCGCCAGCGTCGTCTCGTGGCCCTGGCCGTGCGAATGGGTGCCGACGCGGACCTCGATGTCCCCATCCGCCGTGAGCCGGATGCTTGCCTGCTCATAGCCTGGCACGGCGGGACGGCCCCAATCCGCGAGCACCGCGGTCCCCATCGCGCCCTGCTCGCAGAAAATCGAGAATCCCGCGCCGAGCAGCCGCCCGTCGGGCTCGCCGGCTCGCTGTCGCTCCCGAATCGCGGGGAGCCCGATGGCCGCCACCGCGGCCCGCAGGCAGGCGGGATAGTCGCCGCCGTCGAACTCCTTCTTGACCACGTTCTCGAACGGCATCTGCTCGGGACGCACCAGATTTTTCAGCCGAACCTCGTAAGGTTCGAGGCCGACGGCTCTCGCGATCGCATCCATGATGACTTCGATCGCAAGGCACACGCCGCTGCGTGCCACCCCGCGGTACGGAAGGATGGGGCATTTGTTGGTGGCAACGGCCGCCGACCGGCAGCGGTAGTGACGGAAATCGTACGGTCCCGGCAACAGGCTCGCCACCTGTGCCGCTTCGAGCGCGGAGGAGGTGGGATAGACCGAGTAGGCACCGGCATCCACGTGGGCGACGCAGTCGAGCCCCAACAGCCGTCCCTCCAAATCCGCATAGCCGGTGATGCGATAATGGTGCTCGCGACAATCGGCATTTGCGCTCAGCTGCTCGCGGCAGTCTTCGCGCCACTGCACCGGCGTTCCGCCGTTGCGTGCAAGCCATGCGAGGGCGACCTCTTCACGACACAAGAGACCCTTGTAGCCAAACCCGCCGCCCACATCGGGCGAGATCACGCGAATGGAGCCGTCACTCAGCCCCAAACACTCCGCCACGCCACGCTGCACCATGTGCGGCATCTGGGTTGAGCTGATGATGGTGAGAAAGTTGAGCCTGGCATCCCAATAAGCGGTCACGCCGCGTCCCTCGATCGGGAGCATGCACTGGCGGGCGGTGCGAATTTCGCGTGTGACCCTGATGGCTGCGCCCTCGGCCACGCGGTCGATCGCATCGCGATCGTCTCCCTCCTGCAAGAACTCGATGAAGACGTTATCGCCCCATTCTTCGTGCACGAGCGGCGCGCCGCTACGCCGCGCCGAGAGCATTTCGACCACCGGTTCGAGCACCTCGTAGTCCACAACGACCGCGGCGGCGATGTCCTCCGCCTGCGCGCGCGAGGGAGCGACACAGGCGGCCACCAGCTCGCCCACGTAACGGACCTTGTCCTGCGCCAGAATCGGCTCGCTCGAGTGCCGAAAGCCGTTGAGCGCGGTCGCGGCCCTGATCGGATTGACGCCGGCCAGATCCTTTGCCGTGAAAACCTGAGCATGGTGCGCTTCGGGAATGTGCACATGGCGGATGCGTCCATGCGCCACCGTGCTTCGCACGAAGGCGACATCGCGCGCGCCGGCAAGGCGGGGGAAATCGCCGACATACTGGCCGCGGCCGCGCAGAAATCGATCATCCTCCTTGCGCGCAGCGCTGGCGCCTATTCCATGTCCTGTTGCATGTCCTGGCATGCGCAGACTCTGCTCGTGATGTCACCCGCCGCCGGCAAATTCTATTCCGCCGCCGCGGAACGACCATCCGGCGAAACGCTGCTCCAGCGCGGCAAAGATCGCATACATGCCGATACCCATGGTTCCGACAACCAGCAGGGCAGCGAACACGAGCGGCACGTTGAAATTGGAGCTTGCGATCAGCATCACGTTGCCGATGCCGTTGTTGCCGGCAACGATTTCGGCGATCACGGTGCCCACGAACGACAGCGTTATCGCAATCTTGAGCGATGCGAAGAAATAGGGCAGCGAGCGCGGCATGCCCACTTTCAGCACCATGTCCCAACGCGTCGCGCCGAGCGCGCGCAGCACGTCGAGAAGCTCGGGCTCGATGGTGGCAAATCCGGTAGCGACGTTGACCACAACCGGGAAGAACGAAAGCATGAACGCGGTGATGACCGCGGGCACCGTTCCCACGCCGAACCAGATCACCAGGATGGGCACCAGCGCCGCTTTCGGCACGCTGTTGAACGCAATCAGGATGGGATAAAGCGCCGCATAGGCGAGGCGAAAGCAGCCGACGATGATTCCGAGCGCCAGTCCAAAAACGACGGCCATGACGAACCCGGCAAGCGTGGTCGCGAGCGTCGCAAGACCATGGATCGCCAGCGGATAGCGGTACTGGTAGAGCGCCGCGACCGACTCCAGGGGCGAGGGCAGCACAAAGCTCTCGATCCGAAACGCCGCCACGATGAGCCACCAGAGCAGAAGCAGCAGCGCCGTGGTGACCCAGGGAGCCGCGCGCTCGGTTGCCTTGTTCATGGCCCGATAGGAGTGCCCGCGAGGATGCGACCGGGACCGCGATGAGAGGCGGCTATGGCAGCATCCGATCCTGCTGCTTCGGCAGGAATGAGGGGTCGAATACTTCGCGCGTGCCGGGCTCGCGCGGCAGCCCATAGCCCTGCGTGATCAGCGAAAGCCCGCGCTTGAGTCTCGCCTCGTCCACCGCGCCGAAGCCCTCCTTGCGGACATTGGGAGTGATCATGCAGCACGCCACCGCCAGCTTGAGCCGGTCACGCTCGATCTCGGCGTTGAGCAGGGGCTCGTATTTCAGTGTCATCTCCACGGCGAGATTGGGATCGCGCACCAGGTCGCCGACACCTTTGATGGTTGCGCGGATGAAGCCCCTGACCGCATCAGGCTTGTCGTTGAGGAAAGCGCGCGATGCCGCGACCCCGTTGCCGTAAAGGTCGAGCCCGTAGTCCCGGTACAAGAACGACCCGACGTCCGCCTCGGCTACACCTTTGGCCTTGAGCTCGAGCGTGGCATTGAAGATCTGACCGGGAATGGCGTCGACCTCGCGCTTGGCAAGCAGCACTTCGCGCAGCTTTGGCTCGATGTATTGAATGGTGACCTTGCCGGCATCGATGCCGGCGTGCCGGGCGAAGATCGGAAACAGCTTGAACGTTGCATCGTTGGCCGCCGCGCCGAGCTTTTTCCCTTCCAGCTGCCGGGGCGCGGTGATGCCGCCCGATTTGAGGAACACGATTGCGGCAGGCGCCTGCTCGTATCCCATCAGCAGGACCGGGAACCCCTTGTCGGGATTCTTCGAATCAAAATCCGTCACGACGCTGATATCGGGGTAGCCCATGTCGTACACGCCGCTGGCGAGCTGGCGCACCAGCTCGGCCGATCCCTTGCCGCGGTCGATCGAGACGTCGAGACCCTCGGCCTTGTAGTAGCCCTTGTAGAGGGCAATGAAGAAGGGGGCGTGCACGGCGCCGGGAATCCAATCAAGCGAGAAGCGGACCTTGGTCTCGGCGCCTGCCGGCATTGCCGCAATGACAACCATGCCTGCGGCGAGCGCCAATAACCGTGTTGCGCGTTTCATCAATTCCTCCTCAAGGCTGGCGCCCTTCGCCTGGCTAGAGCTTCACCCCGGCTGCCTGCAAGATCGAGCGGGCACGGGCGCGCGCATCGTCGGAGATGGTCAGGCGTTGCGCAAAATCGCGGCCGGTCGGGCGCGTTGCATCGATACCCATCTTGGTGAGCGTGAAGGTCTCGGGGTCCGACGTGGGATCGAGCACCGCGCTTTTTGCGCCCGGAATGAATACGATGTCCTTTTCCGCCCGCACCCGCGTGGCGATCGCCCACATCACGTCGTTCATGTTGAAGATGTCCACATCGTCGTCCACCACGATGACATATTTGGTGTAGAACTCGGTGCCGAGCGTCGCCATGATCGCCGTCTGCGGCTCCCCCTCCGCGACCTTGTTCATGGAGATGAAGGCCATGAAGGCCCCGCAGGTCGTGTGCGGGACGTGCACCGCGCGCACGTTCGGCAGATTGCGCTTGAGCGCGTTAAGGATCTCGCCTTCGCGGGTGATGCAGGACACCAGGATGTGGTCCCGCGACATGCCGGAAGTGACGCTCTGGAGCATGGCGTCGCGCCGCATGCGAATGCGATGGGCAACAAAAACGTTCTGTGTGCTGCGGTACGAGGCATAGCCGGTGAACTCGCCGAACGGTCCTTCCGGCTCGTGCACGCCGGCAAGGATTTCGCCTTCGATGATGATTTCGGCGCCGGCCGGCACTTCCAGATCGGCCACTCCGCTGCGGGCGAGCCGATAGGGCTCGCCGAACAGGCCGCCGATGATCTCGTATTTTCGCACCTGCGGCGGATAGGCGTAGACCATCGAGCCCATGTAATGCAGCGGATGGGTGCCAAGCGTGACGACGGCCGGAAGCGATTCTCCCCGCTGCTCGGCGCGGCGATGGTATTCGTAGAGACGCCGGCGCGAATGCAGCGAGACGCCCAGCCGGTTCTTGTCCCTCATCATCAGGCGGTGGAAGCCCGTCGTGTCCACGCCGGTCACCGGGTCGCGCGCGACGATCTGGCCGGCGGTGATATAGGGCGCGGCATCGACCGCAAATTGCAACGGGATCGGCAATTTGGTCAGATCGATGTCGTCGCCTTCGATCACGATATCTTCCCAGGCGGCGCGGCTCACAATCTCGCATGCGATGTATTTTTGGCAGCGTTCGCGAAATGCCGTGGGCAGATCCCCGGGTGCCACGCCGAGGCAGGCCGCCAGCAGCTTGCGATTGCCGGCGACGTTGGTGACCATTGCCATGCCGTCGCCGCGCACGTTCTCGAATACCACAACCGGGTTCCTCCCGGCTTGCTCCAGCTCGAACACCAGCGCGGTGGCGTCGAAACGCAGGTCGATCGGTTGACGAATCCGCAACAATTCGTCGGGATGCTCGGTCTCGACCAGATGCAGAAAGCCACGCAGGCTTTGCCGGTCGATGTCGACGTTTCGCTGCACGGCTCACCTCGCAGATGCGTGTGCGTTTCCTGCTTTAGAGCAGTTTCAGTCGCGCTGATCCAGTCATTCGTCGGCAGCGAGCGCAGGCGCGCAACATGAATATCCCGATGATCCGGTCCATCACGCTATGCCGATGCGTCACAGCGGCGGCGCTTCCATGATGGCCGGTTCCCGTCAACGGCTCGGCTCGCTGCTCGGCTTCTTCGGCATGTGCCTGTTTGCCGGCACCTTGCCGGCGACGCGCCTGGCGCTTACCGGTCTCGATCCGCTGTTCCTGACGGCGGCACGCATTACGATTGCAGGAGCCGCAGGACTCCTCGTCCTCCTCGGCAGGCGCTGTGCGCTCCTGCCGCCCAAGCTATGGGCTCAGATGGCCAGCGCCGCATTCTGCACAGTGTTCCTGTTTCCGCTGTGCGCCGCGTTCGCCATGATGACCGTGCCGGCCGCTCACGGCGGCGTCGTCTTCGGAATCATGCCGCTTGCGACCGCGGCGGCGGCGGCAATCTTTGCCCACGAACGGCCGAGCTGGGGATTCTGGCTCGCAAGCGCGGCCGGTACGGTCATCGTGCTCGCGTTCGTGCTTCGTCACAGCCGCGGCGGGCTTTCTGCGGCCGGAGACGTGTTCCTGCTCGGCGCGATTGCTGCCGGTGCGGTTGGTTACACGCTGTCCGGCCGTCTCACCGTCCTGATGCCGGGCTGGGAAGTCATCTCCTGGCAGGTCCTGATTTTCTTTCCGCTGGCGGCTTGCGCCACCGTCGCGCTGTGGCCGGGCAATCTTGCGAGCGTGCCAAGCTTCGCCTGGGCAGGCCTCGCCTATGTCGGCCTGGTGAGCCAGTACACGGCGTTCTTCGTGTTCAACGCGGCGATGGCCATGGGCGGCATCGCCCGCGTCAGCCAGATCATGCTGCTGCAGCCGTTCATGATCGTCGCGCTTGCGCTTCCGGTGAACGGCGAGCGGATCGATCCGGAGACCATCCTGTTCGCCGCCGCGGTCGTTGCAACGGTGCTGGTCGGACAGCGCATGCGTGTGGTGCGGCGCTAGAGCAGTGATTTTGAAGCTCGAATCATATGAGCATCATCCATCAACCTCGTCCTTCAGGATGAGGTCCGTAGGTTCAATCTGATCGGTTTCAATTTCGCTGCTCAATTGCGCGGCGCCCAGGGCACCGCAATACGCTCGACCAGCGCGATGCCGTAGTAGAGCACGATGCTCATGAGCGTCAGCAGCACGAGCGAGCCGAACGCAAGCGGGGTGCGTGACTGTGACGTCGAGACCAGAATGAGATAGCCCAGCCCGTTTTCGGAGCCGACGAACTCGCCGATCACGGCGCCGATGACCGCGAACGTGATGGCGATCTTGAGGCCGACGAAGATGTGCGGCATTGCCGTGGGGAAGCGGATTTTCACGAAGGTCTGCAGCGCGCCGGCCGACAGCGACCGGATCAGGTCCATCAGCGGCGTCGGAACCGCGGTGAGCCCGCTGGTGGTGGCGACCACGATCGGAAAGAAGCACACCAGGAACACGACTACGATCTTGGGCAGGGTTCCGAAGCCGATCCACAGCGCCAGCAGCGGCGCGATGGCGACCTTCGGCATCGACTGCAATGCGAGCAGGATGGGATAGATGGTGTTCTGCAGCAGCGGCGAGTAGACGACGGCCACCGCCAGCGGAATGCTGATCGCAATGGCGAGCGCAAAGCCCACCAGCGTCTCATAGAGCGTGACCAGGGAATGCTCAAAGAGCTCCGCGCGCCACTCCACCATGGATCGGCCGATCACGCTGGGGGACGGCAGCAGCCAGGATGGAATCTGAAATTGCCGGACCAGCATTTCCCACAGGATCACCAGCGCAATCAGCGTGACGGTCGCGCCCAGGATCGCCTTGACCGTGGACCCTGCCGACCCGACCGGCTCATCGTTGAGCTCCGGGGCGTCACCTCCCGATTCGGTGGTCATGACCTGCCTGCTCCCGCGCCGTGATAGATCACTTCCCGGACCTGATCCGAGTAGTCTTTGAACCTTTGCGTGAATTCCATATCGATGGTGCGTGGCCGCGCAAGGTCGATGTCCACGATGCGCGCGATGCGACCGGGGCGCGCCGTCATGGCCACGACCCGGTCGGCGAGCAGAATGGCTTCCGTGATGTTGTGCGTCACGAAAATCACCGTCTTCTTGTCGGCGCTCCAGATCCGCATCAGCTCGAAACCGAGCTCCTCCCGCGTCATCGCGTCGAGCGCGGCGAACGGTTCATCCATCAGAAGAACCGAGGGATCGTGTATCAGCGCGCGGCACAGCGACACCCGCTGCTGCATGCCGCCGGAAAGCTCGCGCGGGAAGCGCTGCTCGAAGCCGGCAAGGCCGACGAGGTCGATCAATTGCAGGGCGCGCGCGCGCGAGCTTGCCTTGTCGAGACCGATGATCTCGGCCGGCAGCAGCACGTTGTCGAGGACCGTGCGCCATGCCAGCAGCACCGGTTCCTGAAATACGATGCCGACATCGCGGGTCGGGCGCACGAGCGCCGTGCCGTCGAACAGGAGCGTGCCGCGGCTGGGACGGATCAACGCTCCGATCAGCTTGAGCAGGGTCGATTTCCCGCAGCCGGACGGACCGACCAGCGTCACAAACTCGTTTTGCTGGATCGAGAGGGTGACGTTCTCGAGCGCAGTGATGCGATCCTTGCCCGACGCATAGGTCTTGTGCAGGCCCTCGATGCGGATATTGCTAATTGCGAACGCACCCCGGCGCGCAGAGATCGTCCGGCGTCACCGGATGTTTCAACGCGTTGAGCATCGCGCCCCTGGTGACTTGAACCGAGGTATTTTTGGTATACAAAATTTCCTGCCTTGACAAGCAGCGCGAAACTTTTGCAGCGCGCAACTTTGCGCGCCGTATAGCAGGACCAGATGAAAGCTGTCATTTTCGAGCAGTACGGCGATCCCGATGTTCTCAAGTTCACCGATTTTCCCGAGCCGCGCCCGCAGCGCGGCGAAGCGCTGGTCAAGGTGCATGCGGTGAGCCTCAACGGCTACGACTTGATGGCGCGGTCGGGACGCTACAAGCCCAACCAGGGCAGGTTTCCGCACATCCTCGGCGGCGATTTCGGCGGCGAGCTCGTGGCGCTCGGTCCCGAGACTTCCTGCGATCTGTCGCTGGGCACGCGGGTGACGAGCTGGTGGATACTGCCCTGTCGGCGCTGCGAGCAGTGCATGGCCGGCCACCATAACCGTTGCGCCCGGGATTACCGCTATCTCGGCGCGCACGAGCACGGCGCCTACGCGCAATATGTCAAGCTGCCGGCCGATCACCTGATAGCGCTGCCGGAGGGCGTAAGCTTCGAGCAGGCGGCGGCGTTTCCCAACGCCTTCGGCACGGCGTGGCACATGCTGATCGATCGCGGCAGGCTGCGAGCGGGCGAGACCGTGCTGATCAATTCGGCGAGCGCCGGGGTGAGCATGGCGGCAATCCAGATCAGCAAGCTCTCCGGCGCCTACGTCTACGCCACCTCCAGCGCCGACTGGAAGCTCGAGCGCGCGAAGCAACTCGGCGCGGATGAAGTCATCAACTACAATGAAGTGGATTTCACTGAGGAGATCCTCAAGCGCACGCGCAAGCGCGGCGTCGACCTCGTGGTCGAGCATGTCGGAGGCGATTTCCTCGACAAGTCGATCCGCTGCCTTACCCGCGGCGGCCGCGTGGTCACCGTGGGCGGGACCAAATCCTACGATTGCAGGATCCCGGTGAACTACATCTTTCACAAGGAGCTGGCGATCATCGGCGCCAACAGCGCCACCAAGCACGACCTCGAAGTCATGATGCCGCTGCTGGGCAACGGCAAGCTGCGAACCGTGATCGACCGCGTGTTCGCGCTGCGCGAGGCGGCGGCGGCGCACCGCTATCTGGAGCAGGCCAGGCAGTTCGGCAAGGTGGTTCTGCGCGTCGAGCACTGACACGCGACGCCAACGCGGTAGGCGGCGGCCATGGCAGTCTCCGGAATCGGGCATCATAAGCGCGACATCTCGCCGCTCGTTGCGCCGCGCTCGATCGCGGTGATCGGCGCCTCCGCCAATCCGACCAAATCCGGCGGCGTCCTGTTCGCCAACCTGGTCAAGGGCAATTTCAAAGGCCCGCTGCATCCGATCAATCGCACGGCGGGCGAGATCATGGGGCGGAAGGCCTATCCGACGCTGGCTGAGGTGCCCGACAAGGTCGATCTCGTCTTCATCGTGCTGCCGCAGGGGCATGTCGAAGACGCGGTCAGGCAATGCGTCGCGGCCGGCGCGCGCGCGGCCTGCATCATTACGGCGGGCTTCTCGGAAGCCGGCCGGAATGGCGAGGAGATGCGGCTGGCCGAGATCGCGCGCGCATCCGGATTGCTGCTCGCCGGGCCGAACACCATCGGCATGGTCAATGCCGAGGTCGCAATGATGGGCAGCTTCGTGAATTTCCCGCGCTGGCAGCAAGGCGGCGTATCGTTCTTCACGCAGACCGGTATCTTCACCGGCGCGCTGATGCTGCACGTGATGAGCAGCGCGAGCGAGCGCCTGCCGGTCGGAAAAAGCATCGATGTCGGCAACAAGGTCGACGTCGACGAGCTCGATTTTCTCGATTTCGTCGCGGAAGATCCCGGCACCCAGGTCATCGGCTTCTATATCGAAAGCATCCGCAATCCAGACGCGTTTTTCGAGAAGGCGCTCGAGGTGCGCAAATCGAAGCCGATTGTAGTGCTCAAGCCCGGCCGCACGCGCGAGGGTGCCACGGCGTCCGCCTCCCATACCGGCTCGCTTGCCGCGGACGACGAAATTCTCGACGCCGCGCTGCGCCGGTATGGCCTTGCGCGTGCCGAGGACGAGGACGATTTCCTCAATGCGCTGCGCGCGCTGGTGATGCTGCCGCGGCCGCGCGGCCGGCGCGTCGCCATCGCCACCACAAGCGGGGCGCTCGGTGTCATTGCGACCGACCTTGTGGTCGCAAGCGGCCTCGAGCTTGCGCGCTTCGCGCCCGCGACGCTTGCTGCCATGCGCACCATCCTTCCCGATTGGCAGGAGCCTGCCAATCCTTTCGATTTCTGGATCGGGATCGATGTCAAGGGCGCGCGCGAGGCGCATGAGACCGGGCTCACGGCGGTTTTTGCCGATCCGAACGTCGAGCTTGTCCTGTGCACGCTGCTTGCGCCGGGCAATGCCGATTTCGCCCAATTCGGCGATCTCATGCGGCGCCTGCGGGCGATCTACGACAAGCCGGTCGCGTTGGTGATCTATGGCGGCGAGGCGCAGCAGCGGTGGACCGCGGCGCTCGAGGGCGCGAATATTCCCGTATTCAGGACGACACGGGCTGCCGCGCGCGCGCTCTCGCTGATGGTGCAGGCGACGCTTTAGCTTCCCGCAGTCCCAGCACCCCCGAAGCGCCATGGCCAACGGGACCCTGGCCAACGGGACCCTTGCGGGAGCGACTTTGCGCGATATATCCGCCGGGCAAGCTTTGACTCTTTGTGAGGAGCGGCATGAGCACGGACGCCCAGACAGTCGCCGAAACCCATCCCTTTCAGGCTGAGGTGAGCCAGCTGCTGCATCTGATGGTGCACGCGGTCTACTCCGAAACCGACATCTTCCTGCGCGAGCTGATCTCCAATGCTTCCGACGCCTGCGACAAGCTGCGCTACGAGGCAATCGCGCAACCGGATCTGCTGGCCGCCGGGGGAGAGCTTTCAATCCGCATCAAGCCCGATAGCGAGGCCGGCACGCTTGCTATTTCCGACACCGGCATCGGCATGGACCGTCAGGAGCTGATCGACAATCTCGGGACCGTCGCCCGCTCCGGCACGCGCGCCTTCGTCGAGCGCCTCGCCCAGGCCAAGGACGGCGCCGGCTTGATCGGCAAGTTCGGCGTCGGCTTCTATTCGGCCTTCATGGTGGCCGACCGCATCGAGGTCATCAGCCGCCGCGCGGGGTCGCGCGAGGCATGGGTGTGGCAATCCGCGGGCGAAGCGGGGTTCGAGATCGCTGCGGCGACGGCGGAACAGGCCGAGCGCGTGGCGCGCGGCACCGAGGTCATCCTGCATCTCAAAACGGATGCGAAGCGCTATCTCGAAAGCTACGACATCGAGCGCATCGTCAAGACCTACTCCGACCACATCCTGTTTCCGATCGAGCTGGTCCGCAAGCAGGGTGAGCCGCGTCAGATCAATGCGGCGAGCGCGATCTGGCAGCGCCCGAAATCAGAGCTCAAGGGGGAGGACTATACAGCCGCCTATCGCGCCATCGTCGGAGCATTCGACGAGCCGGCGTTGACGCTGCACTACAAGGCCGAGGGGCGCCAGTCCTATGCCGTGCTGCTGTTTGCCCCATCGAGCAAGCCATTCGACTTGTTCGATTCGGAGCGCAAGGACCGCGTCAAGCTCTATGTACGCCGGGTATTCATTACCGAAGATGCCGGATTGCTGCCATCTTATCTGAGATTCGTGCGCGGCATCATCGACAGCGAGGACATGCCGCTCAACATTTCCCGCGAGATGCTCCAGAACAATCCGCATGTGGAGCACATCAGGAAGGCGGTCACCGGGCGCGTCGTCAGCGAGCTGCAGAACCTCGCGGACAAGGAACCAGAGCAGTTCGCCAAGGTGTGGGAGGCTTTCGGCAGGGTGCTCAAGGAAGGCATCTACGAGGATCACGAGCGGCGCGCGGCCTTGCTCGCGCTCACCCGGTTTGAGACGACCAAAGGCGCCGGACCGCGCACCCTCAAGCAATACGTCGCGGATCTGCGGCCCAATCAGACCGAGATCTATTATCTCGTCGGCGAGAGCGCCGAGCAGGTGAAGGCGAATCCCAAGCTCGAAGCCGCGCGTGCGCGCGGGATTGAGGTGCTCATCCTGACCGAGCCGGTCGATGCGCTCTGGACTTCCATGCCGCAGGATTATGAGGGCAAGCCGCTTAAATCCCTGAGCCAGGGCCAGGTCGACTTCAGTCTCGTTCCGGCCCTCGATGAGGCCGCAAAGCCGCAATCCGAAGAGAAAACGGAGGGCATGGACGAGGCGGCGCTGATCGCCGCGGTGAAAGCGGCGCTCGGCGAGCGCGTCTCGGACGTGCGGGCCTCGCAGCGCCTCACCGACAGTCCTGCCTGCCTGGTCGCCGGTGCCGGGTTCGATCGTGAGCTCTCCCGGCTGCTTGCGCGCCAGACCCGCGGCGCCGGCCCAAAGCCCGTCCTCGAGCTCAACATGCGTCATCCCATCGTCAAGGCGGTGGCGCGCGCCAAGAGCGATGCGCACGACGAGGAGGTCGCCGACCTTTCCG
>Ga0306921_10001056_pt1 | contig 26182 bp, 22 predicted proteins | sample sta12Cox44000080_FD_203760 | JGI IMG/M metagenome (GOLD analysis project Ga0306921, IMG submission 203760) | Lab enrichment of tropical soil microbial communities from Luquillo Experimental Forest, Puerto Rico - statoxic.12C.oxic.44.000.080 (v2)... | ecosystem: Environmental > Terrestrial >...
GGCCCGTGAGCACGGCATGAACGGGCATTTCTATGGATTTCGCTTCCGACCGGCAGTGCCGGTGCCGGCATGCTTCGGCATTGCGCGAGCAAATGCCCGACACACCGGCTCGCCACCACTGTCACAGACGCAACACCAGGCACACTGGTAACAACAGGATTTTTTGCAAGACGCCAGGAGGGTATGGCCGTGTACCGAGTTTTTGAAGCGCTGGACGAATTGGGCGCCATCGTCGAAGAAGCGCGTGGCGTGCCGATGACGTCCGGCTGTGTTGTGCCCCGCGGTGACGTGTTGGAGCTGGTAGACGACATCAAGGATGCGATCCCGGCCGAGCTGGACGACGCCCAGGACGTGCTGGACGCGCGTGATTCGATGCTGCAGGACGCCAAGGCGCACGCCGAATCCATGGTCTCCTCGGCGACCACCGAGTCGGAGTCGATGCTCAACCACGCCCGTGCGGAGGCCGACCGGCTGCTTTCCGACGCCAAGGCGCAGGCCGACCGGATGGTCAGTGAGGCGCGCCAGCACAGCGAGCGGATGGTGGGTGAGGCTCGCGAGGAGTCGATTCGCATCGCCACCGCGGCGAAACGCGAGTACGAAGCCGGCATCAGCCGCGCGCAGGCCGAGTGCGACCGGCTGATCGAAAACGGCAACATCGCATACGAGAAGGCCGTGCAAGAGGGCATCAAGGAACAGCAGCTCCTGGTGTCCCAGAACGAGGTGGTGCAGGCCGCCAACGCCGAAGCCACTCGTCTCATCGACACGGCGCACGCCGAGGCCGACCGGCTGCGCGGCGAGTGCGACATCTACGTGGACAACAAGCTTGCCGAGTTCGAGGAGTTTCTCAACGGCACGCTCCGGTCCGTGGGGCGCGGCCGCCACCAGCTCCGGACGGCGGCCGGTACCCACGACTACGCGACGCGCTGACGCCGCACAGCACGTCAACCCGGCGTCCGCGCCCTGGTATTACCCGGCCGGCGCCGTAGGATTTCTCCTATGACGCGGCAGCACAGCACCACGACGCAGCGCCATCAGACCTCACCGATGATCGTCGATATCGCCCGACTCGGGCGACGTCCCGGGGCGATGGTCACGCTGCGAAACACCGTGCCCAGTCCGTCGCGCATCGGACTGCCGATGATCGCGATCGACGTGGGCGCCCCGTTGGAGCTGGACTTGCAAGTCCAGTCGGTGTCCGAAGGCGTGTTGGTCACCGGAACGGTCAGCGCGCCCACCGTCGGCGAATGCGCCCGTTGCCTGACCGAGGTGACCGGGCGGGTGGAAGTAGGGCTGACTGAACTGTTTGCGTACCCGCACAGCACGACGGAGGCGACCACCGAGGAAGACGAGGTCGGTCACATCGTCGACGAGACCATCAATCTGGAGCAGTCGATCATCGACGCCGTCGGGCTGGAGCTGCCGTTCTCGCCGGTGTGCAGCCCCGACTGCCCGGGATTGTGCCCCGAATGCGGCGTTCCGCTCGCCGCTGAGCCCGGCCATCACCATGACCGCATCGACGCGCGGTGGGCCAAGTTGGCTGAGATGCTGCCTTCTAAACCAAACGAGCACTCGCCCGAGCAACCGCCCGACCCGGATACCCCGCAGGACGAGCGGTGACCTCGCGACAGGCGCTGTTCGACGCGCTCGGTGTCGATCTGTCCGATGAGCTGCTCTCGCTGGCGTTGACACACCGCGGGTATGCCTACGAACAGGGCGGGCTGCCCAACAACGAGCGCCTGGAGTTTCTCGGCGACGCCGTGCTGAGCCTCACCGTCACTGACGAGCTCTACCATCGCTATCCCGATCAGCCGGAGTCGTACCTGGCCAAGCTACGGTCCAGCGTGGTGAATAGTCGGGCACTGGCTGGCGTAGCGCGGCAATTGACCGACGAGGGTCTTGGCGCCCATCTGTTGCTCGGACGCGGCGAGGTGGTCAGCGGCGGTGCGGACAAGTCCAGCATTCTGGCCGACGGGATGGAATCGCTGCTGGGCGCGATCTACCTGGAGCACGGCATCGAGGTGGCCCGTGATGTGGTTCTGCGCCTGTTCGTGCCGCTGATAGAGGCCGCGGCTGCCCTCGGCGCCGGCATGGACTGGAAGACCAGCCTGCAGGAGCTGACCGCGGAGCGAGGTATGGGGGTGCCGACTTACGTCGTCACCTCGACCGGTCCCGACCACGAAAAGGAATTCACCGCGGTGGCCGTCGTGATGGACACCGAATACGGGACGGGCGTGGGCCGCACCAAGAAAGAAGCCGAGCAGAAAGCCGCATCGACGGCTTGGAATGTGCTGGACACCGCGGGGAAAACGTCCGTCTAGATGCCTGAGCTGCCCGAAGTCGAGGTGGTGCGCCGCGGCTTGCAAGCCCACGTGATGGGCAAGACGATCACGGCGGTCCGGGTGCATCACCCGCGCGCGGTGCGCCGCCACGATGCGGGCCCCGCCGACCTTACCTCGCGGCTGCTCGGCGCGCGGATCACCGGAACCGATCGGCGCGGCAAGTACCTGTGGCTGCTGGTCGACACGGAGCCGCCGGGGTCGGACTCGGACACGGCGCTCGTTGTCCACCTCGGCATGAGCGGCCAGATGCTCCTGGGTGCCGTGCCGCGCGCCGACCACGTTCGCATCTCGGCGCTGCTCGACGACGGGACGGTCCTGAGCTTCGCCGACCAGCGCACGTTCGGCGGGTGGATGCTCGCCGACCTGACGAGCGTGGACGGCAGCGTGGTGCCGGTGCCGATCGCCCATTTGGCGCGTGACCCGCTGGACCCCCGATACGATGCCGACGTAGTAGTGAAAGTGTTGCGGCGCAAGCATTCCGAGCTCAAGCGGCAGCTTCTCGACCAGCGGGTGGTGTCGGGGATCGGCAACATCTACGCCGACGAAGCGCTCTGGCGCGCCAAGGTGCACGGCGCGCGGATCGCCGCGACGTTGAGCCGCCGACAGCTGACCGCCGTCCTGGACGCCGCCGCCGACGTGATGCGTGACGCGCTCGCGAAAGGTGGGACCTCCTTCGACTCGCTTTACGTCAACGTCAACGGCGAGTCGGGGTACTTCGACCGATCCCTGGACGCCTACGGCCGCGAAGGCGAAAGCTGCCGGCGATGCGGCGCGGTGATGCGCCGAGAGAAGTTCATGAACCGCTCATCGTTCTACTGCCCCCGGTGCCAGCCGCGGCCGCGTCGGTGACGTCCAGCCGGCTACGTTCCGTTCTTCCCGGGCTGGCCGAGTAACCCGCCGGCGCCGCCGGTGCCGGGCTTGCCCGGGGTTGGGCCGGCCCCGGCGTCGCCGCCGTCGCCGCCGTTGCCGAACACCGTGCCGTTGCCGCCGTTGCCGCCGTTGCCGCCGGTCCCTAAGCTCCCCCCGCCGTCGCCGCCGGCCCCGCCGCCGCCGAATGCTCCGGGCCTGCCGCCGGCCCCGCCGTTTCCGCCGGTGATCACGCCGAACCCGCCGCGGCCGCCGGCGCCGCCGTTGCCGTCTACGGGGTTGGAGTCGCCGCCGTTACCGCCGGCCCCGCCGTTGCCGGTGAGGCCCATGCCGCCGGCGCCGCCGGCGCCGCCGTCGCCGGAGATCCCTCGGACGGCGCCGCCGCCGCCGCCGTTACCGCCATTGATGTTCCCGGCGCCGCCGGCCCCGCCGGCCCCTCCGGAGCCTTCGAACGCGCCGCTGGTTCCGCCGTGACCGCCTTGCCCGCCGTCTTCCGCTATGCCCGCGCCGCCGACGCCGCCGGCCCCGCCATTGCCCCACACCAAGGTGGTCCCGCCGACCCCGCCGGCCCCACCGGTCGCGCCGGCCCCGCCGACGCCGCCGGCGCCGCTGCTGCCCAAAAGCCCGCCGCCCCCGCCGGCGCCGCCCGTCCCACCGATCCCCGCGGAGCCGCCGCCGGCGCCACCGGCGCCGCCGGTGACCTGAAGGGGTCCCTTGAAGCCGAACAGCCCGCCGGCCCCGCCGGCCCCGCCGGTACCCCCGTGGGTTGAGCCGTACCCGCCGATGCCGCCGGCGCCGCCAGCGCCGAACACCCCGCCGGCCCCGCCCGCCCCGCCGTTTCCGCCGACGCCGGCGGGATTGTTCCCACCTGCCCCGCCGGCACCGCCTTTGCCGAGCAACCCGGCCGCCCCGCCCTTACCGCCGGGCGCTCCAGGGTTGGTGCTATTCCCACCGGCCCCGCCATCGCCCATCAATATCCCGCCGGGCCCGCCGTCTTGTCCGACCCCGTTCACGGTGCCGCCGTTGGTGCCGTTGCCGACCAGCGGGCGTCCCAGCAGCGCCTGGGTGGGCGCATTGAGGATGTCGAGCAGGCTCTGCGCGGCGCTGGCCTCGGCGCCGGTGTAAGCGGCGCCACCGGAGGTCATGTTGTGCACGAACTGCCCGTGAAAGGCGGCGGCCTGGGAGCTCAGTGCCTGGAATGCCTGCCCGTGCCCGGAGAACAGCGCCGCGATGGCCGCCGACACCTCATCGCCGGCCGCCGCCAGCACACCCGTCGTCGGGGCCGCCGCGGCCGCGTTGGCCGCGCTGATCGTCGAACCGATATTCGCCAAATCGGTCGCCGCGGCCATCACCATGTCGGGGGCCGCGATCACAAACGACATCTGACACCTTCCGTTCTCACATTACGCCGTGGACAACAAAATACGTGATGTTGGCGGATTTAAAGGCCATATCGGCTACCCGCATATAAAGGCCCTATCGGCTACCCGCACCAGCTGTATTTCTGGGCGGCCCGGTTGTATCCGGCGTCGACGCGCGGCCGGATGATTCCCGAGGCGAAGTCCCGCGCGCACGTCGGCAGGAACCGGGTGAGCGGCAGCGGCCACGTCGGGTAGAGGTATGTGGTGACGGTGCCGCCGCGCGGGCACGTGGTCATGTTTAGCACCGGCGTCGAACTGTTAGGCAGGTACGGGTGTGGCCGCTTTGCCGATCGCGGCAGTCCGCAGTGCATCATCAGGAACCCGGCGATGGCGTTCATGGTGGCAAGGGCGCGACGGTTTTCGGGCCAGTCGGCGGCGCCGTCGTATTCGCGCTTGATCACGGTCACGTCGTACTGCGTGTCGGCCGGCTCGATCAGGGTGTAGTCGAGCACGGGGATGGTCCGGCCAGGCGCGAAGAAGGTGCTGAGCATCCCGCCCGGCCTGATCGGATCGTTGACGAGGACGACGCTCATGTCGGCGGGTGGCGGGGCGTCGGGGTCGGTCTCGAGGTTGCGCAGTTCTTGCTCGATCACCAGGCACCCCTGGCTGAATCCGACCAGCACCATTTCGCCAGCCGTGCTTTTGATGGCGTCGTCGAGCATCGGCACGCCTTGGGCGATCGACGCGCCCACGGTTGGCGACGAAGTGCCCGTCAACGGCCAGAACTTGGCCGGATAGTTGAGTCGCCGTCGCGCGTAGTCGGACCCGGCGAACGCGCCGCCGAAAGCCGACGTCATGATCGTGTGCTGCCGGTCCGCCGTCAGCGGCTTTCCCGGACGGGTGCCCGGCACGAAGATGACCGTCGGCACGAAAGGAATGATAGGCGTAGCGACGGGTAGAAATGGACGCATGACGGAACTGTGGGTCGAGCGCACCGGATCGCGCCGCTACACCGGATATAGCTCGCGGGGGGCGCAGGTACTCGTCGGCTCCGAGGACGTTGCCGGTGTGTTCACGCCCGGCGAGCTGATGAAGATCGCGCTCGCCGCGTGCAGCGGCATGTCCACCGACGAGCCGCTGGCCCGCCGGCTCGGCGACGACTACAAAGCGGTGGTCAAGGTGTCCGGCCCGGCCGACCGAGAACAAGAGCGCTACCCGCTGCTCGAGGAGGCCCTCGAAGTGGACCTGTCCGGATTGTCCGACGACGAGAAGGAACGCCTGCTAGTGGTCGTCAACCGGGCCGTCGACCTGGTCTGCACCGTCGGGCGCACCCTCAAGTCCGGTACCACCGTCAACTTCGAGGTGGCCGATGCCGGATCCTGATGTCCGGCTCACCGCCTGGGTGCACGGTCAGGTCCAGGGGGTCGGTTTCCGCTGGTGGACCCGCTGCCGGGCGCTGGAGCTCGGCCTCACCGGGTACGCGGCGAACCTGGCCGACGGTCGCGTCCTGGTAATCGCCCAGGGGCCGCGCGAGGCGGGCGAGAAATTGCTGCGGCTCCTCGACGGCGGCGCTTCGTGGTCTTCCAGGCCGGGCCGCGTCGACAACGTCGATGCGGACTGGTCGCAACCGGCGGAGCAGTTCAGCGGATTCGTCGAGCGCTGATAGCACCCGTGCTATCGCGTTTCGGAAGGCAACATCACTTGTCTCAGTGACGGATGTGGCCTCTGTGGCCAGTGCGTCGACAGGGAGATTTAGGGCCGGCCGACACCCCATGAGGGAGGCTGGGCCGGGCAATTTGACCGGTATCCTGGCACGCCGTGTACCTCAAGAGTCTGACGCTGAAGGGCTTCAAGTCCTTCGCAGCGCCGACGACTCTGCGTTTCGAGCCGGGTATCACCGCCGTCGTCGGGCCCAACGGCTCCGGCAAATCCAACGTCGTCGATGCGCTGGCGTGGGTGATGGGGGAGCAGGGAGCTAAGACACTGCGCGGCGGAAAGATGGAAGACGTCATCTTCGCCGGCACCTCGTCGCGAGCCCCGCTGGGCCGCGCCGAGGTCACCGTCACCATCGACAACTCCGACAACGCGCTGCCGATCGAGTACTCTGAGGTGTCGATCACCCGCAGGATGTTCCGCGACGGTGCCAGTGAATACGAAATCAACGGCGCCAGTTGCCGTTTGATGGACGTTCAGGAGTTGTTGAGCGACTCCGGCATCGGCCGCGAGATGCACGTCATCGTCGGGCAGGGCAAGCTTGAGGAGATCCTGCAGTCGCGGCCCGAAGATCGCCGCGCGTTCATCGAAGAAGCCGCGGGCGTGCTCAAGCATCGCAAGCGCAAAGAAAAGGCACTGCGAAAGCTCGATTCCATGTCGGCGAACCTCGCTCGCCTCACCGATCTGACCACCGAACTGCGCCGTCAGCTCAAACCATTGGGGCGTCAGGCCGAGGTGGCCCGGCGCGCCCAGACCATACAGGCCGATTTGCGCGACGCCCGGTTGCGGCTGGCCGCCGACGACTTGGTGAGCCGGCAGGTGGAGCGTGACGCGATCTTCGAGGCCGAGGCCGCCATCCGCCGTGAGCACGACGACGCCGCCTCGCGCCTGACGGTGGCCTCCGAGGAATTGACCGCGCACGAGACCGCGCTGGCCGAACTCTCGGTTCGGGCCGAATCCGTCCAGCACACCTGGTTCGGGCTGTCCGCCCTGGCCGAACGCGTGGCCGCCACGGTGCGCATCGCCAACGAACGCGCTCAGCATCTCGACGTGGAGCCACTGACGACGGGCGATACCGACCCCGACGCGTTGGATGCCGAGGCACAACAGATGGAAGCGGCCGAGCAGCAGCTGCTGGCGGAGCTGGCCGCGACGCGGACCCGGCTGGATGCGGCCCGCGCCGAATTGACCGAGCGCGAGCGCGCAGCGGCCGAGGCCGATCGAGCCCATCTGGCGGCGGTGCGGGCGGAGGCGGACCGCCGCGAGGGTCTGGCGCGGTTGGCCGGTCAGGTGGAGACCATGCGTGCACGCGTCGAATCGATCGATGACAGCGTCGCGCGCCTGTCCGAGCGCATTGAAGAGGCCGCCACGCGCGCACAGCAGACCCGGGCGGAATTCGAAACCGTGCAGGCACGCGTCGGTGAACTGGATCAGGGCGAGGTGGGCCTTGACGAGCAACATGAACGGAGCGTGGCCGCGTTGCGGCTGGCCGACGAACGCGTCGCCGAACTGCAGGCGGCCGAGCGCGGCGCCGAGCGGGAAGTGGCTTCGCTGCGAGCCCGCATCGATGCGCTATCGGTGGGGCTGGAGCGCAAGGACGGCGCGGCCTGGCTCACCCAAAACCACGCTGGCACAGGTCTTTTCGGGCCGATCGCCAAGTTGGTCAAGGTCCGTCCCGGCTACGAAGCGGCGCTGGCTGCCGTGCTCGGGTCCGCCGCCGACGCGCTGGCCGCCGAAAGCATCGGCGCGGCCCGTTCGGCGGTCGCCGCCCTCAAGGAAGCCGACGGAGGCCGCGCGGCCCTCGTTTTGGGTGACTGGCCCGCCGCGCAACCGGCGCCGGCGGCCGCGCTACCCGAAGGTGCTTTGTGGGCGCTCGACTTGGTCGAGGCACCGCAGCGGCTGCGCGGCGCGATGATCGCCATGCTTTCGGGCGTCGCGGTGGTCGGCGACCTGGGCCAGGCGCTGGATCTGGTGGCGGCCCGTCCTGCGTTGCGCGCGGCCACGCTCGACGGTGATCTGGTGGGCGCGGGCTATGTGAGTGGGGGCTCTGACCGCAAGCTGTCCACGCTGGAGCTCACTTCGGAAATCGACAAGGCCGGCAGCGAGTTGACCGCCGCGGAGGCGCAGGTGGCCCAGCTGAGCGCTGCGCTGTCAGGCGCGCTGACCGAGCAGGCCGCGCGTCAGGATTCCGCCGAGCAGGCGCTGGCCGCGCTCAACGAATCCGACACCGCGATCTCGGCGATGTACGAGCAGCTGGGACGGCTCGGGCAGGAGGCCCGGACCGCCGATGAGGAGTGGAACCGGTTGCTGCGCCAGCGCGAGGAGTTGGAAGCGGGGCGCACGCAGACCGTCGACGAGGTCACGGAACTGGAAACCCGGCTGCGCAACGCCCAGCAGACCCCGCTTGCGCACGCGGCAGAGCCCAATCACGCAGAGGTCCGTCACCAGATCGTCGCCGCCGCCGAAAGCGCCCGCGGCGTCGAAGTGGAGGCGCGGCTGGCGGTGCGGACCGCGGAGGAGCGTGCCAACGCGGTGCGCGGGCGGGCGGACTCGTTGCGCCGGGCCGCCGCTGCCGAACGCGAAGCGCGGGCGCGGGCGGAGCAAGCGCACGCGGCGCGGCTGCGCGCGGCCGCGGTGGCCGCCGCGGTGGCCGATGCCGGGCGGCTGCTGGCGGAACGGCTGAACCGGGTGGTCGACGCGGCATCGGCAATCCGCGACGCGCTGGTCGCCGAACGCCAGGCGCGCTCGGCGGCGATGGCGGCCGTCCGCGACGAGGTGCACCAACTGGGCGCCCGGGTGGCCACTCTCACCGATTCGCTGCACCGCGACGAGGTGGCCAACGCCCAGGCGGCCCTGCGTATCGAGCAGCTCGAGCAGATGGTGCTCGAGCAGTTCGGCATGTCGCCCGACGACCTGATCGCCGAGTACGGTCCGGAGAATCAGCTGCCGCCGACCGATCTGGAAATCGCCGAATACGAGCAGGCCAAGGAGCGCGGCGAGCAGGTTTTCGCGCCCGCGCCGATTCCCTATGACCGCGCCACCCAGGAGCGCCGGGCCAAACGGGCCGAGCGTGAGCTGGCCGAATTGGGCAGGGTCAACCCGTTGGCGTTGGAGGAGTTCGCCGCGCTGGAGGAGCGCTACAACTTCCTGTCCACCCAGCTCGAGGACGTCAAGGCCGCCCGCAAGGATCTGCTCGGCGTCGTCGCCGACGTGGATGCCCGCATCCTGCAGGTGTTCAGTGACGCCTTTGCCGACGTGGAACGCGAATTCCGGGACGTGTTCGCCTCGCTGTTCCCCGGCGGGGAGGGCCGGCTGCGGCTGACCGACCCCGACGACATGCTGGCCACCGGCATCGAGGTCGAGGCCCGTCCGCCCGGCAAAAAGGTGACTCGGCTGTCCCTGCTGTCCGGTGGCGAGAAGGCGCTGACGGCGGTGGCGATGCTGGTGGCGATCTTCCGGGCCCGCCCGTCGCCGTTCTACATCCTGGACGAGGTGGAGGCCGCGCTCGACGACACCAACCTGCGCAGACTGCTCGGCCTGTTCGAACAGTTGCGGGCCCGGTCGCAGATCCTCATCATCACCCACCAGAAGCCGACGATGGAGGTCGCGGACGCGCTCTACGGCGTGACCATGCAGGGCGACGGCATCACCGCGGTGATCTCACAGCGGATGCGCGGTCAGCAGGTGGAGCAGCTGGTCTCGAGTTCCTCGTAGGGCCGGTCCCGGCGGCATCGGACCGCTTGAAAGAATGTCAGCGTGTCACAAGGTCTTTGGATCGCCGTCGCGGTCTTCGGAGTTATAGCCGCCCTGCTCGTCATCGCCGCGCTCGTCCTGGGCCTGGCGCGTTACCGTCGGCGACGGATCAGCCTGTCGGACCGGCCGGAACCCGGCGCACTCGACCGTTCCGGTGGTTACACCGCGTCGTCGGGCATCACGTTCAGCCGGACGCAGACGGTCGAGGACCGGATCGACACCAGCGGGCTGCCCGCAGTAGGCGACGACGCGACCATTCCCCGCGACGCGCCCCGGCGCACGATTTCCGACGTTCAACTCCCCGAGCCCGAGACCCTCGCGCCGCCGCCCGCCGCGCCGCCGGCCCCAGATGCCCCGCCGGCCCCGGAGGCCCCGCCGGCCCCGGAGGCCCCGCCGGCCCCGGAGGCCCCGCCGGCCCCGGAGGCCCCGCCGGCCCCGGAGGCCGCCGAGATCGAGGCCATCGCCCCGCCCGAAGGCCGGCTGGAGCGACTCCGCGGCCGGCTGGCCAGGTCGCAGAATGCGCTCGGCCGCAGCGTGCTGGGCTTGATCGGCGGCGGCGATCTGGACGAAGAATCCTGGCAGGACGTCGAGGACACCCTGCTGGTCGCCGACCTGGGCCCGGTTGTCGCCGAGTCGGTGATCGCGCAGCTGCGCGGCCGGCTGGCCAGCGACAACGTGCGTACCGAGGCCGACGCGAAGGCCGTGCTGCGCGACGTGCTGATCAACGAACTGCACCCGGAAATGGACCGCTCGATCCGCGCGCTGCCGCACGCCGACCATCCCTCGGTGCTGCTGATCGTCGGTGTCAACGGCACCGGAAAAACCACCACCGTCGGCAAGCTGGCGCGCGTGTTGGTGGCCGACGGGCGGCGCGTCGTGCTGGGCGCCGCCGACACCTTCCGGGCCGCCGCGGCCGATCAACTGGAGACCTGGGCCGCCCGGGTGGGCGCGGACGTGGTGCGCGGGGCCGAAGGCGCCGACCCCGCATCGGTGGCGTTCGACGCCGTCGACGAGGGCATCGCCACCGGTGCCGACGTCGTCGTCATCGACACTGCCGGGCGGCTGCACACCAAGGTCGGGCTCATGGACGAGCTCGACAAGGTCAAGCGGGTGGTAACCCGGCGCGCCGCGGTCGACGAGGTGTTGCTGGTGCTCGACGCCACCATCGGGCAGAACGGCCTGGCGCAGGCCCGCGTGTTCGCTGACGTTGTCGACATCACCGGGGCGGTGCTGACCAAGCTGGACGGAACGGCCAAGGGCGGCATCGTTTTCCGGGTCCAACAAGAGCTTGGCGTGCCGGTCAAGCTGGTCGGACTCGGCGAAGGCCCCGACGATCTGGCGCCTTTCGAGCCCGCCGCCTTCGTGGACGCGCTGCTCGGCTGACCCCCCTCACCACCCCCGCGTGGGACGTTAATGCCGCGGAAACACCGTGGCCCCACTGCCGAAACAACAATTGCGCAAGGTTCTGGATCAGGTCATCAGGCACGTGCCTGACGGCCAATTGAGGCCGACCGGAGGAGATAGCGAGTGACATACCCGATGCTGGGCCAGCCCAATACCGGCGATACCGCCTGGATGCTGGCGAGTTCCGCGCTTGTGCTGTTGATGACGCCGGGTCTGGCGTTCTTCTACGGCGGCATGGTGCGAGCCAGAAGCGTGCTGAACATGCTCATGATGAGCATCAGCGCGATGGGCGTGGTGACAGTGCTGTGGGTGCTATACGGCTACTCGATCGCGTTCGGCGACGACGTCGGGAACGTCATGGGCAAACCGACGGACTTCTGGGGCCTGAAGGGACTCATCGGCGTCAACTCCGTAGCGGCCGATCCGAGCAAGGGCACCGCGGCGGTGGACATCCCGTTGGCCGGTACCTTGCCCGCCACGGTCTTCGTGGCCTTCCAGCTGATGTTCGCGATCATCACCGTCGCACTGATCTCGGGTGCCGTGTCCGACCGCCTGAAGTTCGGCGCCTGGCTGGCGTTCGCCGGGCTGTGGGCGACCTTTGTCTACTTCCCGGTCGCACACTGGGTCTTCGCGTTTGACGGTTTCGCGTCCGAGAAGGGCGGCTGGATCGCCAACAAGCTACACGCGATCGACTTCGCCGGCGGTACCGCGGTCCACATCAACTCCGGTGTGGCCGGCCTGGTGCTGGCGATCGTGCTGGGCAAGCGCCGCGGCTGGCCGACGACGCTGTTCCGGCCGCACAACCTGCCGTTCGTGATGCTCGGTGCGGGACTGCTGTGGTTCGGCTGGTACGGGTTCAACGCCGGATCGGCTACCAGCGCCAACGGCGCGGCCGGGTCGACGTTCATGACCACCACGATCGCGACGGCCACGGCCATGCTGGGCTGGATGCTCACCGAACGCATCCGCGACGGGAAGGCCACGACGCTGGGTGCGGCGTCGGGCATCGTGGCCGGGCTGGTCGCCATCACACCGTCGTGCTCGTCGGTCAACGCGCTTGGCGCGCTGGTCATCGGCCTGGTGGCCGGAGTGGTCTGCGCGCTGGCGTGCGGGCTGAAATTCAGGCTCGGCTTCGATGACTCGCTCGACGTGGTCGGGGTGCACCTGGTCGGTGGTTTGGCGGGCACGCTACTGGTGGGTCTGCTGGCCGCTCCGGAGAGCCCCGCCATCAACGGCGTCGCGGGCGTATCCAAGGGACTGTTCTACGGCGGCGGTTGGGCACAGCTGGAACGGCAAGCGGTCGGCGCGTTCAGCGTTCTGATCTATTCCGGCGTCGTCACCCTGATCATCGCGTTGGTCCTCAAGTACACGATCGGGCTGCGGCTCGGTGCCGAGGAAGAGGTCTCGGGTATCGACGAGGCCGAGCACGCAGAGAGCGGCTACGATTTCGCCGTGGCCACCCATGCGGTGCTTCCTCCTCGTGCGATCGTGGAGGACCCGCGTAACGGCCACGAGGAGCTAATGGTCGAGACAGTGGAGGCAGAGCACAAATGAAGCTGATTACCGCGATCGTTAAGCCGTTCACCCTCGACGACGTCAAAACGAGTCTGCAGGAGGCCGGCGTCCTGGGGATGACCGTCAGCGAAATCCAGGGCTACGGGCGGCAGAAGGGCCACACCGAGGTCTACCGGGGTGCCGAATACTCGGTGGATTTCGTGCCGAAGGTTCGGATTGAGGTCGTCGTCGACGACTCCATCGTCGACAAGGTCGTGGACAGCATCATTCTGGCGGCGCGCACCGGCAAGATCGGCGACGGCAAAGTCTGGGTCAGCCCCGTGGAAACCATTGTGCGCGTGCGCACCGGTGAACGCGGAACCGATGCTTTATGACGCTAGCGCCAAATTGCTGATCAAACCCGGGCGGACGCCGGTGGCATGACGCCGAACCGGCCCGACCCGTCCGGGGCATCAAAGGTAACGGAGACAGGAAGCGCCTGCGGGGCAAGCGATTTGGTTGCCTCGCGGCGCCGACTCTTATCAGACGGTGGTGGGCTGAGCGCGGCCGAGTTGCGGCACGCGTGGCAGGATCTGCACGAGTCGTGGTTGACCGCCAAGGCGGCGGAAATCGGGATCACCGACACCAGTGGCTTCGCGATCGTCGGGATCGGTGGACTGGGCCGCCACGAGCTGCTGCCGTATTCGGACCTGGACCTGATGTTGTTGCACGACAACAAGTCTGCCGATGTGCTGCAGCGGGTGGCCGATGAGCTGTGGTACCCGTTGTGGGATTCCAACGTTCGGCTCGACCACAGCGTGCGAACCGTCTCCGGGGCACTCGGCGTGGCCAATGCCGACGTGGTCGCGGCCTTGGGCATGTTGGACGCCCGCCATGTAGCTGGCGATGCACACCTGTCCGACGAACTGATCGCGGGCGCAAGAAGGCAGTGGCGCAGCGCAATTCGATCCCGGATGGATGAGCTTGTCGACATCACGCACGCCCGCTGGCAGCGATGTGGCCGGATCTCGCAACGAGCAGAGCCCGATCTGAAATCGGGTCGCGGCGGCCTTCGCGATGTGCAGTTGCTGGACGCGCTCGGGATGGCCCAGCTCATCGACCGACACGGTATGGCCCGCCCGGAGACGCCGGGAGGTTCATTGAACGATGCCTATCTCACGCTGCTCGATGTGCGCACCGAACTGCACCGGGTGTCCGGCCGCGGACACGACCTCTTGCTGGCCCAATACGCCGACGAGATAAGCGCGGCCCTGCATTTCGGCGACAGATTCGACTTGTCATGCAAGCTGTCCGGCGCCGGACGCACGATTGCGTACCACGCCGAAGCGGGGCTGCGGACCGCGCAAAACGCGCTGCCTCGGCGCGGGGTGTCGGCCTTGGTACGGCGGCCGAAGCGGCGACCGCTCGACGAGGGCGTCGTCGAGTACGCCGGAGAAATCGTGCTTGCCCGCGACGCCGCGCCCGAAAGCGATGTCGGTCTGGTGCTTCGGGTGGCCGCCGCATCGGCCGACACCGGATTACCGATCGGCGCGGCCACGCTGAGTCGGCTCGCCGCCAGCGCACCCGAGATGCCGGCTCCCTGGCCCGGCGAGGCACTGGACGACCTCCTGGTCGTGCTGTCCGCCGGTCCTACGGCGGTGGCGACGATCGAAGCGCTTGACCGCACCGGGCTTTGGGGCCGGTTGTTGCCGGAATGGGCTGCGATCCGCGATCTTCCGCCCCGCGACGTCGCGCACAAGTGGACGGTGGACCGTCACGTGGTCGAGACCGCCGTCAACGCGGCGCCGCTGGCCACCCGCGTTGCCCGACCCGATCTGCTTGCGCTTGGCGCGCTGCTGCACGACATCGGCAAGGGCAGGGGTGTCGATCACAGCGTGCGCGGGGCCGAGATGGCGCTCAAAATCGGCCCCAGGCTGGGGGTTGCGCCCGCGGACGTCGACTTCCTGTCGAAGCTGGTCCGCCATCATCTACTGCTGCCGATTGTGGCCACGCGAAGCGATCTGAAGGACCCGAAGACCATTGAGGGCGTATCGGAGGCTCTGGGCGGGGACCCGCTCCTGCTCGAGGTGTTGCACGCGCTGACGGAGGCGGATTCCAAGGCCACTGGCCCCGGGGTGTGGAGCGAATGGAAGGCGTCCCTGATCGAGGACCTGGTGCGTCGCTGCCGGCTGGTGATGGCCGGTGAGCCACTGCCGTCGCAAGCGCAACCAACTGCGCCGCAATATCTTTCGCTGGCGGCCAACCACGGCGTGCATGTGGAGATCAGGCTCGGCGAGAGCGAACGCATGAACGTGGCGATGATCGCGCCCGACCAGCGGGGATTGGTGTCGAAAGCCGCCGCGGTGCTTGCGCTGAATTCGCTGCGAATCCATTCGGCGGCGGCCGGCACCCACGAGGGTGTCGCGATCACGGAATTCGTGGTCTCGCCCCTCTTCGGTGCGCCGCCCGAAGTAGGCCTGCTGCGCCAGCTGTTCACCAATGCGCTCAACGGTGATGTGGACGTCCTCGGCACATTGGAGAAGCGCGACAGCGACGCCGTCAGCGCGGCGATCGAGCGGGCCGGCGGGATACAGGTTGCGGTGCCCGTCACGCGGTCGACCGCCCCGCCCCGCATCCTGTGGCTCGACGCCGCGGCGCCCGGCCAGCTTCTCGTCGAAGTCCGCGCCATGGATCGACTCGGCTTGCTGGCACTCCTGGCCCAGGCGCTGGAACGGGCGGGAGTGGACATCGTGTGGGCGAAGGTCAACACGTTCGGGTCGACCGCGGCCGACGTGTTCTGCGTCGAGGCGCAGCAAGGCGCTCAAGCGGCGGTGGAGCGGGAGCTGCTGGCCGTGTTGGGCGGCGCCGGCGAGGTCGCCGTCGGCCAGCCCTAGCGGGCCTGCTCGGAATTCAGCTGCCGCAAGGCTTCGATGCGGGCTTGAAGCTGCTCGCGGGTCGCCGCGGCGATAGGCGGGCCCCCGCAGCGACGGCGAAGCTCGCTGTGAATCCATCCGTGCGGTTTGCCGGTGCGGTGGTGGGTCGCCGAGACGAGGGTGTTGAGCTCGCGGCGCAGCTCGCGGAGCTGGCCATGCATGGAGAATGGCCCAGATATCCCAGGCGGCGCATCCTGGGCCTGGGCGTGAAGCAGCGCCCGCTTTCTGAGCTGCTCGTCCTGGCGTCGGTGCAGCAGGGCGCGCATCTGGTCGGCAGGCCTGGGATACCAAGGTAGTCCGCCTCCTCGTCGCTTCCGGCCGGGGCGGCGGTGCCGAACGACGACCCGTCGAAGATGACCTGATCGAGTTCCGCGTCGGCTCCCAGTGAGGTGAAGCCCTTGTCCGTTTCGCTTTTCTCGGTCTGCGTACGGACGGCGGGATCGGCGTCGAGAGGATCGTCGGCGTCGCGGTGCGGTTGGCCGAGCACGTGGTTGCGCTGGGCCTCCAACTCACTGGCGAGCTGCAGCAGGCTGGGCACCGACGGCACGAAGATGCTCGCGCTTTCCCCCGGCCGGCGCGAGCGCACGAAGCGACCGATGGCCTGGGCGAAGAACAGCGGCGTCGAGGCGCTGGTGGCATAGATTCCCACCGTCAGCCGGGGCACGTCGACGCCTTCGGAGACCATGCGCACCGCGACCAGCCACCGATCGGTGCTCTCGGCGAACTCGCTGATGCGGGCCGACGATCCCGGGTCGTCGGACAACACGACCGTCGGCGCCTGGTTGGTCATCCTCTTCAGCAGGGAGGCGTACGCGCGGGCGGCCGCCCGGTCGGAGGCGATGATCATGCCGCCGGCGTCGGGCACGTGGGTCCGCAGTTGGCGCAGCCGCTCGTCGGCCGCGGTGATGACCGCGGGCATCCATTCGCCGGCGGGGTCCAGCGCCGTGCGCCACGCGCGCGCCGTCTGCTCGGCGGACAGCGGCTCGCCCAATCGGGCGGCGTGCTCTTCGCCGGCGCTATCCCGCCAGCGCGCCTGCCCCGAGTAGGCGAGGAACACCACCGGCCGCACGACACCGTCGCCGAGAGCTTCGGCATAGCCGTAGGTGTGGTCGGCCTGCGAACGCAGCACCCCGTCGGCGCCGGACGTGTAGGTGACGAACGGGATTGGGCTGTCGTCGCTGCGAAAGGGTGTGCCCGTCAAGGCAAGTCGGCGCGTGGCATCACCGAAGGCTTCGCGGATCGCCTCGCCCCAGGTCTTGGCGTCACCGCCGTGATGTATCTCATCGAAGACGACCAGGGTCTTGCGCTGCTCGGTGCGCACGCGGTGCAGTGTCGGATGCGCTGCGACTTGAGCGTAGGTGACCATGACGCCGTGATACTCCGGTGAGGTCTGGGGGCTGGTGTTGGAGAACCTCGGGTCCAGCGCGAGCCCGTGCCTCTGCGCGGCCAGCGCCCACTGGACCTTGAGATGCTCGGTGGGCACCACGACGGTGATCTGCTCGACGGTGCGATGGCCGAGCAGTTCGGCCGCCACCCGCAGCGCAAGCGATGTCTTCCCGGATCCCGGCGTGGCCACGGCCAGGAAATCGCGCGGCTGGGCGGCAAGGTATTTCACCAGCGCCCGGCGTTGCCAGGCGCGCAACGGCAGGCCCGTGTCGCTGCCCAACCGCATCGACACAGCTCCCCCCACTGCACGCAAAAGTCTTGGTGTCCGCGACACGGCCGCGCGGCCGACGGCGGGTGTGAAATGTAGCATGCCAACGGTTTTCGTAGCAGCAGCGACTCGGGTCCGACTATTGCGCTTGGCTTGCCAGGTCGCGGGTTTCCAGCCACGCGTGAATTCGTTTGGCGACGTCAGGCCATCCGGGTTCGAGCATCATGTTGTGTCCCATCGAGAAGAATTCCGGCTCGGTCCGGTAGGCGCGCGCCGTGGCGCGAACTTCTTCGACGCTGACGAAGCCGTCGTGCAGGGCGCCCAGCACGAGGATCGGGGTGGTCACCAGCTCCGTTTTCACCCGGCGGACCATCGGATCGGTCATCGCGGCGCGAATGCTCTCGGCTCCGGCGCGTTGCATGCAGGATTCGACGATGGCCTCCGGCGTGTCGGCGCAGAACAGGTACTCGCGGGTCAGGGCCGGGGTGGCGAGGAATTTCAGCAGCGTGCGGTCGGCCCAGGATTCCATCGTCATCGACGGTCGGCTGCGCCAGACTCGCAACGCCAATGTGAGTACGCCCTGCGGTGGCACGGAGCCCACCAGCACCGCGGCCAGGGCGCTGCGCTCTTCCAGGTAGCGCTGAATCACGAAGCCGCCCAGGGAATGGCCGATCAGCACCGGCCCGCCACCCAGGTCGTCGGCCACCGAACGGACGTCGTCGATGTAGTCGGCGATGGAAACCTTGTGCAGCGGCTTGGTGGTGGGGCTGGCGCCGTGCCCACGCAAGCTCATCGAGACTGCGCGGTAGCCGGCGTCGGCGAAGTAGCCCAAGAAGTGGTCGTCCCAACACCCCGCGCCATGCCAGCCACCGTGGACGAAAAGAAGCGGCACCGGATGCGCTTCGGTGCACGACCCCTTGTCGATCACCTCGAGCATGAGCCGACCTTCGTATGCGGCCTGCCGGCCGTCAAGCCTTCTCGCGGCGAGCGTCACACCAGCGCAACTCTCGTCACCGAGCGTCACGCGAGCGTGACGCTCAAGCCCGCTGCACTAGGCTGGCGGGGTGTTTGAATCGCTGTCCGACCGATTGACCGCTGCCCTACAGGGGCTGCGCGGCAAGGGTCGACTGACCGACGCCGATATCGAGGCCACCACCCGCGAAATCCGGCTCGCGCTGTTGGAAGCGGACGTCTCGCTGCCCGTGGTGCGCGCGTTCGTCGGCCGCATCAAAGACCGCGCCAAGGGCGCCGAGGTCTCGGGTGCCCTCAACCCGGCGCAACAGGTCGTCAAGATCGTCAACGAGGAACTGGTCGGCATCCTGGGCGGCCAGACCCGCCAGCTGGCGTTCGCGAAAACGCCGCCGACCGTCGTGATGCTCGCCGGGTTGCAGGGTTCCGGTAAGACGTCGCTGGCCGGCAAGTTGGCCGCATGGTTTCGCGGCCAGGGACACACGCCGCTCCTGGTGGCGTGCGACCTCCAGCGGCCGGCCGCCGTGAACCAGCTGCAAGTCGTCGGTGAGCGCGCCGGCGTGCCAGTGTTCGCGCCGCATCCGGGCGCGTCTCCCGGGTCCGGACCCGGCGACCCGGTCGCGGTGGCGGCCGCGGGGCTCGCCGAGGCTCAGGCCAAACACTTCGACGTCGTCATCGTCGACACCGCCGGCCGGCTGGGCATCGACGACGAGCTGATGGGCCAGGCCGCGGCCATCCGGGATGCCATCGACCCCGACGAGGTGCTGTTCGTTCTGGACGCCATGATCGGCCAGGATGCCGTCACCACCGCGGAGGCGTTCCGCGAGGGTGTCGGCTTCACCGGTGTGGTGCTGACCAAGCTCGACGGGGACGCTCGCGGCGGCGCCGCGTTGTCGGTCCGCGAGGTGACCGGCGTCCCAATCCTTTTCGCCTCCACCGGCGAGAAGCTTGAGGACTTCGACGTCTTCCACCCCGACCGGATGGCCAGCCGCATTCTGGGCATGGGCGATGTGCTGAGCCTGATCGAACAGGCCGAGCAGGTCTTCGACGCCGAGCGGGCCGAGGCCGCCGCCGCCAAGATCGGCACCGGCGAGCTGACGCTGGAGGATTTCCTCGAGCAGATGCTCGCCATCCGCAAGATGGGTCCGATCGGCAACCTGTTGGGCATGCTGCCCGGCGCCGGTCAGATGAAGGAGGCCCTGGCAGAGGTCGACGACAAACAACTCGACCGGTTGCAGGCCATCATCCGCGGAATGACGCCGCAGGAGCGCGCCGACCCCAAGATCATCAACGCGTCGCGGCGGCTGCGCATCGCCAACGGCTCGGGCGTCGCGGTGTCCGAGGTCAACCAGCTGGTCGACCGCTTCTTCGAAGCCCGCAAGATGATGTCGTCGATGCTCGGCGGCATGGGCATCCCCGGCATGGGCCGCAAGTCGGCGACCCGGAAAAGCAAAGCGGCCAAAGGCAAGGCGGGAAAGAAAGCCAAGAAGGGTGGGCGAGGTCCGACGCCGCCGAAGGTCCGCAACCCGCTCGGGCCGGGAATGCCGGGAATGCCGGGCATGCCGGCCGGATTCCCCGACCTGTCGCAGATGCCCGAAGGCCTCAACGAACTGCCGCCCGGGCTGGCCGACTTCGACCTGTCCAAGCTGAAGTTTCCGGGCAAGAAGTAGCCGCCCGTGCGCATGCACGTGCGAGGTCTGGGGCTGCCCGACGAGACCGAGATCCAGTTGTGGGTCGTCGACGGCCGCATCAGCCTGGAGCCCGTCGCCGGGGCCGACACCGTTTTCGGTGCTTTTGGGGGCGGCTGGATCCTGCCCGGGCTGGTCGATGCGCACTGCCACGTCGGTCTTGGTCACTCCGGCGAGATCCCACTCGACGAGGCGATCGCCCAAGCCGAGACCGAACGTGACATCGGCGCGCTGCTCTTGCGTGACTGCGGCGCGCCGACCGACACCCGCGGCCTCGACGACCACGACGATCTGCCCCGCATCATCAGGGCCGGAAAGCATCTGGCCCGACCCAAGCGCTATCAGGCCGGCTTCTCCATCGAGCTCGAAGACGAATCCCAGCTGCCGGCGGCGGTGGCCCACGAGGCGAAACGCGGCGACGGCTGGGTCAAGCTGATCGGCGACTGGATCGACCGCAGCGTCGGCGACCTGGCCCCACTGTGGTCCGACAATGTGCTCAAGGAGGCGATCGACACAGCTCACGCGCTTGGCGCACGCGTCACCGCGCACGTCTTCAGCGAGGACGCCCTGCCCGGCCTGATCAAGGCCGGCATCGACTGCATCGAACACGGCACCGGGCTCACCGACGACAACATCGCCCTGATGCTCGAGCACGGAGCCGCGCTGGTCCCGACCCTGATCAACACCATCGAGAACTTCTCGGGCATCGCTGACTCCGCCACGCGCTACCCGACCTATGCGGCCCACATGCGCGACCTGCACGCCCGCTGCCACGCGCGGATGGCGGCGGCGCGCGATGCGGGCGTGCCGGTGTACGCCGGCAGCGACGCCGGCAGCATGATCGCGCACGGGCGGATCGCGGACGAGGTCGAGGCCCTCAAGGGCATCGGGATGAGCGCCACCCAGGCGCTGGGGGCGGCGTGCTGGGACGCCCGTCGCTGGCTGGGCCGTCCCGCTCTTGATCACGGGGCACCGGCCGACCTGCTGTGCTACGCCGAGGACCCGCTGTCGGGTCCGGATGTGTTGCGGCGGCCCGATCTCGTGCTACTCCGCGGCCGGGCGTTTCGGCCAAAGAATTAGCCGCGCGGGCCCTATCGTTGATCCGGCGACGCTCGCTGAGCAGCGCCTTCGTGTGACTCGAGGCACTCTCGACAAAAGATTGCGAGTACTTGCTATCTATGTTAGATTGGCCGCACGCCGACGATCAGGAGGAAACGGTGGCCTACGACGTGATCATTCGCGACGGATTGTGGTTCGACGGCACTGGCAGCGAGCCGCAAACCCGCACGCTCGGCATTCGCGACGGCGTGGTGGCCACGGTCGCGGGACCCTTAGAGGGGCCGCTGGACGAGACCGGTTGCCCGGAGGTGATCGACGCCGCCGGCAAGTGGATCGTGCCGGGCTTCATCGACGTGCACACCCACTATGACGCCGAGGTGCTGCTGGACCCCGGGCTGCGGGAGTCGGTGCGCCACGGTGTCACCACGGTGTTGCTGGGCAACTGCTCGTTGTCGACGGTCTACGCCAATTCCGAGGACGCCGCCGATCTGTTCAGCCGGGTGGAGGCGGTGCCGCGCGAATATGTGCACGGCGCTCTGGAATCCGGCAAGACGTGGTCGACGGCCGCGGAATACATCGAGGCGATCGATGCGCTGCCGCTCGGGCCGAATGTTGGCTCGCTGCTTGGTCATTCGGACCTGCGCACCGCCGTGCTCGGACTGGAGCGCGCCACCGACGCCGACGCCAAGCCAACCGAGGCCGAACTGGAGAAGATGGCGGCGTTGCTGGACGAGGCGCTCGATGCCGGGATGTTGGGCATGTCCGGGATGGACGCGGCCATCGACAAGCTCGACGGCGAGCGCTTTCGCTCGCGCGCGCTGCCGTCCACCTTCGCGACGTGGCGGGAGCGGCGCAAGCTGATCAAAGTCCTGCGCAGGCGCGGCCGGATGCTGCAGAGCGCGCCCGACGTCGAAAACCCACCGTCGGCGCTGATGTTCTTCCTGACCAGCAGCCGGATCTTTGGCCGCGGCAAGGGAGTCCGGATGAGCATGCTGGTGTCCGCCGACGCCAAGTCGATGCCGCTTGCCGTGCACACCTTTGGATTTGGCACCCGCGTGCTCAACGCGGTCCTGCGCTCGAGTGTGCGGTTCCAGCATTTGCCGGTGCCGTTCGAGTTGTACTCCGACGGAGTCGATCTGCCGGTCTTCGAGGAGTTCGGCGCCGGCACGGCCGCACTGCATCTGCGCGACCAACTGGAACGCAACGAGCTGCTGGCCGACAAGGAATACCGCCGTCGGTTCCGGCGTGAGTTCGACCGCCGCAAGCTCGGACCGTCGTTGTGGCACCGCGACTTCCACGACGCGGTGATCGTCGAGTGCCCCGATGAGTCGTTGATCGGCAAGAGCTTTGGCGCGATCGCCGACGAGCGCGGGCTACACCCGCTCGACGCGTTCCTGGATGTGCTCGTCGAAAACGGCGAGCGCAACGTGCGGTGGACAACCACCGTCGCCAACCACCGGCCCAAGCAGCTGAACAAGCTCGCGGCCGACCCGAGCATCCACATGGGCTTCTCCGACGCCGGGGCGCACCTGCGCAACATGGCCTTCTACAACTTTCCGTTGCGGATGCTCAAGCGGACCCGGGACGCCGACCGGGCCGGCGCGCCGTTCCTGTCCACCGAGCGGGCGGTGCATCGCCTGACCGGGGAACTCGCCGAGTGGTTCGGCATCGACGCCGGCACGCTGCGTGCGGGCGACCGCGCGGACTTCGTCGTGATCGATCCGGCCGGCCTCAACGAATCGGTGGACGGCTATCACGAGGAGGAGGTGCCGTTCTACGGCGGCTTGCGCCGCATGGTCAATCGCAACGACGACGCCGTCGTCGCGACCGGTGTGGGCGGCGCCGTCGTCTTCCGCAAGGGCCAATTCGGGGGCCAGTTCCGAGACGGCTACGGCCGGACCGTGAAGTCGGGCCGCTACCTGCGGGCGGGCGAGCGCGCCCGTCGTGAAAACAGCGGCCTGAGCGTCGGCAACTGACATGGCCAGGACCCAGCAGCAGCGTCGCGAGGAAACCGTCGGACGGCTGCTCGAGGCTTGCATCGACACCATCATGGAGGTCGGATACGCCCGGGCATCCGCCGCCGTCATCACGAAGCGCGCGGGGGTATCCGTCGGTGCCCTGTTCCGCCACTTCGAAACCATGGGCGACTTCATGGTGGCCACGGCATCGGAGGTGTTGCGCCGCCAGCTTGAGTCGGTCACCAAGCAGCTCGCCGAAATCCCGCCCGAGGCGCCCGCGCTGGAAAGCGCGCTGAAGATTCTGCGGGACGTCACCAGCGGTCCCAGGAACGCCGTGCTCTACGAAATGCTGATCGCCGCGCGCACCGACGAGAAGCTCAAGGCCACTTTGCAAGACGAGCTCGGACAGTATGCCGAGAAGATCCTCGACGCCGCGCGGACCATGCCCGGCGCAGAGCAGTTTCCGGAGGAGAAATTCCCGGTGATCCTCGGGTTGCTGACGAACGTCTTCGACGGCGCCGCCGTGGTGCAGGGGATCGTGCCGGTGCCGCAACTCGATGAACAGCGGATTCCGATGCTGCTGCAGCTGTTGAACGCACCCCTGTAACGGTCGCGCTGCCTACAGCGACCCGACGCCGGACTCCGGGTTGAGCGCGAAGCCCCAATCGAACAGGCTGCCGGCCTGGTCCCAATACGAGGGCCCACCCGCCTTCACCAGCCCGTACATCATCGCGATCACCAGCCGGCGGCCACCGCGGGCGGCGGCGCCCACGAAGGTCTTGCGGGCAGCGTCGGTGAAGCCCGTCTTGCCGCCGATCGCGCCGGGATAGCGCTGCAACAGTTCGTCCTGGTTGGCGATCGGGTGATCACCGTTATCACCCGGGAACATCGCCGACGGCTCGGCGGTGATCTGCGCGAACACCGGGTTGGCCATCGCCGCCTGGAAGATGAGGGCCAGGTCGTGCGCCGTCGACGCACCGGAGCCGCCGGGCCCGTCCAGGCCGGACGGCGTCGCGGCATGGGTGCCCACCGCGCCAAGGGACGCGGCTTTGGCGTTCATCTTGGCGACCGCGGCGTCCGCGCCGCCCAGCATGTGTGCCAGCGTGTTGGCGGCGTCATTGCCCGAGACCAGCAGCAGGCCGTCCAGCAGCTGGCGTGCGGTGTACGTGCGGCCCGGTTTGATGCCGACGCAGTTGCACTCGACCTCGGCGTCGGCGGCGTCGGCGACCACGGTCGTGTCCAGGCTCAACTCATCGAGTGCCACCAGCGCCAACAACACCTTGATGGTGCTCGCGGGCGGGTGGGGGACATTCTGGTCGCGCTCGGCCAGCACCTGACCGCTGTCGAGATCGGCGACGACCCAGGTCTGTGCCGGTCCGTCGGGGATGGGCAACGAGCCGACCGGCTGCCTGCTGTCGGCCCAGGAAGTGGGGGCGGCGGTCACGCCGATGGCGGCACCAGAAGAACCGACCGCAACGATGGCGGCGATTGCGGCCATGAACTTTTGCATGGGCGCAAAGTTTAACTTCCAGGCATGCTTGACACCTATTTTGGCGGCGTGGCTACCCCCATGGCCCTTACCCCGTTGACCGTCTGAGCGGCCGTGCCTGAAAATGCGTGCATGGGCGAGGTTCGAGCCAAGAACCTGATGAGGCCGGACCACACGCTCGAGTTCCCGGGGATCGAGGTCCAGCAGGTCGACGTCGGTGACCTGACAGTGGGTCGGATTGTGACGCAGCCAGGGTGGCGGTGGTCCACGCACGTGCGACCACATGTCGGCGGCGAATGGTGCGAGGCGCGTCACGTAGGGGTGGTATTGTCGGGCCGGTTCGAAGTCGTGATGCGCGACGGCACCACGCTCCAGTTCGGGCCTGACGACGTATTTGAGATCCCGCCCGGTCATGACGGGTACACCCTCGGCGACGAGCCGTGTGTGCAGGTCGAGTGGTCGGGATTGCGGGCCTTCGCGGGATTTCGGCTCGGCACCCACAACCGGGCGCTGGTCACGCTGATGTTCACCGATCTCGTCGACTCGACGGCGATGGCGAAACGCCTGGGCGACGTCGCCTGGCGAGATGTGCTCTCCGCGCACTACGAGGCGACGCGGGCGGCGTTGGAACGCCACCACGGCCACGAGGTCAACACGACCGGGGACGGCTTGCTCGCGACCTTCGACGGGCCGGCCGCCGCCTTGCGCTGCGCCGCGGCGATAGGCCGGGCCGCGGGTCGGGAAGGCCTGCAGATCCGTGCGAGCGTGCACGTCGGAGAAGTGGAACTAGTGGGGACCGACGTGCGCGGGGTCGCGGTGCATGAAGCGGCACGGATCCTCAGCGCGGCGGCGGCCGACGAGATCCTGGTGTCGACCACGACGCGAGCTCTTGCGGGCAACGCGGGGTTCGTGTTCCGGCCCCGCGGTACGCACACTCTCAAGGGCCTGCCGGGCGAATGGGAGCTGTTCGCATGCTTCGAGGAAGAGGAGCGCAAAGCGGACTGAAGTATCGACGGTATCGACGACGGGCCGGCTGGGCCGTCGTTCAACCTCGCGCTACTAACAAGGATCCCCGTCAGGCGTGTAGTACGGCACACCCTCTGTCGTGTAACAGGGCACTTGGCCAGGCCAGTACGCGTGGTCCGACGCCACTATGGCGCCCGTGATGGCATCACCAGCCAGGCCGGGGGTACAGCCGCCCACCCCGAAGTGCCGTCCGTGTGCGCCGGCGCAGATGTCGGCCTGCGCCGCCGGTGCCACGGCCAGTGGAACTGCCGCCATGGTCATGGCTGTCATTAGTGCTGCCGCTAGCTTCTTCATCTCGGACTTCCTTTTGCGATCTCGCCGAACGTGGTTGTTATCGGTCGCACCATACGATTGTTGCCCCGATCCGGCGGGCCGGAGGCGTGATCCCGGGATCGTGTTCAATCGACGACATGCTGAGCCTGGAAGAGATCTCGGACCGCCTGGAGATCCAGCAGCTGTTGGTGGACTATTCCAC
>Ga0306921_10001058_pt1 | contig 26131 bp, 29 predicted proteins | sample sta12Cox44000080_FD_203760 | JGI IMG/M metagenome (GOLD analysis project Ga0306921, IMG submission 203760) | Lab enrichment of tropical soil microbial communities from Luquillo Experimental Forest, Puerto Rico - statoxic.12C.oxic.44.000.080 (v2)... | ecosystem: Environmental > Terrestrial >...
GCTCATGAAGGAGCTGGGCGCGCTCTGCGCGGCGAACCGCACGGGCACCATGTTCATCGCCACCACCGACAATCAGTCGGCGCGCATCGGGCTGCGCGACGGCCAGATCGTCTCCGTGGTCTTCCGCACGCGCCGCGGGCTCGATGCCGCCGACCATCTCCGCAAGATCACGGGGGTCCGCTTCACCTTCTCGGACGCCATCGTCGATCGCGCGTCATCTGACGATCTCCCCACAACCCCTGCCCTCCTCGCGCTGCTCGCCGGCGAGGCGTCTCCGCTGTCGCCGAGCCACCCAGCGGGCCCGCCTCCGAGCGCGTCTCGTCCGGCGGCGCCAGCGGCTTCCGCGGCCACTCCGGCCGCCGCCCGCGCCGCGCTGAGCCGGGCGCAATCGACCATCGAGGCGGAGCTCATGGAATTCGTGGGGCCCATCGCCTCCGTGCTCTGCCGCGAGCACATTGCGCGAGCGGCCAGCGCCGGGCCGCCGTTCGATTGGCCGGCGCTCGTGGACGCCATCGCCCGCGAAATCGGCGATCGTGCCAAGGAGGAGCGCTTCAAGCAGCAGGTGCTCGCCCGCCTAACGACCGCTGAACGGTAGCTCCCGGATCAGCCTCGCGTGAGGGGCTTGTAGCGGAGGCGATGCGGCTGCTCGGCGGCCGCGCCGAGCCGCTTCTTGCGGTCGGCCTCATAGTCCTGGTAGTTGCCCTCGAACCACTCCACGTGGCTGTCGCCCTCGAAGGCGAGCATGTGCGTGGCGATGCGGTCGAGGAACCAGCGGTCGTGACTGATCACCACCGCGCACCCCGCGAAGGCGAGGAGCGCGTCCTCGAGCGCCCGCAGGGTGTCCACGTCCAGATCGTTGGTCGGCTCATCGAGGAGGAGGAGGTTGCCGCCCGCTTGGAGCATCTTGGCCATGTGGAGGCGATTGCGCTCACCGCCGGAGAGATCGCCCACCTTCTTCTGCTGATCGGCGCCCTTGAAGTTGAAGGAGGCGACGTAGGCGCGGGAGGCCATTTGGCGGCCGCCCAAGGTGAGCTGCTCCGCTCCGCCGGAGATCTCCTCCCACACCGTCTTCTTCGGATCGAGGGCATCCCGGCTCTGGTCGACGTAGGCGGGCTGCACCGTCTCGCCCACGCGCAGCACGCCCTGATCGGGCTTCTCCTGGCCCGTGATCATCCGGAAGAGCGTGGTCTTGCCCGCGCCGTTGGCGCCGATGACCCCCACGATGCCGCCGCGGGGCAGGCTGAAGTTCAGATCCTCGATGAGGAGGCGATCGCCGTAGCCCTTGAAGAGGTGCTCGGCCTGCACCACCACGTCGCCGAGCCGAGGCCCGGCGGGGATGATGATCTCCGCCACGCCTTCGCGTTCCTTTCCCCCCTCGGCGAGCAAGGTCTCGTAGGCCTGGAGGCGCGCCTTGGACTTGGCCTGCCGGGCGCGCGGGGACATTCGCACCCACTCGAGCTCGTGCTCGAGGGTGCGCTGGCGCGCCGACTCCTGCTTCTCTTCCTGGGCGAGGCGCGCGCGCTTCTGCTCGAGCCAGGAGGAGTAGTTGCCCTCCCAGGGAATGCCCGCGCCGCGATCGAGCTCGAGGATCCAGCCCGCCACGTTGTCGAGGAAGTACCGGTCGTGGGTGATGGCCACCACCGTGCCCGGATACTCCTTGAGGTAGCGCTCCAGCCACGCCACGCTCTCCGCGTCGAGATGGTTGGTGGGCTCGTCGAGGAGGAGCATGTCCGGCTTCTGGAGAAGGAGCCGGCACAGGGCGACCCGGCGGACCTCGCCCCCCGAGAGGGTGGCGACGTCGGCGTCGCCGGGCGGGCAGCGGAGGGCGTCCATGGCGATCTCCACCGTGCGATCGAGGTCCCAGCCGTTGGCCGCCTCGATGGCGTCTTGCACGCGCGCCTGCTCGGCGAGGATCTTCTCCATCTCATCGGCGTCCATGGGCTCGCCGAGTTTGGCGTTGATCTCGTCGAAGCGCGTGAGAAGTGCGCGCACCTCGGCCACCCCGTCGTCCACGTTGGCGCGAACGTCCTTGGCGGAATCGAGATGAGGCTCCTGGGGCAGATAGCCGATGCGGACGCCGTCGGCGGGATGGGCCTCGCCCAAGAAGTCCGTGTCCACGCCCGCCATGATACGGAGGAGAGTGCTCTTGCCCGCGCCGTTGGCCCCGAGGAAGCCGATCTTCGCTCCCGGATAGAACGAGAGCCAGATGCCTTTCAAGATCTCCCGCTTGGGCGGGACGATCTTGCGGAGGTCCTTCATGAAGAAGATGAATTGATGAGCCATAGGCTCTGGATTATACCGGTCGCTCCGCGGTTTTCATTGACAAACCACCTCGCCCCCACTATATACAGGCCCGAATCCATGCACGTCCCCAGGCGATGACGCCGCCACCTGCCGGCCCTTCACTCTTGGCCGTCCGGGATGTCACGATGCGCTTCGGCGGCATCGTGGCTCTCGATAGCGTCTCCTTCGAGATGCACGCGGGCCAGATCGTGGGATTGATCGGCCCCAATGGCGCGGGCAAGACCACTCTCTTCAACTGCGTCGGTCGTCTCTACACGCCTCAGCAGGGGGACATCCTCTTCGAGGGGCGCTCCATCATCGCCTCGCCCACCCATCACATCGCGGAACTCGGCATCGGGCGGACCTTCCAGAACCTCGCCCTTTTCCCCACCATGAGCGTGCTCGACAATGTGCTGGTGGGCGTGCACAGCCGCACGCGCAGCGACTTCGCGAGCAATGCCCTCAAGCTGCCCTGGGTGCGCCGCGAGGAGCAGCGCGCGCACGAGGCGGCGCGCGAGCTCATCGCCTTTCTCGACCTCGACGACGTGGCACATCGTCTCGCGGCGGGCCTGCCCTTCGGCACCCTCAAGCGCGTGGAGCTAGCGCGCGCCCTAGCCAGCCAACCCAAGCTCCTCCTCCTCGACGAGCCGGCGGGCGGCCTCAACCACGAGGAAGTCGCCGCCCTCGGCGAGCTCGTGCGCTCCATTCGCGACGCGCGCAAGATGACCGTCCTCCTTGTCGAGCACCACATGAGCCTGGTGATGCAGGTCTCCGACAAGGTGGTGGTGCTCGACTTCGGCCGCAAGATCGCCGAGGGCACGCCGGCCGACGTCCAGCGCAATCCCGAGGTGATCAAGGCCTACCTCGGGAGCGAGAACTGACGGCCCATGCCCGCCCTCCTCGAGGCGGAGAACCTGCAGGCGCAGTACGGATGGACCAAGGTCCTGCACGGTCTGGCCTTTGCCGTGGAGGCGGGCGGCATCACTGCCATTCTCGGCGCCAATGGGGCGGGCAAGACCACCACGCTCCGGGCGGTGTGCGGCATGGTCAAGACTTCGGGGATCGTGCGCTTCGAGGGACAGCGCATCGACGGCAAGGCCACCGAGGACATCGTCCGCCTCGGCATCGCCCACACGCCGGAGGGGCGCGGCACCTTCATGAACCTGAGCGTGGAGGAGAACCTGCGCCTCGGCGCCTATGTGCGTCGCGACCGTGGGGCGCTCGCCGCCGACATGGATCGCGTGTGCTCGTACTTTCCCGTTCTCGCCCAGCGGCGCCGCCAGCAGGCCGGCACGCTGTCGGGCGGCGAGCAGCAGATGCTCGCGGTGGCCCGCGCCCTCATGTCCCGACCACGTCTCCTCCTTCTCGACGAACCCTCTCTCGGCCTCGCCCCTCTCGTCACCCGCGAGATCTTCCGCATCGTGCGCGCCATCAACAAGGACGAAGGGGTGAGCGTGCTCCTCGTAGAGCAGAATGCTTCCATCGCCCTCGAGCTGGCCGACCATGCCTATCTCCTCGAGACGGGCCGCGTGGTGATGTCCGGTCCCTCCGCCGATCTGCAGCGGGACGACTCCATCCGTCGCTCATACCTCGGCTACTGACCATGTACGCGCCACCTTTCCTCACTCCCACAACGTGCCCACTCAATGTGGGGGGGCCTGGGGGAGGAGCATCCCGTCGCGCAGCGTGCCTGCTCAATGTGGTGGGGGGGCCTGGGGGAGGAGCATCCCGTCGCGCAGCGTGCCTGCTCAATGTGGTGGGGGGGCCTGGGGGCGGCGCCCGGGGGGCGCCGCGGCGCCGCTCCCCCCCAGAACTTAATGGACATCTTCGTTCAGCAAGTGATCTCGGGCCTGGCCACGGGCGGCATCTACGCGAGCCTTGCCCTCGCCCTCGTGATGATTTATCAGGCCACCGATGTGGTGAACTTCGCCCAGGGCTCCATGGCCATGTTCAGCACGTATCTCTGTTGGTCACTGCTTCAGGCCGGCCTGCCCTACTGGGTCGCTTTCTTCGCCACCATCGTGATTGCCTTCGTGGGCGGGCTCCTCATCGAGCGCACGGTGATCCGTCCCGTGGAGAACGCGCCCATCCTCACCATCGTCATCGTGACCCTCGGCCTCGTCTTCATCTTCACGAGCGTGGCGGGTTGGATCTATTCCTATATCCAAAAGCCATTCCCGAGCCCGTTCCCGAGCAAGCCCCTCAAGCTCGGCCAGGTCGTGCTCGGCGCCCACGACGTGGGGGCCATCTGTGTCACCCTCGTGGTGCTGGTGCTCCTCTTCCTCTTCTTCCGTTACACCACCCTCGGCCTCGCCATGCGCGCGGCGGCCCAAGATCCGAACTCGAGCCGCCTCTGTGGCATCCGCGTGGGCTGGATGCTCGCCCTCGGCTGGGGACTGGCTGCGGTCTTCGGCGCGGTGGCCGGCATGATGGTCGCCCCCGTGGTGTTCCTGGACCCCAACATGATGGGAGGCATCCAGATCTACGCGTTCGCGGCGGCCACCGTGGGCGGCTTCACCAGCCCGCTGGGCGCGGTGGTGGGCGGTCTTCTCGTCGGCGTGGTGGAGAATCTGGTGGGCACCTACGTGAGCTTCATCGGCACCGAACTCAAGCTCACGGTGGCCCTAGCCATGATCATCATCGTGCTCCTCGTCAAGCCGAGTGGTCTCTTCGGCCGGGCGTTCGTGCGGAGGGTCTAGTGGCCGCCGCCCAGAGTGACGGGCTCAAGCGCGCCGGCCTCCTCGTGGTGCTGGCCGTGGCCTGCGCGCTTCCCTTCGTGCTGAGCGGTTTCCGGGTCTTCCAGTGGACGCAAGTCTGCATCTATGCCATCGCGCTGCTCGGCCTCAACATCCTCACCGGCTACAACGGCCAGTTTTCGCTGGGGCACGGCGCCTTCTACGCCATCGGCGCCTACACCACGGCGATCATGATCGACAGGTGGAACGTGGGCTACGGCTGGACCATCCCCATCGCCGGCGTGCTCTGCCTCGTGGTGGGCTTTCTCTTCGGCTGGCCCGCTCTCCGCCTCGAGGGACTCTACCTCGCCCTCGCTACGTTTTCCCTGGCCCTGGCCCTGCCGCAGATCCTCAAGTACTTCGAGCACTGGACGGGCGGATCACAGGGCATCGTCCTCTCCAAGCCGAAGGCGCCCTGGGGCCTGCCTCTCAGCGAGGACCAGTGGCTCTACTTCCTCAGCCTGGCCATCCTCGCCGTTCTCTTCGTGCTCGCGGCGAACCTGCTTCGGGGCCGTACCGGCCGCGCCATCATGGCCATCCGCGACAATCACCTCGCCGCGGAGACGATGGGGATCAACAGCGCGCTGTACAAGTCCGTGGTGTTCGGCGTGAGCGCGGCCTACACGGGGATCGCGGGAGCCCTCAGCGCCATCGCCATCGCCTTCGTCGCCCCCGATTCCTTCGACGTGTTCCTCTCCGTGACGCTCCTGACGGGCATCGTCATCGGCGGGCTCGCCACCATCTCGGGGGCCATCTTCGGCGCCATTTTCATCCTCTTCGTGCCAAACTGGGCCCTGGACATCTCCAAGGCGGCCCCCTGGGCCATCTTCGGGGTCTTCCTCATCGTGTTCATGTACGTGATGCCGCGCGGGATCGCCGGCTCCCTGCGGCTCCTCTGGATCCGATGGACGCGGCCGGCGGTGGTGAATAAGCAGGTCCAAGGGGACGTCTCTTGACGGAGCAGGCCATATCCAACCTGATGGGAGGATCTCCATGAGTCTCACCAAACGGCTCGTCGCGCTCTGTGTCGCGCTGGGCGTGGCGTCACTCGCTGGCCCCGGCGGGGTGACCGCTCAGACCGTGGTCGGGGTCACCGCCACCGAGATCAAGATCGGTAATACCAACCCGTACAGTGGGCCCGCCTCGGCCTATGGGACCATCGGCAAGGTCATCGGCGCCTACTTCAAGAAGGTCAACGACGAGGGTGGCGTCAACGGACGGAAGATCAACTACATCAGCTACGACGACCAGTACAGCCCGCCCAAGACGGTCGAGATGGTGCGCAAGCTCGTGGAGCAGGACCAGGTCGCCTTCCTCTTCCAGACGCTCGGCACTCCGCCCAACAGCGCCATCCACAAGTACACGAACGAGAAGAAGGTGCCGCAGCTCTTCGTGGCCACCGGCGCCACCAAATGGAACGATCCCACGCACTTCCCCTGGACCATGGGCTATCAGCCCAACTACCAGACGGAAGGACGGATCTACGCGGCCTACATCCTGAAGAACGTGCCCGACGCCAAGGTGGGTATCCTCTACCAGAACGACGACTACGGGAAGGACTACCTCAAGGGTTTCGAGGACGGGCTGGGTGACGCGGCCAAGAAGCTCATCGTGATGAAGCAGAGCTACGAGGTGACGGACCCCACCATCGACTCGCAGATCGTCAACCTCAAGAACAGCGGGGCCAACGTCTTCTTCGACATCACCATCCCGAAGTTCGCGGTCCAGGCCATCAAGAAGGCCAACGACATCGGTTGGAAGCCGCTTCACTTCCTCAACAACGTGTCCTCCTCGCTGGGCACGGTGCTCAAGCCCGCGGGGCTCGAGGCCTCCAAGGGGCTCATCACCGCGCTCTACATGAAAGAAATCACCGATCCGCAGTGGAAGAACGACAAGGGCTATCAGGACTGGGTCGCCTTCATGAAGAAGTACTATCCCGAGGGCGCCCTCGACGACCAGTCGAACGCCTTCGGCTACAACGTGGCCATCCTCATGACCCAGGTCCTCAAGCAGTGCGGCAACGACCTCTCGCGCGAGAACATCATGCGGCAGGCCGCCAACCTCAAGAACGTCGACCTGCCCCTCCTCCTGCCGGGCATCAAGGTGAATACGGGCCCCAACGACTTCGCTCCCATCGAGCAGGAGCAGCTCGCGAAGTTCGACGGCGAGCGCTGGGCGATCTTCGGGGAAATGGTGGAGGCCGTCCGGAAGTAGCGCGGCGGCGTCCGAGCAAGCGCTTAAGCATGGCGGCCGGCGGGATCTCTCCCGCCGGCCACTGTCATGTCCGAAAACTGGCGCCTATTGACCCGCCGACGAGGTCGTGTTCGACCGCTCCAGCGGCTGGACTTCCAGCTCCAGCGTGGGCGCGGGCCTAGAGGGCGGGGGCGTGAATGGCTTGGCGCCCGTGGGCAGATCGGGCGAGCCCTCGAACCCGCCACCGTGCGGCTGCCAGCAGATCTGCGGCACGCCGTCCTGACGGCCGCAGGGCACCCCGTTGGGCATCGCGATGCCCTGCTTGTTGCCGTCCTGGGCCATGCCCAGCCCGATGGCGGCCGCCACGCCACCCACGAGCTGAAGCGCGCCCATCATCAGGCTCATGGTTACGGGATCGAACTGCGCCCGAGCGGGAGCAGCGAGGGACAGCAGGAGGGTCGTACCGACCAGGAGACTGACTAGGCGACGGAGGAAACCCGGGCGCCACATGCAACCACTATACTCTGACGACCCCCGGAAGAACCAAGATTGGGGTTACCCTGCCCCCCCTCCCCCTGTCGGGCTCCGCCTCCTCCTCCCCGGGGTGGTGTATGGTGGCGGGAACATGGCCTGGAAGGCTCGGAGCTTTGAACAAGGCGTCCCTTCGGGACGGAAGCATCTGCTGCTCCTCGCGGTGCTGATCCTCCTGCAGATCGGACAACCACTGCTGGAGCACCGGCGAGTCATCACCCGGGTCCTGTCCGACAGCGTCTTCGTGGCCATCTGCCTCTACGTGTTCTTCATCGTGTGCACCCAGCGGTGGCAACGCGTGGTGGGAGGTGTGCTGTTCGCCCTTGTGCTGTCGGGCAATCTCGCCCTCTATACGCAGGCCCCTTCCTTCCATCGGCTATGGGGCGCGCTGTTTCACTGCGCCCTCATCGCATTCCTGGGCTTCGCCGTCGGAGTGATCCTACAGAATCTCTTCAGCAAAACGGTGATCCAGGTCGACGACGTCATCGGAGCCATCTGCGGCTACATGCTGGGGGCCATGGTGTGGGGGAATCTCTACGCCCTCGCCTATCTGTTCGTGCCCAGCGCCTTCAACGTGAATCCGGCCATCACGGTCCAGCTCGAGGATTGGCAGCTCAAGCGCTCGCTCTTCGACTACCTGAGCTTCACCACGCTGACGAGCCTGGGCTACGGAGACATCACGCCCGTTGGTCAGCCCGCCTTTTCGTTGACCTGGCTGGAAGTGCTCTTCGGGCAGTTCTACATGGCGGTGGTGGTGGCGCAGCTCGTGGGGATGAAGCTGGCTCAGGCGATCAGTCATCGCGGTCAGGGCTAGGCGGGGCAGCCACCCTCCGCGCGGGCGGCTTCCTTGGCGGCCATCTTCTGCTTGAGCTCCTCCGGGGTCAGACGGACGATGTCCTCGTTCTGATGCGCGTAGACTTTGTGGGCCGAGGTGTCGGCCCGCTCGAGGACCAGACGCCCTCCCAGCACGGCTGACTTCCAGCGCTGGTGCTCCGCCTCGCGCGCGTGAAATTCCGGCATCACCTCGCGCGCGAAGAGCTCCAGGCTCGAGCAGATGTCCTCATGCGGCGTTCGCCCCGTCTGGTTGAGCAGGATGACCTGGTCTACGTGGGCCGCCTCGAACTCGCGGAGACGGCGGCGAATCGTCTCGGGAGAGCCGATCAAACCCGCGCGCAGCGTCTCCTGCGCCTTCGGCGTGTGGCGCCATTCCTGATAGAGGGCCCACATGTCGCCGCGTCCCGGAGCGGCCATGCCGTGCCGCCCGTAGTGCGAGAGGCAGAAGACGAAGAAGGTCCATCCCGCGGCCTTGGCCTGTGCTTCCTCGTCGGTGGCGGCGCACATGAAGGCGCTCACCATGGCCACATTGGGATTGCTCGGATAGTCCGCGAGCTTGTGAAGGTGAGCGGTGAGATTGGCGTAGTACTCGGCGACCCAGGCCTTTGCCGCCTCCGGGGAGACGAACTGGAAGCCGAGCGCCCCCATGCCCCACTGCCCCGCGCTCCCGATGGTGGCGATGTTCGAACAGGCGACCCAGAGCGGCGGATGCGGCTTCTGGAGCGGCTTGGGTATCACGTTGCGCGCGGGGAAGTCGAAGAAGCGGCCGTGGAACTCGACGGCCTCCTGGGTGAAGCACTGCACCATCACCTGCACCGCTTCCTCCCAAACCTCCCGCTTGTCACGGACGCGGCGGCCGAAGGGGTGCAGCTCGATGGGCCCCTGCCCTTCGCCCAGGCCCAGCTCCACGCGCCCGCCGGAAACCAGATCGAGAGTGGCCACGCGCTCCGCCACGCGAATCGGATGGTTGGTGGGGAGCTGGATGATCCCGTGACCGAGGCGGATGCGAGAGGTACGCTGGCTCGCCGCCCCGAGGAAGACCTCGGGGGCGGAGGAGTGCGAATACTCCTCCAGAAAGTGGTGCTCCACCTCCCACGCGTAGTCGTAGCCGAGCCGGTCGGCAAGCTCGATCTGGCGGAGGGACTCTTGGAGGAGCCGATGCTCGCTGTTCGCGTTCCAGGGTCGCGGCAGCTGATGCTCGTAGAAGATCCCGAATTTCATGCAGGGGAGAGGGTAGTCTGGGCGACCTGTCGCGGTCAAGGCCGCGTTGACTTGCTGCGGATCCGCCCCCGATCTATCCTCGGCCTCGCGCGATCGAGTCGAGTCCTCTCACTCCGGAGCCATCATGGTCAAGGTGATCACATTCCTCAAGCGCAAGGTCGGCATGCCCGTGGAGGAGTTCCAGGGTTACTGGCTCGAGCGGCACCCCGCGGTGGTGACGCGCCTACCCGGCGTGCGCCGCTACGTGCAGTCCCACACCCTGGCCGCCGACTACGCAGCGGGTGAGCCTATCTACGACGGGATCGCCGAGGTCTGGGCGGACAACACGGATGCCCTCCGGGCCATGACCCGCAGCCCGAGCCACGCGGCGGTGCAGGAAGACGAGGCGCGCTTCATCGATCGCGCCAGCATGGGCGTGGTCATCACCGAGGACCATGTGGTCATGGACGGCACGGTGATACCTGACGCGGTCAAGGGCGTGTCGTTTCTCAATCGCCGACCCGGGCTGTCCGTCGACGAGTTCCAGCACCACTGGCGGGAGGTGCACGCACCCCTGGCTGCCCTCCTGCCCGGCCTGCGTCGCTACGTGCAGAGTCAGACGCGCCGCTCCGCGTATGCGGGCGGGCGCGAGCCCGCCTATGATGGGATGGCTCTCACGTGGTTCGACTCGCGTGAGGCCGCACTGAGGGCGGGGACGACCGACGAGTTCGCCCGTATCCTCGCCGACGCCCCCACGTTTCTCGCGCCGGGACCGATCCGCGCCTTCCTCGCCCGGGAGCACATCATCGTCGCCTGACCGCTCCGCGCGTTGACTCACGCGTGGCGCGTCCTCACCGCGCCACCCCGCCCGGCGATGACGCGGTGTCGTGCCGTGAAGAGAGCGCGCAGCCGGGCGAGAATTCGCCCAGGTCCGTGGATCGAGCGCACGACCCCGCGGCGCGCGGCCTCGGCGCGAAGTTCCTCCAGTCGCGAGGTCGTGATGCGTTCCAGCACGTAGGGATCGAAGCACATAGCGTGTCCTCCTTTCTCACGCGGCCAGACGCTGGTCGTCGGTGGCCGCGGCGCGCGCCGACGATGGCTCGACGGCCACGGACGGCACGCTCCGTGCGGCAGGCTGCAGCACGATCTCTAGTCCCTTTCCCGCGCTGTCGGCCCGGAACAGCTTAGCGGTGAGCCGGACCACCGCGCCCACTTCGCCCGCGCGATCCAGTGGGACGGCCATGGACACACGCCAGCCGCCGAACCATCGCTGGCGGACGACGGGCGCGGCCACGGCGCCGAACTCCCAATGAATGGCGTCGGTGAGCTCGATCTGACGCTCCCGTTCGAGCTCCCGCCTGTCTTGCAGGCGCTCGGAGAAGCGGAGAAGCGCGCTCACTGCGAGGAACGGAATCGCGATGGTCAACAGAGCCGCGAGCCAAACGGTCATGGCATCCTCCCTTTTGCTCGCTAAGACACCACAGGGGCGCGCCCGTGAAACGCGCGAGCGACGGAGAAATCAGGCGGAGAGCGGATGCAGGTCGGGGCGGCAGCTGCTGCAGGGACTCAGCCCCACCGCCTCGGCGCGCTCGCGAGAGCCGAAGAGGGTGAGCCGGGCGAGCGGCATCGTCGAGATCGACCCACAGCTCGGCACGCAATACTCCGTGTAGGGATCGACCAGCACGTACATGTGATTGCGGTCGATCCGATGTGCATGCCCACCCACGGGCACGCCCTCGAGGGTGAGGAGCTGCTGCTTGAGGCCGATGCGCGTGCCCGCGTAGCCCGTGAGATCGCCGGTGCTCCCGATCACCCGATGACAGGGGATGACAATGGGCAGCGGATTGTGTCGCAGGGCTTGAGCGACCGCGCGCACGGATTCCGGGGCGCCGATGCGCTTGGCGATGCCACCATAGGACGCTACGGCCCCGTAGGGCAGCTGCGTGGTGGCCTCGAGGACGCGGCGCTGGAACGCGCTCCCCGCCCAGCGAAGATCGAGGGGCCAGCGGAGATGGGTGTTGCGAGCCTCCAGATAGTCGAGCAGCTCGCGGTAGAGCGCCTCCACCATCGCCGGGTCTTCGACAATGTCCTCGTCGCCGGCGAGATGGGCCATGTGCGCCCGCGCCGCCGCTTCCGAGTCGATATAGCGCACCATGGACACGCCGAGCTCCGAGCGGGCGATCAGAATCTTCCCGAGCGGTGAGGGGAAGATGCCGTAGCTGACCAGCCGCGAGCGGATGTCGGCCAGCTTCGACTCCAGCTCGGCGCGGGCCAAGGTGGGATCGGCGCCGGGCATCGGCGCGCGACGAAGATCCGTCACCATCCCCTCGAGCACTCGATAGCGACCCAGCTCCTCCCGGCACTCCCGACAGATCGCGACGTGCCGCTCCACTCCCTCAGAAGCGGCAGCCCCGGCCTCGCCTGCGGCCACCGCTACCAGGTCGCGCTCGACTTCACGGCAGGTCGGGATCTCTCTCATGGCTATCGCTCCGTGTGAACGCCGTCGAGGTCGTCGAGCCCCTGGCGGATCTTGCGTAGGGCTTGGAAGACGTGCGCGCGTGCGCTTTCGGCCGAGCACTCGAGGCTCTGGCCGATGCTATCGTAGTCGAGCTCGTGGACCTTTCGCATGGTGAAGGCGACGCGCTGCTTGAAGGGCAGGGCCGATACGAGCCGATCGATACGCGCACTGGCCTGGTTGGCGATGGCCTCGCCTTCGGGCCACGACGGCCCCTGCTCGGTCGCTCCCGCTGCGGCCATGGCCATGGCCCGCCGCCGTCGCCCCTCGGCCCGGAAGTGGTTCCGGGACAGATTCGTGGCGATGGTGAACAGCCAGGCTCGCACGTTGGCGTCGGGGGGCAGCGCTCGGTATGCCTTGTACGCTCTCACAAAGGTTTCCTGGGACAGATCATCGGCGTCACCCGGGCGCAGGGTGGCTCGCACGAGATAGCGATGTATCTCGCCATGATGGGCGGCCACAATGGACTCGAATGCGTCCCCTGTCATGTCCTTGCCCATGAGACACCGTAACCTCGGCTTCGTGAAAAGACCATGGGGTCAGAACTTCCCGGTCTTGGACTCCGGGAGATAATGATCCCGCTATGGCTCATCCCCTCGAGACGGCCCGGCCCCTCCCCCCTGACATCGGGATCGAAGGCCGTATCACTCGCCAGCTCCACCGGGAGGTGGTGCTCCTGGCTGGTTGGGGCCGCGCGATTCTCCTCCAACTCGCCCATCCCCTGGTCGCCCAGGGGGTATTCGATCACAGCACGTTCGCCGACACGCGGTGGGGTCGGGCCATCCGGCTTCGGCATACCTTGCGAGCCATGCTCGCCCTCACCTTCGGTACTCCGGTGGACGCGGCGGCGGCCGTGGACGGCATCAATCGAATCCACGATCGCGTCCACGGTCGCCTCGCCGAGACGGCGGGGTCACTCTCCACGGGCGCGCCGTACAGTGCCCACGATCCCGCGCTGCTCCTGTGGGTTCACGCGACGCTCGTGGACACGTTCCTGATCACCTACGAGCGTTTCGTGGCCCCACTCACGTCCGAAGAGAAGGATCGTTATTGCCTCGAGGCCGCCGCGGGGGCGCCCCGTCTCGGCATTCCCATTGAGTCGATCCCTGATTGCGAAGCCGCCCTCGCCCGCTACATGGAGCGCATGCTGGCGAGCGGCGACATCGCGGTCACTGACACGGCGAGGCAGCTGGCCACCGACGTCCTCTCGCTCGGCTTGCCGCGCGTCACCCAGCCTATCGTGGCCATCGCTCGCCTGCCCGTGGTCGGCATGCTGCCCGAGACGATTCGCACCGCCTACGGCTTCAGATGGACGCCGCGCCACGAACGGGCGCTCGCTATCGTGGCGAGCGTGACGAGGCGCACCTTACCTGCGCTACCCTCGCTCCTCCGCCACTGGCCCGCCGCGCGTCGTGCAGTGCGACGAGACAGCTAGCCCGGACTCGTCACGCGCGCCACGCGTCCCACCGGGACGGGTGGCGGCGGGGGAGCGCTCCGGCGGAGTGGAACCCCCTCGTCCTGTGCGCCGCCCAAAGGGCGGCGAGTCAGGCGAGCGGGTGACGTAACTGGAGCGCTCCCCCCTCTCCCGCCGACGGGACCCGGCCCGCCTCAAGCTCACGACCTCGTGACGAGGCTAGGCGCCGGGCGCTTCGGGCGCAGTGCTGTCTGCGGGAGCGAAATCGGCGAGCTCGGCGAGCGCCGCCGCGGCAGACCGGGTGCCGAGAATCGTCGCGAGCTGGTGCTCGTCACGGATGGGACCATGCTCGGCGCGAAACTTGACGATCGCCTCGGCTTCCCTCGCCCCGACTCCGGGAAGCTCCTGCAGCTCGAACGGATTGGCCAGATTGACGCGCACCTTGGTGGGCATGGCTCGCCTCCTTCTCCTGAAGGTGTCCCTGGGGTCAGTCTAGGCCGAGGGTCAAGACGGCTCGCGGCGCCTCGACGGGGACGGCGGACTGCTCTATGATCGGACGCAACCGCGCCTCGGCCGCGAGCGTCGAGGAGTCGAATTGCTCCCACGTCGGAGGTTTTCATGCGCACTCACCTGCTGTTCCTGCTCATCGGCCTGGTGTTCCTCGCCTCTCCCGCCTCCGCCCAGGTCGACCAGCTCCTCAAGGGCATCACGGGCAGCGGCGTCACCGACAACAAGGCCAGCGCCGGCCTCAAAGAGGCCCTGGAGGTCGCCACCGAGAAGGCGGTGAGCCTCACGGGTCGGCCCAATGGCTACTTCGGCGATGCGGCGATCAAAATCCTCATGCCCGCCAAGCTCCAGACCATGCAGGAGGGGCTGCGCGCGGTGGGCTACGGGCCGCAGATCGACGAGTTCGTGCTGAGCATGAATCGCGCGGCGGAGCAGGCGGCGCCAGCGGCCAAGCAGATCTTCACGCACGCCATTACCACCATGAGCTTCGATGATGGCAAAAAGATCCTCACGGGCGGCAACACCGCGGCCACCGACTACTTCAAGGCCAAGACCACGGACCAACTCACCGCGGCCTTCCGCCCCGTCATCGACAAGAGCATGAGCGAGGTGGGTGTGACCAGGCAGTACCAGGCTTTGGTGGGAAAGTTCGATACCATTCCCTTCGCGAAAACCCAGAGCTTCGATCTCGACAACTACGTCACGGGTAAGGCCCTCGACGGACTCTTCCACGTGGTGGGCGAGCAGGAGAAGCTGATCCGCACCAATCCGGCCGCGCGCACCACCGTCCTCCTCCAAGAAGTCTTCGCCAAGAAGTAAGCGGGCCATGCGCGTCGGATTCATCGGGCTGGGAAACATGGGTGCAGGCATGGCCCGCAACATCCACGCCGCCGGCTTCCCCCTCACCGTCTACGACGTGCGCGAGTCCGCCTTGGCCGACTTCGAAGCGCTAGGGGCCGCGCGCGCCACCTCCCCCGCCGAGGTCGCCCGTCGGACGGACGTCGTGCTCACCTCGCTGCCCGGGCCGGAGCAGGTGGCGAGCGTCGCCGTGGGTCCGGACAGTGTCCTCGACGGGATTGCCCGCGACGCGGTCCTCATCGAGACCTCCACGAGCCGACCCACCCTCATCCGTGAGGTGGCGCGCCGCTTCGCGGAGCTCGGCGCCCACGTGCTCGACGCTCCCGTCAGCGGGGGCAAGGAAGGCGCGGAGAGCCGGAATCTTGGCGTCATGGTGGGCGGGCCCCGCGACATCTTCGATCGCGTGCGGCCGGTGCTGGAGGCGTTCGGCGACAAGGTGTTCTACGCGGGAGCCATCGGCGCGGGCAGCGTGGCCAAGCTGGTGCACAACATGATCGGCCACCGCATACGCCAGGCCCTCGCCGAGGGCCTGACCTTGGGCGTGAAGGCCGGGGTGGAGACGGAAGCGCTCTGGGAGTGCGTACGCCGCGGGGCGGTGGGCCGCATGCACTATCTCCACGAAGCCCTTCCCGCCACCATGTTCCGCGATTCCTACACGCCGGCCGCCTTCACCCTCGCCCTCGCCCGCAAGGACCTCGGGCTGGCCACCGAGCTCGCCCGCGAGGTCGGCGTGCCGGTGCCCGTGGCCGATTTCGTGGAGGGCCTGGTGCTGGAGGCGCTGGCGCGCGGCTGGGGCGATCTCGACAACAACGTGGTGGTGCGCCTCCAGGAGGAGGCAGCGGGGACATCCGTGCGCGCCCCAGGCATCGATCTCACGCGCGCCGCGCGCTTCATCACGACCCACCCCGGGTCGTGAAGGCGGCGCCGAGGGAGATCAGAACATCGCGATGGGGTTGACGGGCGACCCCGTCACGTTTTTGAGCCGGAGGGGGGCGATGGTGAGAAGGAACTCCCAGCGCGTGCGCTCGGCCGCCGCGCGGGCCACCTCTTCCAGATTCGCGTTGTCGATGAGCCAGAGGCCCAGGGCCACCAGCGAGACCACGTGGAAGGAGTTGCCCAGCGAGGGATACGGCAGCGGCGCGATGTCGTTGTGCGTATCCGAGCCGACCATGGCCACGCCGCGCTCGCGCAGCCACGGGCAGCACGCCACGTGGAGGGCGGGCGTGCCCGCCTCCATGGGATTCACGGGGCCCTCGGCCAGCCGCCGCGCATAGTACCCGGTTCGCACGAGTAGGATGTCGCCCGATTCCACGCGCACGCCCTGGGCCGCCTCCGCCGCCTCCAGATCCTCGGGCATGACGCCCTCGCCCGGCCCCATCCACTTCACGTTCCGGGAGCGCGCCACGTCCAGGAGCACGCCGCGGCTCACCACGCCGTCGCGGAGCACCTCGACCGAGTTGACGGTGGCGCCTTCGCGCGAGGTGACCAGGTTGGACGAGCGGCCATTGTAGAACTGGCCCTGCCAGAAGTAGTGCGGCGGGGCGTCGACGTGGGTGATCGCATAGCCGTGGAAGACCATGCCGATGAACTCGGCGGCCCCGCGACGCTGGAGGATGCGCTCGTTGCTATCGTGGTCGCGTCCTTCGCCGGAGTCGACCATGAAGCGCATGCCCTGCACGGTGGTCTCCGCGGTGATCTCCGTGCTCCAGGGGCGGGCGCAGGTCACGGAGACGCCGTCCTTCACGAGGCGCGCGGCCGCCGCGCGCTTGGCCGGGGTAATGAGATTGATGGTGCCGAGCTCGTCGTCCTTGCCCCAGCGTCCCCAGTTGGATAGGGTGCGCATGTACTCGCGCACCTGCGCTTCGGTCGGAGGGGTAGCCATGGGCGCGCTACTTGAGCTCGCCGGAGTAGATCTTCATCACCGTGCTGAGGAACTCGAGGGCGCGTGGCTTCGCGCGCTGGAAGGAGTTCCGCCCGATGATGGAGCCGAACCCGCCGCCGTCCCGGATGGCGCGGTACTCGTCGTAGAGCGCCTCCTCGCTTTCGTTGGTGGCGCCCCCCGAGAAGATGACGATACGTCGCCCGTTGAAGGCGGACTGCACGACGTGGCGGACACGCTCGGCCAGGGTGGAGATGGGCACCGCCGCCTTCTCGTAGGCCTTCTTGGCCTCCCCCTGCTCGATGTGCTGGGTCGGCGGCTTGACCTTGATGATGTGCGCTCCCAGCTGGGCGCCGATCTGGGCCGCGTAGGCGACCACATCGATGCCCGTCTCCCCCGCCTTGCTGATGGACGAACCCCGCGGGTACGACCAGACCACGGAGGCAAGACCGTTGGCCTTGCACTCCGCGATCATCTCGCGGCACTGCTGGTACATGGTCTGGGCGTGGGCGGAGCCGGGATAGATGGTGAAGCCGGCGGCCACGCAGCCCAGCCGGAGCGCGTCCTTCACCGAGCCCGTGACGGACGAGAGCGGATCCTTCTCGTCGTTGAGCACGTCGTGGTTGTTCATCTTGAGGATGAGCGGGATGTCGCCGGCGAACTCCGCGGCGCCCGCTTCGAGGAAGCCCAGGGGCGCGGCATAGGCGTTGCAGCCCGCGTCGATGGCGAGCTGGAAATGATAGGTCGGATCGTAGCCCGCCGGATTGACGGCGAAGCTCCGCGCGGGGCCGTGCTCGAAGCCCTGGTCCACGGGCAGGATGACGAACCGCCCCGTGCCGGCCAGACGCCCATGGTTCATGATGCGGGCCAGATTGGCGCGGGTACCCGGATTGTCCCCGTCGTACCACGAGAGGATCTCCTTCACGCGCGATCCCATGGGTCTGCTCCCTTTCGTCCGAACGTTATCGACGATAGAAGTCTTCGGCGAGGGTCACGTCGTCGGGGCTGCCCACGAGGATCGACGCGCGCTGGTGATAGTCGGTCGCCTTGATGTCCAGGACTCGCTCGGTTCCCGTGCTCGCCTTCCCGGCCGCCTGCTCCGCGAGCATGCTCATGGGCGCTACTTCGTAGAGGAGGCGAAGCTTGGATTTTGGCGTGGCGGGATCGCGCATATCGGCGGGATACATGAAGATGCCGCCGTCGAGCAGGGTGCGGTGCACGTCCGCCACCATGGCCCCGGAATAGCGCAAGGAGTAGGGCCGGCCGCTCGCCTCGTCGGAGGCGCGCAGGTACTCCACGAAGGCGCGTTGGCCCGAATGCCAGGTGGAGATGTTGCCTTCGTTGATGCCGTAGATCTTCCCCTTCTTCGGCACCCTGATGTCGGGGTGCGTGAGGAAGAACTGCCCGCTCGCGCGATCCATGGTGAAGCCGTGCGTCCCCTGTCCCGCCGTCTAGACGAGCGTGGTGGCGGGCCCGTACATCACGTAGCCAGCCGCGATCTGATCCGTGCCCGGACCGAGCGCGGCGGGTCCGGCCGGATCCATGCCGCGACTCGGGCGCAGCGAGAAGATGGTGCCCACCGTGCCGTTGACGTCGAGATTCGACGAGCCGTCGACGGGATCGCAGGCCACCACGACCGCGTTGGGCCCCTTGCCCTCGGGCATCTCGACGGGATCGGGCGACTCCTCGGACACGAGGGCCGCGCACACGCCTGTCTTCCGGAGGGCGGCCGCCATGATCTCGTGGCCCCACACGTCGAGCTTCTTCACCTGATCGCCCGTCAGGTTGACGCCGCCCGCGTAGCCGAGTTGATCGCGGAGCGCGGCGTGGGCCAGCTCCTGCGCGATGACGGCGGCCACGGCGCCGATGCGGCCGATGATCGCCGCCATCCCACGGGCCTCCGGGGAACCAAGGCGGGCCTGCTGCGCCGCCAGATGCTCCTCGAGGGTCGTCCTTGACGGGGCCATTTGCCGATGCTAGGCGAGGCCCTGACGGCAGTCAACATGGAGAAGAATGGTATTCTCGGCTGCTGTATGACCTTTTCGTTACGCGGAGCAGTACCCGCTCTCGCCGTGCTGCTCCTCGCCGCGGGATGCATAGAGAACGTGCCCCGCTACATCGTCATTCCCGCCAAGGGCCAGTCCGACCAGCAGATGAACAACGACCAGTTCGACTGCAACCTCCAGGCACAGAAGCAGACCGGCTACAATCCCGACAAGGCGTTGACCGAGGGCGCCATCGCGGGCCTCCTCATCGGAGGCGCGGCGGGCGCGGGGCTGGGAGCCGCCGCGGGCGCGGCCAGTGGCATCGTGGGCACGGGCGCCTCGATCGGCGCGATCGCCGGAGGCGGCACGGGCGCTCAACTCGTCGGACCATATCTCCACGACAAGAACCTCAACGAGACTCAGCGCGCCTACTACGCTTGCCTCGAAACGCGCGGCTACACGCTGACCAGATAGCCCGTGGCTGATCCCACCCCGGGGCGCTGGCGGGCGCTCACCTTCCTCTCACTGGCCGAGCTGGGCGCGCTGTCGCTCTGGTTCAGCGCGGCGGCCGTGCTGCCCTCCCTCTCGCGCGAATGGCAGCTCGGCGACGGGGGCCGGGCCGGCCTCACCATCGCGGTGCAGGCAGGCTTCATCGTGGGCACGTTCGCCTCGGCCCTCGCCAACCTGCCCGACATCGTCTCGCCGCGCATCGTCATGCTATGGAGCGCGGTGGTGGGCGCCCTGCTGAACGTTGTCCTCGCACTGTGGGTCGGCAGCCTGACGCCCGCCCTCGCCCTTCGCTTCGCCACTGGTCTTTGCATGGCGGGTGCCTATCCTCCCGCCATGAAGATCGTGGCGACGTGGTTTCGCTCCGGCCGCGGCCTGGCCATCGGCATCCTCGTGGGCGCGCTCACTCTGGGCTCGGCCGCGCCTCATTTCTTCCGGAGCCTGTCCGACCTGCCGTGGCGCGCCACACTCGTCGCCGCGTCCGGGCTCGCGCTCCTCGGCGCCCTGATCCTCTGGCTCCTCGTGACGGAGGGCCCCGATCGCTTCCCACCTGCGCGTTTCGACCTGCACATGGCGGGCGCCGTCTTTCGCGAGCGCGGGCCGCGCTTGGCTTGTTTCGGCTACTTCGGTCACATGTGGGAGCTCTACGCGATGTGGGCGTGGCTCGGCCTCTTCCTTGGCGCCAGCCTCGAGGCGCACGGCGGCGGCAGCAGCTATCTCGGCCTCAATGCCCCCGCCGCCACCTTCGTCACCATGGGGGTAGGCGGCGCCCTCGGCGCCTATGCAGGTGGCGCGCTCGCCGATCGTTGGGGTCGTACCACACTCACCATGGCCGCCATGGCGCTCTCGGGTCTGACCGCAGCCACCATCGGCCTCACCTTCGGGGGCCCGCCCGCCGTGACCTTTTTTCTCGCGTTCCTGTGGGGCGTCACGGTGATCGCGGACTCCGCGCAGTTCTCCACCGCGGTGACCGAGCTCTGCCCGCCCGCCTATGTAGGCACGGCGCTCACGGCGCAGACGTGCGTCGGCTTCGCGCTCACTATCATCTCCATCTGGCTCATCCCCCCCGTGGTACGCGTGGTCGGTTGGCACTGGGCCTTCTCGCTGCTCGCTCCCGGGCCCGCGCTGGGCGTGCTGGCCATGGCCCGGCTGCGCGGTTCGCCGGAGGCCGTGCGCATGGCCGGCGGCCGCCGCTGAAGGGTTCTTGTCAAGCTTCGCAGGCGGCGTTAGCATGGCAGAGACATGTCGATGAACCCACTGGCGCACACCCTGCTCGCTCCCATCTTCCGTGACGCTCGCGACATGATGCTCTTGACCTGGGCAGGGGTGCGCGCTCCCTCCCTGGCCGCTCTCGATACCGCCGCCGCCCTCGGCCGCGGGATTCACAAGGCAGAGAAGGATTTGACGGAGCGCCTCGTGACGGAGCCCGCGGAGACCGCGTCGCTGCGCCTCGTGCCCGCCCACGTGGAGCGCATCGGTGATTCCATCGAGGGTCTGATCCGCTGCTGCCAGCAGATGGCCGCGGAGGGCACGGTGTTCACCTCACGCGGCTCGCGCGAGGTGAATCTGCTCTTCGAGCGCGCGGTGGAGATGCTCGAGTGCGCGGGGGATCTCACCCTGACGGGCAATCGCGTGTTGGCGCGACACGTGGAGATCGAGAGCCTGCGCTTCGAAGACATAGCCAACGAGTACGCGCGGGCTCATGAAGAGCGGCTGGTGGAGGGCGAGTGCCGCCCCGCCGCCTCCAGCGCCTTTCTGGCCATCCTAGACTACCTCCGCGAGATCACGCGCCACGCTCGCCTCATCGCCGGTCGCATCACGCCCCGCCCCGCTCCGGGCGAGGGTCCTTTCTCGCGTCTCTGAGTCCTCGGCGGGGAACCTTTCCCCCCGCCGGGCACTTCTAAAGAGCGGGGAGGTGTCGGCATGAGGGCTCTGGCGACTATCAGCGCATCGCTTGCCTGCTCGCTCTGGCTGGAAGCGGCGCCGAGCTCGGCCCAGGCGCCGCCTGCTTCCCCGCGATCCGGTAGCTCGACCCAGGTCGGCAACGCGGGCACCATCACCATCGACTGGCAGGCGGCGCAGGACAGTGCGGGACGCCCGCTCATCGTGGGACGTGTCATCACCAAGGGTGGCAAGGCGAGCTATTGCACGCCGCGCCTGCTCGTGGAGACGCTCGATGCGCAGGGCCAGGTCACCGCGGAGCGGATGGGCTTCATCCCCGGCACCATCGGGCCGTACGACAACGTGTACTTCGAGGAGCCGATTCGCGCTCCCGGGCCCGCCTATCGCGTCACCATCGCCTCATGGGACAAGTGCGCCGGTGGTCAGTAAGCTCGGGGGCGCGCTGGTTCTTGCTGGCTGTCTCGGGCTGAGCGCGGAGATCGCCCACGCCGATCGCGTCACCATCCCCGGCAACTCCGGCACCATCACGCTGGACTGGGAGGCAACCCAGGACAGCAAAGGCCGCCCGCTCATCGTGGGGCGCATGATCACCTACGGCGGCATGTCGGGCTACTGCCGCCCGCGCCTGCTCGTGGAGACACTCGATGCGGAGGGTCAAGTCATCGCGCAGCGCATGGGGTTCATCCCGGGCTACGTGGGTGGATTCGATAACGTGTACTTCGAGGAGCCGATCCGTGCGCCCGGTCCCGCCTATCGGGTCAGCATCGCGTCCTGGGACAAGTGTAGCGGCGGCCAGTAGACCCCTGGCGCTCTTCCTGGCTCTGCTCCTCGGGGCCTGCGCCGGGCCCGCCGCCGAGAACCGGTCGCCCGGCATCACTGCCTCGTTCGAGGACTGGCGCTTCAAGGTCGAGTGGGGAACCGCGCAGACACGCTTCGGCCAGCCGATCGTCGCCGGCTACGTCACCAACACGCGCGGCGGCGGCGTGAACAATATCCGCATGCAGGCCCAGACCCTCGACGCCCAGGGACAGGTCATCGACACCGCCACCGCGCTCGCCCCCGGCTATGTGGGCGGCTTTGGCCGGCTCTATTTTGAGGTGCCGCTCGAGAAGACGGGCCCCGGCTATCGCGTCAGCGTGCTCAGCTGGGATCCCGCAGGCAACGGACAGTAGCGAACTAGCGACCGAGCAAACGCCGGAACTCGTCCAGCTCCGGGCGCGAGACGTCGGGTTGGCTCGCGAGCTCGGCGAGGACCTCGTCGGCGCGCAGCTTCAGGTGCGTGGAGAGGCGCGCAAAGACGTTCAGAGCATGCCGCGCCTCGCTGGTGGCCTTGGCTTTGGCCACGGAGCCGGCGACGCTCGCGAGCATCTTGCTGTCGAGCCAGGCGAAGACCTCCATGGAGGTGGCGAGGGCGGGCAGCCGCCCCGCGGTGCTGCTCTCGCCGTAGTGCACGAAGATGATGGCCTGGCCCCGAATGTCGGGCAGCACCTTCTGCTGATAGCTGCCGCGCGCGTAGACGACGCGCAGCCCATTGTCGCCGTAGAACGGCGTGATCACGCCCTTCACGCCCCAGCCGTCGTCGAGATTGAGACCGTCGGGGGCGACCCAGATCCGATAGCGCGCCAACTTCAGAGCACGCGTGACCTGGGTGGCGAAGTCAGGGTGATTGAGCAGATAGTCGAAGACGTCGAGGCGCAGCGGATAGGGCTCGATTTCCACGCGCGTAAAGATCGTGGCGTGCGCGAGCACGTTCTCGATGCGCGCCCGTTCGGCGGCGGGCACGCCCGCGGGCAAGGCGGGCGCCGCGGCGCCCCCCGCCCACGAGACAGGCCCGAGCAGAAGCCCCGCCGCAAGGATGAGCGCGCCCCTGACGGTGTGTCTCAGGGGAACGTCCCGAGCACGCCGAAGCCGCCGCCCGGCGTCTCCGCATCGCTGCTCGCCCACGAGATCACGACCCCAAACGTGGTTGGCTCGGGTCCTTGCGACACGATGATGTAGATCAGGTCGGGCTCGATGGCATTGTTGTTCGTGCCGACCACCACCCCCGCCCCGTGACTGAGGTCGAGGCTCTTCGCCACGTACTTGTCCCAGATATCTCCGCGGCGCTCCTGAAAGGCCATGAGGGGGATGGGCATCCGCAGAGCGGGCACGCGAGTCTTCCCGCACTCTGCCGCGTACGCCTGGTAGATGGTGGGAGGCGTGAGTCCGCCCAGCACGACATGGCGCACGGTCTGCGGCCGCATGCGGCCGTCCGCCTTGACGATCCAGATGCTGCGCTCACCTGGCCGGCCGTCCCAGCGCACCTCGTCCCAGTACGACACTACGCCCCCCCGCGCGATGGGCGCGGTCACGGACACCCCGCCCCACGCGCGCGCGATCGTTTCGGGCACGGAGCGGAGCGGGCGCTGCGTCACGATCATCCCGCGATCGCCGCGGCCCTCGGTGAGGAAATTGTCGAGGCGCTGGAAACCGGGCCCGCGCGAGCCATCGTTGAGCTCGCCGGGGCTGAGAAAGGAGGTCAGGGATCCGTCGAAAATGTTGGCCACGCGGAGTCGGTATTCGACGGCGCCGGCGGGCAAGGCGAAGGCGAGCACGAGCAGCACGCTGGCCGTGGGCAGCAGTCTGGGACGGGACGTGGCCATCAGGCCTCCTGAACTTGTGATGTGACGCGTAGCTCGGAGTATGCCAGCCAGGGTCCGAGCCCGCGGGGGAATCAGCCTACGACGTCACGCGTAGAGGTCCTCGCGCGTGGCGGGCGCCGTCCAGCCGACGGTGTCCCACTGCTTGCGCAGGAGGAACTGATAGAGACCGATGGAGCCTCTCGCGAAGGCCATGGAGGAGCAGGCGAGGTAGAGGAGCCACGTGCGATAGGTCCGCTCGCCCACGATGGCCCGCGCCTCGTCGGCGCGCGCCTGCAGGCGCTCGACCCACTGGCGGCAGGTGCGCGCGTAGTGGAGGCGGAGGTTCTCCACGTCGTAGACTTCCCAGCCTGCGCGCTCCATCTCCGTCATGGTCTCGTAGACGCCGGAGAGATCGCCGTTGGGGAACACGTGCTCGTAGAGAAAATCCGTCTGGCTCGTGCGCCGCCAGTGGAACTCGTGGTGGATGCCATGATTGAGGTAGAGCCCGCCGTCGTTGAGCATCGACCGCACGCTGGCGAAGAAGCTCGGATAGTTCGGGATGCCCACGTGCTCGATCACCCCGATGGCGGCGATTTTGTCGTAACGCGCGCCCGGAGGCAGATCGCGCAGGTCGCGATGCTCCACGAGGCAGCGCCCCCCGAGACCTTCGCGCTTGATGCGGGCCATGGCCCAGTCCGCCTGGGCCTTGGAGAGGGTCACCCCGTGCGCGGTGACGCCGTAGTGCTGCACGGCCCAGATGCTGAACCCGCCCCAGCCGCAGCCGATGTCGAGGAGCGTCTCTCCGGGCTTGAGGCGCAGCTTACGGCACACGAGATCGATCTTGTCGGCTTGCGCCTGCTCGAGCTTGCCGTCGGGCTCACGATAGTAGGCGCAGGTGTAGAGCATGAAAGGATCCAGGAAGAGGGCGTAGAAGTCGTTGGACACGTCGTAGTGATGGGCGATGGCCTGCGCATCCCGTCGCTTGGACCGCCTCATGACTCTGCCTCCTTCATCCCGAAGATCCCGTCGAACACGATGCGCCGGCGCGCCAGCCCCAGGGCGAGCACGGCGCGCACCGCGAGTCGGGCCAGCCCCGCGGGCAGCCGATCGAGCTGGCGCCCGAGCCAGCCTGGCTCCCCGCGGCCGTACAGCGTCTCGATCTCGCGCACGTAGCCCTCGAGGGGCACGTGGCGCCGCACGAAGGCCTCCGCGGCGGCGGCGGCGAGGAGCCCGCTCCGGATGGCGGGGCCGATCCCCTCGCCCGAGAGATCGCGAGCGAGCCCCGCCGCATCCCCCACCAGCATGAAGCGCGGGCCGGCAAGGCGCCGAGGCGCCTGGCGACGCACGACGTAGGCGTGTCCCTTGAACGGCTCGATCGGCATGTCGGCGGGCAGGCGTCCCGAGGCGCGAAGGGAAGCGACGAGCGCCTCGCGCCGCCGCGGCAGGCTTCCGTCGCCCGCGCCCGTGCAGCCGACCCCGATGTTGAGGAAATCCTGCTTGGGGAAGTACCAGCCGTAGCCGCGCAGATCGGCCTCGACGTAGAGCTCGGGGGCGCGCATGAAGGCGCCGAGCCGCTCCACCCAGTGCGCGGGAAGCCGCGTCTCGCTTTCCTGGGCGGCGACCACCTCCTCGCGCTCTGAGACCTCGCCGAGGGCATGCGCCACCGGGCAGCGATGGCCGCCCGCTCCGATGACGAGGGGCGCCGCGAAGCGACCCCGCTCCGTCACCACCGCCACGCCGTCCGGACGCTGCTCCACCGCAGTGACGCGGAGGCCCCAGCGCACGTCGGCGCCGGCGGCCGCCGCGCGCTCGAGCAGGTAGTGATCGAACTCGCGGCGGATGATGCCGTAGCTCGCCGCGCTCTGCCACGCCGTTTCGTGCCGCCCGCCCTCGAACTCGAGGATGCAGGCCTCGAACGGCTTGATGGTGAGCGGATACTTCTCCGGGTCGATCTCGAGGTCGCCGAGGGCCTCCGGAGTGACCCACCCCGCGCACACCTTGATCCGCGGGAAGACGGCGGCGTCGAGCACGAGCACCCGCAGCCCGGCGCGGGCGAGCCGCCACGCGACCGTGCTGCCCCCGGGGCCGCCGCCCACCACGACGACCTCGAAGGCGGTGGGCTCTTGCCGTGCCGGCGCCGCGGCGCTCACGTCCTCACGCCCTCCAC
>Ga0306921_10001063_pt1 | contig 26087 bp, 10 predicted proteins | sample sta12Cox44000080_FD_203760 | JGI IMG/M metagenome (GOLD analysis project Ga0306921, IMG submission 203760) | Lab enrichment of tropical soil microbial communities from Luquillo Experimental Forest, Puerto Rico - statoxic.12C.oxic.44.000.080 (v2)... | ecosystem: Environmental > Terrestrial >...
TTGTCGTACAGAGCGTAGAAGCGATAGCCGGCCTCCGCCTTCGCTTTCGCGTGTAACGCCGTCTGCAGTTTCTGAACACTTTTCGGAGTTGCTAGGTTGCCCAATCTCCCGGTTCCTCACCACGTCTTGCGTCGGTCTTGGAGAGCAGCATTTTCACGTATTCAACGGCTTGGAATTACAAACCGGCGGCAAGCGCACGCCAGACATCAATAGGTTGCGAGCCGGGTTACAAACCGGCAAGCCACACTGGGGGCGAAATCTTTACCCCTTCGGCCAACGGCTCGGCGCCGCCGCCAAGCCGATGCTCGATCATTTACGGGCTCATGTTCGGATGCGAATTCATGGGCCCCAACAGAGGGTTCCTGCCCTCATAAACAGCGACACGCTCGCCATCCTGAGTCCGGCTTCACTCAATCACCTCTTTGGTCTGCGCAAGAATGGACGGCGGGAAGGTAATGCCGAGCGGTCTTGAGATTTAAGAACAGGTCATATTCGTCGGGCTGCTGGACCGGCAAAATCGCCCGGTTTCTCGCCTTTGAGAATTTTAGCCACATAATCAGCGGCGCGCGGCCAATTATTCGCTTGATTTCGGGCCATACGATATAAGCCCGCCGCCTGGTACATTTTGTAGGAGACGGGCTGCGCCGCAAGCACCTGCAGTCCTATCTCGATGAATTCGTCTTCCGCTTCAACCGCCGGCGCACCCGGCACGCCGCATTCCGATCCCTCCTCGGCATCGCCGCCGCGCACCAACCCGTCCCTTACAACATGTTTATCTCACCGGAAGCAGCGGCATAAGGCTTTGCAGGAGTACCCTCGAAGAGCCGCAGGAACTCTGGGCTCAAAAACCGAAGTCTAACGCGTTTTCTTGGGTGAGACGACCTGCTGCTGACTGAGCGACAGCACACCTTCAATCGACCAAAGTCGCAACGCGATGGTCGACAGCCTAAGTGTCAAATATCCGCTCGATGTCGCGACCCTCGTCGTCGCGATCACCTTGCCAAGCTCGCTTGCCACCGAGCCCACGGCATCATCAAGCACGAACTCGCCGACGGTTGACCTCATTGCTAACCGCCGACGTTTAGTCGTTCCAGAGCATCAATAGGTTACAACAAATCTCGCAAACCGCAGTTCACCCGGATAGCCCGAAATCTTGAGCGCTACCTCGTTGGAGGTCGTCCGCTTGGCATAGCAATTTTTCTTTGATCAAGACCAGAGCCGCTATCGAAGCCGCCCCGTGATCCGCCAGCGACCGCGCGGGGCCTATCCGAACGCACCTCCCCCTTTCCTGGCATCCTTACGTCGACACCGAGACCATCGAACTGGTTCGGTGCGACTACACTTTCCCACACCGGATGCTGATAGAGCGCCGGAAATAACGAGAGCTGCTCGGCGCAGCGCCAAATCACTCAAGCCTTCGCGAACCCGCTCTTTCCGCCGTACCCGAGGCGGTTCCCCGTATTCCTTCAGTCAACGTCACCTCGCGCCGGGCAGCCGCCCCGGCGCGCCCCGCGGCGCGTCTTCTGAGGGGGAACAAGCATGAACGGCGCTTCAGTCGTCGCGACCTTTTTTGTTGACCACGCCGCCCTCACCAAGCGGCAGGAAACGATAATTCTTCACGAGCTCGCCGACCGCATCGCCACCACCTCGAAGCCGAAAAAAGAGGCGCTGCCGTGGGTCAAGCTCGCCATCTTCGGCGACGCACGCAGCAGCCAGGGCAGCCTGCGACACAACAACAACCTGCTCTGGGTCACCGGCATAGAGATCGACTACGACGGCGAACGCTACAGCTTCGAAGCCGCCGCCGCGGTGTTCGAAAAGGAGGGGATCGAGGCGATCGTTTACACCAGCCCGCGTCACATGCGCGAAGGCCACGGGGACCGCTGGCGCGGGCTGATCCCGTTCAACGAGCCGCACCTGCCCGAGGAGCGCGATCACTATGTCAATCGGATCGCCGGTCTGTTCCGTGACGGCGATATCACGATCCTCGCCGCCGAGAGTTGGACCGTCTCTCAAGCGTATTACTATGGCGCGGTAGACCATAATCCGGCGCACCAGGTCCGTGTCATCGAGGGTCTGCGGCTCGACCACTACAGCTTCGACAAGCTCGATCTGAGCAGCCTCGGCAAGCCAAACGGCGCCGACGATGGACGCCCGCACACGCCGGGACAACATCCCGAAGCCAACATCGAGGACATCAAGGCCGCCTTGGCCGCAATCCCGAACGATTATGTCGATTGGTCCCGCTGGAACGTGTTGATGTTGGCGGTCTTTGCCTCCTGCGGCGGGTCAGACGAGGGTCGTGAAGCCGCCCGTGCGTGGTCGAGCCAGAACCCGAACTTCGACGCCGCCGAGTTCGAGCGCATGTGGAGGGGCATGGGTCGCTCGCCTCCGAATCGCAGCGGGTTTGGTACGCTCGTCTACCAGGCGCGGCGAGCCGACAAGCATTTCGTGCTGCCCAGCAGATCGAAGCTCGGGGGAAACCCTCCGCCGCCGCGTCTCGTCGTCCAGCTCATTGTCGGCGATCTGTCGTTTGTCATCGACCGGGCCGAGAAGGCGCTGCTTCAGAGCGACCGCAAGATCTTTGCCTTTGGCGATCAGGTGGTCAGGCCCGCCCCTCAGCCGATCCGCATCGCCGACGATAAGGAAGTCGTCGGTTTGCGGCTAGTGCCGATCGGACCCGCACACATGGCCGACCGCTTCAACCGGCACGTCAGGTTCGAACGGTACGAAAAAAAGAAGCAGCTCTGGGTTCCAGCTGACTGTCCCGCCAATCTTGCGTCGATGTATCTCGAGCGCATCGGCTTATGGCGACTGTGCAAGATCACCGCGCTGGCTACGTGCCCGCTGCTGCTCGCCGACGGCCGCATTCTCGATCAGCCGGGATTCGACAAGGCGACGGGCATCTACTTCGACCCGCAAGGTGTCACCTTTCCATCGGTTCCAGCGCGCCCGACAAAAGACGAGGCTCGCGCCGCACTCGACATGCTGATGTCGCCGTGTCGCGAGTTTCCGTTCGTCAACGAAGAATCGCGCTCGGTGCTCCGTTCGCTGCTGCTGTCGAGCGTGTCGCGGTTTGCCTATCGCTTCGTCCCACTGCACGCCTTCGACGCGCCAGCCATTGGCACCGGCAAGTCGAAACTCTTTGACTGCGCCTCGATCATGCTGACGGGTCGCGAATGCGCGGTGGTGAGCCAGCCGGCCGACGAGGTCGAGTTCGAGAAGAAACTGTTCGCGTTGCTGCTCGCGGGTGATCCAATCGTATCGATCGACAACTGTGACCGCCCGCTCGACTCCCCGTTCCTATGCATGATCCTGACCCAAGCCGCCGTGCAGAGCCGCATCTTGGGTCTGAGCAAGACAGCGAGCATCCCCAATACTGTTCTGATGGGCGCCAACGGCTGCAATTTCAGCGTCGCTGGCGACATGCAGCGGCGCGTGATCAACGGCAAACTCGACGCTGGCGAGGAAAAACCTTGGGAGCGCGAGTTCGAGAGCGAGGACCCGGTCATCGTGTTCAAGCGCGAGCGCCCACAGCACGTCGTCGCTGCGTTGACGGTATTGCGGGCCTATATCATCGCCGGACACCCCGGGCAACCGGCGCCGGCACTGGGTGGCTTCGAGCAGTGGGGGAGGCTAGTGCGCGACTGCCTCTTATGGCTCGACGATGCCGATCCCTGCCTAACGATGGAGGCGACGCGAGCGGCCGACCCAGAACGGCAAAAGCTTGAAGCGGTCATCACTCACTGGCGCGACGTGCTCGGGCGACGCAGTCTCACCGCTCGTGCGGCGGCCGAGGGAGCCTGCACCACCACTCGCCTCGATGAGGGCGCTGGGCCGACCGGCTCAGATCGCCACGTCTACGTCTACCCCGAGTTCCGCAACGCATTGCTGGAGATTGCCGCTGGCCGGCGAGGTGAGGCAGGGTTGGTGGACGGAATTTCTATCAACCGTCTCGGGAGCTGGCTGCGCAGCAATAAGAATGCGGTCGTTAGCGTGTCCGACGGGCCGAAAACCTGCCGATGCCGCATCGTCGATGACGGTACCAGCGCTGGCAGCGGACGCTGGCGGCTAAAAGAGAAACTCCCAGGTCGCCGAAGCGCGGCTCCCTGGCCCCCGGACCGGGTCCCCGGCGGCCCGACCCCCTCCCCGAAAAGTAACGTTACCCTCCCCCCGGATATGAACCGGCAAAGGCCCCAGCCTTTCCAGAGAGACCGGGCCATGGCTGAGAGCCTCGGTTTCGAAAAAAATTTTTGTAAAAATTCTTGGCTCTGGAATGATCGGGGTGAGAAAGCACGTTTACAGCCCCTCTAACCCCATGCTGGCTGGCTTGGCGCCGATAGGCGCGACGGCCAAATCGAGTCAAGGCTGTGCGGCCCATCGAGTGCGGACTGTGGAGCGCAATCGAGACTGCAGCGTTCTCAACGGATGTCCGTTATCTGGAGTAATCCGGAGAACATATGCTCTATAGGAGTTTTACCGTCTCTGACCCATAAGAGACATCAAGCAGAGGGCCAAAGGTCGCCACCAGATCGAGCCCGGCGACGCGTCAACCTGCGGGCAGAGGTGGGTTAGCGCTCGCGCAATACGTCGTGGCCGTAGCGGTGCAACGGCGAGAGCAGATAGTCGAGCACACGGCGCTTGCCGGTCTTGATCTCGGCGACGACCGCCATGCCCGGCGCCAATTCGAACGGCTTGCCGTCGATCGCCAGGCCCCTCTCTTCGAGCGCGATGCGCGCGGTGTAGACGAGTTGGTGCGAGCGCTCGACATTGGCCGGCTCGTCGGCCGCACTCTGCGAGCCCTGGCGGCGTTGCTGCTCCGACGGCGGCTCGTCGACCGCGTCGTGCGAGATGCCGTCGACCCGACCGTGGATCAGCCCGTAGCGGGTGAACGGAAAGGTGTCGATCTTGATTTCGGCCGATTGGCCGGTCTCGACAAAGCCGACATCCTGATTGGCGATCACCGCGGCGACCTCGACCTCGTCGTCCAACGGCACGATGCGCAGCAATTGCTGGGCCGGCGTCACCACACCGCCCAAGGTGTGCACCGCCAGGTCCTGCACGATCCCGGCCACCGGCGCGGTCAATGTCTCCAAAACCGTACGCCGTCCAGCCTTGGCGAGCTCGCCGGTGGCCTCGGCCATCTCGCGATCGGCCTTGGCCAGATCGGTCAGCCCATTGCGCCGGAACTCGGCCTCCGCCTGCTTTCTGGCTGCCGTCAGTTCCGCGAGTCCCGCTTCGGTCTCGTCGTGTTTGCGCGCGAGGGCTACACGTTCGTGCTCCTCCTCGACCACCTGCTGCGTCTGGGTCAACAGGTCGAGCTTGTTGCCGTATCCGGACTTCAGCCCTTCCGCGCGAATGGCGGCACGCTCGCGTACCAGCGGCAATGCCGCGTCGATCTTGGCGATCTCGGCCTCGATCTGGGCCGCTTCGGCCCGCTTTTGTGCCACTTGATGATCGATCTTGGCGAGCTTTGCCGTCTGCTCGCGCTCTTCCGCCTCAAGCCGCGCGCGGGCGGCAGTCAACAGATCTTCAGGCGGCGATACGCCCGCGAACGGGTCGATGGCACCCGGAGCGAGCAGGGCCTTGAGCCGCGCCTGGTCGAGCCGGGCCTGGATCAGCATGTCCGAATAGCGCGTCTCGTCGGCCGACGACATCGTCGGGTCGAGCTCGATCAGCACCTGTCCCGGCTCGACCCGGTCGCCGTCGGCGACGCGGATCGCGCGCACCACTCCGGTTTCGTAGGGCTGGATGACCTTGGTCCGCGACCGGGCAATGACCTTGCCGGGAGCAGTCGCAATAATGTCCAACCTGCCGACGTAGGACCATACCAGGGCACTCGTCAGGAAAAGCACGATCAGCGCCGCGGTAAGGCGCAATGTCGGTGAGGCCGGCGTCTCGACAATTTCGAGCGCGGCCGGCAGAAACGCCCGCTCGGCCGCATTGCGCGGCTTGGGGAGCAGCGGAACGACGCGCGCCGCCATCTCGCTCACGCCCGGATCGCCGCGTCGAGCGGCTCTGGCTCGGCCGATTGCAGGCGCCACAGCTGCGCATAGCGTCCACCGGTACGCAGCAGCGCGTCGTGCGGTCCGTCCTCGACGATCCGCCCCTCTTCGATCGCGACGATGCGCGAGGCGTGCCGCAATGTCGTCAGGCGGTGCGCGATCAAAATGACCGTGCGGTTCCGGCAGATCCGCCGCATGTTGGCCTGGATCGCCGCTTCACTCTCGTAATCGAGGGCGGAGGTCGCCTCGTCGAAGATCAGCACCCGCGGGTCGACCGCGAGCGCGCGGGCGATCGCGATGCGCTGGCGCTGTCCGCCCGAGAGCGAGGCGCCGCGTTCGCCGATCATCGTGTCGTAGCCCTCGGGCAGGCCGAGGATGAATTCATGGGCGCCGGCCAATTGCGCGGCGTACATGACGCGCTCGATGCTCATGCTCGGATCGGCAAGCGCGATGTTTTCGCGCACCGTGCGGTTGAACAGCACGTTCTCCTGCAGCACGATGCCGATCTGCCGGCGCACCCAGGAGGGATCGGCCAGCGCCAGATCGATGCCGTCGATCAGCACCCGCCCGCTCTCCGGGACATAGAGCCGCTGGATCAGCTTGGCGAGCGTGCTCTTGCCCGAGCCCGACGAGCCGACGATGCCGAGGATCTGGCCCGCCGGGATGTCGAGCCAGATATCCTGCAGCACCGGCGGACCGTTGATGCGGTAGCGGAAATTGACGCGCTCGAAGCGGACCGCACCCTTGATCGCCGGCAGGCTCGCCTGGCCGCGCTGGCCCGGCTCCGGGGTGGCGTTCAGGATGTCGCCGAGCCGGTCGATCGACAGCCGCACTTGCTGGAAATCCTGCCACAATTGCGCGAGCCGCAGCACCGGTGCGGAGAGCTGTGCGGCGATCATGTTGAACGCGACCAGCTCGCCGACGGTCAGCCGGTTGTCGATGACGAGCTTCGCCCCGAAGAACAGGATGGCCACGGTCAGCAGCTTGTTGATCAAGGTCGCTGTCTGGGTCGCGAAGGCGCCGAGGCCGACGACGCGGAACGCTGCGGTCACATAGCCGGCGAGCTGCTCCTCCCAACGCAATTGCAGTGCCGGCTCAAGCGCCATCGACTTGACGGTCTCGACCCCGGCAACCGCCTCGACCAGAAAGGCCTGGTTGTCGGCATAGCGCCTGAACTTCTCGTTGAGCCGCGCGCGGAACACCGGTGTGACCCCGAGGCTCAGCACGACGTAGAGCGGCGGGGTGGCGGCTACGATCAGCATCAGCATCGGGCTGTAGATATAGAGCACGCCCAGAAACACGGTCGCAAAGAATAGGTCGAGCACCAGGGTCAGCGCCGAGGAGGTCAGGAACTGGCGGATGGTTTCGAGCTCGCGCACCCGCGCCACGGTGTCGCCGACCCGCCGCGCATGGAAATACGCCATCGGCAACGCCACGAGGTGGCGGAAGAGTCGAGCGCCGAGCTCGACATCGATACGGTTGGTGGTGTGTGCGAATAGATAGGTCCGCAAGCCCCCGAGCACGACGTCGAACACCGACAAGAGGCCGAGCCCCAGCGCCAGCACCTCCAGTGTCGACAGCCCGCGGTGGACCAGCACCTTGTCGATGACGACCTGAAAGAACAGCGGCGCCATCAGCCCGAAGAGCTGCAGAAAGAACGAGGCGACCAGCACCTCGCCGAGGGCGGCCCGGTATTTCCTGACCGCACCGACAAACCAGCCGATGCCAAAGCGCCGCGCCGGGTCGCCGAGGGCGGCGCGGCGGCTCAACAGGATCAGGCGGCCATTCCAGAGCTCGGTGAATTCGGCGCGGGTCAGCATTTCCGGCCGCGCAGCCCGCGGATCGAGCACCAGCACCTTGTCTTCCGCAGCCCGGGCGAGCACCAGCCATCCGCCCTGCGCGAGCCCGGCCAGCGCCGGCAGCGGCGTCTTGGCTAGCCGTTCGAAGCTTGAGCGATGGGCCCGTGCCTTGACCGGAAAGCGCCGTGCGGCGCGCAAGAGATCGGTCTCGTCGAGGCTCTGCTTGCCGCTCTGATGCGCGATCTCGGCCGGGTCGGCGTTCAGGCCCAGGACCTGCAAGGCAATGGCGAGGGCCTTGGCTGCGGTGTCCAGCTCCATTGTCGTTATCCGATATGGAAGTTGCTGGCGGTCAGCTGGGTCTTCGGGATGTTCTGAAAATCGATCGACCCGAGAGTGCCGAGGCTCAAGAGACTGCCACCGTGGCCGTCCATCCCCAGGGCCGAGGCAATCTGGGCGGAGGTGGTCCAGCCTTCGGCGCTCGCCAGCGCCTGCGCCAGCAGCACGGCTCCCTTGGCGAAATCGAAATTGCCAACGCTGACGGTGCCGCCAAACGCCCCGATCTGCAAGGTCAGGGCGTCGGTGCTGTTGGGCGTGTCGGTGATCGCGTCCGTTCCGCCGTTGACCGACACCGTGTCGTGCAGCCCGTGGAGAAAGAGCGACGCCGTGCTGGCGCCGAGCGTGAAGGTATCGTTCCGGCTTCCGGCCGTTATATTCTCTCCCGTGCCGCTGACCGTGACGTTGTCGTTGCCGCTGCCGAGGGAAACAGTGTTGTTGTTGCCCATCGCCGAGACCGTGTCGTTACCGTTGCCGAGTGCGGCGGTGTTGCCGTTGCCCGACAGGGCTACCTGGTCATTGCCGTCGCCGAGCAGCACGGTGTTGCGATCGCCCGTCAGCGACACGTGGATGTTCTTACCGTTCAAGCCGTCGATGATGATGTCGGAGTCGGTGAGCGTGATGTTGTCGTTTTTGAGCAGGCTCGAATCGAGCATCACATTGACATTGCCGTTGGCAGTGTCGCCGAGCTGATCGCCGACCGTGTAGGTGAACACATCGGTGCTGCCGCTGGCCGGCGCTGTGTAGCTTAGGTCACCTTTATTGATTGTCGCAGTGCCTGTTGTACCGGTGGTACCGACCACAGTCAGGCTCAGTGTATCGCCGGGCAGGCCCGGCGTGTCGAGGGCCAGCAGCGCACTGGTCAGGTCAAGGCTCTGGCTCGGCCCGATGTAGAGATGCGCGCTGCCGGCCATGGGCCCGGGGTCGACGGTGATGTTCACTTTGCTGCTAGCGCTGTCGCCGTATTGATCCTGCACGGTGTAGCCCAGCGTGTCGGGGCCGCTGGAGGGTGCGGTATAGCTGACGTTGCCGTCGCTCAGTATCCCGGTGCCGAAAGAGGCCTTGACATTTGTCAACGTCTCGGTGTCGCCGGGGATGCCGGGGGCCACAAGGCCACTGATCAGGCTGGTAAGGTCGACGGTCTGGTTGTGTCCGACCGTGTCGTTGCCGCTCGCCGCTGTCGGCCCAGGATCGAAGCCTCCATCTTGAATCGCAGCCTGAACGCCTCTCACGTCTGTGATCAATCCAGCGCCCGCGCCGTCTTGCGACAGCTTCTGATCCAACGTCGCATTGCTCGCTGCTATCTTGGCCGCCACGCCCGAAACGAAGGAAGATGGATCGACATTTTCGGTCTGGCCCACGCTGTCAATGACCGCTGCGATCGTTCCCTGATTCGCGAGGTTGAGGGTCTCTCCCGAGATAAAGGCGCTTATGTCGGATTCGAACGCAGCATAGGCATCTGTGAACGCCCTGATGAAACTGGTCCCCGTCGTATCGAACGCGGAGGCGATCGCGTCCGCCGTGTCGATGATTTTGGCTCCCGCGACATAGGTTTCGGCGCTGACCGCGTCGCCGCTTTCCGCCCCGGCGATCGGTTCAAGCGCGGTAAGATCGACGCCCGAGGGGAGCCCGAAGGCAGCGAGCACGTCCTGATTTGCTGCCGAAACACTCAGCCCCGCAGTCGACTGCAGGCCGACGATCAGCGTGGTCAGGGGATCGATGACGGTCGAGCCAGACGGCGCTTCGAGTTGGCCCTTGAACGGCAATAAGGTCGAGATATCTGTCCCGCCGAAGGCGATGAGCGGACCCATTCCGCCCACAAGCGCGAAACTCCCGTTGGCGTCCGTCGTCGTCGAAACATCATTCGAGGCAAGCTGACCCGTGCCGTTCGCGTCCGAGAAGACAGTCGCGCCTGAGATATAGCCATCTACCAGCTTCGACGTTGTTGGTTGAACTATATTGATCTTTGCCGGCACCGTTCCATAGAGCAACGGTTGCCCAGATGGGTCGTATTGAAATGTGTTTCCGTTCGTCTCTTCGGAGACACCATCATAATGCACTATATTGATGGTTACACTACTAGCAGCAATCCCAGCCGTATTGAGCGTGACTGCAACGTCAGCCGATCCAGGAGGATTGGCGTTTTGCCCTGCTCCTATTATTGTCGTCTCAAAGCATCCATTAGGCAGTGCAGTGCCGTTGTTACTATGAGATCCATTGGGCAGAAGTACAGCACCAGTCACAAGAGATTGAGCCGCTAATGTTCCCAGCACCTGAAAGTAAACATTGACATCTTTATCGATTACAGGCGACGCTGGTTGCAATCCAAACACTTTGAAATCAATGGTGCCGCTTGCGCCGCGTTGCAGCGTTGTTTGGGAGGCAGAGATTATTAAGGACGGTTCCGAGGTATCTCCCGATACTGTTACGTTGATTGGCACAGGAGCGGGATAAAAGCCCGAAGCACCGACGTACGAAGTTGGAGAAGTCACGCTGTCAAAAAAACTAGCAAACGCAGTCCATGAACCTGCATTGGAGCTTGCACTATCGGGTGGGACGTTGCCATCACCGAAAACGATACATCCAGCTGAGTCACCAGGGGTGTTACCGATGTGAATTTGGACCCCTCGAGCATACGAAAATTGGCTGACCCCCGGCGACAAATCAAACTCCAGCGCGTCGCCTGTACCGGCGTGCGAGTTCGTCCTGTAGTACAACGTATATGTTCCGGAAGGTACCGGCATCAGGTCGTCATACGCGATGGAAACCGTTCCCTTCATTCCCGGAATAGTCTGTCCATTGACAGTGGCAGATAGCGTGCCGTATCCAGTACCGTTCTCGACAATATTGATCTGGACAGCATTCACGGAAAGCAATTGGACAATTGTACCTCCAGACTGATCTGACGAGATGTTAAACCAATCACCAAAAAGATTTTGAGAAGGATCTAGGTCAAGCTGATAAACGGGTCCACTCGCACCCTGAGTGGTCGCTCCTTTCGCAAATAACTCTAGCTGATTCTGTTGAAAGTTGAGGAATTGGGTAAACTCACGAGTGTTATATGGGACACCTGTAAGGTCAATTATATCACCCGGGGCAAGTCCCATTATGGTCCCAGTCGGCATCGTCGTGCCGTCTATTTTTAACGTTCCGCCTGCCGTCGAACCAAAGGTTATGGTCCCGTCGAGGCTGGAATTCGCCTTAAGTTCTAATACGGAATTGCTGCCGACGGTGGGATTGCCGGCGTCTGCGCCCGTGAGGGTGATTGTCGCGCCCGGCGATGGGCTCGGCGCTGAGCCGCTGAGCGATCCCGAGAAATCGGTGATCGTAATCCCTGCGGCAGGCGTTCCTGCGGAAATCGTATTGGCGCCTGTGCCGTTAATCGTGACGTTGTCGGTTCCATAGCCAATCGTGATGTTATTGTCGCCGTTGCCGGTGATCGCGATCGTGTCGCTGCCTGAACCAGCAGCAATGCTGCTAATGTGTCCGCTGGTGTTGTTGACGTCTGTGAGCGTGACGTTGACAGTTGCCGAACCAACAATTTGTATCTGATAGTCGCCGCTGCCAGTCACTGTGTCGGTGTTACTCGAACTATCGGAGGTAGCTCCGATGATGAATGTGTTCCCAGGGTCCCAAGTGGCAGTTACGGTCGGTGATAGCACGTAAGTGCCATCACTCTGCTCCGTTGGCAGAGTAACGTTGTCGTTGCCGCCCAGCGCGTTATACATTGAAGCGCCATTGTCGCTGTTTATTGCAGCGACTTGTGCGGGCTGGAGATTGCCGAAGTTGACCGTGTCTGCACCGGTGGTGAAGAGAGAAGATCCGACGGTACCCAAATTAACCCACCAGGAAATCGGGGCAGTCGTAGATATCGTTAGAGTATTTCCAAACGTCTGCAAGACGTATGGATCTACTACAGCCAATGTTTGAGTTCCTGCATCGCTGTTTGATGGCGTACTCTGACCATCCGGTACGATTAAAAATTGAGACACCGTGGCTGTGTAGCGTATCTCCTCAATACTAGAGTTGCCTAAAGCGTCGAGCCCCACTACGTTTCTTTCAGATTGGACGGAAAGGCTCTGAGCATTTAGTTGACTTAGGTCGTAATTTGTTGACCCCACAGGGGTGGCAATTATTTGAGGCGACCACGAGTAGGTAGCTAACTGATTTCCGTTCTCAGTGTATTTGACCGAATACGCTCCAGAAATAATTTTTTGAGCATCGATGAGATAATTGACGCCATCGATGTTTTGGATCGTGTATTCGTCACCCTCGTAATTCTGGGTATAGCCGTATGCGTTGAGGTTAATCGTGAATAGAGCGTACAAGGTAGCCATGATCCATTCCCCTTCTCTAATTCAGTGGTACAGGTAAAGCACGCGAAGGCCGCGCTCTCTGGCTCTGGCGGCCGATGCGGTCGGCCTCGTCTGTCGACACGGCTTCGATACCGCACACGAAGGCGCGATCCCCAAACGGTAAGCTGCCCGCCAGCACCCGTCCTTCCGGCTTCAGCCTGGCCACGTACTCGAAGGCGGGTATGGCCATTCCCTCGAGCAAAGCGATTGCCTGCTCAGGCGACGGCGGCAACGGGCCGCGTCTACCTTCAACCAGATATTGCATTGCTTACCATCGTTTCCGACCACGCGGGTCGATGTACCTGAACATGGCCGGGGTAGAAGGCAGCGGCCGGACCCGCAAGCGGGAGCAAAACGCTCGTCGTCTTGGGGCTGAGGGCCGGCGACTTCCAGCCACAGGTCACTGAGGTCATCGCGGCTGCGCGGAAATCGAACCGGATGCCCTTCGGCCCTTGCTGTGTCGGCAAGCTAGTCGGCGGGGGATAGGGCTGCTTCTGTTCGGTCTCGATACTGGCAGCGGCCGAAGCGTTGGGCGGTGGCGGATCAGGTTCCGTTGGGGTGGCCGAAGCCTCCCGATCTCGGATCAAGGCCTCCCCATCCACTCTCGCGCTCCTCCCCTTTCACGGGAGCACCCCCGCGGAATCCGTTTAAACAACGCCTGCCCGTTTTTGTCAACAATTTGTAAATCGTTAACGACAAATTGTAACAATTCTTAACGCGCCCAACGCGAACCGACGCGGCCGGACCGCGCTCAGCGCTCACGCAGCACGTCGTGGCCGTAGCGGTGCAAATGCCAGCAGCTCGAGCCGCGCGAGGTCGCCCGGCGTCAGCCGCTGCTCGACGGCGCGCAGGACGATGGCGGGAAGACGACGCTCCTTGGCGAGCTCGAGTATGAGATCGCGGTTACCGTCGGAGCCGCCGACAGATCCCCGCCAGAACCCGCCGCGCGTTGTGGTCGCCGACCAACGGCAAGGCGGTCAGCGGGGTTCGCGTCCCGGCGCCGACGATTGCCGCCCATAACGCGGCCGGGCTGACTTCACGCCCCATCGCGCGGGCGATCCGGCGCAGCAGCGGCGTCACAAAGGCCAGCGCTGAATACTGCGCATTGTAGATCAGCCCGCGCCCGTAGAGCGCGCCCGCTGGCGTCATTTCAACATCCTCGCGCCCGGTCGCCCGGCGTTTCTTCGCCCGCAGCCGCTCCGAGCCGCGATCGACTTCCCCACTGCGGCCGGCTCGTGTTGTTTGATGCCGGCGGGCGTGCGGGTTGTACGGCCGACCGCGCCGCCGCCCGGTCTTCTTCCTCGTCGCCATTACAGCGGCTCAGGCCGCGTCACGTCCGAGATTGAGGTCAAAATCGAGATCAGGTTCAGGCTCTGTCTCGGTGTTGCCCCGCCGCACGCGCTGATAGCTATCCTTGGCACCTGCCGGCCGCCCGCGTGGGCGTCGCGGTTTCGGCAGATGCACCGGCGCACCAAACACGTCGATGCCGGTGCCGCCGTTTTCGCCGTCGGGTTGAGCCGGTTGCTTCTCGGCGGGTGCCAACCGCGTCTGACGTTGTAGCCCCTCGAGCACTGCGACCCGGCGGCCGAGCCGAGCATGAGCCTGGTCGAGCTCGTTCAACCAAACACTCGTTCAACCAAACAAAAGTCTGTAGCAACGGGCCGGCAATCGTGTCGACAACCTTGCCGTTGCCCGACGGGATGTCTTCGATCTTTCGGCGGGTTTTGCTGAGATCCACCATGGCGCGCTCCGGGGTTCAGGGTTATCGTCGGGGCAGCCAGTTGATTGGACTACCTTATGCCCCTCCGGAGCGTTTCCGACGGGGCGTCTTTTTATCTGAGTTCGCCACACATCACGTGGACCAGCCCATTTCGAATTTAAAGGTGCCCGCATCTACTGCGTGGAAACGGGTGTCGCGTCGACGATGCGCACCTCGTTCCTTATTCACTCGGCGGCTCGCAGCTGTCAGGTGGGGGCGCTATGTGTCAGGCAGCTCTAAGGCCTCACCAGTCATGCAAGGGGTTGGTTCAATGTCCGTTATCTGGGCCAACCCGGAGAACATATGCTCATAGAGTGTTTTACTGCCCTTGACCCATTGCGGACATCAAGGTCGACCGTCAACAACGATTCAGCAAGCTAACGAGCGCGGCGGCGGCGAGGTTGCGCACTCGCATGGCAACCGCGGCATTTTGGTCATCCCCATTATGCAACCTCGACCTAATAGGAAGTCAGAGGTTTACACTGCCGAGTAGCGCAGTCGCGTCCGCTGTCCGAGGGTTGCATCACACTGAGGGACGTCGCGCTTACGTCGTCTTGTTGGTGAACTCCAAAAATTAAGGTTGGTCTGATCCACCGTCTCCGGTTCTTCGCAGATCGAGATACCTTTCATAGAGACGTTATCAGCTTTCTTTCTGAGCGTTTGAGTATCGAACGCTTAGTTCGGTATCGTGCCGATAGCGCAAGTAGGCCCAATCCCGATGAAGCGCTGCAAGCCCCGGTTCCTCGGCAAATCGCCAATCTCCCCGCCGGAAGCGCTCGATCTCGCTGCGCCGCTAGGGCGAAACCATCGCTACCGGCTCCATCTCCTGGAAGATCACTGGGTGATTACCCCAGCAAGTGTCGGAATGCCGGAGCCGATGATGTTGACCGCTAGGCGCAGATCCTCTCCGGTAGGGATTTGATCCGACGCCGCCGTTCCAGGTGACGGTGATCTTGTGCCTGCTAAGAATGAGCCAGCCGGATTGGTTGGCGTTCACCATCGGTAGACAGCCGTAGGTGAAGCTCTTTGGCGTCGCATCCATAGAGCCGAGGTTTGGCTTCGCGGGACCGAGTGGGCGCTTCTGCGGCGCCAGGGTATAGGCGACGAGCGGGAGCGGGGGCGGCGGCTCGTTTTTCTCCTGCCGCCTGATCTCCGCGCACGGGCATCGCCGTCTTGTGCCACAGCGCAGGAGTCGGCAGAACTCGACTTAGGCCGCGCGTTCCCCGCCGCGCTCCACAGCGCCTTCCCGCGGTCCTTGCTTGACGAAGCGCTGCTAAGTGATGCCAAAAATCGACGAATTGCTAACGAAGCTTACATTATGATAACAATTTATCTAGATTTGTTACAGATTGTTGACAAAGGCGGAGACGACGTTTTTAAGGACAGGTCAACGCGGGTGTCGTGTCTCTGCTTTTCAGCCGCGAAACGGGTGAGCGGGCAGGCACAGGGGTCGAGAGGCGGTTTCCGATGCGGCGGCATCGGCGATAGGGGAGGATCGCATGCCCATTATCCACTGGCGGACCGGGACCAGCGGCGATTGGAGCCAGGGTTCGAATTGGATCGGCGGTGTCGCTCCGGGCGCGGGCGACGACGCGTTCGTCGATGCTAGTGGCACCTACACCGTCACGATATCGACCGCGATTTCGACCAATTCGCTGACCCTGAATGCTTCCGGTGCCACCGTCACGGAGACCGCCGCCGGCTCGTTGACGCTTGCCGGAGCGCTGAACCTCGAGGCCGGCACGTTTCAACTCAATTCCGGAACGACCTCGGTTGGCGGCTTCACCCAGACGGGGGGCGAGCTGGCGGGCACCGGCACCGTGACGGTGAGCGGGGCGACGGAGCTGAGCGGCGGCATCATGGAGGGCGGCAGCGCTTCGCTACGGCAGGGCAATCTGGTGGCGCAGGGCGCGCTGACCATCACCGCCGCCGGCAATGGTGTCGGGGCGGTGCTCGACGGCGGCTGGACCCTGACCGCCGAGGGCACCACCACCTGGACCAGCGGGAATATCTATTTCGGCTCCCCGTTCGCTGGCACGGTCGGCGGCACCAACACCTTGGTCAACGCCGCCAGCGCCACCTTCGACGACCAGAACACTGCCAATTACAATATCATTCAGCAAGCCGGCAGCGGCGTCTTCGACAATGCTGGTCTGTTCGACAAGACCGCCGCCTCGGGCGCCAGCACGACAACGATAGGGACCGCATTCAACAACAGCGGCATCTTGGAGGTTGATGCCGGCACCGTCGACCTGATCGGCGGCGGCACCAGCACCGGCAGCTTTACCGGCGCCGGCACGGTGGAGTTTGGCGCCGGCACCACCAACCTGGCCACCGGATCGAGCGTCACCGCGGCCAATGTGACGTTTGGCGGCGGCACCACCAACATCGCCGGCACTTACGACGTCTCGCGCGGCACCACGGTGACCGGCGGAACGGCGAACCTCACCGCTGCCGTGACCAGCTTGGGCAATGCCCTGACGATCACCGGCGGCACGCTCAATCTCGGCGCCAACAACCCGGCGGTGACGACATTTACCCAGTCTGGGGGCGAGCTGGCGGGCACCGGGACGCTGACGGTGAGCGGTTCCACCGCGCTGAGCGGCGGCATCATGGAGGGCGGCAGCGCTTCGCTACGGCAGGGCAATCTGGTGGCGCAGGGCGCGCTGACCATCACCGCCGCCGGCAATGGTGTCGGGGCGGCGCTCGACGGCGGCTGGACCCTGACCGCCGAGGGCACCACCACCTGGACCAGCGGGAATATTTATTTCGGCTCCCCGTTCGCCGGCACGATCGGCGGCACCAACACCCTGGTCAACGCCGCCGGCGCCACCTTCGACGACCAGAACACCGCCAATTACAACATCATTCAGCAAGCCGGCAGCGGCGTCTTCGACAATGCTGGTCTGTTTGACAAGACCGCCGCCTCGGGCATCAGCAGACAACCATAGGGACCGCATTCAACAACAGCGGCACCTTTGAGGTCGATGCCGGCACCGTCGATCTGACCGGCACGACCACCAATTCCGGCACCCTCGAAGCCGTAGGCGCCACGCTCGATGTTGCCAGCGCGCTTAGCGGTAGCGGGCAGCTCTCGATCGGCGCAGGCGGGGAGATTGTCCTCGCCGGCGCAACGAGTGAGGCAGCGACCTTCACTGGCACGAACAGCAAACTGCGGCTCGCAGCACCTGTCGCTGCTCCCTACACCGGGACTATCGCCGGCTTCGCCCCGGAGGAAACGCTCGAACTGGCGAACACCAATGCGACCGGCGTGACGTCGAGGTTCAACGGCTCGAATACGATTCTGACGGTCGACCTCAGCAGCGGCGGCCCTCTGACCTATAGCCTGGCGGGGAATCTGACCGCCGATAATTTCATTGTGACTCTCGTCAATAACGGCACGGACAGCGACATCACGATTGGAACGGGCGAACTGACGATCAGCGCGCCTGCGAGGGTGGCGGTAGGGGTCGGCCAACCCGACCCGATCGCGGGTGTCGGCATCGCTGAATCGCCGACCACAAGCAGCGAGACCTTCACGGTCACCTTAAGCGATAGCGATGGGGTATTGGCGGCGACCGGCGGCACGCAGTCGAATGGCGGTAAGACGCTGACGGTCACCGGCTCGCTGAGCCAGGTCAACGCGGATCTCGCGACCCTGACGGACACCGACGCCACCGGCACATCCGACACGATTACGATCAGCGCCAGGGACAGCAACGGCGGAACCGCGACGCCGGAGCGGATCGCGGTCACGGTCAACGGGGTGCCGGTCATCACGGCGCCGGCTTCGATTGGAGTGGCCACGAGCCGTGCGACGGCGATCCGCGGGGTTAGCTTGTTCGAGAGAGGAGATACTTCGAACGAGACGTTTACCGTCACGCTCGTCGACACGAGCGGCGACCTGTCGGCAAGCGGAAGCGGTGTGTCCGGCTCGGGGACGACGAGCTTGACTGTCACTGGTTCCCTAAGCCAGGTCAACGCAGATCTCGCGACCCTGACGGACACGCAGAGCGCAGCGTCCGACACGATCACGATCAACGCCAGCGACAACTTCGGCAACGCGGCCAGTCAAAGGCAAATCGCGGTAACCGTGAATGGCCCGCTGGTCCTTACCGCGCCCGCGAGCGCGACCGTCAGTCAGAGCCAGGCGACGCCGATCCCGGGCATCAGCCTGTCGGAGGGTGGGAATACATCGAGCGAGACGCTTACCGTCACGCTGTCCGACAACGACGGCCTCCTTTCGGCGACGGGAGCAGGTGTCTCAGGGGCGGGGACGACCCGACTGACGATCACCAGTCCCTTGAGCCAAGTGAACAACGACCTGACGACGCTGACGGATACGGACCCCACCACGACGTCCGACACGATTACCGTCAACGCGAGCGACAGCATCGGCGACCAGGTCGGCCCGCAGTCGATCGCCGTAACTGTACAACCGCTTACCCTGGGCGGGCTGGAGGGAATCGTTGCGGTCAACGGGGTTCAGGTCATCAATTGGCCTTCCCTAGAGGCGTCCCTCCGTCCCGCCTTTATCGATACGATCGACTGGAACCTGATTTGGAAGCGTTACGAGGCCGATGTCGGGACGACGACGACCAGCCTGGTAAACGCGTTGTTGCCGGTTGCGACGACGCTGAGCCAAATCAGTCATACCCTGATCGGCCCGCTGCAGATCGATGTTTCCACGTTGCTGACTGAGGTATTGGAGGAGGCGGCCGGTGTTTTGCCGAACATCATCCTCGCCGATACGACTGATCTCGCCCCGGCGGGGACCGGCCTCAATCTTTCGCTGACGCGAACCTATAGCGCGAGCTTCTTAAACCGCAACGATCCGGGTCCCTTCGGCGACGGCTGGACGTTCACCTACCGCATCTCTGCCGTCACCGATAGGTCAGGCAACGTCTACATCACCTCGCCCTCCGGTGTCGAACTCTTCACGCTGCAGTCGAATGGCAGCTATACCCCGCAGCCCGGCGATCCGTCGAAGTTGACCTTATCGGGCGGGGCCTATGTGCTCACCGGCATCAACGGCACGGTGGAACGCTTCCTTCGCGATGGTCAGATCGGCAGCATCACCGATTCGAACGGCAACACGATCGACGTCAGCTACGGCAGCAACGGCTTAATTAGCGGCGTCGCCGGTTCCAACGGTCAGTCGCTGAGCTTCACGACCAACACCCAAGGGCGGATCACCAGCGCCACCGATAATTACGGTCAGACGACGATCTACACCTATGACGCTAGCGGAGATCATCTGCTCAGCGTCAGCGGCCCCGACGGGACGACGACCTACAGCTACGTTTCGAGCAGCAACGCGTTCACCCAAAACGGGCTGACCCAGATTACCAACCCCGACGGGACAACCCAGAATTTTCAATATGACAGCCAGGGCAATCTGATCTCAGAATCGGGCAGCGGCGGCGTAGGCCCGCTCAGCTACGGTTACCCCAGCGCCGGCACGTTCACCACGACCGATCCGGCTGGGAACACGGCTACCCTCATCTTCGACGCGAACGGAAATCTCGCCGAGACCACGGACCGGCTCGGGAACGTAACCCACTTCCAGTACAATTTCAGCAATGAGGTGACTGGGGCGGTGGCGCCGAGCGGCGCGACCTACGCTTTCACCTACGATGCCAGCGCGAACCTCACCGGTTACACCGACCCGGACGGCGGCACCGTCTCGGCAACGTATGCGCCAGGAACCGACCTGCTGACCAGCTTCACCGACCAGAACGGCAATACCACGGACTACAGCTATAATTCGGCCGGCGACCTGACCGGCATCACCTACGACAACGGGAGCGGAACCAGCTATCGATATTCAGCGAACGGGCTGCTGACCAGTTCGACCGACGCGCGCGGGCAGACGACAACTTACACGTATAATGCCCAGGGTCTGTTGACGAAAGAAACTTTCAGCGACGGCACCGTCCAGGCCTACGCGTACAACTCTCAAGGCGAGCTGATTTCGGCGCAAGCAACGAATGGCGGCCTCACTACCTATACCTACAATGCGGCCCGCGAGCTGACCAGCGTCACCAATCCTGCCGGTCAGGTCGAATCTTACACCTACAACAGTGGTGGCCAGAAACTGACCCGGATCGAGCCGGACGGCTCGGTTACGCAATACAGCTATAATGCCGCCGGTGAACTCTCGGAAATCAAAGGCGGTTCCGGTAATCTGATTACTCAATACACCTACAACGCCCTGGGAGAAGTAGTCGGCTCGCTGGACGGCAACGGCCAAACCACCGGCTACACCTACGACGCCGATGGGAACGTCACGGAGATCCTGACCAAAGCGGCGGACGGGACCGTCACCAGCCAGCTGAACTACATCTATAATGCCGATGGGCAGGCGATCACCGCCGCTTCGCTCGATGGGACCTGGACCTACACCTATGACGTCGCGGGTCAGCTCACCAATGCGGTCTTCGCCTCGACTAATGCCTCCGTCCCAAGCCAGAACCTGACCTATAAATACGACGCGGCCGGCAACCGCACTGAGACGATTTTCAACGGTGCGGTCAACGACTACACGACAAACGGCCTCAACCAGTACACATCCAGCAACGGCACGACCTACGGCTACGACGCTGACGGCAACCTCGTCAGCATGACTAAGGGCAGCGTCACTACGACCTATACTTATAACTCACAGAACCAACTGATCGCCGAGTCAGGGCCGAGCGGGAACTTTACGTATCAGTACGACGCTCTCGGCAATCTGGTGTCATCCACCGTCAACGGCGTCGTCAGCAATTATGTCATCGATCCCTTGGCGATCTCGACCTCGGCAACGGGACCTTTATCGGCAATCGCGCAAGCCTACAACGCGGCCGGGAATGTGAGTGCAACCTATGACTACGGCAATGGCCTTGCGGCCGAGATCACCAGCAGTGGCACCGACTATTACAACACCGACGCAACGGGCGATGTGACCAGCCTCAGCGGCGCCGGCGGCAACCTAGTCGATACCTACGATTACACGCCGTTCGGAACCTTGCTCACATCGACCGGCAGTATCGCCAATCCGTTCCAGTATGCAGGCGGCTGGGGCATAACCACCGGCACCGATGGCCTCCTCGATATGCGGACGCGTCATTATGATCCTACGACCGGAAGGTTTGCTTCTCGGGATGCCATCGGTGTCGCGGGCGGTCCGAGTCTCTATGCCTATGCCGGCAACACCCCGGTGGGCTTGGTAGACCCGACGGGTTTATCCCCACCATATCCCGGCTTCGGGACACCGGTGTACGCTGGCAGCGAGCCGGTAGATAGCGAGGCCCCACCTTATCCCGGTTTCGGGACACCGGTGTATTCGGGGAGTGTACCAATCGAGCAGTCTAGCTCTAGCGACCAGGTTTCCACAATACTCGCCCTCGCTCTTCTCGGGGAGGCCACGACGATCACGCATCTAGCCGCCGCTTGGGCCCCCCTCCCATTCAAATTCGTTCTTATTCCAGGAGAATTATTGGAGACATACGCTGGATGGCTTTTAATAAAAAGGCTGATCAATAACCGGCCACCACCATTCCCCCAAGTCCCGCTGCCGTTCGAGCCACCGAACCAATCGACTTCTCATTTGAGGGGCGATGTCCATGGCACGACGTATGACGGGTTACATTACGACTTCCAGGCCGCGGGCGAATTCGTTCTGACCCAGTCGACCGAGCCCGGTAATTCGTTCCAGGTCCAGATACGGCTCCAGCCCTGGTTCACCAGCGCCTCGGTCACGGTCATGACGATGATCGGCGCCGCGGTCGGAACCGATCGCGTGACCTTTGGGCTCAACCGCCCAAATGCGGTGTGGATCGATGGCAGCCCGTCCGCGTTAAATTCGACCAACACGGTCATCAATCTCAACGGCGGAAGTGTCGTCCAGCTTTCATCGGCCAGCTGGAAGCTGACCTGGAGTACTGGCGAGTCCCTGACCGTCTCGGACTACGGCTCGTATTTCAACTTATCGGTCTCGCTCGGCCCGCTCGATGGGCCGGGCTCGGTGCAGGGCCTGGCCGGACCGGACGAAGGCCAAGCAAACGATTTTCAGCTCGCCGATGGCAAGGTGCTGCCGCAGCCGCTGACCAGCGCACAGCTCTACGGCGAATACGCGAACGCCTGGAGAATAACTCAGGCGAATTCGCTGCTCGATTATGCGGCGGGGCAGACGACCGCGACCTTTACTGACGTGAACTTCCCAGGCGACTTGCTGTCGCTGGCGGATCTGCCGCAGAACATCGTCAACCAGGCAGCGGCGGCTGTCGCCGCGGGCGGCGTTACCGACCCCAACCTCGTGGCCGATGCCGAGCTCGACTACATCGCGACCGGCAACACGAGCTTTATCACCGCGGATGGTCAAGGGCAGGCCGGCACGACCGCCGCGACGATCACGTCCAGCGCGCCACCGGCGCCCGCGGTCGGCATCAGTGCCGCCGCGATTAGCGTCATCGAAATGGCCGACCTGCAAACCCCGGTTAGCTGCGTCGTCTATCTGACGAGGGCCTCGAGCGGTGACACGCCGCTCGATTGGACGGTCACCGTGCCTGGCGCCGGCTATTTCGACGCATCGGCCTTTGGCGGGACGTTGCCGTCCGGTACCGTGACGATTTCGCCCGGACAGACGAGCGGACAGTTTACGATCGAGGTGCCCGCGAATGCGCTTGGCACGCAGCCCTCTGAAAAACTCGCGGTCGAGATCAGCGCTCCGAACGCGACCCCGGTTTTCTCACCGACGGCAGAGACCATCGTTATCAACAGTCAGCCCGAACCTGGTAATGCGGCGGTGCCCGTTTTCGAAGAGCTGACAACTCTCGGAACATTCACGCAGAACGGCAATGCCTACACGCTCGACCTCGGGACAGTACCGTTGAGCGCCATGCCGCGGATCCAATTCGCGCTCGCCAATAATGCGATGGTGCCGGCCGACGATCTCGAGGGCACTTTCTTGGTTACCAGCGGGTCTGGCGTCGGTTTCACCGGCGACAGCGGGATCTCGGACCTCCCCGCAGGGCAGGTCTATGAGGGTTTGTCGGCGACGCTCGAGGGTGGCAGCATAGGGTTCAACAGCGAGACATTGACCTTCTTTTCCGACGATATGAACGTCAGTGGCTACTTTGCGCCGCTACCTAACGTCGCTCTGACCATCGATTATTCAATAAATGGGCCGCCGGCGATTGCCGCGCCGGCCACGGCGACGGTGCGACAGAACCAGGCGACGGCGATCACCGGGGTCAGCCTCGCCGAGACCGGCAATACCACCGGCGAGACCTTTACGGTAACCTTGAGCGACACAAACGGTCGTCTCGCGGCGACCGGCACCGGGGTGTCGGGCTCGGGCACGACGAGCCTGTCGATCACCGGCACGCTGGCGCAGGTCAACAGCGACCTCGCGACTTTGACCGACACCGATACCTCGACCGCGCCTGACAAGATCACCCTCAATGCCGGCGACAGCTTTGGCGAGAGCGCCACTCCGCAGTCCATCACGGTAACGGTGATGCCGCAATCGGGCACGCCGGTGATCACCGCGCCGACGGCGGCAACCACCGGAGTGGGGCAGCCCGGAGCGATCACCGGGGTCGGCATCTCGGAAGCGCCGACGACATCAGGCGAAAGTTTCACCGCCGTGCTGGCCGACACCAACGGGGTGCTGTCAGCGAGCGCTGCGGGCGGGGCGACGGTGACGCCGTCGAATGGCGGCAAGACACTGACCATCGGAGGGACGCTGAGCCAGGTCAATGCGGCGCTGGCTACGCTCTCGGACAGCGACGCGACGGCCGGGTCGGACACCGTCACGGTCAACGCCAGCGACAGCAATGGCGGTACGGCGAGCCAGAAGTCGATTGCAGTGACGGTCAACGGGCTGCCGTCGATCACCGCGCCGATGATGGCGACGGTCCAGCTCAACCAGGCGACGGCGATCGCCGGGGTCAGCGTGTCCGAGACCGGCAACACGACCACCAGCGGCGAGACGTTCACGATAACCTTGAGCGACACCAACGGCGTGTTGGCGGCTACCGGCGGCACCCAGTCGAACGGCGGTAAGAGCCTGACGATCGCCGGTTCGCTGAGCCAGGTGAACAGCGATCTTGGGACCTTGACCGACACCGACCCGTCGACTGCGGCGGACGCGATCACGGTCAACGCCAAGGACAGCTTTGGCAACAACGCCGTCCAGCAGACGATCACGGTGCCGCCCCAGCCCATCGCCGGGAACGCGCAGCTCGATATCGCGCCTTCCCAGACCCTCGACCTGACCAGCGCGCTCTTAAACCTGGACACGCCCGGCGAACCGGGCGATACGCTGGTGTTGACCGCGGTCGGCACCACCGGCACCCGAGGCGTCGTGACGCTGAGGAACGGCGATTTGACCTATACGGCACCCGCGAGCGGTAGCTCCGATGCGTTCACCTACACCGTCACCGATGAGGAGCTCCATGAGAGCGCCACCGGCAATGTCAGCGTCGCGCTCAACCCAAGCCTGACCGGCAATGGCACATTAATCTTCACCGGCTCGGGAAACATCGTCGACGTCGGCAACGGCAACGACCAGGTGACCGTGTCAGGCGATCACAACACGCTCATCGTCGGCGGCGGTAACGACCAACTTTCGATCACCCGCAACAACATCATCTCGGCCGGCGGGGGCAACGACACGCTGTCGCTGACCGGCAATAACGGCACCGTCACGCTTGGCGGCGGCAATGACAATGTCACGGTCAGCGGCACCGGCGAGAGCATCACCGCCGGGACCGGGAACGATACCTTCACGCTCGGCGCCAGCATGGCGTCGCTCTTTTTGCACGGGCTGCACGACACGGTCGCAATTAATGGCGGAACGGATAGCATCACCGCCACGCCCAATAGCACCGATGCGTTGAGCTTGCAGATCGGGGCGCTCGGCGGCACCGTCAGCGTTGCCAATTGCGATGTCGCAAGGGGCGTCGTGCTACTGGCGCAGGCGCTGGCCAGCGCCGAGGGCTGGACCACCTCGGCCCAGATTGCCGCGGCCCTCGGGATGGACGGCCACGGCGGCAGTCTGTTGAGCCTGGGGAATTTCGGGTCGATCGACTTTCAGAATGTCCCGAAGACCCAGCTGACCGCCAGCAATTTTCATATCGGTTGACGACAATGGAGCGGGACACCGGTGCTAAGGCGCTCGCCGCCGCCCTGCAGCTCCTGGGCTTACAAGCCGACCCGGCGGAGATTACCCATTTGAGCGGCAAGCGGGTCCTCGACGAGACTGATCTGTTGCGGGCGGCACGGCGGTTCCCGGTCAAGGCGCGCGCGCATCATTCGAGCTTTGAGCGGCTGGAACGGACACCATTGCCGGCACTGGCAGGGCTCGCCGACGGCGGTTGGCTGGTGCTCGGCCGGGTCGGGTTGGACAAGGTATTGCTGTTCGACCCGCGCACGCCGCGCCCGGAGTGGCTCACCCGCGCCGAATTTGCCAAACGCTGGACCGGCCGGCTGATCCTATTGTCCCGGCGCGCTGCCCTCGGCGATCCGGCGCGGCGCTTCGGTATCGGCTGGTTTGTCGGCGCCGTCAAGAAATACCGGGTGGCGCTCGGCGAAGTCCTAGTCGCCCATGGAGTCAGCCTGCAGTAGATCATCTCCGACGCCACGGATTGGCGGCACTTCAACGAAAAGGCGAGCTGAAGGCGTAAGCGTTAGGGACGCGCTGGCAGGTGCTATGCGACGCTGGTCAGCAACAGTCCGCTATTCCACCTGTCCGCGGGACTGCCGGCCGCATGCGTCGAGATCGGCGCGGTGCCCGCGTCACCCCGCCTCTTCCCTTCTCGTCGTCACGCGGACGCGCTGAGCTCGGCCG
>Ga0306921_10001066_pt1 | contig 26049 bp, 19 predicted proteins | sample sta12Cox44000080_FD_203760 | JGI IMG/M metagenome (GOLD analysis project Ga0306921, IMG submission 203760) | Lab enrichment of tropical soil microbial communities from Luquillo Experimental Forest, Puerto Rico - statoxic.12C.oxic.44.000.080 (v2)... | ecosystem: Environmental > Terrestrial >...
ACGCGAAAAACGCCCTCATACACGGGCACAATCGGGCAGTGGCGGCAATGGTGCTTGCAACCGCGGCTCGCTTCCGTGTAGCCGACGGTGCGGTGTTCGCCTGACGGCAACACCAAATGCGCGTAGGAGCGCAAGGGCGGCAAGCCGGAGCGATCCGGCACCTGAAACTTCAGGCGTGCGAGGGAAACACTCGAATCCAAGGGGTGAATCTGTGGCAACGCGGATAGTCCGGAGAGATGCTCTGCGAGGTCCAGCAGCGCCTGTTCGAATTCGCCGCCCAGAATGCTGCCAATGCCATGCGCGCGAAAGATGTCGGCAGAAAGCGAGGCGTACAGCCCATAAACGCACAAATGCGCGTGAGGATTGAGTCGATGGATCGGGTCGATCAACTCGACCGTCAGCCGCGTGGCCGTGTGCATCGGCACGTACAACGCGATCAGGTCCGCTTCGCGCAACGCAGCCTCGTTCAGGGATTCGCGGGACAGATCCATGCAGGTCACGGCGAATCCGCGTCTGCGCAGCCACGCGGCTGGCGATGCCAGTCCAAACGGCTGCCGTCCCAATTCGTACGTCGAGAGCAGCGCAATCTTCACAGTCCCAATTATAGCCGTCCCCGCGAGCCACCGCGATTTCGGTTATCATAGACACTTAGCATCCGTCGAAAGGAAGTTGAGAATGCCCATCTCCGCAGCAAATTCCTTCCACACCCGCGATACCTTGAGCGTTGGCGCTCAGTCATTCGAAATCCACCGACTCGAAAAGCTCGAAGCGCAAGGCTTTGCTTCTCTTGCACACTTGCCTTTCTCTTTGCGCATCCTCCTCGAGAACTTGTTGCGATTTGAAGACGGGCGCTTCGTAAAAGCCGACGACATTCGCGCGCTGGCCAACTGGAAACCGGCAACCCCTCAGAAAGAAACGGCATTTATGCCGGCGCGCGTACTGCTGCAGGATTTCACCGGCGTTCCGGCGGTAGTGGACCTGGCCACAATGCGCGAAGCGATGCAGAAACTTGGCGGCAATCCGAAGAGGATCAATCCGCTCTTCCCGGCTGAACTGGTGATCGACCACTCTGTGCAAGTCGACAGTTTCGGCAACGCTGATGCCTTCGGCCTGAATGCCGAACTGGAGTTTCAGCGCAACATCGAGCGCTACCAATTTTTGCGATGGGGCCAGAACGCGTTTCGAAATTTCAAGGTGGTGCCGCCGGACACCGGCATCTGCCATCAAGTGAATATTGAATATCTCGCGCGTGTGGTGTGCGCCATGCCGAACGGCAATCGACTCGAGGCCTATCCCGATTCGCTCGTCGGCACCGATTCGCACACCACCATGGTCAACGCGCTCGGCGTGTTTGGCTGGGGCGTGGGCGGCATTGAGGCGGAGGCCGCCATGCTCGGCCAGCCGCTCTCGATGCTGGTGCCGGAAGTGGTCGGATTCAAACTGCACGGCCGTCTGCGCGAAGGCGCTACGGCGACGGACCTGGTTCTCACGGTCACCGAAATGCTGCGCAAAAGAGGCGTGGTCGGAAAATTCGTGGAATTCTACGGTTCGGGTTTGTCGAGTCTGAGCGTTCCGGACCGCGCGACCATCGCGAATATGGCTCCCGAATACGGCGCCACCATGGGCTTCTTCCCGGTGGACAACGAGACGCTCGCATATCTGAATTTCACCGGACGCAGTCACGAGCAGATCGCGCTCGTCGAGGCCTACTGCAAGGAGCAAATGCTCTTCCGCACCGATAACCTGAGCGATCCCCATTTCAGTGACACGCTGGAACTCGAACTTGGCAGCGTCGAAGCCACGGTGGCCGGGCCGAAACGTCCGCAGGATCGCGTGGCACTGAAAAACGCGAAGAGTTCGTTCACCAAGGTTATCGAAGGCCTTTCCCCCAAGGCGGTTGAGGTGAAAAACAATGGCGATCATTTTCCGCTTTCGAGCGGCGCAGTCGTCATCGCAGCGATCACCAGTTGCACGAACACCTCGAATCCATCGTTGATGCTGGGTGCGGGCTTATTGGCGAAAAAAGCGGTCGAACGCGGACTGAACGTGAAGCCGTGGGTGAAGACCAGCCTCGCACCTGGTTCCAAAGTCGTGACCGATTACCTCCAGTCTTCCGGGTTAATGAGTTATCTCGAGAAGCTGAACTTCCACCTCGTCGGGTACGGCTGCACGACCTGCATCGGCAATAGTGGACCGCTACCCGAACCGATTGGTGCGGCGATCAAGGACAACAATTTGGTCGCGGTCGCGGTGCTGAGCGGCAACCGCAACTTTGAAGGCCGGGTACATCCGCTGGTACGCGCGAATTACCTGGCTTCGCCGCCGCTCGTGGTGGCGTACGCGCTCGCTGGCCGCATGGACATGGACCTGACCACCGAGGCGCTGGGCACGGATAAGAATGGCCAGCCGGTTTACCTGCGCGACATCTGGCCGACCCCTCAGGAGGTCGAGTCCACCGTCCGTGCCTCGGTATCCACGGACCAATACAGCAAGGAATACGGCGAGGTTTTCGACGGCGATGCGCGCTGGAAGGGCATGCAGGTGCCGCAGGGCGACCTTTACAAATGGGACGCGAACTCGACGTACATCAAGCTGCCTCCTTATTTCGAGAATATGCCGAAGACTCCGCCGACGCTTTCCGATATTCACAGGGCCCGCGTACTCGCGGTGCTCGGCGACAGCGTTACCACGGATCACATTTCCCCGGCCGGCTCGATTGCCGTTGACTCGCCGGCCGGGAAATACCTGATCGCACATGGCGTGAAGCCGCACGAGTTCAACTCTTACGGCGCGCGCCGCGGCAATCATGAGGTGATGATGCGCGGCACGTTCGCCAACATACGCCTACGCAACCAACTCGCGCCCGGCACCGAAGGGAGTTGGACGTTACACCTGCCGGACGGCGAAAAAATGTACATTTACGATGCTTCCGTGAAATACCGCGAAGAAGGCATCCCGCTACTGGTCATCGCGGGAAAGGAATATGGCTCCGGTTCGTCGCGCGACTGGGCAGCCAAGGGCACGCGTCTGCTCGGTATTCGCGCGGTGCTTGCGGAAAGCTACGAACGCATACACCGCAGCAACCTGGTGGGCATGGGTGTACTGCCACTGGAATTCAAACCCGGAGAAAACCGCGAGTCGCTGGGCCTGACCGGCCACGAGATTTTTGACCTTGAAGGCGTGGCGGTGCTGGCGCCGCGCAAAGAAGCCACGATTCACGCCCAATCGCCGGATGGGAAGGTGAAGACGTTTCAAGCCATCATTCGCGTCGAAACGCCGGAAGAGGTCAGCTACTACAAGCATGGCGGCATTTTGCAATATGTGCTGCGTCAAATGCTGGAGTAATGTTTCGCGGCTACGGCTCAAGCTGAGCAACCCATTGCGCCGCGGTCAGGGGCGTGCGGGGGATGCGCGAGCGGTGTAACTTGTAGGCCATTTTTTGGAGTGCGTGCAAACTCGCGCCACGGTCTGCATAGGGCAAAAGTCGGGATGCACGTTGACCCAGCGTGGCGCGCTGGGCTTCGAATTTCTGCCCATCTTCGGGCCGCAACTGCCCCCAGGCGATGGAGTGCACGAATCCGGCCGCACCAAACCTGGACGACCGCAGGACGTCCTCGACAAACACGCGAATCGGACCCGGAAATAGATTCAACGAATCGTGCAGGGCCACGATGCCGTTCGGATTCAGGTGGGGCATGAATCCATCGAAATCGGCCTTCGCACCGGCGTAGCTATGATCACCATCGATCCACAGCATGCGGATCGGCCGGTTCCAGGACGCACTGACATCCTTCGATAGCGCGTGACGAAACTCAACGTGCTCGGAAACGCCTGCTACCCGCAGGGATTCCACAAATTTGTCATAACTCGACGCCGGGGAAGACTTGGCGGGCGCGACGGACAGATTGAAATTATGCGGGTCGATCGCCACAACGGGGCCAAGTTGATAATGCGCGGCGACACTGGCGAGCATGACCGTGGACCGGCCCTTAAAGCTGCCGATTTCGACGATCAAACCCTGGGCAGGAGTACAGGCCGCCAGCAGTCCTAGGAACCTGGCTTCATTCTCCAGCAGAAAACCGGGAATGCTGCGTGTTTTCTGCCATGCCTCCTCGATTACGTGGTCTAGATCCGGAGGAATGGCGACCGCTGACATAGATCAATGAGCCGCGGTTTTTAGCCGCCAGAGGAGCACGACACCGACAACGATGGTGACAAGGCTGGCGACCTGAGCGTTGGACATCCCGAACAACCAGGGCGGGTTGATGCGGATAATCTCCACCGAAAAGCGTGCGACGCCCGTGAGAATAAGGTAGGCACAGAAAATCTCTCCACCCGACCGCTTTACAACCCGGGGGCCTTTGACGGGCTTGGAACTCTGGAGCGCGTTGCTGCCCATGTGCCACAGAAAGGCGCCGATGACGCACCAGATGAGCAATTCATAGAGCGGCGCGGGATGTACGCGTTCGGTCGTGGGCACAACCCCATTCGGAAAGCTCAAGCCCCAAGGCAATGAAGTCGGTTTACCGTAATCGCCGTCGCCCGAGAGAAAACAGCCGATTCGCCCAATACCGTAGCCAAACGCGGCGGCTGGAGAACACGCGTCCAGAAATTCCAGCAGCGGCAAACCTGCACGCCATCCCAAGATCAGCATGGCCCCGCATCCGCCGATGAATCCGCCAAACCATGCGAAGCCATAGCGGCTGAATAATAGCGCCATCGGATTGGCGAAGAATACGGCGGGCTCTTCGAGCAGATGGTAGAGCTTGGCGCCAGCGATTCCCGCGAGGCCTGCAATGGTGATCATCAGGAACGCGTCGGCCTGGAAGCCTCGGCGGTTGAAGTCTGCCTGAAGAATGTAGGCCGCGCTGATCAAAGCGACGGCTACCATTAATCCAAATGTGGGGATCGTGAGGGGTCCCAAATGAAGGTAAGGAATCATTCGTCAGTTGGCATTGGGCAAGACAAACAAAAAGTATACACGACCCGTGATTCAACCCGCGCGCGAGCGCCGGTGAAAAATCGCGCCGAGCGCGAGCCAAACACCCAGGGCGATCCACTCCGGAAGCGAAAAATGGCCGGGCACACCAGGCAGCCACTTCATCAGGACGAGCGCCAGCGAGACGGCGATGCCGATTGCGGATACCACCCGCAGGCCAACAGCTTTCTCGACTATATAAAAGGAGCAGCAGGCCGCTAGCCAGCCGAAGGCGGAAGCCATCGAGCCTACTTCAGTCACCGGCACCAGAAGCGCGTCGCCGACCAGGAGGCCCGCCATCGTGGCCACGGTGACGCCGAGGATCGCGATCGTGGGGGTCTGATGCTCAGCGTGAACCGCGCCGAACACGCCTGGAATGGTGCCGCGGCGGCCAAAGGCAAACAGCATCCGTGTGGCGGCGACAAAATTGCCGTTAAACACTTGCAGCAGGCCGACGAGCGAGATCGTTAGCACCAGTCGTGCCAGCCAGGCAGAGTGGGTGCCTTGCTCGAACGCTATTGCGGTCGCGAATCGCTTGCCGAGCAGGCTCTGCCACGGAGCGACGTAGCTCACCGCACCGATCACCAGGGCATAGAATCCCGCGCCAACCAGCAGCGCCATGGCGATGGCTTTGAAGAAGTCGCGCGGAGCAAAACCGGGGTGGGATTCTTCGGCCAACTTCGGAATGGATTCGAATCCGGTGACGAAGTACGGCACGATTTGCACTGTGAGGAGAATGGAAATCAGCGGTGCCTGAGTGAAGGGGGGATAAAGATTGCCCGGGGCGCCGGCATACGCGCTCACCGCGAGGAGCAGGAGAAATACACCAAGCACCCCGGAGGTCGCCCAGTTTTGAAACGTAGCGCTCACGCGGATGCCACGATAGTTCAGGCACGCCAGAAAAAAGGTGATGGCGGCCCCGAGCACCAGTCGGGGGAGAAATACCGGAGTGCCTGCAACCCGGTACAGCTCCCACCGGTCGATCTGCGGGAACAAAAAAGCCGCGAGTTTGCCGACCGCCACCGCTTCCCACGGGCAGACGATGAAATAAGCCAGCAACATGACCCAGCCGGTCAGGTAGCTGACAAAAGGGGGGAAGGCCTGCGCTGTGTAGGCCGCCTCTCCGGCGGCGTCCGGCAGGCGCTGGACCCATTGGCCATAGATGTAGCCGACCGGCAGAAGCAAAACGCCGCCAATTGCGAAACCCAGCATCGCGCCAACCGGGCCGCCGCGCCCCAGCCAGTCGTCCATCAGCACGACCCAGCCCGTGCCGATCATCGTGCCGAAGCCCAGCGCAAAGTAATTCCACAAGCTGAGCTTTCGAGCGAGGGTGGTCATCGCGGAGAACTGGCCCGAGGTAGCAGGAGGGCGGTGAACATTGCGCGTATGCTATGTAGCACGCGCAAACATGTCAACGTCACATATCGGCGTTCCGCAGATCGATGGGCAGGGAGGGTAGAGACTTTTGTGCGGTACTCAGACGTCGCTGCCCGGCTCTGGCCCGGCGTTCTGATCGTCATCGTTGAACTGATTGCGCTTTTTGTAGGCCATCCAGGTGATGCCAATGCAGATCAGTGTGGGAGGTATCGCCAGAATAATGATGCCGCTGCGCAATGCGGCGATCATGCGAGAGCCCGAACCAGCCGCCTGGGTGTAGCAAAGGGCGCAGCTTTGCGCCCAGGTCAAGACCGGGACAAGCAGAGATGCAACCATCGCCGCACCGCGAAGAAACCATGGATTCGCGCTCATTTTGCCCTCCCTCCTCCGTCACCAGCGGTTCCCGTCAGCTTATTTCACCCCCGGGCTCATGTGCAACAGACGAACGCTGTCAGACCAGAACATGTTCATCATCAGCAACACGAAGATCGTCACCGGAATCAGGGTCAGAAATAGCCCGCGCTTTTCGTCGGCCAAGTGCATGAAGTACATGAGTCCCAAACCCGCGCTGCATACGGCCAGAAGAAGCAAGATTACAACCAGAGCGCCGGTGGAAAAACCGCGAAACGCCAGAAACACTTCCGCCAGGAAAATACCGATGAGTACAAAGTAAACGGGGAGATACTTGCGAATCACGTTTGCGGATGCCGAAGCTGCGCTCATAGGTTCTCCTTATCCTTTTCGCTTGCTCAGCGCGCGAAATTCGTCAAATACACGAGGGGCACAACGAACATCCAGACCAGATCAACAAAGTGCCAGTACAAGCCGGTGGTCTCCACGTGGCTGGGCGTGAGTTTTCCGCCAGAAAACTTCATGGCGACGACCAGCAACGCAATCACGCCGCTGACGACGTGCAGCAGGTGCAAGCCGGTGATGGTAAAGAAGGTCTGGCCGAAGAGTCCGGAGCCGAGGGTAATGCCGCGGCCGATAAGTTCGAACCATTCGCGGATGTGCAGCAGGGCGAAAATAGTGCCCAGGGCCATAGTGGAGTAAAGAAAGCGCAGGGATTTGGCCTTGTCGCCGGCTTTTGCCGCATCGACGGCGCCGAGCATGGTCAAGCTGCTGGTGATCAGTGCGATGGTCATCAGAATCACGTTGATGACGCTGCGCGATTCGAACGGGCGCACCCAGTTCGGCGTGGCGACGCGCAGATAGCCGTACGCGAAGAGAAAGGCACCGAAGGTCACGGCATCGGAGATGATGAACAACCACATCGTGAACTTGCGGGATGGGATTGCGTACGGCGATTGTTCCATGAGGGCGCCGTGCCCGTGGACCGCGATTTCCGTGTCAATCACAGTTCGTCCCCTTTTCCTTAGAGCTTCATGCGGCACAGCAGGAGCAAATAGACCCAGAGCACGGTCATAAAATGCCAGTACACAACCGTGTTTCGAAAAAGTCCCAGTCGAAAGGTGGTGTGGCTCGCGAGCAGACGGCCGGCCAGGTAAACGAGCACAGCAACGCCGATGCAAACATGCAGCGCGTGAAGGAAGGTCAGGAGATAGAAGAAGGAACTGTTGGGATTGGTGGCCAGGAAGACACCTTGCGCCCGCAGATCCAACCAGGCGCGAGATTGACCGACGCAAAAGGCCAGTCCCAACAGCAACGTGACGAGCACCCATCCGCTGGCTTTGCGCGTGCCTTCTTCCTTGCTGAGCCGGTGGCGCGCGATCTCGAGGGTTCCGCTGCTAGCGAGAAGCAGCAAGGTGTTCAAATAGAGCACCTGCGGCAACGCGAGGTGGGTCCAATCGCCGGTGCCTTCGCGAACAAAGAGCGCGCTGGTAAAGGCGGCAAAGCTCATGGTGATGGCGAAGACGCCAACCCAGATGCCGCTCGAGGAATACCGCTCGCTACGCTGGGCCATCAGCACATTTTGGGCGGTAACGTGCCTGGTCTTCGAGAGTGCTCCCGCTTGCGAACTTATGGACGAAAGGGTTGTGGACGACATAAGCTCCTATTCTCGTTGTTGCGCGCCGAACTCACGGCGCGGGAGCATGGCCCTCCCGCGCCGCCCCCGGCGTCAGTCACCACTCGCAGAGACGACTTGTTCCGGAGAATCCTGCATGACGAAATCGCCTTTCGAGCCCTTCACTCCGTACTGGTAAGGATCGTGGTACACAATGGGGTGCTTGGCACCGAAATTGTTCCAGGGGGGCGGCGACGGAATGGACCACTCTAGAGAGGTAGCGTTCCACGGATTCTCGGGAGCGGGTTTGCCCTTGAAACGGCTGTAGATGAGATTGAAGAGGAAGATGAATTGCGACGCGCCGGTAATTAGCGCGGCAATGGTCATAAATTTGTGCCAGCCGAGATACGGCGCCATGAAATCATCGACAAACGACTGATAGCGACGCACGTTACCGATGAGGCCGAGATAGTGGAATGGCATAAAGATGCAATACGTGCCGACGAAGGTCAGCCAGAAATGCAGTTTCCCGAGCGACTCGTTCATCATCCGGCCGGTCATTTTCGGGAACCAGAAATAGGTTCCCGCGAAAACGCCAAACAGCGAAGCGACACCCATGACCATATGGAAGTGGCCGACCACGAAATAGGTCGCATGCAGGTAGATGTCGATGGACGGCTGCGCCAGGAAGAATCCGCTGACGCCTCCGGAAACGAACATGGAGATGAACCCGAGCGCGAAGAGCGAGGCAGAGTTGATTTGTATTTTCGCGCCGTACAAGCTGCCCAACCACATTAGGGTAAGCACCGTCGCGGGAATCGTGATCGTCAGCGTGGGGAATGAAAATGCCAGCGCGGACATGGGATTCATGCCGCTGAGGAACATATGATGGCCCCACACCATGTAGCTCAGGAAGCCGATGGACATCATCGAATAGATCACCACCCGGGCGCTCAGCAGCGGCTTGCGCATGCTGTTGACGAGAATGTGCGAGACGATGCCCATGGATGGCAGAATGGCGATATAGACTTCGGGATGGCCGAAAAACCAGAACAGGTGTTGCCACAGGAGCGGCGAGCCACCCGAGTGCGGCTGCAACCGGTCGCTGATTACCAATCCCGCGGGAATGTAGAAGCTGGTGCCCGCGTGGCGATCGAGGATCAGCAGGATGCACGCGGGAAGAAGTACCGCGAACGCGAGCAGCGCGATACATGAGGTGATGAACCATGCCCAGCTACTCAGGGGCATGCGCATCAGCGTCATACCTTTGGCGCGCAGGTCGAGGGTGGTGGCGATGAAGTTCAGTGCGCCAAGCAGCGATCCGACGCAAAAGATCGCGATGGACAAACCCCAGAGGCTTGCACCCCACTGCATCCCCGGTCCAGCGTCCCTGCCGACGGCGCTGAGCGGAGCGTAGGCGGTCCAGCCGGCGATCGGCGGCCCATCGGGGATCACGAACGCGAGCATCAGCACGACCCACGCGAGAAACGTGGTCCAAAACGACATCATGTTGAAGCGCGGAAAGGCCATGTCTTCGGCGCCGATCTGGATCGGGAGAAAGTAGTTTCCGAATGCCGCGAAGGGCGCATTGGTCAGCACGAAGAACACCATCAGCGTCCCGTGCATGGTCAGCAGCGACAAGTAGTATTCGGGAGTAATGATCCCGCCGGGAGCCCCGTTCTTGGAGAACCATTCGAGAAAGGGCAGTTTCGCCTCGGGCCAAACCATGTGGATGCGCATGAGCCAGGAGAGAATCATCCCGGTAAACACGGCCACCAGCGCGAGTGCGTAATATTGCTTCCCGATTACTTTGTGATCCAGGCTGAAGATGTACTTCCGGATAAACCCCTGCGGCGGTGCGTGTACGTGAGCCTGTTCTAGGGAACCTTCCTGCATTTCGATCACCTCGCTCGAGAACGACCGCGCCGCCGGACTTTTTCCGGGAGCGGCGCGGAGAATGCCCTGCTACTGCCCCGCCTGGTCCTTCAACCACTTGTCGAAATCGGGCTGCGAAACCACGTTGAGGTACGCCTTCATGTTGTAGTGGCCCAAACCGCACAATTGGGTGCAGACAATTTCGTATTTGCCAAGTTTGGTGGCCGTGAAGTGCACCGAAAGGTCCAGACCCGGCATGAAATCCTGTTGAATGCGCAATTCGCGCACATAAAAGGAGTGGCCCACATCCTTGGCATGCATCAGCAGGTGAACTTCGCGATCGACCGGTACAACAAGTTCACCAGACACAATGTCGTCGCGGGCTTCCACGTCATTCGCTGGATCCAACCCGAAATAGTTCTGGTTGCCTTCGTCGATTTTCTCCGGATGGATGCCGCCGAACTTGCCGTCCGGACCGGGATAGCGGAAATAAAAGGCGAATTGTTCGGCTTGTGCCTGGACCTGGATGTCGTCCGGTTTCGCCGGAGTGAAGTAGACGCTGGCCCACGCCTTCTGACCCATGACCCCGAGCGCCAGAATTTCCGTGCCGACCAGCAAAAATGCCGCGATCACCAGCGCTCTTGCGCCGCCAGGAAAGTTCTTGAGCGGGCGGTCGTCTTTCCGCCCACTAAAGGACCAGACGAAGAAAGCGAGAACCAGCTGTGCTCCTATAAATGAAATTCCGGCCTCCACCATGGTTTCGGAGATTTGCTCGTCGATCGCATGCCCGTGTGTCGAAATGTCCTGCGGCAAGACGAACATGTGGGACACGATGGGATAAGCCGAGAGGACTGCAATCAGGACCAGAACAATCGCCAGCAGTTTACCCATTCATCCTCGCCTCCGCCCCAATCGGGGGCGATCATTGCGTTCTAGAACCGATACGGACCAACGGGAGAACGGACCAAGCCCTAGCTAATAGGGCTTGGCCTTGAATACGAAGTTGACGGTCTTCGATTCCGACCCGGTGATGGTGATCTCTTGCGACTGGTCGCCGTAGGACTCGTGCCACGCGGTGATGGTGTACTTGCCCGGAGGCAGGTTCGGCAGAGTGAACGAGCCGCCATCGCCGGTTACCGCATAGTGGGAGTTCTTAAGCACCGCGAAGGTGCCATGCATCCAGGGATGTACGTTGCACTTTACCGGGAAAATCTCCGCCTTGTCATACTTTTCGCTGATCGGCGGAGTTCCGGGCGGCTGCGATTTATTCCACTCGCGGTTCAGCTTCGGAAGCGGGTGAATGTTGTGCGAGGTCTGATCCTCGTTTTGGATTTTGAGTTCCTGGTTCACCTGGAACGCCAGCAGGTGCGGGATGTAACGGCAGCCCTTCTGCGTAAAGACCGCCGCGGTCGAAGGTGCAGCGTCGTCGGGAGCGCCGGCGGAAATGTAGACCACCACGTTTTCCAGGCTGTTCCCCGATCCGGTGATCACCGTCTCCGCCAAGGGCGGCGTCGTGTACATCTTGGCGCACGTCGGCTCCTTGGACATATCGATGGGCTTCATCTTGGCGGGCGTACCCTCATAGGTCACCTTGCCACTGACGGTGCCGCCCGCAGGATTCGGCCCCGCCACGGCCACAGCTGAGAGTGCCAGCATGCCTACTACTGAGCAGACCACATGCTTCCCTGTCATTCGTTACTCCTCCTGAATCGGTATTCCTCCTAATTTTGCTGCGATGAACTCACGGGCTGACTCCCGAGCCCGTGTTGGTGTTGCGCACTTTCTTCGCGGCCACAATGGCCCGGCCTTCCGCAGTGCTCTCGAAAAGAGCGAGTTCAGGGCTCGGATTGTTGTATTGCAGCGTGCGAAGGTAATGCACGAGGTCCCATGCCTCATCGGGTTTCACCACATCCGCGAACGAGGGCATAGGCGTGCCGTCGAGGCCAGTCATGAAAATGCGGTAGAGATCCGCGTTGGTTCTGCCGCATTTAGAGCGGTTGCTTGTTGTGAAATTATAAGGCCGAATGGGCTGGTCGTTGCTGTCGGTGAGGGTGGACGCCGAAGGTCCGTCGCCGCGCCCTTCCTGGCCGTGGCACTTCCAGCATTCAAGTTTCTGGAAGAGCTCTCCGCCATGCTTAATGCTCGCCAGTGTAAGTGTCGGTTCCGGCGGAATTGTTATCGGAGTGCCGGGCTTCTCCGTGACCCAACGCGCCGAGAAGGTCTTGATAAAGGCGACAAGGTCTGCGCGCTGCTGTCTTGTCAGGGCGTCCCAACTAGGCATGTTGGTGAAGTTGAAGCCGCGTTCAAGAGAGTTGTACAAGTCGGAGTCCAACGGCAACGTGCCCGTAGGCGTGGAACGACACTTGAAAATCGCGGCTACGAAATTACGCGGCAGCGGCGTCAGATACGGAGCGTTCTCGCCTTCTCCATTCCCTCGGGCTCCGTGACAACCCCAACAGTAGCCATAGTACAAGTCCGCTCCCACCTTCGGGTGCCCGGTTAGATCCGCGATGTGCGATTGAATATTCGGGCTTGGTTTTGCTGACGGCTGATCCGACTGCTGAGCGAGCACAGTCGCGGGAAGAATGAGTGCAATCGAGAGATTCAAGCAAATCCTGGCAATCTGGTTCCACATGTGCATTCTCCCTTAGAAGGCAAAGTCGAGGCCGAAGAACAAGCTGCTGGTGGTCTGTCCCATGGGAAGGGCGGTGACCGGATTGACGAGCGTATTCCTCAGCCAGACGATGGAGTATTCTCCGTGGAATGCAAAACCGGCGCGAGAATTCATGAACGGATAGTAGCGGTATCCAATCGTGAAGGCGTCGGTATTGCCGGTATCTCCCGGGTTGGTGTCCAGCGCTTGTTGGGACATGCGGATCAATTCATAACGGCTGGTCAACATCAGCTGCGGGTTGAAAGTGTAATGCGCCTCGATCAAACCACCGTTGTAGGTGGGCGAATGAGCACCCGCCGGCGGCAAGGCTCCGGGTACGGCAGGAGTGTTGGTGCCCAGAAAGACGTTGTCTCTGCCCCAGAAGTACATGGTGGTTACGTCAAACTTTTTGATGTACCACATGCCGATAAATCCAAGGCGGTAGAACGGTTCCACGCCCGCTCCGGTTCCAAGAACCGGCTGTCCGTCCAGTATGTATTTGGGGTAGGTCGAGGCGCGCCCGAAATATGAAAAGCCTCCCACGCGCTGTAAACCAAGGTTTTCGATTTCGAAAGCTCGGCTCGCGGCCACCATAACATCGTAATTGTTCTGCGGTGCGGCCCCGCCGATTCCGGACTGGAAATCGGGATTGCCGTCTGTGGGATCAAGCAACGCAACGGAAACGCGAGTCCGGTCATTCTTCGAGTGACCCATCCACTCGATGCCCAACTGGTTGTCACCAATGCCAAAGGTGTACAGCTGGGAGGGCACTCCGGGAGCCACCCACGGCTGGAAGTGATAGTTCTGATAGAATCCGCCGTTCGCCGAGAGCGTGACGATTCTCTTCTCCGATAAGAGGTTGTCGAGTTCGAATTTTCCGACCTTGATGTTGAACCACGGAGAACCCAGGATGTTGTCAAATCGGACGTTTACAGACTCCAAGTGGAATGCTCCGGTTTCATCCGACGACGGCACCAACAGGAAGCTGAAATTTTTTGCCAACGTTCCGGCGGTCAGAATGTCCATGCCGGTGTAGTCAAAACCTTGTGTTTTGACGTTGGCCACGGCGCCTTCCGGTGTTCCATCCGGCGCGTCGACAATCATGTGATTGTTCGTTTCCAAGTGCCAATTCGGCGTAATGCGCAGCGCAATCGGCCAGTACGCCGGGCTCTGGAAAATGGGCGCGTCGCGGTCATTCCCCAACTGATAGCCGTTATCTTTGAACTGTTGGCCGAAGGGACTCAGCATCGGCCAGGCCTGATGGCAGGACGAGCAGGGCAACCCGTACTTTCGCGCAAACGCCGGAATCGCTTGCGTTGGACGGCAATCGATCAGACACAAAGCCAACAGAATCAATGTGAGGAGCAAAGTGCTCCTGGAATCTCTGCACGCAACTTCCTTCGAGAACAACCGTTGCATACTGCCTCCTCTAAACGTGTGTCAACCAGGTCGCCAACAACGTCGAGCAGACAACTAGCCTCTAGTTTTCACTGATGGAAGGGAGTGTATTGGACACAAAGCACGGCAGGTCTCTCTCGCTCACCCAATAGCGAGAGAGGTGTTGCAGGAAGATGTGCTCCACCGTACCCACTGATCTTCCGCCGAAACCCCCGTCAAAGAGTCTTTGGCAGAATTTCAGTCCCTGAACCGGGCGCGATGCTACTCCCATATTCAGTGTCAATGCAAGCATTTTCTTCAATTCACCAAAAAAAGTTCTGTACCGAAGTCGCATTGACGTTCACGGCCACGGTGGGCGGCGATTTGACAGAAAGGAACACTTCGCGTTAACAAAGAGGATTCACTTCAACAATGATTACGGTACCGCTCAGACTCCGGCAGTTTTGGCAAATTCTCAGTTTTGTCTCAATTGTTCTATTGAGGGGTATGCTTCCCGTCGTCGCGCAAAGCCCACTGACCACTCCGGGACTGGTTCGCGAACTCAATGGTTCCATGGACGAGGTGCGCCAAGCCGTTCTCAACGCCCAGCGCGACCATATCATCCACGGCACCAAGGTCTTTGATCGCGAGCCGATTCTTACCGGAGCGGAAGCCGCTGTTTCCTCCCCTCTGTTCGAGCCTTGGCAGGGGCCCGGCGAGGTTTACTTTAAAGTTCGGCCTAACTCCATCGCGCCCCGGCATTTCGTGGCCACGGCCGACCTCGGCACGATCGCGGTTCGTTATGTCATCACGCCGATCGACGCCGACCGCACGCGCGTTAAGGTCGATGCCGTCTATGTAGAAGCGGCCCGCAAAACCGTCCATGCTTCCGACGGTACAGTCGAAAAGGAAGAGATGAAGGAAGTGAAGGATTCTCTCGAATCCATGCAACAAGCCGCTCTCGACGCCGCCGATGCCCGCCGCCGGACGCAGAGCGCCGAACTGGTTCGGCAAAGTTATCTGCGGCAGCGCGAAGACGAATCGACGCGGCTCGCTTCGCTCGAGGAGAATGAAAAAACGCTGGAATCGGAGATTACTTCCGTGCGACACGAAGTGGAGCGACGGGTCAAGGCCCCGGGAGCCGATTTGAAAGCCGCTCCGTTTCATTCGGCAGCGAATTTGAAGACCTTGAGCGCGTTTACTGAAGTGGTGGTCCTGATTGTCACGCCGCATTGGCTCGGTATTGAAACCCCGGAAGGGCAGCGCGGTTGGCTCCCGGTTGAGCAACTGGAGTCGTTGCCGTGAAGGGCTTGCTCTTGGCGCTTTGCTTTTTGATTTTCGCGACGGTTGCGGTGTTCTCACAGGCTGTTCCTTACGCCCGCAGCTACGCCAAGTCCAAACAGGAAGTGGAACAGGGACTCAAGGATTTGCAGGCGTACTCTGGACAAAAACTGCCGATCTTGGATGGCTTCGTCGCGACACCGGATAGACCGTTGGACCAGTATGAACGCGGCTTTTATCAATTTTCGATCGAAGTGCTTCCCGGAGAGTCCGGTGCGACCGTGGTGCGTTTGAATGCGAAAATCACCGCGTGGCACGTGGACCGCGACGTAGCCAGGTCGGGATACCAGGTTCTTCCTTCGAATGGCCGGCTGGAACTGGATTTGCTCGATCGCCTGCAGGAGAAACTTACGGGCAAGCCGGTGGACCCCCCCGCAACGCTCAACACCACGGTTCAGGCGCCGCGTCCGAAACTCGACCTTGCCGGAGTGCCCGGGGCCACCACCGCTTCCCCTCCCTCGCCGGTGACGCGAACGCCCGACGAAGTCGCGGCCATTCGTGGCCAGCGCGTCGTTGCCGAGCGCCGTGTAAAGCAACTCACCACAGAACTCGACAACCTGAAGGACATCCAGCACAACCAGGCGCATCCGCAGAACCTGGTGATCGTCGACAAAGCCGCGACTCCCGTGTTCGACAAACCCAGTGACAATGCTCGCCAATTGTTTTTGGCCAGCGCGAACGATGAATTCGAGTTCCTGGATGCCTCGAACGGCTGGATCCACGTGACCTTGTCCGGCGACTCGCGCGGTTACATCCGGCAAAGCGCCGTGCAACTGCCGGAGCGCGTAGCCGCAAAAATGGCGAGTAGCGGATCGGGGATCGAACAAAAATTCTCCGGGTTTCGCATCGAGCAGGAAGGCATAAGCAGTTTTCCGGGAGACTGGACGGTATTGAAAGGCAAGAAAGTTAAGATTTACACCGTTCAGCCCGTCTCGCAAAACGCCAAGGAATCCGGACCTGCCGTGCGGCTGAATTATGCCCTGGCACTGTTTGAGCAAGCGCTGAAGGAGTCGGGGTCGGCATCCCAACCGATTGAGGGAGTCGTGGTGATTTTCGATGCCGCCGACGGCGGGCTGGTCGCGGCGTCCCTTTCAGATATCCAGAAATACTCTTCCGGCACGCTGAATCGTGGTGCATTTTGGGCGCAAGCGTATCTCGATCCGCCGGACGCGTTTCAACCGGCGAAATAATCGGCGGTCTTGCCGACGGGCCGCCGTGTGAAATTCGTTTCTCGCCGCACGCTGTCTCCCACTAAAATACCTTCGACTTGCACTTCGATTCCGTGGAGCAGCCATGCCACTCAATGCAGCCATTATCGGTTTGGGGTTTGTCGGTCGCGCGCATCTCGACGCCTTGCGACGCCTCGGAATTCCGGTGCAGGGCGCTCTCGGCAGTACTCCGGACCGTTCCAAGGTTTCGAGCGAATTGTCCCATTTGCCCCGTTCTTATCAGTCACTCGAAGAGCTTGCCGCCGATCCGTCGGTTCAAGTGGTGCATCTTTGCACGCCGAATCACTTGCATTTTCAGCAAGCCGGCGAACTCCTGCGCGCTGGTAAACACGTTTTGTGCGAGAAACCACTCGCCTTAGATTCGCGCGAGTCAGCGACATTGATTTCCGTGCTCAAGGAAACGGGACGGCTGGGTGCCGTCGCTTACAATTTGCGCTACTACCCGCTTTGCCAGGAGGCCCGCGCCCTGATTCGCCGCGGCGCCATCGGACAGGTGAAGCTGATTCACGGAAGCTTTCTGCAGGACTGGCTGCTGTTCGCTACCGATTGGAACTGGCGGCTCGACGCAAAGCTTGGCGGCGAATCGCGCGCGGTTGCCGATATTGGCACGCATTGGATGGACCTGACCACCTGGCTGACGGGCACGAAGATTTCGCAAGTTTGTGCCGACCTTGCCACCGTGCTGCCGACCCGGCGCCGCCCCAAAGGCCCGGTCGAATCGTTCAAGAAAGCCGAAGCCGGCGACACCGAGGAAGTGATGATCACCAGCGAGGATTACGGATCCGTGTTGCTGCGTTTTGAAAATGAAGCGCACGGCGTGATGACCGTTTCGCAAGTCAGTCCCGGGCGCAAGGCTCGGCTTTCTTTCGAAATTGACGGGACCACAGGCTCACTTGCGTTCGATTCGGAATCGCCGAACCAGCTCTGGATTGGCCGCCGCGACCGTGCATGCGAACTTTTACCCAAAGATCCCGCGCTGCAGTCGCCCGAATCACGCGGCTACGCGGCCTATCCTGCTGGACATCCGGAAGGCTATCCGGACACGTTCATGCAGCTGTTCAAGGATTTTTATGGTTATCTGGCGAAGGGCGATGTCCGCGCGCCGCGTACTTTCCCCACGTTCGAAACCGGCCACGACGAGTTGGTGCTCTGCGAAGCCATTGCGGAGAGCGCGCAAAAGAATTCCTGGGTCGCCGTCGGCGATTGAGTTGTCGGGAAATTCTTCACTCCGGCGGAGGATATTCGTAACGCAACTTTTCCGGCATACGGTCGGAACGTGGGCGCGTGTTGTACTCGAGTTGATATTGCAGATGATCGTCGTCGAGTGGATATTCCTTGCCGCCCGCGTACGGGTAGGAAATCAGGCCGTGCTTAGGCAGAGGTTCGACGGTAAAAGCGTAGGCCGCGTAGAAATCGAGATCCTTCTCGAAACCATTGGCATAGAAAAAGTAGTCGCGCACCCACCCTGAAGGCAGCGGCGGCAATTTTGCCGGATCGAATTCGAGTTTCACGCCTTCGCCGGAACCGAACACACCGAACTTGTCATCGGCAGCGCTCAGTAGTTCCTTCACATCACCGTAGCGCGTGTAGTTCCCAGCGGCACGTGCGTACGGACCGCTAGGGCTGCGATGGGTGTAGGAATAGACCGTATCGCTCGCCGGGTGCAGGCGAATTTCCCTCGGATAGCCCAAAAACGCGAGCTCCGCGGCCGCCAGCGGTACTTCATTCGCTCGAATGTCTTCGCGACCGGGAGTCTGATCAATGCGCACCCGGTCCCAATAAATTTTGAGGTTGGTAACAATGCGAATACGTCGCGTACCCGGCGGAATTTTACCGGTCAGATCGGTCACCATCGTGCGCGCCAGCCCCGCCGGGAAACCCATATCTTCGACAACTCGCACCCATTTGCCGTGGGAATCCCGCACTTCGACGTACGGCGCAATGACCTTGATGCCCGCCTGATCCGCGGCGTACATCGACGTCGCCGTGAAGTAGTCCGTGTAACCGTCAAGCAGCAGCCGCAGGGGCTGCTGGGGGTCCCAGTTGCCTAGATCGAGTTCGATCCAGTGCAGTTTGGCGAAACCAGCGAACGGTAAATCTTCAAAACCGGTGACGTACTTGCGATCCCGCTTGGCGAGCACGGGCAACACGCTATGCCCGTGCTCGTCCCATGCTCCTGCGGGCATCTGTGCATTTTCTGTTGTGACCACGCGAAATTCCGGAAACGGCGGATTGCTGACGAAGCGTTCGTTCGGATTCACTTCGAGTTTCGCGGGGTGGTCCACAGCCACCAGGCGCACCTGATCCAGGTAGACGGTTTCTTCCATCGGTTCCATGAACCGGAAACTCAACAACCCGTTTTTCGGCTGCGTGCTCTTTGCCGGCACTTTGAGATATTCGTCGGGATCCGGCACATCGCGTTCGCCTGGCGCGATCCAGTGGCCCACCACGCCGGGACCGATCATGTCGGCGACGAATTCATATTCCTTGCCGTTCCAGCTGAATAGAATCGGGCAGGAACTGCCACGGCGGTCGAGTTCGGCGATCGAGTGTATTTTGTTCGCCGCGAGGTCGACTTCGTCCTGCGGTACGCCGGTCGGCCACAACAGCCGCACCGCGTCCGCGATTTTCTCGCTGCCGAGTCCCGCGAGTAATGCCCCGGAACTTTGACCCAATCCCGAGCTGCTGGGAATTTCAAATTTCTGATAAAGCGCGCCGGCATATAGCTCCACCTTCGTGCCGATGCTGCTCTTGTTGTCATTAAGCGCCTTCAAATCCACCTGCATCCAGTGATTGCGATTCGCGCCGATATTGGTGAGCACGATTGGAGTGCCGACGGCCTCCGTAATTACCAGGTCAGGGCTTCCGTCTCCCTTCAAGTCTGCCACCGCCACTGTGCGGGGCTGATTCAGGGGGAGCCCGTCGACTTCCGTTTTTTTCGATACATCGGCCCAACCGGCATAGCCCAAATTGCGAAGTAGCCGCAACTCGCCCCCGTTTGCGCCTTCTCCCACAGCGGCCAGATCCAACCAGCCGTCGTTGTCGAGATCGACCCACGTGACGCCCCAACCTTGTTTCCACCCGAAATCGGGAAGCGGGACCCGCTCGAGTTTCTTGCCCTGTACATTGCGCCACAGACTGATCCCTGGAGCGCCAGCGTGCGTGAACGCCAGATCCATCCACCCGTCTTTATCGAAATCAAAAACCGTGACGCCGACCGCAGGTGGCAAATTCTCTCGGGCGAAATCAATTGCTGGCAACAAACTGAATTTCCCTTCGCGGGGATTCAGATAAATCGCCGCACCGCCACTACCCCCCGCCAACACAAAGTCAATCGCGCGGTCATTGTTGAAGTCCGTGACGCTGACGCCCCCGCCGGTGGCGTCTACGCCCAACCCGGATTCTTCGGAAACGTCGGTAAACGTGAAATTGCCGTTGTTGCGCCACAATTTGTTTTTTGGCTTCGCGCCGTTCGCCGCACTATCGGCCGACATCGTGAGATACAAGTCGAGATCGCCGTCGTGGTCGTAATCCACGAACGCCGCGGCAACACAGCCTTTTTCGCGCCGGATGCCAACCTTCCGGGTCACGTCGGTAAACTTCCCCCCGCCATCGTTGTGAAACAGGCGCACGCCAGCAACCTCGCAGACGGCCAGGTCCGTCCAGCCGTCGTTGTCGAAATCGCCTGCCGCACAGCCAAACCCGGCGCCCACACCCGCCAAGCCCGCCTTCGCGGAGACGTCTTCGAACCTTCCGCCGCCGACATTGCGTAACAGCTGGCTCTTGCCCTCCGCACCCACCAGAAACAGGTCCGGTTTGCCGTCGCCGTCGAAATCGAAGAAACACGCGCCCTGGCTGGCACCCACAATTCCCGCGTTTCCACCGCCGGACGTCCGTTTGTCGAGCGACTCGTGCGTGTAGTGGACCGCAATTTCGGGGGGCGCCTGACTCTCTGAACCGTGGACAAATTCCGCTAGTGAATATCTGCCCTGATCGCCGTAGCCCGCGCCGAATGGCGTGCCCAAGTGCTCGGAAGTGAGCTTCTGAAAATGTTTCATGCCTTCGCGTGCTAGGTCAGATTCCCCCTTGCGCTGATAGGCGCGTGCCAGCCCAAACTGCGCCGAAGCGTGATATGGCGCGATCTCCAATGCTTTCTGGAACGCGGCAATGGCCTGATCATAGCGCTGCAACTGCGATTGCAAGAAGCCTTCGAAGTAGTAGGCGTCCGGTTCGTCGGGAACGATTTTCTCGACGTGCTGAAATGCCGAGATGGCTTTCTCCGGCTCGGACATGTCTTTGTAAGCCAGCCCGAGGTTGTACCAGGCGTACGGATCATCGGGAAGTTTGCTTGTGGCTTCTTCCAAAGCGGCGCGGGCCTGATCCAATTTTTGCTGTGCCAACAAGGCAATCCCGAGGTTCGACTGCGCCTGCGCAAAATCCTTGTCGGCCGCGAGGGCCTGCTCGAAATATTTTTGTGCGTCTGCGGATTTCCCCTGATTCAGGTACGCCACGCCGAGGGTGTTGAGCCGCAGGGCTTCCGGCGTAATTTTCCTGGCCGCGACAACCGGCTTCGCCTGGGACGCCGATTGCGTCAGGCGAAGATGCCCGGCGGACGTTACGCAAGCTCCCGCGAAAACGACCACACCGGCCACAGAAAGCCATTGTCGTGTCACGTTTTTTTCGGATCCCATGAAGGAAAATTCTCTCTGGACGCACGCGCGGCAGGGATATGTTCCGCTGCCTTACCGATTGTCTGGGCTGTCGGAAATATCGTCAACCGTTTTCGCGAAATCGTCCCACGAACGCCGCGAACGACTTGACCCTGGCGGTGCGAGACGTTACTTTGCCGACGGGCAACATGGTCGCTCCCTATTACCTCTCGACTGCAGAAACGCACGAGAAGCTTCGAACCAGGCAAATTTCGCCGGTCGAATTGGTGACTGCGCATCTCGAACGCATTCAGTCGCTGCAACCAAAACTGAATGCCTTCGTCCATCTGGATGGCGAATCGGCCCTGGCACGGGCGCGAAACGCCGAATCCGCCATCCTGCGCGGCGAGCAACTTCCAGCGCTCGCCGCAATTCCACTCTCGATGAAATCGAATATCGATGTCGCGGGCTGGCCGTGCCCCGCGGGTTCGTTGCTCCGCAAAGACTATGTGCCGAACACCGATGCCATCCTGGTGCAACGCCTCGAGAATGCCGGCGCGATTCTACTCGGCAACACCAACGTGCCGGAATTCCTGATGGCCTACGAAACCGACAACCGCCTCAACGGCAAAACGTCGAACCCCTGGAATCTTGGATATTCGGCGGGCGGCTCGAGTGGCGGGGAGGCAGCAGCGATCGCTTCGGGCTGTTCGATGGGCGGCGTCGGCAGCGATGGTGGGGGCTCGATTCGCGTGCCGGCACACTTTTGCGGCATTTGCGGCTTGAAACCGACTCCGGGACGCGTGCCCGCAAGCGGACATTTTCCACTGAGCGCCGGAGCATTTGCGTGGCTCGGCGTCGTGGGGCCCCTGGCGCGCACCGTATCTGATCTGCGCGCGCTCTTTCGCATTATGGAAGGCCCTGACGCCGGCGATGCACTTTCGGCGCCTGTGCCGGTTTGTGATATTCCGCGTGCGGACATCCACGGCTTGCGTATCGGTATCCTCGAGAACCAGGAGCTTGGCCGCGCCACGCCCGAAACGCTTGCGACAATTCGCCGCGCCACGCAGACGCTGTGCGACCTCGGCTTCCGCGCCGAACCCTTCAAGTTGCAGAAATTGGATCGCGCGCTCGAACTTTGGTGGCATTTCTTCGGGCCGGTGATCGGCCACCTGATCCGACACAACTCGGAAGGCCGAGAGGATCTTCTGAGCCCGATGATTCGCGAGTATTTGTCGGTGGCCACCGCCGAACCCGCGGGCGACCTCGATAGCATCCTGGAGACTTGCACGGAACGCGACCTGGTCCGCGCCGACCTGCTGCGCCAGATGCGCGAAGTGCCGGTGCTGCTCTCGCCGGTTTCGAGCGAACCGGCGTTTCGGCACGGTGAAGGCAATTATCGCCCTGGCGATCCGCACAATTATCGCGACAGCATGCGGTTTTGCCAGTGGCTGAACCTCGCCGGCTTTCCGGGACTATCACTGCCGTTCGGTCAATCCCCGGAAAGGCTTCCTATCGATATCCAACTGATTGGCAGGCCCTATGAGGAAGATCTGCTGCTGGCGGTCGCGGAATCGCTCGAACAAGCGCGCGGGCCGTGGCTGGCCCCGCCCGAAATTTGAAGTTTTGTGTTGGGAATGGACGGCTACTCGGGAATTTGCTTCAGTTCCGGATTTGTGGTCGACAGCTGTTCCATCCTTTCGCGGTCTTCTTTCAGTCCCTGGTTCATCAATTTCTTGGCCATTGCAAACTCGGCTTTCGCTTCCTGGCTGCGTCCCAGCCGCTGCAGAATCTGGCCGCGCAAGAAATGCACCAGGCGACTGTCGGGCGCCAGTTGGACCGCCTGGTCTACCGCTTTCAGCGCGTCGTCGTATCGTTGCTCTCGCTCGTAGATCTTGGCAAGCCCAAACCAGGCCCCGGAACGCCGCGGATCGCGTTTCAAGGCTTCCTGAAAGGCTTTTTCCGCGTCCGCATCCTTTTGCTGCTGGGAATAAATTAGCCCCAACTGGTAGTAATTGTCCGCAACGTCCGGATCGACGCGGGTGTCGGTCAAAAATTCGCGCTCCGCTTCACTGTTCCGCCCCAACTGTTTATAGGTGATGCCAAGATTGAAGTGCAGCAACGGCAAATTAGGGTCTGCGGCGAGCGCTTTCTGGAACTCCTCCAGAGCGGGATCGTATTCCTGGTGATGGTAATGAGCTTTTCCCAAGATCATGTGTAGCTCGGGAGAATTCCCGCCAACGGCAAGCATCTGCTTCACGGCTTTTTCATCGAGCGGTTTCTCTCCGGACTCGTGCGCCGCAATACTCAATACATATAGATACATCACGTTGTCGGACATCTGCTCCCACAAGGGAGTCAGGGTTCGTGCCGCGGCCGCAAATTCATTGGTGAAAACCTGGCACAAACCCAACAGGTAGCGTGCTTGCTGCGAATCCGGCTGATCGCGCAACACACTTTGCAACGGCGTGACCGCTTCGGAGTATTTCTCCTGTCGAAATTTCACCAGCCCGATGTTCAAGCGGATTCCGGTCATTTTCGGCGCGAGGGCTTCCGCGTTGTTCAGATTTTTGAGCGCCTCATTCCAATCCTTGCGCCGCATGGCGATCACCCCCAGATTCACATAAGCGGCTGCCGAATTGGGGTCGAGACCCAGAACCTGACGGAAGTCTTTTTCGGCGGACGCGAGGTCGCCAGCCTGTAAAGCGGCTTGGCCCTTCTCGAACCACGTTCGGGCATCAGCCGTTGGAGCGGGCTTCGCCTGTCCTCTCGTTTCGAGGGCGAAAGGCCAGCCGGCGGCCGAGCCGATCAACGCCAGGGTCAGGGCTAGGGTAGCGGTGTTCAAGCGAATGCGAGCGGGCATGGGTGTCTAGTCTCCGCCAGCGCAGCTGCCGGGTTCAAGGCAGTTCTCGTGTCAAAACCTTCAACTCGATGGTAGGTCGCGCTCGGGACGAACCCCAGTCCATTTTTGAGCTTGACACCAACACGACAATCCTTTATTAATCCGATTTAATAGTTATAATCGGTTGCGTTTTTCACTCAGTCGAGGGTAGCGGGCCGCCCGACCGGTGGCTGGATTTGGGTCTTCCTCATTTTGGGCCTGTCCACCCGTCTGAGTTCCCGCGATATTTCGAAATCGTTTGGATTGGTTGGGGGGGAGGTCAGCGATGTCACAGAGTATTCTTTGGGGCGCTGCTCGCAAAGTCCGTATGCTCGCATGGTTTGCCAGTCTGGCAATCTTTTTCCTGATTCCCTTTATCACCGCCGCGCAAGACATCAGCGTGATCAGCGGCACGGTCAGCGACAAATCCGGCGCCGCCATCGTCGGGGCTCAGGTGGTGGTGGCCAGTACCGGCGGCAACCTTACGCGCACCACGGAAACCAACGCCGAAGGCGCTTACGCCGTTCCCGCCCTGCCTTCCGGCTCCTATGACGTTTCCGTCACCGCGCAAGGTTTTCAGAAATTCCAGGCCAAGGGCGTGAAGCTCGGTGTGGCGGAAAAAGTGCGCGTCGACGTATCCATGAACGTTGGCTCGATCACCGAAGAGGTCATCGTCACCGGGGAAAGCGTAGCGCAAGTCGACACGCAATCCGCTGAACTGAGCAGCACCATCACCGGCAAACAGATCGATAATCTTGAACTGAACGGGCGCAATTTCACGCAGCTGGTGACTCTCGCCCCGGGGGTCATCAACCAAACCGGGCAGGATGAAGGCGCGGTGGGCGTCGCCGGAAACGTGGCCTACAGCATCAACGGCGGACGCACCGAATACAACAACTGGGAGCTCGATGGCGGCGACAACATGGACAACGGGTCCAACTCCACCCTCAACGTCTACCCCAACCTCGAAGCCATTTCCGAATTCAAAGTCCTCACCAACAGCTACGGTGCGCAATACGGTAAGAACGGTTCGGGAACGGTCGAAGTCGAAACCAAGTCCGGCACCAGCCAGTTCCACGGCAGCGCGTTCGAATACGTGCGGAACCAGGACTTCAACGCCAACTCCTGGGAGAACAACGGCCAAGGTATCGGGCGCCCCGACTACAAGAAGAACGACTTCGGCTACACCATCGGCGGGCCCGTTTTCATTCCGAAGGTGTACAACACCGACAAGAAAAAGACGTTCTTCTTCTGGTCCCAGGAATGGCGCCGCGAAATCGCTCCGGCTCCCGGTTCGACAGGGAACCCGGGAGGCACGATCAGCCAGAACGTTCCGTCGGACGCCGAGCGCGGCGGGAATTTCAGCGACGTCTGCCCGGCGGCCTCCACGAGTTTTGACACGACGAGTTTTCCGGATTGCCCGTATATGCCCTTGAGTCTCGCTAACGGTCTCGCCACTCCGTTCCCCAACAACACGCTGCCCAACGCCGGCGCGTTTTCTTCGACGGCCAACGCGTTGCTCGGCTTGATCCCCAAGGCCAACGGCACAAACGGCGGTTTCCCTGCCTACATCGCAAATCCGAGCTATCCGACGGATTGGCGGGAAGAATTGATCCGCATCGATCACAACTTGACAGAAACCGAGCGTCTGACCTTCCGCTACATTCACGACAGTTGGAGCACCATCAACCAGGGCCCGCTGTGGGGCGTTTACTCAAACAGC
>Ga0306921_10001069_pt1 | contig 26034 bp, 21 predicted proteins | sample sta12Cox44000080_FD_203760 | JGI IMG/M metagenome (GOLD analysis project Ga0306921, IMG submission 203760) | Lab enrichment of tropical soil microbial communities from Luquillo Experimental Forest, Puerto Rico - statoxic.12C.oxic.44.000.080 (v2)... | ecosystem: Environmental > Terrestrial >...
CAGCTCACGGCTGTTTGAAGCCTCCCCCTACAGAGCGGCTCCGAAGGGCCCACCTTCATCTTTCGTACAGCATGACGCTTGCGCGTCTTCTTGACACAAACCCTCCCAAAACCGTGCATAGCACAAAATCGTATCGCCTTGCTTCAGGTTCATCTCTTCAATCGGCGTAGACACCCCCGTGCTGTCGGATGCATCCACGACCGTGAGGTCCACCACGGCCTCGACCGTCGTCGCTCCGGGGACGGAGGCGATTTCGCGACGCGCTGGCTTCTCGCTGTCCGCCACACCAGCCAGAGGCGCGACTTTAAGTGAACTGCCGGGTATTTCTACCCACTTGGCCGGGTCATCGGAAGCTTGGCAGGATTGGGGATGGCGAGCCATGTGTACTGATCCACAACCCCCGCTGAGAAGTCCAACCAGGGACGAATAGAACTGGCGAGTAGAAGACTACGCATTTGGCGTTGCCCTCGCCAACAGGGCCTGCAAGGCGTCGACTGCCAGCTGGCTGGCGTGTCCGGAGGCCTCGGGAACTCCACCAATCCGGTTCTCAAGGATGGCCTTCGAGATTGTCTTCGCCTCGGCAACAGTCCTGCCGAGCGCGAGTTCCGTCACCAGCGATCCGCACGCTATCGCGGGAACGCATCCCCTGGCACGAAACCGGATGGCTTCAATTCGGCCGCGCCGTAATCGTGCGGCCAGTTCCAACACGTCGCCGCAGGCGGGATTCTCCACGCGTACACGTGCATCCGCGTCGGCCAGGTCGCCGACATTTCGAGGATGTTCGAAGTGATCGAGAAGTCGTGGCGAATACATGGCTTGTTTAGAGAGTAAAGCATTCTCTGGCGCTCCGTATAATCGAGACCGTTAGCCGTGAACCGATACGCTCCTCAACGGGTCGTTTGCCTGCAGCCCAGCGCAACCCTGACCATGCGGGACCTTGGCTTACTCGACAGAGTTGTCGCCTGCACCAAGTACTGCGCGGACGTTTGTCCGGAGGTCGCCGACCGTAAGCGACAAATCGTGTCCGACTCGTGGACTTCACAGGCCGAGCAGATTCACGCGGCGCAGGCGGACCTGGTGATTGCGAGTGTGCCCTATCAGTTGGAGGCGGTAGGTGAAATCTTGAAGGCGGGAGTCCGCTTTCTCGGGCTAGCTCCCAGAACGCTCAATGACATCTTTGCTGACATTGCCGTAATCGCCGGAGTTATGGACGCGGCGGAACGCGGGAGGGGGGTGGTTGCGGACATGCGCAAAGCGATTGCCGAAGTACGCGCTCGCTGTTCAAACTATGGGGTGAGTCCAAAGGTCTTCTGCGAAGAATGGGGCAAGCCGATCATTGCGTCTCAGCCCTGGGTTGCTGAGTTAATCGCCGCCGCAGGCGGCAGATTTGTCGGCGAGCCGGGAGCCACCACAAACATTCAAACTGTGGCCGACGCTCAGCCGGATGTCTTTCTCGCGGCGTGGTGCGGCGCGGGCGATCGTGTTCCGCTGGAGAAGATTGTGGTGCAGCGCGGCTGGGCCGGCATTCCCGCAGTGCAGAACAGACAAGTGTTCTGTATCAACGACGAACTGCTCAACACTCCGGCCACCAGTCTGATCGGAGGGTTAAAGGCCATCGCTTGGGCCTTGTATCCCGCGCGATTTCCACGCCCCTTTGGCATTCGCCAGATCGGCCAGGAGTCTTAGAAATTCGACTGCATCTGGACGAGCCCTCAGCGCGCCACAGCGACTGTGATAGCCTCCCATCAGGCGACGGCAGTTCCAATGAGGACTCTCATTTGACCAAGCAAGTTGTGGCCGCGCTTATCCTGCGTGGTGATGAAATTTTGTGCTGTCAGCGAACGGAACACCAGGCGCTTGCGCTTAAGTGGGAATTTCCCGGCGGCAAGATCGAGACGGGTGAGACGCCTGCGGAAGCCCTTTGCCGCGAGTTGCAGGAAGAACTGGGCATCGCTGCGCAAATCGGCCGCGAGATCACACAGGTCCTGCATACCTACCAGAACGGCAACTCCGTCAACTTGCACTTCCATATCGTCGAACGCTACGACAACGAGTTGCAGAATCGCATCTTTCGCGATGTCCGCTGGGTGAAGCGCAGCGATCTGCCCTCTCTCGATTTCCTGGACGCCGACAAGGAACTGGTGCAGAAGCTTGCGGCCGGCGAGCTGGTTTAACTGCCTCCGGCGGTCACGAACCAGGCGATCGTAAGACCGATCATGATGATCGTGGTCGCCCAGGCGACGACATTGAACCATATTCCGTTCACATACTTGCCCATCAGTTCGCTCTTGTTCACCAGCAACAACATGAAAACCAGAACGAACGGAAGCACAATTCCGTTCACCACCTGCGAGAGAATGCTGATTCTCACGAGGGGGATATTAGGCATCAGGATCACGGCTGCGCCGGCAATCAGAAGCAACGTGTAAAGCCAGTAGAAGACCTTGGCTTCAGTGAATTTATGGTCGACACCGGATTCGAAGCCTAAGCCCTCACAAACGGTGTAAGCCGTTGAAATTGGCAAGATAGACGCCGCAAAGATCGAAGCGTTGAACAATCCGGCGGCGAACAGGATGTAAGCAAATTCATTGGACAGCGGTCGCAACGCCTGGGCGGCATCGGCGGCGTCGCGAATCTGCCGGACACCGTGCGAATACAGCGTCGCCGCACATGCCACCATGATGAACCAGGCGACGATATCGGTGAAGATGCAGCCCAGGATTACGTCCCATCGTGAAGCTCGATATTCGCGCGTGGTAATTCCCTTCTCCACGATCGACGACTGAAGGTAGAACTGCATCCAGGGTGCAATCGTCGTACCGACAACAGCGATGATCATGTAGAGATAAGCAGAATCGTGGAAGGCAGCACGGTTGGGCGGCTTGAAGGTTGCAACAAACGCCTCGTTCCAGCTTGGCCCGGCCAGCACTCCCGCAATGATGTACGCAAAGTAGAAGCAAGAAGCAGCCAGAAAAATCTTCTCGACGCTCTTGTAGCTTCCCTTCACCACCATGAACCACACGAGACACGCGGCTACAGGCACGCTGATGTACCGTGAAATATGAAACAGCTCAAGACTGCTGGCGATTCCGGCGAACTCGGCGACGACGTTCCCGAAGTTTGTGATGATCAGGCCGATCATCATGAAAAACGTGATGCGGAAGCCGAATTCTTCGCGGATGAGGTCGCTTAGTCCCTTGCCGGTGACCGCGCCCATACGCGCCGACATTTCTTGCACGACTATTAGGGCGATCGTCATGGGAATGATCACCCACAGCAGCGTGTAGCCAAACTGCGCTCCGGCAACGGAATAGGTGTAGATCCCACCGGAGTCATTGTCGACATTGGCGGTAATGAAGCCTGGGCCGATCACGGCCAGCAGCATCAGCAGACGCATCCTCCAGACTTTCAGACGCCGAAATTCAGACATGACACCGGAGATTGAGGTGAGATGGCGAGTCCTTACCAGAATAACTACAGGTTGTGAAATGCTCAAAACCTGCGCGGCCTTATGGAGAAATGCGCAAAGATGGTTACAGCTTAGCGCGCAGCATGTTGATCACGTCGTCGGCGGTGATGACGCCCGTCAGGACGCCCTCATCATCGATGACCGGGAGCGTCAACAGGTTGTATTTGTCGAATAACTCGGCGACTTTCTTCTCGTCGGCGCCGGGGTGGATGGTCGGCATGTGACGCGAGCTGAGCAACATCAATGGAGTCTCCGGCGTCGCCAGTACGACTTTGGCAAGCGGGACCTGTCCCAAGAGCTTTTCGCGCTCGCCGATGATGTAGATCGTACTCACGCTCTCTAAACCGCCTTCGAAGTTGCGCAACATGTCGATCGCATCGGAAACCTTCGCGCTTGACCGAAGGGCCATGTATTCGGTGGTCATTCGCCCGGCCGCCGTGTCTTCTTCGAAGGTCATCAGTTCGGCGACTTCGGCGCGCTCCTCCGGTTTCATCTCCGTGAGGATTTCCCGCGTCGCATCCGGTGGCATATCGGCGAGCACGTCAGCCGCAGCGTCGGGGTCCATCTCCTCGACGATGTCGGCGGCGCGATCGGAGTCAAGCGAACTGAGGACAGAGACCTGTAGCTTGGGGTCCATCTCTTCGAGCGTCTGCGCCGCAACCTCCTCGTCCAGCGTTTGGAAGACTGCTTCGCGCTCGGCAGGCGCCAATTCTTCGACAATGTCGGCAATATCGGCAGGATGGAGTGTCGACAGGCGGTCGAGCGAGGTCTTCAGCTTGACGCGGCGAGCCGGGTCGGTCTCGATGAGGTCGACGAACTCCCAAGGAATCATCCGTGGAGGGATCCTGTCCATCATCGTGCGCAGCGCCGAAGATGGAACAACTCCCTTCAGCAGACGGCGGATTGCGCCACGTGCACCGACATCGACTGCGCTGAGTTTGAGGATAATGTGCTGATCGCCGATTTCTTCATGGATATCGACGTCATTTACACGCACCACCTTGCGGCCGTAAACGTCGATGATCTGCTGGTCGAGCAGGTCGCGCTCCAGCAGCAACATACCCTCGCCGCTGGCATAAAGCGTCCAATCGGTCGCCATACTATCAGCGCGAACGCCGCCGTTCATGTCGCTGACGGACTTCATAGTCAGCAGGCGCTCACCTTGCCGAGTCTTCACTATAAAGCCGGCAATACGATTGGGGTCCTCCTGAGGAAGGAGCGCGACTTCGCGGACTTTACCTACCGGCGTGGTGCCGGACGGGTCATAGACCGGGGCACCGATTAGTTCGGATAGTGCGAGCGACGGCATTACAGCCAATATAGCTGAAGGCCAAACCGAGTTCACTGCAAAAAATGAAGTGTCTGGACGCCTAGCTAGTTCCGGATGCGGCTCAGCAAATGCTCGACTTCCGCCTTCTTGTCGGCAGCAAGCGGCAACAACGGAAGGCGCGGTGGACCGCCGTACATTCCATTGAAGTCCATAGCGTATTTCACGCCTGGAATACTGAGTTCGCCAACGATGCGCCGCGCTGCCTGGGCGATACGCTCCTGCTTTTCACGGGCGAGATCATTGTCGCCTTCTTTCCAGGCTGCGTAGATTTCGTAACACGCCGTCGGGGCGCAATCGGCAAAGGCAAGGATAGCTCCGATAGCGCCGGCCGCGAGAGAGGGCTCGAGTTTCTGTGCAGCCCCTACCAGTACCTGGAATCCGACTTCTTTCTCGCGCGTCTTCAATCCGCCGACAACTTTGACCGCGCTCGACGAAGGCTTCTGAGCGGAATCGCCGACCAACACTTCGACCGGAACTAAGTTACCCCCGTCGCCGGCGGCAGGAGTCTCAGCCGCCTTCAGCATTCGCCTGGTGACAGCGGCAAAAGTTTCGGTGACGGTCGCCTTGCGCTGGATGTGGCGCGTGCCTTCGACCATCTTTTGAACTTTTTCGATGGAGCCCGACGACTCCTTGATGCCGATGAGGTTTGGATGCTCGGCCAGCTCGATAACCAGTTCGGCCGGCATGTCATAACCAGTCGCTTGCGGAAAGTTGTAGATGATCACCGGCAGGGGCGAGCGATCGCACACGAAACGGTAAAACGCGAGCATGTTCGCCGGGTTCGCCATCTGACCCTTGTAGTAGTGCGGAGTACGGACCATGGCTACGTCATAGCCAATGTCATAGGCGTATTCGCTAAGCCTGAGAGTTTCGCAAGCTGACTCGATGCCGGTACCGGCGACCATTACCTTTTCGTCGGCAGTCGAATCGATCGCCGTCTTGAGCGCTGCGCGGCGCTCGTCATCGCTCAGCAGAATGGCTTCGCCGGTTGAGCCCAGCACGACAATGCCCGCGACCGGCGTGCGCGAGTAGTGCTCGACGTTTTGCTCAAGTTTACGGTTGTAGATCTTGCCGTCGGGATAGAACGGGGTGGTGATGGGAGGAAAGATTCCGTGTAAGAACATAGCGGTACCCTCTTGACTGATTATTGCGCAGCGGGAGTTCGCTCAGCATGCAGCAGCTGTAAGGCGTAAACTTTCACGTCACCGCGTTGCAGCGCCGCGATGCCATCGCATGCTGCCCGCGCCGCCGACAGGGTGGTAATTGTGGGAACTCTTGCCGTCACTGCGGCACGGCGTATTGCCTTCTCGTCGAACCAAGGCTCAATGCCATGTGGCGTATTGATAACGAGTTGGATGCGATCGCCCTTGATGAGGTCGACCACGTTCGGGCGACCTTCCTTGACCTTATAGACCCGCTCAACCTGGAGACCGGCATCTTCCAGGATCTTAGCTGTTCCATGTGTCGCCACGAGGCTGAATCCGAGGTTCGCGAACCTCTTCGCTACTTCCGCGATATACGGTTTGTCGCGGTCATTTGCGCTCATGAAGACTCGGCCGGAGGTGGGCAGCATTTGTCCAGCGGCGGCTTGTGCCTTGGCGAATGCTTCGCCAAAATTGTCGGCCACGCCCATCACTTCGCCAGTAGATTTCATCTCGGGACCGAGCACGGTGTCGACGCCGGGGAACTTACCCCAAGGGAATACCGGCGACTTCACGTAATAGCAGTTGCCAGTGTCGAGGTCGGTGCCATGCTCGACGTTCTCCCAAAGGAAGTCCCGCAGCTTGCGGCCGGTCATGAGGCGGGCAGCAATCTTCGCCAGCGGGACACCCGTCGCCTTCGACACGTACGGCACGGTGCGAGAAGCGCGCGGGTTGACCTCAATTACGTACACCTTGTCGCGCTGAATCGCGTACTGAATGTTCATCAGCCCGATGACCTTCAATGCACGCGCCAGTCGGAAGGTGTAGTCGCGAATGGTTGCGAGAACCCCGGGCGACAGATCAACGGCAGGCAGCACGCAGGACGAGTCGCCGGAGTGAATACCTGCCTCTTCGATATGCTGCATGATGCCGCCAATCACCACATCTTGGCTGTCCGACAGAGCGTCGACGTCAACTTCGGTGGCCGACTCGAGGAAACGGTCAATCAGCACGGGCCGCTCTTGCGAGTACTCGACGGCTTCTTTCATGTAGCGGTTGACCGACTCGTCGTCGTAGGCGATCACCATGGCACGGCCCCCTAGCACGTAAGAAGGCCGAACCAGCACCGGATATCCGATGCGATTAGCATTCGCCAACGCTTCCTCCACGCTCGCGGCGGTGGCTCCCGGCGGCTGCGGGATCTCGAGCTCTTCCAGCAGCTTGCCAAAGCGCTTGCGATCCTCAGCGAGGTCGATGCTCTCAGGCGATGTGCCGATGATCGGCACGCCGGCGCCTTTTAGCGGCAGGGCGAGATTCAGCGGAGTCTGGCCGCCGAATTGAACGATCACACCTATGGGCGCACCGCTCGCGGCTTCGTGCTCGTACACTGCCATGACGTCTTCGTAGGTTAAGGGCTCGAAATACAAACGGTCGCTGGTGTCGTAATCGGTCGAGACGGTTTCGGGGTTGCAGTTGACCATGATGGTCTCGAAGCCGTCGTCTCGCAGGGCAAAGGCGGCATGGCAGCAGCAGTAGTCAAACTCGATTCCCTGTCCGATGCGATTGGGCCCACTACCCAGGATGATGACCTTCTTGCGGTCGGTCGGTGTCGCTTCGTCCTCGTCTTCGTAGGTCGAGTACAGGTACGGCGTGTAGCTCTCGAACTCGGCCGCGCAGGTATCGACGCGTTTGTACACCGGCCTGACGTCGTGTCTGGCACGGAGTTGATGAACCACCTCGAGAATGCCCTTGCCTTCATTTAACTGAAACGCTTGCCCCAAGCGCGCGTCGGAGAAGCCCATGCGTTTAAGCTCTTGAAGCTGTTCTGCGGTCAGCAAATCAGCCGCGATTCCGGGGAGGTTCTTCTGTTCGTCGGCAATCTCCTTGAGCTGATGCAGGAACCAGGGATCGATGTTGGTCATCTGCGCAATCTCCCGGAGGCTCATACCCTGCGCCAATGCGTAACGGATGTACTGCAAGCGTTCCGGATGCGGCGTAACCAAACGCTTGGTCAGAATACGGGGCTCGATCTTCTCGGAGCCGATGCGCTTACCGGTCTCCAGCGAGCGCACTCCCTTGAGCAGCGCCTGCTTGAAGGTACGGCCAATTGCCATGACCTCACCAACCGACTTCATCTGCGGTCCGAGTGACTCGTCGACTCCCGGGAACTTCTCGAACTGCCATTTTGGAATCTTGACAACGACGTAATCCAGCGTCGGCTCGAAACACGCAGGCGTCTTGCGAGTAATGTCATTGGTGATTTCGTCAAGCGTGTAGCCCACGGCAAGCTTGGCTGCGATCTTCGCGATGGGGAATCCGGTTGCCTTCGACGCCAGCGCGGAAGAACGCGACACGCGGGGATTCATCTCGATGACTACCATGCGTCCGTTGTGCGGATTCACGGCGAACTGAATGTTCGACCCGCCTGTCTCCACGCCTATCTCGCGGATCACCGCAATCGCGGCGTCACGCATCGCCTGGTATTCACGGTCGGTGAGCGTTTGCGCGGGCGCAACGGTGATCGAGTCACCGGTATGCACTCCCATCGGGTCGAAGTTCTCGATCGAGCAGATAACGATGACGTTATCCGCAAGATCCCGCATCAACTCCAGCTCGTATTCCTTCCAGCCGAGCACCGACTCTTCCAGCAGCACTTCGTGCACCGGAGAGAGATCGAGACCACGTGCCAGCAACTCGAGAAGCTCCTCGCGGTTGTAGGCGATGCCGCCGCCCGTTCCGCCCAGCGTAAACGAGGGGCGAAGAATGACCGGGAAACCGATCTTGCCGCTGAAGTCGAGACCGTCCTTTAGATTATTAACCAGTGTTGACTTGGGCACCTCGAGGCCGATCTTAGTCATCGCATCTTTGAAGAGCAGCCGGTCTTCGCCCTTCTTGATTGCGTCGAGCTGCGCGCCGATGAGCGGAGCGCCGTATTTCTCCAGCACGCCGCTGTCGGCTAGCTCGACCGCGAGGTTCAACGCGGTTTGTCCGCCAACCGTAGGCAGGACAGCGAAAATCCCTGGCCTTCCCCTGGCGGCGAGCATCTCCGCTTCCACGCGAATGATCTCTTCCAGATAGGTGATCGTAAGCGGTTCGATATAGGTGCGGTCGGCCATCTCCGGATCGGTCATGATGGTGGCCGGGTTCGAGTTCACCAGCACCACCTCGTAGCCTTCGGACTTGAGTGCCTTGCAGGCCTGCGCGCCCGAGTAGTCGAACTCAGCCGACTGCCCGATGACGATGGGCCCGGAGCCGATGATCAGAATCTTCGCGATGTCGTTGCGGCGCGGCATGGATTAGCTTTTGCTCCCCTTCCACTCGTCCATCATCTGCACAAAGTCCTTGAAGAGATAGTGAGAGTCGTGCGGCCCGGGAGCGGCTTCCGGGTGATACTGCACGCTAAAGAGCGGCATAGTTCGATGCTTCAGGCCTTCGAGCGTGTTGTCGTTCAGGTCGACGTGCGTCAGCTCAACTTCGCTCTGGTTCAGCGAGTCAGGATCAACGGCAAAGTTATGGTTGTGCGCCGTGATTTCGACCTTGCCGGTCATCAGCGCTTTCACCGGGTGGTTTCCGCCGTGGTGCCCAAACTTCAGCTTGTAGGTCTTTCCACCGAGCGCTAAGCCAATCAACTGATGGCCGAGGCAAATCCCGAAAATCGGCACCTTTCCCAGCATGCGGCGAATGTTGTCCTGGGCGTAGCTCACCGGTTCGGGATCGCCGGGTCCGTTCGACAAAAAGACGCCATCGGGCTTCATCGCCAGCACGTCTTCGGCACTCGTCGTCGCTGGAACTACCGTTATGCCGCAGGATTCCCCAACCAGACGACGCAGAATGTTCTGCTTGATGCCGTAGTCGTACGCCACTACCCGATAGTGGGGTGCGCCGTCTTTCACACCAACGACTTCTGTTGGCTCGTATGAGCGCACTCCTTCTTCCCACTGATACACACGCGGCGTTGTAACTTCTTTCGCCAGATCCGTGCCGTCCATCTTCGGAATGGAGCGCGCCTTGGCGACGAGCTTTTCGGTATCGAACTCGAGGGTCGAAATCACGCCGCGCATCACCCCATGGGTGCGGAGATGCCGCACCAGCGCGCGTGTGTCGATCTCGGCCAGCACCGGAATCTTGTAACGCTCCAGGTACTCCTCCGCGACCTCTTGTGAGCGCCAGTTCGAGCTTACCCGCGAAAACTCACGCACGATCAGGCCCTCGATGTACGGCCGGGTCGCCTCATTGTCTTCCGAATTGGTCCCGTAATTGCCAATCTGGGGATTGGTGAGAACTACAATCTGCCCGGCATAGGATGGGTCGGTGAAAATTTCCTGATAGCCAGTAATGGAAGTATTAAAAACGACTTCGCCGTAACATTCGCCTTTGGCGCCGAAGCCTTTGCCGTGGAAGATCCTGCCGTCTTCCAGCGCAAGCATTGCCTGCATCGCTACTCCGAGGAGTGGATTTTATAGATTTTATCAGTTTACGAACCGCAGCATAAGGGTGAGACCAAGGAAAATTGCGCGCAGGTTCACGAGATGTTGATCATCCGTGGGAACGGATGCGAGGAAGATTTACGGCCGCTTAGTGCGCGGGTGGATCCGGGCTGCCGACGTCGGAAACGACCTTCCAAGTCCCGTCTTTTTGTTTTTGCCACGTGGTCAGGTACGTCCCGCACTCCACCATCGGCTTGCCGTCCTGGTCATCGAAGCGCACTTCGTAGCGGCCAACCGCATAACCAAAATCGCCCTTTCCCAGGAACTCGGCCTTGGTCGGCTCCCATGTGATCTTGAAGCCCGGCAACCTGAACTGCTTCGACATGCCGGCGCGAATCTGATCGAGACCAACCAGCGGCTCTGCCATCAGTTCCACCGCGTTGGGAGCCATGAATTCCATCCAGCCGTCGACGCCTCGTTCGGCGGTTGCCTTGGCGAAGGCCCGCTCGGAGTCCATCAGCACTTTGACGTCGCGATCAGCGGCAAAGGACAAGGAGGCAAGAAGCAGAAGACACAGCAGGATCTGCGTGGCCGCATTCATGGAAGTCTCCGGGGATCAATATTTGGTTAGTGCAACTTGCCCAGTCTAGCGAATGGCCAATAGCCGAACACGGCCTTGCCGTAGATGTAGCCTTCGTCCACCGGACCAAAATCACGGCTGTCATTGGAGAGATTGCGGTGGTCACCCAGCACGAAGTACGAGTGGGGCGGGACAACGGTCTCGGAGTACGAGCGCACATCCTCGTAGGTTTGGGGAACGTACTCTTCGGATAACTGGTGACCGTTCACGTAAACGAGACCACCTTCGATTCGCACGTGGTCTCCCGGAACCGCGATCACTCGCTTGATGTAACTCTTCGATGTGTCTCTCGGATAACGAAAAACCACAACATCGCCGCGATGGATTGGCTCGAGGCGGTAGACGAATTTGTTAATGAAAACGCGCTCCTGGTCTTCCAGCGTCGGCATCATGCTGGTGCCTTCGACCTTGACCGGCTGATACAGGAAGATAATGAAGAATGCCGACACAGCCAGCGAAATCAAAATGTCGCGCACCCACCGCGCCAACACTCGTCTTGCGTGACGTTGCGAGGAACCGCTCTCGTCAGCCTCGATGGGAGATGCGCTTGTCCCTCGAGCCGAGGGCGCATTCATATTGGTAAAGTCATTGTCGGGCGGTAAAGTCATCAACCATTGCGATTTTCTCATCCATTATACTCAACCCCTCTGTTGGCCAGAATCTTCGCTGGCCTTTTCAAGGGAGTGCGATTACTTGGGACGCAGTGCATTTCTCGGCTAGAATAAGGCGCCGAGGTTGCCACGATGAATCGAACCGCTGTCGTAGTATTGGTTGCTGTGCTGGCAGTCGTAGCCTTCGCCCAGGGGGATCATTTGCCCCTCTACAACGCGCGGGCTCCTTTACCGGGCGAGCTCCTACCCGTTCTGCCGGCCGATCAGCGCGTAGGAGAGAACTTTAAATACCCGTTTCAAGTGCATGCCTACGAGCTGGCGGCAAAGATTCCCGGCGTAATCAACCAGCTTCCCTGTTATTGCTATTGCGAGCGCATTGGACACAAAAGCCTTCACACATGCTATGAATCTGACCACGGCGCGCATTGTGGTATCTGCATGAAAGAGGTTTACTACGCTTACCAACAGACTAAGCTCAACAAGACGCCCGCTGAGATTCGCGACGGCATCATTAAAGGCGAGTGGAAGTCCATTGATCTGGAAGCTGCCCTCAACATGAATTAACGCCACGACCTGCGGTCATCTGCGCCCAGTTGACGTGGCCGCGGAGTTGCGGGTATAACTCACCAGAACCCGCCTGTAACATTTGGGGTTTTCCACAGCCCGGATGGCTTGCCCGCCGTTTCCGACTCGAAGGGCGAAGGTCGATGAAGAAAAAAGAGGCAGAAAACGTTCAGGATTTGAATCCTAACTATAGAAAGACAATGGATTTAAAGAAGGCTTCCCTTGGCTCCGACAGTCGCGAACGAACTGCCAGGTCGGCAAAGCTTCCGGACGACCCTCGATTTTCACAGGCTGTGCAAAACTATGAGGCTGGTTTGGCCGCCCTTCAGGGCCACAAGTATCAGCGCGCTAAGGCTCTCTTTGAGAAGGTCATGGCGGGTCCCAGCCCCGAACTTGTCGACCGAGCGACCGTTCACTTCAACACCTGCGTTCAGCTACTGAACCGCGACTCGGCGACCTTCAAGACGCCCGAGGAACGATACGACTATGCTGTCTCGCTCATGAACATGGGCGACTATGTCGGCGCGCGAGAGATCTTCGAAGATCTTACCAAGAAGCACCCCAAACTGGACTTTGTGTGGTACGGCTCAGCTGCCCTGAATTGCCTTATGGGGCATTTCCCCGACGCTATCGTCGGTCTGAACGAAGCCATCCGTTTGAATCCCGCTAATCGCTTTCAGGCGAGAAATGACTCAGACTTCAAGAGCCTTGCGGACGACCCGCGATTCACCGAACTGCTATATCCTGATACCAGCGCTGAAGTGCAACCCGACGCCCAAAAGTGGCGTTTCTAGCAGCACGCAGAATGGTGATGGGGAGCCATTCCAATCCCGCCGTAGTGCGTTCCATTAAAGTTGCCACCATGGGCGGAGGCACCGGCCTTTCTACCCTTCTCCATGGACTTAAGCAACACGTCACGATGCCGGGCGAAGAACCCTTCGATCGCATGCTTCCGTTCATTTCCGAACTCTCCGCGATTGTCACAGTAAGTGATGACGGCGGCTCCAGCGGACGGTTGCGCAAAGAACTGAATGTCCCGCCGCCAGGCGACATACGCAACTGCATCGTGGCCTTGGCCGAGAAAGAGGCCCTGTTATCGCGGCTCTTTCAGTATCGCTTCAAGGCCGGTGAGGGACTGGAGGGACACAGCTTCGGCAATCTATTTTTGTCCGCGATGACCGATATCACCGGCGACTTCAGCGAAGCGGTGAGATACGCCGCCGCGATCCTGGCTACCCGGGGCAATATCTTTCCCGCGACGACAAGCGATGCACAGCTGTACGCGATCATGGACGACGGTTCGGTCGTGCGGGGAGAGACCAGCATAACAGGCAGCAATCGCCGGATTCAGGAACTGCGCATGGCGCCGGCCAATGCCAAGCCGGCGGCAGCGGCGCTCGAGGCGATCGAGAGCGCAGACTTGATTACCATCGGTCCGGGTTCTCTTTTCACTAGCCTGGTACCGAATCTTTTGGTGCCGGACCTCTCGAAAGCGATCAAGCAATCGCGGGCCATCAAGGTCTACGTCTGCAATTTGATGACGCAGGCGAATGAAAGCCTCAATCTGACCGCCTCGCAGCATATCCTTGCTCTCTATAAGCACGCCCGACACGAATTTTTCGATTACGCGCTCGTCAACGAGACCCCGGCTTCGCCGACAATGATAAAGAAGTACTCGGAGAAGCGGCAGTCCCAGATCGTTGTCGACGCCGACCGGATTGAAGCGCTGGGTGTTAAGCCAATTCTCGGCGATTATCTCGCGGAGGAGATGGACCCGACCGAGGGCCTGATCGCCCGGCACGAGACGCACCATGTCGCTCACGATTTGCTGCGTTTGATGCTCGAGGCCAGAGAACCAGCCATATTGGCTGCGAAGCGCCAGTCTTAGCCTCACTCTTGATACCCTGATACGTCATGACGAAGCCGACTTCTGCCTCCGACAACCCCGCCCACCAGAATTCATTTCAGTTCGCCATCGCAATTCTCGCCGCGGGTAAAGGCACGCGCCTGAAGTCGCGTCACCCTAAGGTTCTCCACAAGATTGGGGGCAAGACGCTGCTTGCCCACGTCGTCGCTGCCGCGAGCAAGATCGTTCCGCCTGCGAACATCTTTGCCATCGTAGGGCACGAGGCGGATTTGGTTCGTGAGGCTCTACAGTCCACCGGGATTCAATTTGTCGTCCAAAACGAGCAGCGCGGAACCGGCCACGCCTTGATGACAGCTCGGGAGGCGTTGCGGGGATTCTCGCATGTGCTCGTGCTATCGGGAGATGTACCGCTCATTCATCCCGAAACGATTGAACGGGTCCGCGACTTCCACATCGAGAACGGCTCAACCATGACGATTCTGACCGCCGAGCCGGGTGACCCCTTCGGCTACGGTCGCGTCTTCCGCAAGTTGAACAATGCTGAGCCGACCGACGAGGTGGATCGTATCGTCGAGCAGAAGTCGTTGCGAAACAACGAAAGCGAGCAGCGCGAAATTAACTCGGGAATCTATGCTTTCGCGGTCCGCCCGCTTTACGCTCACATCGACAAGCTCACCACCGAGAACTCTGCGGGCGAGTTCTACCTAACGGACATGGCATCAGTCCTCGGCAACGCTGGGGAGCGGGTGCTGGCCCTCCGGGCTGATGACCCAAACGAAGTCTTCGGTGTGAATACCCGCGAGGAATTGGCCGAGCTCGATGCGAAGTTACGTGCGAAGAAAGCGCACGAGCTGATGGCGGCAGGTACGACGATCTTTCGTCCTGAGACATGCGATATTGACGCCGATGTCGAGGTTGGCCCCGACACGGTGATTGAGCCTTTTGTCCAGATCGTCGGGCAAACCAAGATTGGTTCGGATTGCCGGATTCGCTCGTATTCCGTCATTACCAATTGCCAGATCGGTGACAACGTGCTTATTCGGCCAGGCTGCATCATGGAAGACTCCATCGTGCGTGACAGAGCCGAGTTGGGACCGTACTCGCACTTGCGGCGAGGCAGCGATATTGGTGAAGGCGCGCACGTCGGTAATTTCGTCGAAACAAAGAAAGCGAAGCTCGGAAAACGCTCCAAGGCAAATCATCTTTCCTATCTCGGCGACGCAGTTATTGGCGAGGGTGTGAACGTCGGAGCCGGCACCATCACCTGTAACTACGACGGCGTCAACAAGCACGAAACTGTTATCGAGGATGGCGCTTTCATCGGCAGTGATTCGACGCTGATCGCTCCTGTGAAGATTGGCTCCGGCGCATATGTCGGCGCAGCATCATGCATTACGGAAGACGTTCCAGCAAACGCGTTAGCGATCGGGCGTGGCCGCCAAGTCAACAAGCCCGATTGGGCAGCCGAGAAGCGCACTAAACAGAAGAGTGGTAAGTAGTTCGACTTTTCCCGCCGGCGTTATTCCTAACGAAAGGGAGGCTCGAAAGCCTCCCTCTTTTTTCACAGGTCGACCCGTCAGTCACCTATCACTGAGAGTCCGGAGCCTCCGCTGGTGCCCCCCGTCGGAGCGTAAGCGGAGCGGTCGTTTTGACGGTTACTGCGGACTCCGCTGGAATCGTGAGTTCCTTGTTGCCCGTGAACGCCGCCCCTGCGGTGCCGGCGCCCGCGCCTACCAGGCCACCAATAAGAGCCCCCTTTCCACCGCCCGCCAGGCCGCCTATGAGTGCACCCGCACCGCCACCACCGCCGATCATGACCGCCGAGCGCTTGCCTTTGCCCTTCTGCGTCACTACATACTCATCGGTAGTCATATTGTGAGGTACGCCTTTCACATTGACCTGAGTCAGACGAATTGCGAGGATCCCTTCGCCCTTAAATTTGCCGGCCGATTTTGCTTCCGACACGGTTCCCGTCACGCCTGAACCGGCCGGGATTATTACCTTGCCGTGAGAAGCAATTCCGTTAGCAAGCGTGCCGGTGAAGACCTGGCCGTCTTGTGAAGTCTTCGACGACAGAGTGCTGTTGACACGGAATACCACGTTCGTCCCCGCCGGAATCACGATCGGTGGGGGCGGCGGGGGTGGTGGCGGAGCTTCGGCCACGGGAGCAGCGGCCGGTGGCGCGGCTGGTGTTGTTTCCGGCGCAGGAGCGGGCGCTGCCGCCTGCTGTCCGGCGGCGGGCTGTCCCGCTTCCGGCTGCGTGGTCTGCGCCGGAGGAGTTGTCGTTGCCTCCTCTTTCTTCTTGCACCCCGCCAGGCCCAACGCGATTACCGCGGCAAGCAAGATTGCTGTTACTCGAGAACGCATAAGTTTCTCCTTGGTTGACTAAGCTGGGCTAGACTCGCCCGATAATTGCGGGTTATGTGCACCGAGGGGACGGGCGCGCCCGCGCTTCCGAAAATTATAAACCGCCCATCCTACTGCAAAGTGGAAACTTGAGTTCTTGAAAGAGCTTCCTGCTTCGCTTCATACCTCAGCGCAAAATATCCTACAATTCCAGCGACAACAGTGGCCGCCAGTACCGCCGTCTTAGCCGCCAGCAGATGCGTCGGATTGTCGAATGCCAACCCGCTGATGAAGATCGAAACCGTAAACCCGATGCCCGCCAGGATTCCAACTGCTGTCATCTGCAGCCAGCTCACTCCACTCGGAAGCCGGGCAACGCCTGTTTTGACCGCGAGCATGCTACAGCCCACGATCCCGAGCGGCTTCCCGATCACCAATCCAAGTACGATGCCCCAGGCAATTCGGCTGGAAAGCAATCCGCCCATGGCACTTCCGGAAAACGTAACCCCCGCGTTCGAAAGCGCAAATAGCGGCAACACGACGAATGACACCCAGTCATTCAGCTTGCGTGTCGCGCGCTCCGATGCAGCCTCCGTCGCGTACAACAGCGACTCGAAACTCCCCAGCAACCTGTTTGCGGTCGCCAGGTCACCCTCCGCTTTAGCCGCACGGAATCGCCAAATGATGTCGGTACCGATTTCCTCGAACTCATCGAGCGACAAACGTGGGTGGGTTGGAACCATGAAGCCCAAAATGACGCCTGCGATCGTGGCATGAATTCCCGACCGCAGAATCGCTACCCAGAAAAGTATGCCCAGTACCACATACGGCATGGTTCTCAAGACACCGATGCGGCGAAGGGCAACCAGGACGAGCAAGAAGAATGCTCCAACAAACAGGGCCTGTACGTGGAGCGTGTCGGAGTAGAAGAACGCTATCACGATGATCGAGCCGATGTCATCAGCGATAGCAAGAGTGAGGAGGAAGACCTTCAGCTCAGAGGGAATGCCTTTCACCATTCCGAGAACCCCGAGCGAGAAGGCAATGTCGGTGGCCATGGGAACACCCCAGCCGTGCTGCCCCGCTCTTCCGAGGTTCAACGCCAGGTAAGCCAGACCCGGGGCGATCATTCCTCCCAAGGCCCCAAAGAGCGGCAGCGACGCCTTGCGAATATCGGAGAGTTCGCCGTGTATGATCTCGTGCTTGATCTCCATTCCCACCAGAAAGAAGAAGGCCGCCATCAGCGCATCGTTAATCCATTCATGGATCGGTAGCTGCAGTTTGGAGAGGCTCAGCTCCATCTCCCAAACGTGATGGTAGGACTCGCTCCAGGGAGAGTTCGCCCAGAGCAACGCGACGATGGCCGCTCCCAGCAGAACCACGCTGCTGACGCCCTGAATATGAATGAATTCCTGGACAGGCATCACCAGGGCGCGCGTGATAAGCGATTCCCGCAGCCTCATCTCTATCGCGCCATATGTGCGGTGAGGAATCGCCATTCTTCGCCGGCTCCGCTACCTTCAGGGCGTGGCTGGTCTATTCATTCAACCGAGAAATCTGATGCCGGTCAACCTTCTCTGAGCAAATGCGAACCGCACAACATACAGCACTGATTTCCGCTATTCTGTTGGCTCCTATGAATGCTGGTGTCCGCAACATTTTGCTGGTTTACGCAGCCCTGCTACCGATCGTGAATCCACTCGGAATGGCTCCTATCTTCGCCGCCATGACAGACGGCTACGACACGACCGTGCGGCAAACCGTTGCCATGCGCGTCGCGATCAATGGACTTGCCCTGTTGATGGCCTCCCTGTTCATCGGATCGTACGTGCTCAACTTCTTTGGCGTCAGTCTGGCGGCCGTGCAATTGGGCGGCGGACTGATCGTGATGATTTCCGGCTGGCGAATTCTCAATCAGCAAAGCAACCTGTCAGAGAAACAGGTTCCTGCGGCCGCATCGAGCGACACCATTCTATCGAAGGCCTTCTACCCGCTGACGATGCCACTGACCGTTGGTCCAGGATCGATCGCCGTTGCACTCACCCTAGGCAGCAACCTGCACGACGAGAGCCATCTGCAGCTCATTCAGAGCGCGCTGGTCTCGACTATTGGAATCGCACTGATCGGAGTCACGATCTACCTCTGCTATCGCTACTCCGACGTTCTGGAAAGGATCCTCGGTGCCACCGGTACGAGCATCGTCGTCCGCTTATCAGCGTTCATTCTGGTGTGCATCGGAATCCAGATCATGTTTAACGGAGCCAACCAGTTCTACACCGAAATGTTTAAGAACGCGCGAATGGGGCTGGAAGCACACTGAATCCGAGCACCGGGAAACCTCGCACTTTCGCGCTAAGAGCGTTCCTTCTGGTGGCAGTCAACACACTTTACCGGGGCCGCCTTGCCCTCTGCGTTCTCCGTTTTGTGACAGTTAATGCACAGTCCGGCAGCCGCAGTGGGATTGTGAAACGCCGCTTGCAGGCTTGTCTTGACGGGCAGAGTGGGAGGCTTGGTGTGGCAGTCTGTGCAAGCTTCTTGCGGTGCCTTCAGCGGCTTTTCCGGCCTCGAGGCATGGTGACAGATCTCGCACTTTCCGGCCACGCGGGTGTGGGCCGAATGCGGGAACTTGATGGCTCCCATGGTTGGTCCCTTCATCGTGCTGGGAGCAGCAGGAGCCTGCTGACCGACGGCGGGTAACGTAGCTGCGAAGAAGGCAAGCGGTAAGAGAACACAGGAACTGAACTTCATCGGCGTCCCCTCCGGACCGAAGCAACGATGCTACCGAGCCAAAGCCCAGAGTGTCTGTGAGCCAGCTTGCAGAGGGTTGTGATACCGAATGGCAATTTGCTTCGGATCTCTCTTGCGCTGCGTCTTGGCTGTGCGCGAACCCTTCGGCAGAGAGGAAGGGGTACTTGATCGTTTCCTAGCGCGGGTTCCGCCCGCAGCTTAAACAAATGCCGCCCGACAAGCTTTCGCTAGTTTGCTAATTTCACAAATGCTAACGACGTCCCTTCGGTCGCCTCGGCGACTTCTGGAAGCAGGGGATGGGAGTAGCTGCCTGCTGCGCCTCCCACCTCAGCGAGTCAATACGGGATGCTGTTTCGGCATACCCAAGTACTCATCCTTTCGCAGCATCCCAGCGTACTCTTTCCGAGACAAGCGAGCACCGAAGAACCACACCAGACGCCAGTTCAGATTCATAGCGGTCTGGGTGTAGTCGACCAGGTGGCGCACGTCGTGGACGGTTCAGGCCATTGATCCACATCAACCAGCCCCATCACCACAGACGACCACAAGTATGTGACGCACGTCACAGATTTGTAAGGACGCGGGTCACAGCTAGCTGCCGTTCAGGCCGTTATGGTTGACATTACAAGATTCCTAACCACTAAACAGACCGCGCACTTAGCTCGATCTGGGGACACAACGTGAAGATTACCGAATACACCGAAGCATCGTCCGCCCCTGCGCTGAAGACCCCCAACCCCTCGGACGGAGTGGGAGCACCGCTAAGCTCGCCTGACGTTGAGCCTCAGGCTGGAGGAAAGATGTCAAGAGACAAAGTGACCCTTGATGGCAATGAGGCCGTTGCGTACGTGGCGTACCACGTCAGCGAGGTCGCCGCGATCTACCCGATCACGCCGTCCTCTCCCATGGGAGAGTCTTCCGACGCCTGGTCGTCGATCGGTGAGAAGAATATCTGGGGCGCGGTGCCCAAGGTCATCGAGATGCAGAGCGAAGGCGGCGCCGCCGGCGCGCTGCACGGAGCATTACAGGCCGGCGCGCTGGGCACGACCTTCACGTCGTCGCAGGGACTGCTGCTGATGATCCCGAACATGTACAAGATCGCCGGCGAGCTCACGAGCACCGTCATTCACGTGGCCGCGCGCGCCGTGGCCGCGCAGGCCCTGTCGATCTTCGGCGACCACCAGGATGCGATGGCCACCCGCCAGACGGGCTTTGCCCTGCTGTCGTCGAACTCGGTACAGGAAGCGATGGACCTGGCGCTGATTTCTCACGCCGCGACTCTGGAAGCGCGCATTCCCTTCCTGCATTTTTTCGATGGCTTCCGTACCTCGCACGAAGTCGCGAAGATCGAGCAGCTCTCGCTCGACGACATGCGGGCGATGATCGACGACGAACTGGTCCACGCTCATCGCGAGCGGGCATTGTCGCCCGACCATCCGGTATTGCGTGGGTCGGCGCAGAACCCTGATGTTTACTTCCAAGGGCGCGAGACGGTAAACCCGTACTACCTTGCGTGCCCGACCATTGTGCAGAACGTGATGGACAAGTTTGCGAAGGTCGTCGGACGTAGTTATCACTTGTTCGATTACGTTGGAGCGCCTGACGCTGAGCACGTGATCGTTCTCATGGGCTCGGGCGCGGAAGCAGTGCACGAGACAGTCGAAGCGCTCAAAGCGCAAGGCAAGAAAGTTGGCGTTCTCAAGGTTCGTTTGTATCGGCCGTTCTCCGTCGAGCACTTCCTGGGAGCATTACCCACGACCGTAAAGGTCATTGCAGTCCTCGACCGCACCAAGGAACCCGGCAGCATCGGCGAGCCGCTGTATCAGGATGTCGTTACGGCACTGACCGAGGGATTCACCGCGGGCAAGTCGCCGATGGCAACGTTTCCCAAGGTCATCGGCGGCCGCTACGGTTTGTCGTCGAAGGAATTCACGCCCGCAATGGCGAAGTCGGTATTCGATGAGCTGTTGAAGGTTATCCCGCAGAACCACTTCACCATCGGGATCAAAGATGACGTTACCCACACCAGCCTCGACTTCGACCCGGCGTTTTCGACCGAAGATCCTTGCACAGTGCGCGCGATGTTCTACGGCCTGGGCGCCGACGGAACGGTGGGCGCGAACAAGAACTCCATCAAGATCATCGGTGAAGAGACCGATCTGCACGTGCAGGGGTACTTCGTCTACGACTCGAAGAAGTCGGGGGCGGTCACCATCTCGCATTTGCGTTTCAGCAAGAAACCGATCCGCTCGACGTATCTGATTTCGCGCGCGAACTTCGTCGCGTGTCACCAGTTCAGCTTCATGGAGCGACTGGATGTACTGCAGTGCGCCGAACCCGGAGCGGTGTTCCTGCTAAACAGCCCGTTCGGTCCTGATGAGGTTTGGGACAACCTGCCGCGCTCAGCACAGAGAGACATTGTCGATAAGAAGTTGAAGTTCTATGTGGTCGATGCGGTTGAGGTTGCGAAGGCTGCCGGCATGGGCGGACGCATCAACACCGTCATGCAGACCTGTTTCTTCGCCATCAGTGGCGTGTTGCCGCGCGGAGAAGCGATCGCCGCAATCAAGCACTCGATCGAGAAGACATACGGCAAGCGCGGCGAGTCGGTGGTCCGCAAAAACTTCGCGGCGGTGGATTCGGCACTCGAGCATCTGCGCGAGGTGAAGGTGCCCAACTCGATCAGCTCGAAGTTCGAGGTTCGCCCGGTGGTTCCATCGGAAGCACCGGATTTCGTGCGGTTGGTCGAAGGCCCAATGATGGCGGGTGACGGCGATTTGGTCCCGGTGAGCGCTATGCCGGTGGACGGGACCTTCCCCACAGCTACCACGCAGTGGGAGAAGCGCAATATCGCGCTGGAAATTCCGGTGTGGGATGAGCAGCTTTGCATCCAGTGCGGCAAGTGCGTTCTGGTTTGCCCGCACGCGGTGATTCGTGCCAAGGTATATGACCCCAAGGCGGTGAATCATGCTCCCGACGGATTCCAGATGGCGCCGGCGAAGTGGAAAGAGCTGTCGGAGCTGAAGTACACGCTGCAGGTTGCTCCCGAAGATTGCACGGGATGCGGACTGTGCGTCGCGGTTTGCCCGGCCAAGAGTAAGAGCGAGGCCAAGCACCGCGCCATCAACATGGAGCCGCAGCCACCGATTCGCGAAAAGTACAACGAACACTGGAAATATTTCCAAGCGATTCCCGACATCGATCGCGACAAGATTTCGCACACGCAGGTGAAAGACGCGCAGCTGCTGGAGCCTCTGTTTGAGTTCTCGGGAGCGTGCGCGGGCTGCGGCGAAACACCGTATATCAAGCTGATGACTCAAATGTTTGGTGACCGAGCACTGATCGCCAATGCCACCGGATGCTCGTCGATCTATGGCGGCAACTTGCCGACGACGCCTTACAGTGTGAACCGCGAAGGACGCGGACCGGCGTGGTCGAACTCGCTCTTCGAAGACAATGCCGAGTTCGGTATGGGCATGCGTCTGGCCGTCGACAAGCAGAAGGAGTATGCCGAGATTCTGGTACGCGAGCTCGCTTCGACGATTGGTGATGCGCTTGCGGTCGCGACTCTGGGCGCCGATCAGTCTACCGAGGAAGGCATCTTCGCTCAGCGCGAACGGGTGAAGGCACTCAAAGGCAAGCTGGCGAATGACAAGTCCGCTAAGGCACGCGACTTGTTGGCGGTGGCCGACGAATTGGTCAGGAAGAGCGTGTGGATCATTGGTGGCGACGGCTGGGGTTACGACATCGGCTTTGGCGGCCTCGATCATGTGCTGGCCTCGGATGCGAACGTCAACATCCTGCTGCTCGATACGGAGGTTTACTCGAACACGGGTGGTCAGATGTCAAAAGCAACTCCGATGGGAGCGGTGGCGAAGTTTGCTGCAGGCGGCAAGCGAATCCCAAAGAAAGACATCGCCATGATGGCGATAAATTACGGGCGCGCATATGTGGCGCACGTGGCGATGGGTGGCAGCGATACACAGACCATGAAGGCATTCGCTGAGGCGGAGGCGCACGACGGTCCGTCGTTGATCATCGCCTACTGCCACTGCATCGCGCACGGCTACGACATGGTGTACGGCATCGAGCAGCAGAAGAACGCGGTGCAATCCGGACACTGGCCGCTGTTCCGCTACAGCCCGGCGCTGGCTAAAGAAGGCAAGAACCCATTCCAGCTGGATTCGCGTGCGCCGAGCGTTCCGCTGGAGAAATACATTTACAACGAAACGCGCTACACGATGCTGGTAAGCAGCGATCCGGAAGAGGCCAAGAAGCTGCTCCACGATGCGCAGGAGAACGTCAACGAGCGGTGGAAGCTGTACCAGTGCATGTCCGCTATGAGCTTTGAGAAGTAGCGAGTTCGGCCCCTACTCCCCTACGTGGGGAAAGCAGGCGAGGAGATTACAAATGATTGACCTGTCAACAAATTATCTAGGACTGAAGCTGAAGAATCCCGTTGTGGTTTCTGCCTCGCCGCTCACCGAGAAGCTCGATAACTTCGAGCGGCTGCGTGACGCGGGCGCATCCGCTATCGTCATGTACTCGCTGTTCGAGGAGCAGATCGAAGCCGAGAGCGAGAACCTCGATGCTGCGATGGAATACGGCGCCAATAGCTATGCCGAGTCGACCACGTATTTGCCGGACATGCCGAAGTATCAGATCGGGCCAGACCGGTATCTGAAGCTGCTGCACAAGGCAAAGAAGTCCGTCGATATTCCGGTCATCGCCAGCTTGAACGGAAACTCGCGCGGCGGCTGGACACGCTATGCTGAATACATGGAAGAAGCCGGAGCTGACGCGCTCGAGCTGAACATTTTCAACGTTCCCACTGATCCGTCGGCGACGTCGGAGCAGTTGGAGCAAAGTTACTGCGAGCTGGTTCGCGCCGTGCGCAAGGCGGTGAAGATTCCGATCTCAGTTAAGCTAGGTCCGTATTTCACATCGCTGGCGAACTTCGCGAAGCGGCTGGCCGAAGCCGGAGCCGATGGCATCGTCATCTTCAATCGGTTCTATCAGCCTGATTTCGATTTGGAAGAACTGGAAGTCACTCCGAATCTAGTACTGAGCAGTCCGCACGAACTCAGGCTGCGGCTGCACTGGGCGGCGATCCTCTATCACCAGGTTGAGACGTACATCGCCGTCACTGGCGGCGTACATGACGCGACCGACGTGCTGAAGTCGATGATGGCGGGCGCGCACGTTGCCATGATGACTTCCGCGCTGCTGAAGTACGGCATCGAGCACATCGGCGTGGTGCTGGCGAGCCTTGAGCGCTGGATGGAAGAACACGAGTATCAGTCCATCAAGCAGATGCGCGGCAGCATGAGCATGGTGAACATCGAGAACCCGACGGCGTTTCTGCGTGGCAACTATCTGAAGATGCTGGGCTCGTACAAGTTTGGCGATGCGGGGTTGGCGTTGCCAACGTTCTGAGAACCAGTCACTGGCAGGGAACCGTGAATCAGTAAAGTAATGGCCGCGCGTCCCCGAAAAACGCTCGGATAGACCCCGCTGAGAAGCGTGGGAAAAACGCGAAGTTCAGGGACACTAAACCGGCAATTAGCGCCAGACTCGCAGCCAGAGAGCGGTTGATGTTTGTTGCCACACTGGCATAGAGGAGCACGACGAGTCTCGCTGTCACCATCGTTCAACGAAAGACTTCTGCGTGTTTATTAATTCGAGGTTGTCGGCAGAAATAGCAAGTAAGAGCTCCAAGCTCTCGCTCTACTTCAGCACAGTCACCAGCGTCCTTCCGTCGGTCTTGATCTCTCCACCCGTAGCCGTCTTTGTGTCTTTGATTTGCTTCGGACGGTCCATGTAGCTGGTGGCTTCGACCGCTCCCGCCTGCTGAATCGTCGCTGCGATAAAGTCGCGCTCGCCGTCGATGTCGGGATCGATCTTGTGCGTAACCGCATTCTCTTTGCGCTGGTCTTTTTCGATGCCAATGTCGTGAGTACCCGCGCCGGCCCAAAGTGTCTCGCCGTTTGGGCCTTTGAACGGCGTCTGCCAGATGCGGAAGTGATCGCGCTGACCGATGACTTTGATTGCTTCGGCGCGGGCGTAGCCGTAATCCTGACCGCGGCCGAAAAGGAAGAGGGTGCTCATCGGAACCGAGACATAAGCCTGTTTTTGCAATGTGGCTAAGACGGCGCTGACCACCGCGTCCTGATTGCTCTTGTCGGGCAAGATCCAACCTGCCTCCTTAAAAGCGTTCGTGACCTGCTTCTCGCTGCCGACCAGCACGAAGTTGATCAAGTCGCCTTCGTTGCCTCCTGAGGCCTGATCCGTCACGCGGTAAGGCAGCTTGGCGTCCAGGACGGCGAACAGCGGCTGGAAGTTGTACGTGGTGGTATTCGCGGCTGCGGCGGTCGCAGGAGTGCGCTGGATATGCACCGCGAAACTGCCCGTGGGCTTCGACAGGGCATCCTGATTGACCCCTAAGTACAAGCGTCCCCCAAACGGAACGACGATCGTTCCGTCGGCCCCCACTAGAAACGGTGTCGCAGCGCGATCGTTGCCGATCTGTCCGACAAGGGCGCCTCGGGCGCCGTTGGGCACCGAGAGGGCCCGCAACGTGTCTTTCCAATCTCGCGCCGCACCTTCCGGTCCAACACCTACCTTGTCCGGGAAGTCAACCTTGCCCGTGCCAGTAATATGCAGTTTGTCGCCGGTAGCGACGTCCATTCCTGTGTCAACCCACTTGGTATCAGCCGAGACGGTTACGTCCTTGCTCGTCGGGGACTTTGTATTGGCGGCGGTCTGCCAAGCCGACAACGAACCCACCAAGCACGCAACAACGCCTAAGTATGCCGTGATTGAGCGTTTCCGCATCATGGATTCCTCGCGCATCAGCATGAGTTTACCTCAGGCGAGACAAGCCGGGCTGC
>Ga0306921_10001070_pt1 | contig 26014 bp, 24 predicted proteins | sample sta12Cox44000080_FD_203760 | JGI IMG/M metagenome (GOLD analysis project Ga0306921, IMG submission 203760) | Lab enrichment of tropical soil microbial communities from Luquillo Experimental Forest, Puerto Rico - statoxic.12C.oxic.44.000.080 (v2)... | ecosystem: Environmental > Terrestrial >...
CTGAGGTGTCGCATATCTCTCCGTTAGTCGCTCTGCCTTTCGTAAGCCCCCATGTCGCAGCCGCTTTTGTCCTCGGTGTCGGGACGTGGCAAACCGCGCTGATCGGTCCTCAGCAGATGGCCGAGTCTGTCAGTGCAGCCGCTCGGGTTGCCGGCGTCAATTGCCGGGCTGCCGGCGAGCAGAGGAATCGTCTGCGTTGGGCCTCCGTAGTTCCCGAGGGTTCCGAGTCGTGGGTTCGTATTGTTCTTGTCCCCGGGGCCATTCAAGTGACAGGTACCATCGCTGCTCAGGCTAAAGATTGAGGTCACGGGCCCGTTGCAATTGATTCCCCCCGAGACATTGGGGATTCCCCCCGAGACGTTGTTAGCGACGATGCTGTTCTGAAGCGTAACAGCCCCAACAATGCCGCCGAGATTGCCACTCACAGTGCTGTTGTGGACCGACAGGGTTCCGCTGTTGACGATCCCACCGCCCTCGTGCTGCAAATTGTTATGTAAGTTCGTGACGTTGCCTGCGAGGGTGCTGTTGTTTATTTCCGCCGTGCCTACGTTGTCGATGCCACCACCCTTGCTGGTGGACGCACTGCAGGCGAAGGTCTCAAATGCATGATTCCCGCTGAGGATGCTGGTGTTGATGGTGAGCATGCCAAGGTTGTAGATGCCGCCGCCGCCGGCCACGCACGAGCCAGCGGCCTCGTTTCCAGTGATGGTGGTGCGGTTGATTTTGAGCGTCCCACTGTTGTAGATGCCACCGCCGAAGCCATCCGACTCATACTGGGGACACAAGTCGGGGCCAGGCATAGAACCACAGCGGCGCCCCCACGCCACATTATTAATGATGACGCTGTTATTCACGGTGAGCGTGCCAGCGTTGTAGACGCCCCCACCGCAGGTCGGGACCCCGCCGGGAATCCTATGCGGACAGCCGCCTTGAGGCCTACCGTTTCGAAGGGTGACGTTTGAAAGAATGACGCGGGTGCTGGCATCGGGAATTTTGACCACCGAACCGGAGCGGTTGCCATCTATGATCGTGCCGCCGGCACCCGAGCCCGTCACCGTCAAGCTGACGTGGATCGTCACATTTTCAATGTAGGTTGCGGCTGCGATGGTGACGGCATCCCCCGAGGCAGCCAATGAGATCGCGTGGCCGATGGTTTTGCAGGCGGTCAGCGGTGATTCACAGTTGTGGCTATCGCTGCCGTCCACGCCGTTCACGTACCAAGTTGTGGCCGCCAGGGCGATTGGTGTCTGGATAAGGAGCAGCCCGGTCTGCAGCAGACTCGCGCGAAGGTGATTCATGCTCATGGTGCTCTCCCCGGAACTGCAGGGCCTCGGGATGTCCCTTCTCCTGATGGTTAAGAGGTCCGGACGCAGAATTTGGTACCCGAAATTTCGAAGCGTGAAAGTCGGCGGGGTGAAGTGTCCGTCACGGACGCGACTCGTCGGCGGTTCCCGGCACGAATCCGCGATTTCGATTCTTTAAGGGCGCGAATTTCTCTAGATGAAGAGCGCCAGACGAACAGGACCACTAGCACGCTTATGCCCTTGAGTGCAGGCGGGAACGAAAGTGGTGGCTATCGCACGTTGCCGCCAGAGCTCGCCGCGCCGCAGTCCCGTGTTAAGTACGACGAGCACCAGCGGCCGGATATGGTCCGAGACAGAATCTCGGGAACCGAATCGCCAAAGCAGCCGCCCGCGCCCGCGGGCGCTACGAGCCGTGGAGATGACGACGGCTGCGTCATACAGGCTGAAGTATTCAACACCCTTGTCGGATGGTTCGCTCACTTGCGCGGCTGAGCGAGTGCTCCGGCTTGGAAGAACGACACCCAGAGCGGAAGCGTTCAACCCCTCCGGGCGCCCCTCACGGGAGCCGTTGCTGTAGGAAAACGGCACCGTGATTCGCGCGAATGCCAATGCCGCGGCTCGCCTGGCAGATTTATTTTGTGCAGCGGTGAGATAGGAGTGGAAGCCGCCGAGCGCCCACGGCGACACGCTCGCTCCGTAGGTTCAAATCCCGGGCCTGCTTCGCTTATTTTCTACCAAGCACCGGCTGTCGCTTGGGGCAGCGCCGGGGCGCCCGGAATGAGTACGGGCTTTAACTTCTTGCGAGTGCTGTCGAGACATATCTTGGCCCTGCCTGGCGCCCTCGCCCAGGACCCGCGATCAAGGGATGAGCCTGAACACTACTCCTTGGCCTGAAGCTCCACCCTGTACTGTTTCGCCATACAGAGCACCGTTAGCGTCGCGGATCAAACCGACACGGCCATCTAGCCCGTCCGACCCCGTGAAGGTGTACAGCACGGTCAGCTTCCCGCTCATATCCAGTTTGAACACCACGCCGCAAAGCTGGCATGCGCCCGAAGTCTCAGTGGTGCCATAGAGATTGCCCGCTGCATCCCGCACCAGAACCGCCAGGGGTTCGCATCCATCCGTGTATCCATTGAAGGTATACAGCACGGTCGCCTTGCCAGTTGGATCCAGCTTGAATACGACTCCGCAACCGGGGTGGAGGGAGCCGCCAGTTGAGAGATCACCGCCATAGGCCGTTGTGCCGTAGAGGTTGCCAGCCGAGTCTTGGATCAGACCTACAGGGAGTGATCCGTCAGCTCCTCCCGTGAACTCATGCAGCACAGTCTCAGTGCCGGTGGAATTCACCTTAAACACCACTCCGAAGCTGCGTCCTCCGGAGCTGAAGCTGCCACCGCGGGATGTAATGCCGTAGAGGTTACCTGCGTCGTCTCGGACCAAAGTTGCGTAGGGCCCTGCGCCGTCCGCCCCTCCAGTGAAGGTATACAGCACGGTCTCCTTGCCCGTTGGATCGAGCTTGAATACGACTCCTTGGCCGTAGGCACCACCAGCGGTGGTGGTGCCATAAAGGTTACCTGCCGCATCTTGGACTAAGCCTGCTGGGTTCCCCCCGTCCGGTCCTCCCGTGAAGTTATACAGCACGGACTCCTTTCCGGCTGGGTCTACCTTAAATACCACTCCGCCATCGGAAGCACCCCCGCCCCCGGTCGTGCCGTAGAGGTTGCCCGAGGCGTCGCTGATCAGAGGTGCGTATGGACTTGGACCTGCCCCGTCTGTGGGTGAGCCAGCGAAGTTGTGCAGGACGGTTTCCTCACCATTCGGGCCCAACTTGAACACCACCCCTGCACTCACTGAGCCGCCCGACGCCGTGCCGTAGAGATCACCTTGTAGAAGAACCAGACTGGCGAAGGGCATCGAGCCATCCGTTGGTGACCCAGCGAAGCTGTGTAGCAGGGTAAACACCGGCCCCGGGCCAACGGTAATCTCCGTTTCAAGCCGGGAAGCCATCGGCTGCTGCCAGCTGTCGGTGGCGGTAACGGAAAATGAGAACGTGCCGATCGTCGTCGGTGTGCCGGACACCGATCCGTCAGTCAAGACCGCGAGTCCTGGCGGTGGGCTCCCACTGGTGATCTTCCATGAGTAAGGCGGAGTGCCGCCGCTGGCACTGAAACGGAAGCCGGGATAGGCGGGATAGGGATAGTTAACGACGCCCGCCGGGGGGCTGGCAGCCGCGATCACGACTGGGCCCTCTTTGATGACCAGCGTGACGGATTCCATCGCCACCTGGTGCGGGCTCGATGAGTTGGTGACCGTGAGCGTAAAGAAGAAGGTGCCGGGGTGTATCGGCGTGCCAGACAGCCGACCGTCCGGGCTAAGCGACATACCAGGGGGAAGGGCACCGCTTTCAGTCCAGGTGAACGGTCCGCCAAGGCCGCCGTTCGGCGGCACGAACATGAAGGTGGGATATGGGACGCCCGTCGTACCGGTGGGCGGGGGAATAGAGTTCGGAGTAAAGCTCAGTAGGGCGGAACGCGAGTCCCCTCCTCCGCAGGCCACGAGTAGCGCGGCGAGAACCGACCCAAGCCACCCGTTTGCGATGCTGCGCCCCATAGCCGCTCGTGCTGCCCTTAATTCGAAGATCCCCAGACTGTCATAACTCGAGCTCCCTGGCTTTTTCGAAGAATTGTTCTAACCAAACGTGACGACACTTGGTCGGGCTGGGAGCCGGATGCTCGAAATCCGTGTACACAGATAGGAAGACGGTGTTCGAACTGACTCGGGGCCTGATTTCGCGATTTCGAGTACCCGAATCCCTTGCCAGAAGGATCATACTGAGAGAGCCTACTTTGTGGGAGGATCAGTCGCCGCTCCGTAGCCGACACCCCGAGCCGGATGCACTAACTCGAAGAAGTATTCACGAGAGTGGAGGGGGCTGTGTCACAAACCCCGAGCCTTTCCGAAGGCTTGGTACGGCGGGCAATACTGCGCGTCGGGGACACTCGTCCGGTTCGCTTACTCGTCTGCGCTCTGCTGGGAACTCTTCTCGCCGGCTGGTCTGGAAACGCCCGCGCCGACCCCTCTTTATCCGCCGACATACCTGCCGGACCCGTTGCCGCGGCTCTCGCAAACTTCGCGCGCCAGACCGGCCTGCAGCTCGTTTATGTCTCGGATATCGCCAAGGGGCGCACGTCACGCGGTGCGCGAGCCGGCACCTCACTCACGCAGGCCCTGACTGACCTGCTCGCAGGCACTGGCCTTACGTTCACGTTCTTTAACGACCGGACGGTTCAGATTTACGTCGACACCGTGGCCCCCGAGGCACCGCCAACGCATGCGGCGGAGCAGGTACCACGCCCCGAAATGCCGCTTGAAGAAGTTGTCGTACTCGCATCCCGCGGCGAGGAGCCGGTACGCGAAGTTCCTATAAGTCTGGTGGTCTGGTCGTCCGATGCCATCGATATGACGGGTGCCAAGAACTTGCAGCAAGTGGCCGCCATGACACCGAGCGTCGAATACGACTTTGACACCGCGGTCGGCGCCGGCATCTCGACGAACCTCTCGATCCGCGGCATGAATGACGCCGGCGGCCGATCGACCACCCGCATATTTGTCGACGATGCCCCACTGCACAGCCTTCCGAGTGACTTTGGCGAAGTTCGTCCGTTGCTCTTCGATGTTGATCGCGTCGAGGTCATCCGCGGGCCGCAGGGCGCGCTCCTGGGTGAGGGTACCGAGGGTGGCGCAGTGCGGCTGCTGCTGCGTCAACCGAGTCTGACGGAGTTCAGTGGCCAGGCGCAGGTCGAGGGGGCGACCACAGAGAACAGCGGTCCAAGCTACGAAGCCGGCGCGGCACTTGGCGGACCCATCGTTCGCGACCGACTCGGCTTTCGCCTCAGCGCCTGGTATCGCCGAGATGGCGGGTATGTCGACCACGTCGACCCTTTCACCGGGGCGATGGTCGACGCGGACTCCAACTGGTCGGAGAGCAAGAGCGGCCGGGTGGCGCTCAGCATTGCGCCCGCGAGCAGCGTGCTGATTAGCCCTTCGCTGAGTTACCAGTCGGTGAGTCTCAACGATTCCCCGATATTCTACGAGGGCCTGTCGAACCTGGATGCCGGGGTGCTGCGCAATGGAAAGCTCCTGCGCCAGCCCTATGAAGATAGCTATACCCTGGCAAGCCTGAATCTCTCCGCGAACCTCTCGCTCGCGAACCTCACCGCAGTGGCTTCGTATCTCCGTCGCTCGGCCGATACCCTCGTCGACTACACCAATTCTTACCCGAACTACTTCCTGGGACAGTTTGGTCCCCTGCCGGTGTACCCGGTCGCTTACGAGAATGCCGCCGGATTTACCCATCAGCTGGTCGTCGACGCGGCAACGGGAGAAGTACGCTTACGATCGCCGCATCCGCAGGGCCGGCTCACCTGGATGGCCGGCGCATTCTATTCGAATGTGCGCCAGGAGGACCTGCAGACTCTCGTGAACAAAGCGGTCTACTTCGGGCAGACCGATCCGCAGTTCAATCTTGGCGCGACCATAGACTCGCGCATTCGGGCGACGCAGTTCGCGGTGTTCGGCGAGCTGGATTTCAGAATTTCCTCACGCCTGAGAGCGAGCATCGGACTGCGCGCCACCGTGGATGAGAGCCAACAGACGAAGGCGTCCGCGGGTCTGACGACCCCTGTGCCGCCGGTGCATGCTCCGACGCAGCGCGACACGCCGGTGGCACCGCGGGCCGACCTCTCCTACCAGGCGAGCCGCGGTAGCCTCCTCTACGCGGCCCTCGCAAAAGGCTATCGCAGCGCCGGAATAGACCCGCCGAGTCCCTTTCCGTGCACGACTGACGTGTCGATTCCGTTCCCTGCCGACTCCGTCTGGAGCGCCGAGCTGGGCACGAAGAACGCGCTGTCGGGTGGACGGGTGCAGCTCGATCTCAGCGTCTACTACATGCGATGGCAAAACCTGCACCAGCTGCTGTTCAGTCGGACGAACTGCACTCAGGTCGTCAATGAAGTTGACGCGACGAGCCGCGGATTCGACCTGGCGTTTCAGGCGTTCGCGACCGAACACCTGAGAACCGAGCTCGCCGTCAGTTATGTCGATGCGCATTTCAGCAACACGACTTACCTGTCGGGCGCTGGAACCAGCGGTCAGGACTACTTCGTCATATCCAAAGGGGATTGGCTCGGTACCCTGCCCCAGGTGCCATCCCCATGGACGGCGACCGCGTCGATCAACTATGCCATCGCACTACCACGGGCGGTGACCGCGAACCTGCAGGTGGAGGACATCTTCCGAGGTCACAGCCCGGGCACCTTCTTTACGCGGCCGACGGCACAAGGCTGCTGCCTACAAGAACCCCCCTACCCGCCACCCCCGTGGGCGTGGTCTGTGACGGACTACCCATCGGCCGATCCCGCTACCAATGTCGTCAATCTACGGGCGCGTTTCAGCCGAGCGAACGCGGAACTGAATCTCTATGTTGACAACGTGCTGAACTCACATCCGCTGCTGCTGGGCAAGACCGAAGGAAGTTCCTATGGCGTGGCGCTCGGCCCGCATTTGGTCTATGGCACCACTTTAAGACCACGAACTACGGGACTTGCTCTCAGGATACGATTCTGAACGGGAAGCCGTAACTCATTGATCCGGTTAGCCATGAGATTTCCTGGGCCCCGAAATCGCTCCTGCGCACTCCTTACCCCACAGAGGCACTGAGCGCGCCGGAGACAGTTCACCGCATGGCAGAAACGAAGAAAGCGCTGGTGGAGCGGCTGTTCGCCGAGCACAGCGGTGCCCTGCGTGATTTCTTCTATCGGCGTTTGCGCCACCGGCCGGACTCCGCGGAACTCACGCAGGAGGTCTACCTGCGGATACTGCGCATCAGCGATACGGATGCGATCCGCAATCCTGAGGGTTACCTCTACGCAGTCGCAAGTAATCTCGTCAAGGAACACCGAGTGCTCGCGCAACGTCACGTCACGGGGATGGACACCGAGAACGCCGCGGGCCCCGAACTCATGGCCGAGCTGCCCGGCGTAATGGGACAGGTCAATAACGTGCAGCGCGTTACCCGACTGCGCGAGGTGCTGCAGCAGCTCTCCCCGGGATGCCGGGCTGCAGTGTTGCTGCGGTACTGGCGCGGAATGAGCCGTGAGGAGATAGCGGTGCAACTCGGGGTCTCGCCGAATGTGGTCAAAAAGTACCTCAACCATGCGCTGGCGCATTGCCGGCTTCGCATGGCGCGACTGGGATGAATCAATGAGTGCCACGGATAAAGTGCGCGCCACCATTGCCGAAGAGGCGGCCGAGTGGTTCGACGCAAACCGCGACGAAGTACCGGATACCTCGCAGCGAGCGGCGTTCGCCGAGTGGCTGAAGACATCTCCGCTGCACGTCGCGGAATATCTCGGAGTCGCACTTGTCGTCCAAGATCTGCCGCAAGCGGCTGAACTGGAGGGCGTGTCGGTTGAGGAACTGGTCGCTGAAGCCCGGAGGGCAGCAGACGACACCAAGGTCCGACCCATCCCAACGGATGCCTCGAGGTTCGTGGAGCGGACTCCCCGCTTTCGCTGGCGCTTGGCCGCCGCAGGCGTGGTCATGCTGGCCGCCGCCACCGTCGCCGTCTTGTTCTGGAGTAGCGACCATGCCCCAACGGTCCGCTATGCCACGCGGCACGGCGAACAGCTCACTCGGCGCCTCGCTGACAACTCGGTGCTGCGCCTCGACACCGACACGGAGGTAACCGTGCGCTACAGCCGCGCGCAGCGGCAGGTTGAGGTCTCGCGCGGCCAAGTGCTTTTCGAGGTCGCCCATGAGGCGGGGAGACCGTTCCGCGTCGTCGCTGGCCCCGCGGAGGTCGTGGACGTTGGCACCCGATTCGACGTGTACCTGCAGCACGATTCGACTTTGGTGACGGTTGTGGAAGGTCAGGTCACAGTCGCACTTGCTGCCGGGCCACACAGCGGGTCCGCCGCTGGCCGCGCCGTGGCTGTGCATGCCGGAGAACAAATCCGGGTCAGTGACGGAGCATTGCCGTCGCAGGCCGCACCGGCCGACACGCAGCGCAGCACGGCCTGGCTGCGCCGCCAAATTATCTTCGAGGAGGAGCCTCTCGAAACTGTGGTCGCTGAATTCAACCGCTACAGTACAACGACGATTGAAATTGAAACGCCGTCCCTGCGCACGCTCACAATCAGTGGAACCTTCTCCGCGGATGACACCGAGTCGTTTGTTCATTTCCTCAGGAATCTGGACGGTGTCAGGGTTGAAGTGACACCGACCCATGTGCGCGTCTACCGTTTGTAGAGTAGGGAAGCTTCGAGTCTCAGCTGAATTCGAGGCCCCGAAATCTGACGGCAGGACTCTTAACCATCAGAGCAGCTGAGCGTTCGGTCAGAACAACGCTTCGAAGGGAGAGGTTATGCGCGCCATCCGCCTTCTGCCGTTACTCCTTCTGGTATACGCAGCTGCGGTCGATGCTCAGCTGCCGAAGCCTCATCCGCATGTCAACCCGCATCTGTCTCGCATGCCGCAACGGCCGCTCACCCCTCTGGCCGCGCCACGCGCGGCTCCGAAAGTTGCGGCGAACGTGATTGCCGTTGTGTGTCCGCCGGACGCTCAGGTGTTTGGCGCTGCTATGTGCGGCAATGTGTACGTTCCTCTCGATCGCAAGCACCGCATCCCCGGAACGATTCCAATTTACTTCGAGCTTTACACGCACAGTGCACCTGGACCGGCCGAGAGTGCGATTCTTGCGAATTTTGGCGAGCCAGGGAGTACGACTACTGGTCACCGTGATCTTGCGACGTCCGCATTTGGGCCGAACCTCGATGTACACGATCTGCTGTTGATCGACGACCGAGGTCGCGGATCATCAGGAACGATCATCTGCCCCGACCTCCAGTTCGGCAACACGACATTCGTGCAGGGGCTCGAAGAATGTGCAGCGCAGCTCGGGCCTACAGTAAGCAAGTATGGGACCGGTGACATCGCCGACGATACGGACGCGGTACGGGCAGCACTCGGCTATCAACTAGTCGACTATTACGGCGGCTCGTACGGCGGAGCCGACGTTACGGCCTACGCGACTCGCTTCGGCGAGCACCTCCGCTCGATCATTCTCGATGCGCCTTTCGGACCCCCGGCTGCGGCAGAGGAGTCCAGGTTCGGGCTTGAACAAGCCAGGGCCCGGTACGAGTCGCGGATGGTGTCTCTCGAGTGCCAGCGCTCGCCTAACTGCTCAGCGGATCATCCTTCCCCAGAACGGGAGTTTGACCTACTTGTACGACTCATCCGAGCACACCCGGTGGAAGGCGACGCCTATGACGCGAGCGGCAATCTTCAGCATGTGCGTGTGGACGAGAGCGCACTGCTGAATTTCATTCTTGAGAACCCTACGGTCGTTTTCGGCGGCACCGGCGAGGTGCTTGCCGCTGGCCGCTCACTCTCGCAAGGAGACTCGTTACCGCTGCTTCGCCTCGGCGCGGAAGGGGGGATCTCTTCGCTTGACTTCGCGAATTTTGGCCCCCCCACGGACTGGTCGATAGGCGCCATGTTCGCTACGACTTGCGCCGATGTGAGTATGCCCTTTGACTGGAAGGTCAGCGTCCCCGAGCGCATCGCTGAGTACACGGCCGTGGCTGAGGGACTGCCACCCTTCTATTTCGGACCTTTCTCAGCGACGGTTGCGACGGGAGACCTTTTCACATTTTTATTCCCGTGGCCATGCCAATACTGGCAGCAACCGACCAAGCCGTCGCCGATCGCCGAGCCCAACGCGCACTATCCGTCCGTTCCAACCCTCGTCTTGACGGGCGACATGGATAGCCGGGTACCACACGACGAAGTCGTGAAGGTCGCCGCGTTGTTTCCGCAAAGCACCGTGATTTCAGCGGAAACTGTAGGGCACCAAACGATCTACGGGGTCTACGCTGACTGTGCAGCGACCCTCATGTCTGAATTTATTGAGACTACGCAGGTTCCCGATACCAGTTGCCTCAGTACGACGGCGACGGCGTGGTCTGCAGTAGGAAGATTCCCGCGGCTGGCACGTGACGCTCGACCTGCAGCGGTCGATCCATCGGGTCACAACGGCATCGGACCGGCGGAACTGAGAGTAGTGACAGTCGCAGTGGCGACGGCAACCGATGCCGAGCAACGCCTCCTCCTTAGCGGCGGGGTGGGCGTAGGACTCCGAGGCGGCTCGTTCAGCGCGGACTTAAGTAATCTCCCAACCGTCATCACGACCCTCACTAATTGCGCGTTTGCAACGGATGTAATCGTGAACGGCACCGTGACTTGGGTCCCACTCGGTTCATTTGTGGCCGACCTGACAGTAAACGGGTCCGGGACGGCGGGTGGCACGCTGCATATTGAGGGTATGTGGCAGGCGCCGGGACCGGTTGGCAACTTCAAAGTGAGCGGTACGCTCGGCGGCAAGCACGTTGCCGCCCTTGTGCCGGAAGCCTGACTGGAACTGCCTGTCGACTTTGCGCGGAGATCCTTGGAGCGGTCCGGAACGACTGGTTCGGAGGATCGAAAGCGGCCAGGTAGGAATGCCGCGGGCGTCTGCTGCCCTGACGCGCTCGCAATGGCCGATTTGGGATCTCGTTTGCGCATGTGAATCTCGGAGCACCCAATGATCGCTGAGCATTTGTGCAGAGCAGCAACAGGCGCCAGGGGCACACGGCGTCGTCCGACCCGCAGAGAAATTTGAGGTGCCGAAACCTGGCCCCGGGACTCTTAGTCGTTATGGAGATTGAACACCTTTAAGGCTTCTGGTGATGGCAGGTTGGTGTGGCGTCCAACCCAGTGCCGACAACTACGCGCAAGCTGAATTCAATAGTCGAAGCGGTTCGTCAGGCCAAACATCACAACTTCCTAGCAGATCCATAAAGATCTCGGGTCCGTCGATAACTAACTTAGCCACCCAGGGCCTACAGGGCGGCTGACAAAAGAGGATTGACGCTGGACCGAAGTTCCTAGCGGGATCGAGGGGGAGATATGCGATACATCCGACGGCTTTTCGCCACTTCGTTCGCGATCGCGGTGCTGAGCAGCTGCGGGGGCAGCGGTGACGGGACACCGCCCTCTACGTCTGGGACAGGCACCGGTAGCGGCACCCCGCCCTCTGCATCGGCAACACAATTCTCAGTGTCTCCTGCCTCGGGTTCGGTCACGTCCGGCACCGCGGTCAGCATCACCGTGCAGGCGCTCGATGATTCAAACAAACTGGTCTCCAGTTTCGCCGGCACGCTACAGGTGTCGAGTAGCGATCCGAACGCAGCGCTGCCCGGACCGCTGTCACTTTCTGGGGGGCAGGCAACCTTCTCAGTCACGTTCAACACGGCCGGGAACCAAACCCTTTCGGTTTCTACGGGCTCCGTTAGAGGTACTTCGCCAACGATCATTGTGAACCCCGTCATGGCGATCCTTACCGGCGCACTATCCAGCGGAGTGATTGGGATTGCCTTCAACCAAACGATTCAAGCGATGGGCGGAGTGGCACCATTTGCCTGGAAAGTCAGCAGCGGCGCGCTGCCTCACAGCCTATCCCTCAATCCCACCACGACCAACACGGTGACCATCTCCGGTACACCGGACACTGCCTCGCAGCGTATCGCGTTTACGATCCAAGTCTCAGACTCCGCTCACCACACTGCTACCCAGTCCTACACGGTGTCGATACTGCTGCAAACAGACAGCCTGGTGCTATCAGCCGCCAGTGTGGATTTTGGCAATCAGATCGTGGGCAAGGCGAGCGGTGTACTGACGGAGACTCTGACCAACACCGCGACCGCTGACGTGGTCATCAGCAGCATAGCCATCAACATGTCGAACCCGCCCAGCAGCAACCCCGGAGAGTTCACGCAGAGCGGTACCACATGCGGATCGACCCTTGCGCCAGGGGCAAGCTGCGCGATCAACCTGACCTTCACGCCCGGCCAGACGGGCCCGCGCGCGGCCGTGCTGACGATCACCGATGACACAGCCGGCAGTCCGCAATCCGTGGGCTTGGCAGGTGTTGGGCTGATTAGCGGACCCAATGCTACGCTCTCGACTGAAAGCCTGCCTTTCCTAGGTACCGAACTGGTGGGGACGACGAGCCCACCGCGGACGCTTTCGCTAAGCAACTACGGAACCGTTGCACTGAACATCGGGAGCATTTCGGCCACTAGCAGCTTCGCTGAAACGAATAATTGCATCGGGAGTCTGCCACCGCTGGCCAGCTGCAACATCAGCGTGACGTTTACACCCGGAGGCTCGGGTGATATGACAGGCACGCTTTCGATATCCGATGACGCGGCAGGCGCTCCACAGAAGGTCACTTTGAGCGGTACGGGCGCGACGAACACCCCGCCCCTGAACGGCGCCTGCCTTGTTTACTGTGGGTTCCCTGGCGGAGGCCCTGGACGTCCGTCCGCGCCGGACCCCAGTCATTGCCCGGTCGGTCAACCATCACATAACCCGGTGTATGCCAGTTGTTTCATGTCATCGGTGGTAATAGATGAGGGAAGGCGCTGCGCCGTCACGATCAATCGCCGCAGTTACTCTGGAGTGTGCTTGGCGGAATGAGCCAGGAGCCGGAGGTTCGCATCGCTGGTGATCAACTCCAAAGGTCAAATCGTGGGCCAATCATTCTCGTGCGACACCGGCACCGCGCGGGCGGTACTTTGGGAGGAGGGTGCGATCATCGATTTGAACACTCTAGTTCCTGCCAACACGAATCTGTCTCTGGCGGATGCTTTCAATATCAACGAACGAGAAGAGATTCTTTGTCTGTGTTTACCTCCGGGTGTTCAGATTCAGGACAGTGCCTTTGGTGGGCATGACTGCTTGCTTATTCCTTCGGGTGAAGACAATGAGTGATTTCCAGACAACGGGCAGGCGGCCGACAATGAAACCGGGTCTTAAGATTGCTGTCCTTTGCATTCTCTGCGCGGGTTGCGGAAATCGTGCCGAAGCCGTGTGCGGGGGTACACCGGTGAATGCGTTTGGGGCCAAAGGCGATGGTGCCACCGACGACACGTCGGCCATTCAAAGCGCGATTAACGCTGCCGCAGCGGCTGGGGGCGGTGCGGTGGTGTTCAACGTGGCACGCTACTTCACTACCGGCAGCTTCGTTGTGCCGACCGGGGTTGTCCTGTGTGGAGCGATCGAGGGGCCGTTCGACATCACCTCAGAAGTGGATCCGGCTGTGACTGTGGTGGCACCCACGCTCCTGATCACCAACACCCGCGCCCCGTTTCTGAAACTGAATGGTGCTGGGGCTGGCGTAACAGACCTGCTCTTTCATTACCCAAACCAGGTGAGGGTCACCGCCGCTGCTCCCAGCGTCTATCCATACACCATCGTTGCGGCCTCTGCCGGCACGAAAGTGGTCCGCTCCTTCGTGACCAACGCCTACGACTTCCTCGATATCGAGAGTGGCAGAGTCCTCGCCCAGGATTTAAAGATCGGGGCGTTCGATATCGGCGTCAACGTTGACCACGCGTACGACCACGTTACCCTGCGCAATGTGGGCCTTGGGGTGTTTTGGGATCAGGCGCAACACCGGCCTTTTCCGCAACCGATCGACGCCTGGGTGTTGACTCATGGGATCGGCCTGGTGGTGAACCGCGCGGACAGCCTCGAGGTGCACGATTTCGGCGGGTTCTCTCGTTTCGCGGGGATGCTTCTGACCGACTCTCCCGATACTTCCCAAAATCCTCGCTGCGGTTTCGGAACGGGGAGCGACCTTCAACTCGATATGTTTGTGTACGGCATCATAGCCAGTGCGTCCAATACACCTGGTTATGAGTTCACGAATTTGCTCGCGGGCGGTGCGACCGGCGGAATCGCAGGTGTCGGTCAGGCGGCTGTCCAATTCAGAGCTGGCGGCTCTATCTCGCCGGAGGTGTTGATCAATGGTGGTTCTGCATACGGCACTTGGGCTTTAGGCCCATTCCCCACGCCGGCAGCCGGCCATCTGACAGTTAAGAACGTAATCGGATACGACATACCTTGATCCAGAGACGTGGCGTTGCGCACAGCTAGTCGACGTAGGACGAGGAAGTTAGCTTTGAAGAGCTCGCCGCCATTCCTACCCCTAGCTCTCTTGGGTCTACTCAATGCCTGTGGAGGTGGTGGCACTCCTCCTCCACCTCCTCCAACAGCCCCTCATTTCTCCGTCAGCGGTCCCATCAACATTCCCTCCGGGATATCCTTCCAGTTCACAGTGACCGCACTCGATGCGTCGAATCAAGCGGTGACAAACTATTCCGGCACGGTGCATTTCACCAGTACCGATCCTCATTCACAACTTCCCCCCGACTCGACGCTGGTATCCGGGACCAAAGTCTTCTCCGCCACACTCACCACGGGTGGCAGCCAAATGATCACTACGATCGACAAGGCCGCGTCTTCCATCACCGGAAGCTCGAACTCGATCAACGTCGGCGCGCTAGTCGATGCGTTCCCTGTGGAGTGGTTCGGGGCCAAAGGCGATGGTGTCACCGACGACACCGCGGCGATTCAAAGCGCCATTAATGCTGCCGCTACGGCGGGAGGCGGGACAGTTGTCTTCAAGGTGGCTCGTTACTTCACCACTGGCACCTTTGTTGTGCCCACGGGCGTGGTCCTGAGCGGAACAATTGAAGGACCTTTCGATGTGGGAGGAGTAGATCCCGCCGTGACAACGATCGCACCCACACTCCTGATCACCAATACGAGCGGTCCCTTCCTGACCTTGGTAGGAAACGGCTCTTCTGGAGTGACGGACCTGCTCTTTCACTACCCCCATCAGGTCAAGACCAGTGCGTCGGCCCCAGCCGTGTATCCCTACACCATACATCTCCAGTCCGGCAACGTCGCCCGCTCCACAGTGACCAATGCCTACAACTTCCTGGACGTCGAAAACGGCCGAGATATGGTGCAGGATCTGTACATCGGTGCGTTCAACATCGGAGTCCACATCGACCACACCTTCAACGGCTTGACACTGCACAATGTGCACAATGGCGTCTTCTGGGACGAGGTGGAAGGCGCTTCTTATCCGACCGCCATTGACAATTGGGTGCTGAATAATGGGACCGCATTGGTGGTGCAGCGGATCGATGGCCTTCTTCTGCACAACTTCTACGTGTTCTCTCGTTTCACTGGGATACTTCTTACCGATTCACCCGACACTTCTCTCGACACGCGAAGTGGAGGAGGAGTAGGAAGCAATATTGATCTGGAAACGGTGCAATACGGCATCATTGCCAGCGCTTCCACCGTATATCGTTACGGCTACGAGTTCACGAATCTGCAAGTGGGAGCCGCTCCGGGTCTTGGTCAGGCCGCGGTTCAACTGAGAGCCGGCGGAGCCGATCCGCCGGACGTGCTGATCAATGGAGGTTCGGTGCGAGGCGGTTGGGCCTTGGGCGCCTTCCCTACGCCCCAGGCCGGTAATCTGACCCATGTAAACATCATTGGCTCCGATCTGCCGTGATGGGTAGAGATGGAGAAGATCATTCGAGAAAGCTGACCACGTCCGAATGCCAATCGAGCTCGAGCGTTTCGGCGACTGGCAGCTTCGCTGAGACGAATAATTGCCGCTATCTCGAGTGCTAGTAGAAATTCCCGCGGCGCTTCATGCGCGTCCTTAGGCCGGCTGCTCTTTTCTGCACCGAACGCGAGCTCGCCTAGGGTGATCAATGAGACCCCGACCTGGCCGATCAACTTGCCGCGCAGCTTTTTCAATGCGACAGGGTGCTTTTTGATGACTGCGATGCAGGTGTCAGTATCGAGCATCCACTTCACGGCAAGGAATCCCGGCGTTCGGCTTTACCTGGCTGCTGGCGATCGCTCATGAAGTCCGCCGGGAATTTCTCCAGGCTTTCAACCAGAGTGTCCCAGGATTTCGCTTTCGGCAGGAGCACGACAGCGCTGCCCACACGTTTGATCAGCACCTCATCTCCAGCGAAGCGGAATTCCTTGGGCAAACGGACAGCTTGGCTGTCGCCGTTCTTGAACAGCTTGGCAGTCTTCATAGTGGTCTCCTTATTGCCGAGGATAGGCCCGGGCGTCTGCAGGCTGCTCCTCGGATCGTTCCCTGGAAGATGGTTATCCTTTGGTCGACACTTGGGTTGGGCATCTTGCTGCTGGGGTGGATGGCTTACCGCCTCTCGCGTGAGGTGTCACGCACGCCGGATCCAAAAACGTGAACTCCACAGTCCGCTGACCGTTATACGAGTTGGGGACTGTCGACCTAGCCTCGTAGCCAATCCCGGCGCTTCAACCACCGCATACTCCGCCTGACTTACTAAACCACGTTCGCAGTCCCCCGTTCGCTGATCCTCTTTGGGACAGTGACCTGCAGATCGACCTGCAGCCCGGCGCGTGTGGCGGCATTCACTAGAGCATCGAGGCTGAATTGGTCGATCTTCCCTTTGAGCAACGCGTTGAGGCGCGGCTGGGTCAGACCGAGCCGCGCTGCTGCACGAGCCTGCGTCATGCCGCTTCGCTCAACAAATTCCTCGATCCGGATCATGATTTCGGAGCGCAAAGCAAGATTGCGCGCTTCGGGCGCCCGGAATCCGAGATCCCTGAACACGTTGCCGCTACCACGGACCATTTTCACTCGCTTTGTCATCGTCGCCGTCTCCGACGTTCCTCCGCAACGGACCGAAACCTGTCCGTCGCCAGCTCGAGCTCTCTTTGTGGTGTCTTGCGCGTCTTCTTTTCGAAGGCGCTCAAAACATAGGTTGCTTCCGGCAGGTTCGCCACGTAAAGCACGCGGAACTCACCGGCCTGGTGAATCCGTACCTCTCGCACACCTGCACCTATGATGGACATGGGCTTCCAATCCTTAGGCTCGAGGCCTTGCTGCACACGGTTCAACTGGTGCCCACTCTCGCGTCGCGCGTCTTCAGGAAAATCGCGGAGTCTTCGCAAACTGTCGCCGCACCAGATGATCGGCTTCACGGGGCGATTATATCAATACTGAGATAAGAAACGTCTGAGCGCCATAAGCCGAGGAGACATAAAGGAGACATGGTTTTCTGAGCCTGTCTAAGCTACTGATCTAAGAGATGAAATGGACTTCGTCCGTCCAGTCCATCATCGAGAGGTAGCGTGCGTCCCGCGGACTGATCCCCAGGAAAACCGGAGAACGAGTCAAACTCACGACGCGTCCTCCCTGTGATCTAACGCCTGAGCTCACCAGTGCGCTGCAGGCCGGCGCGGCTCTTGCCCTCTTTGCATGACGCATGACGGACCTGACGAGACCGGTGGATCGAGTTGTTAGGCGGAGTATTCGTCATGGGCGTGCCCGGCCAGTGCCGCACCCGGAATGAGTCCTCCTTAGGCCGGCAGTTCGAATCCCGCCACTTTCGCTTCCCGCTCCCACTCCAGCAGATTTGAAAACGCGTCAGCAGCAGGCTCCGCAAACCCCTCGATCAACAGAAGATCCGTAAATGACTTGAACCAACCTTGCGTCGCGGCTCCGATGAAGGAGGCGCGCAGGCGCCTCACCATCTCTTCGGGCGCGCCGATCGCAGCAACGAACGGCGGCATCGCCGTGACCTCGGTTGAACCCACGATTCGAATGTCCTCCGTCAGTTGCGGCGCATGCCGTCGAATCAATAGATGCCAATACGCATCAACCGGACCTAGGGTGATTCGTCCATCACGGACACACTCAAGGACGTTGCGTGCGCTCACTAGGTCGCCGACCATCTCTCCGTACAACGCCCGTCGTTGCGGCGTGCGAAATGCGAGTAGGTGGTGACGAAAAGCGTTGAATCCCGACTGCGAGTGCGTCGCCGTCCACCCCGCGCGCGCGCCGAAGGTATCCTCGAGGGTGCGATACGGCGCGTCCTTACGTACGATCAAGTCCGTGCGGTAGACCGCGCGCCCGGCGGCCCATGAAGCATGTGGAATGGGTGCAGCGATTGGGGTAACCGCGGCGCGCTTGATTGCTAGCGTATATCCGCACAGCTGCACGGCACCGAGGTCAGCTCGGTGGCATATCTCATCGAGCGATTGACTCCAAAGCTCAGGCACGTAGGTGAGTGCTACGTGCGCATCGTGGGCAATGTACTCGACCAAAGCCCGCCACCCGCCCTCGACCTCCGGCGTCACGGCGTACATACCGGCGTTCATGATCCAGTCGCTCATACAACTGACCGCTCCGCTGGAGAGCGTCTCACCCTAGAACCTGTCACGCCCGCCAAGCGTTGCAATGGTCAAGCACCCGGACCTTACCGGGCATAAACAGGCGCGGTAAGCCAGCGCGAAGTTCGTCGAGCAGCGCCCAGAGGTGTCCCAGCGCTTCTCGAAGGTAATCGTGCGAGAGCACTTTAAGCTCTCGACAGCATAGTCCGAACTAGTCTAGTATTCAAGCAATCCCTTGAATACAGGCAGACGGCCGATGCGGGCACGAGAGATGAAGGACGGTGTGTATGGCCAATTTGCCCGCATCGGCAAGGCCGTCTCGGCGCCGAAGCGTATCGAGCTACTCGAGCTGCTGTGCCAAGGCCCCCGTACCGTGGAGGCGCTTGCCGAGCAGGCCGCCGTAACCATTGCCAATGCCTCGCAGCACCTGAAGATCCTGCGTGCGGCCCGCCTCGTCGAAGCGCAAAGGCAGGGACTGTTCGTGGAATACCGCCTGGCCGATGAGGGCGTGCTCAAGTTCGTTCAGGCGATGCGCGAACTGGCCACGGCGCGGCTCGCCGAGATCGGCACCATCACAGAGACCTTCTTGAGGGCGCGGGGCGCGCTTGAACCGGTCTCGGGCGAGGAGCTGATGCGGCGGGTGCGCAGCGGCGAGGTGACCGTGCTCGATGTGCGTCCGGCCCAGGAGTATCACGCGGGCCACATTCCGGGCGCACGCTCAGTGCCCCTGAGCGAGCTGAAGCTACAGCTCACGACACTGCCGAAGAATCGCGAGATCGTCGCCTACTGCCGGGGACCTCAGTGCGTGATGGCGATCGAGGCCGTGGAGTTGCTGCGCAAGAAAGGCTTTCGCGCGAACCGGATGGAGCAAGGCGTCATGGACTGGCGCGCGCGTGGCTGGAAAATCGAGAAATCGCAAGGAGAGGAGCCGTGATCTTTCGACCCTTTTATTACTTCGATACCGGCTGTGCCGCCTACGTTTTCGGGTGTGGGACACTGAGTAAGTGTGCCGTCGTGGATCCCCAAGAGTGACGTGCAGGCGTACCTCGAGTTCGCTGCCGCAAAGGGCATGCGCATCACGCATGTCATCGATACGCATGTGCATGCAGACCATCGCTCGGGTGGGCTCGAACTCGCACGGCGCGCCGAAGCCCACTATTGCTTGCATGGAGCCGCAGACCTTGACGTGCCCTTCAACCCGTTGCATGACCGCGAAGAGATCGAGCTCGGCAACACTCGTGTCACCGTCCTGCACACGCCCGGACACTCGCCGGAGAGCGTGTGCCTGTTGGTGAAGGACTTAAGGCGCGGGCCTGACCCATGGTTCTGACGGGGGACACCCTTTTGTCGGCGCAGTGGGTAGGCCGGACCTGCCCGGTCGTGCGCGCGAAAATGCGCGTCAGCTCTTCGCGAGCGTGCACGAGAAGCTTTTGACTCTCCCCGATGATCTCGAGATCTATCCGGGCCATTTCGCGGGATCGAGCTGCGGAGCCGGTATGAGCGGCAAGCCCTCCAGCACGATTGCCTTCGAGAAGCGCTGGAACGCCCTGCTGAGCGCCTCCGCGAATGAGTTTGTCGATGCTCTGGCGAGGGTCGCGGCGAAGCCAGCCGAAATGCAGCAGATTCTCCACCAGAACCGCACCGGCGGTCCGAACTAACCATGACCGCGGACGACGTGCGTCTGGGATTGCGGGAGAACTGGGCGCAGTTCTCGCTTCTGGTGCTCGTCAACGCATTCGTCGGGGGCATGGTCGGTCTCGAGCGAAGCATTCTTCCGGCGATCGCACAGGAAGACTTCGGGATCGCCGCTCGCGCGGCGATCCTCTCCTTCATCGTTGCTTTCGGGGTGACGAAGGCAGGGGCCAACTATCTTGCTGGCCGCCTCGCCGATCGGTTCGGCCGTAGGCACGTGCTCATCGCCGGATGGCTGCTCGCCGCACCCGTGCCGCTGCTACTCATGTACGCCCCGAGCTGGAGTTGGGTAGTCGCGGCCAACGTCCTGCTGGGAGTGAGTCAGGGGCTCACCTGGTCCACGACCGTCATCATGAAGATAGATCTCGCTGGACCCCGACAGCGCGGGCTCGCCATGGGTTTGAACGAATTCGCCGGCTACCTGGCCGTGGCGATCAGTGCCCTGGCCACCGCCTGGATCGCCGCAAAGTACGGCCTGCGTCCGCAGCCATTCTACCTCGGGATCGCCTTCGTCGTTGCTGGGCTTGCACTGTCGATATTCACCGTGCGGGAAACCCAACACCATGTTGCGCACGAATCAGCGCTGACTGATACGACGGAGCATCCACCGACACAACGAGATGTGTTCTGGCGCACGACCCTCACGGATCGCAATCTCTCGAGCGTCTCGCAGGCGGGCCTCGTCAACAACCTGAATGACGGCATGGCGTGGGGCCTGTTTCCGCTCTGGTTCGCCGCCGCGCAAATGAGCCTTGAACAGATCGGCATCCTCGCTGCCGTGTACCCCGCAACCTGGGGCATTGCGCAGCTCGCGACCGGCGCTTGGTCCGACCGCATCGGACGCAAATGGCTCATCGCCGCCGGGATGTGGGTCCAGGCCGCCGGCATCGCCATCGTACTCTTCTCACAGGGGATGGCCGAAGCCGCGCTCGGTAGCATACTGCTGGGACTCGGTACGGCGATGGTGTATCCGACGCTGCTCGCGGCGATCAGCGATGTCGCGCATCCCTCCTGGCGTGCTTCGTCGGTCGGTGTGTACCGGCTGTGGCGTGACCTCGGATACGCGGTGGGTGCGGTCCTCTCCGGTGTGATCGCTGATGCACTAGGGCTGCCGGCGGCGATCATCGCCGTGGCGATCGTGACCTTCGCGTCTGGTGTTGTCGTGGCGGTTCGCATGCGCGAGACGTTGCCGGCGACATCGAAACCGCTGGTTTTAAAGAGCGCCCGGTGAATCGCATGCGCCGAATCTACCTCGACTACAATGCCAGCACACCGATCGCGCCGCAGGTTGCGCGGGCGATGCACGCCGTGCTGGAAGAGTCCTACGGCAATCCCTCGAGTGACCACTGGGCCGGCCGAGTCGCGAAGGACCTGGTGGAAGGCAGCCGCGCACAAGTCGCGAACCTTCTCGGCTGCACGGACGCCGAAATCGTCTTCACGAGTGGCGGAAGTGAAGCGAACAATCTCGCTCTCAAGGGCCTCTACTTCGCGCGTCGAGGCGAGCGAGCACACATCATCACCAGTGACATCGAGCATCCCTCGATTCTCGAACCGTGCCGCTTCCTCGAGAGGTGGGGTGCTCGCATCACGCGCCTCCCGGTCGATGGTATCGGGCGAGTGGACCCGGACGATCTACGTCGCGCGATGACCTCTGATACGTTGCTGGTCAGCCTGATGCACGCAAACAACGAGGTCGGGACCCTCGAGCCGATTGAGGCTTGCGCACGCATTGCTTGCGAGCACGGGGTTCCGTTCCACACGGACGCGGCGCAATCCGTGGGCAAAATCCCCACTCGCGTGAACGAGCTCGGCGTCGATCTCTTGTCCATCGCCGGCCACAAGCTGTACGCGCCGAAAGGGGTCGGTGCCCTGTACGTCCGCGCCGGCACGAGCCTCGATTCGCTGATTCATGGAGCCGGACATGAAAGCGGTCGGCGTGCCGGGACCGAGAGCGCCCTGCTCGCGGTCGGCCTCGGCGCGGCCTGCGGGCTCGCGCAGGATCTCGGCTGGACCTCGCAGGTACGAGTTCTCCGTGACCATCTCTGGACGTCGCTGCACGCTCGCTTCGGCGATCAGGTCGTGCTCAACGGCCACCCCGAGTGCCGCCTGCCCAATACCCTCAACGTGTCGTTCGTCGGTCGAACTGGTTCAGAGCTCCTTGCGGGGCTCGAAGGCATTGCTGCATCGACCGGGTCTGCGTGTCATTCCGGCCGCATCGAGCTCTCCCCGGTCCTGCGGGCGATGCGGGTGCCGGAAGATATCGGCGCGGGCGCGATCCGCTTCAGCCTGGGCCGTAGCACGACTCGCGAAGAAATCGACGAGGCTATCGAACGCATCACCGCTATAGTGGCGCGCCGCTGAGGAGGCGAAATGAAGTTATATCGCCCCACGCTCCTCGAGCGCGAAGAGCCCAGGTCGGTTCTCGAGGAAGCCCTGGCAGTCGCCCGAGCAGGCCACGGCCGCATCGTGTCGGTTGAGGGCGAGGCCGGCATCGGCAAGACATCGCTCGTCGTGAGTTTCGCCAACGCCCACCGCCACGATACCCGAGTCTATGTGGGTGGATGCGAACACCTCACGACACCCGAACCACTGGGGCCGCTTCGCGACATAGCGCGGGACAGCGAAGGACGCTTTAACGTCCAGGGAACGAGCCCGCTCGCAACCTTTGAAGCGCTGCTTCGATTGCTGAAGTCCGGGCGCACCCCGGGACTGCTATTGATCGAGGATATTCACTGGGCCGATGACGCCACGTTCGACTTTTTGCGCTTCCTCGGGCGACGCATTGGCGAAGCGCCCGTCCTCATCATCGTAACGCTCCGCAACGACGATGCGCCGTCGCAGATTCGCCTCGCAGCGCTTTCGACGGACATGCCCCGAGACAGTCGCCAGCGCATCGAGCTGAAGCCGCTCTCCCCCGCCGCCGTAGCCACGCTCGCCGCGCAAGCGGGGCGCCGCACCGCGCGACAGCTCTTCGAAGTGACTGGCGGCAACCCGTTCCATGTCACCGAATATCTCGCCAGTGGTGAGTCCACGGTGCCACATAGCGTGCGCAGTGCTACGTTGGTACGTACCTCGCAATTGAGCGAGTTCGCCCGCCGTACACTCGATTGCGCCGCCATTTTTCCACGACAAATCGACCAGCAGATGCTTCGGACCCTCTCGCAGGACGGCACCTGCACTGGTGTCGAGGAGTGCATGCGCGCAGGCATGCTGAGTGCGTCAGGTCGGACGCTCTCCTTTCGCCACGAGCTCGCGCGACGGGCTGTGCACGACTCGATGGCGCCACTTAGGCGACAGGAGCTGCACGCCGCAGCGCTCGAATTGCTCAAAGCGCAGCCGGACGTGAGGTCCGCCGAGCTTGCGCATCACGCGCAGGAGGCTGCGAAGACCGACGATCTCTTAGCGTATTCGCTGCGCGCGGCCGATGAAGGTGAGGCGCTCGGCGCGTACCGGGAAAGTCTCGAGCATCTGGGACGCGCACTCGAATGCGGCACGCGGCTCTCGAATGCGGAGCGTGCGGACCTGCTGCAGCGGCAGGCGGAGACCGGCGAGCATTGCGGCGCCTTCGCGGTGGCGGTGTCCGCTATCGAACAGGCGATCGCCATTCGCAAGCGGGCCGATGACGCGCTCGGTCTGGGGAATGGGCTGCGCATATCAGCCCGCCTTCATTGGCATCAGGGTCAACCTGAGCTCGCGGAGCAGCAAGCACAGGAAGCGCTCGATGTCATGCATGACCACCGCGAGACCTGGCAGTACGCAATGGCGCTCAGCACACAGTCCCAGCTCGACATGCTCGCAGATCGAAACCATTTGGCGATTCCGCGTGCGCTCGAGGCCATGGCTCGAGCAGAGAACCTCGGCCGCTCGGACATCTACCTTCACGCGCTCACCAATGGCACGACCGCGCGCTGTTCTGCCGATGTCGCAGCGGGGATACCGCACATGCTCGCCGCGATTGACGAAGTGCGGCAACGGAATGCGCCGGATTTCCTGCCACGTCTCTACGCGAATCTCGTCTACATGATGACCGGCGACCGGCATTACGAGCTCTTGTTCGACTATTTCGAGCAGGGAATCGGTGCTGCTGCAGCTCGGGAGAACGCGCCGCTGGAGGCGTACATGCGCGGTACCCGCGCGATTGCGCTCGTCGATGTGGGCCGCATGCAGCAGGCCATGGCTGAAGCGGAGTTTGTGATCTACGGCCCCTATCCGGGCGCTACCTCCCGTTTCAACGCCCAGATTGCCCTGGCCCGCGCACGAATCAGGACGGGTTTGCCCGAGGATGATGTGCTCAATGAATTGCGCTCGATGCCGACTTCGCAGCGCGACCTCATGCGGCGCGCGCCGCTGGCAGTGGTAGACGCCGAAGCGCTGTGGCTCGGGCTGCCGCGGCCCGGCGCGCTCGAGCGGCTGCGTGCGGTGTTTGGAGCGGCGCTTAGTGCCCCCGGTGAGCACTGGACTCTTGCGGACACGGCGACGTGGCTCGCGATCCTAGGCGAGCCCATCACGATTCCCGATGAGATGCTGAGTCGTCTTCGGTTCGCGCCTCGCGCGCTTATCGCCGGTGACTGGCGCGGAGCTGCACTAGCCTGGGCCCAAACGGGCTGCCCCTATGAACAGGCCATCGCTCTCTCCCTGGGGGATGACGCCGCACAACGTGAATCATTGGCACTGTTTGAGCAACTTGGCGCTGCACCCGCAGCCGGCAGACTGCGTCGGCAGATGCGCGCGCGAGGAGCACGCGCGATACCTCGAGGGCCAATCGCCCATACCCGAGCCAATCCGGTGGGGCTCACCCGTCGGCAGGTGCAGGTCCTCGCGCTTCTTGGCGAGGGACTGAGCAATGAGCGGATCGCCGAGTGCCTGTATATCTCACCCAAGACGACACAGCATCACGTGTCAGCAATTCTCGCGCAGCTCGGCGCGAGCTCGCGTCACGAAGCCGCTGCGACGGCTCGCCAGCGCGGCCTGTTGACCGAGTGCGAAAACTAGGCGTCGCTTACCGCAAAATAGGCGTTGGGTCCGATGTGCTCCTCCTGCCCGTGGCCGATCCTGCCGACTTGCAGGTCTACCCACGAAGGAGTCGGCTATGTCCCGCATCGGTATCTTTCTTTACGGTCTTGTCTGCTACGGCGTGTTTCTCGCGGTGTTTGTTTACGCCATTGGGTTCATCGGCGGCTTCCTGACGCCGACCCTGCTCGACGGTACTGCGGATCGACCCCTAATCCAGGCACTCGCGATTGATCTCGGCCTGCTAGCCGCATTCGCACTTCAGCACAGCATCATGGCGCGCCCTGCCTTCAAGCGCTGGTGGACGCGTGTCGTTCCCGAAGCCGCGGAACGCAGCACGTACGTGCTCGCGAGCTCACTGGCGCTCGTTGCGCTCTTCGTCTACTGGGAGCCCATCGATGTTCTCGTCTGGAGCATGCCAGCGGGAGCGGGACGCACGGCGGTCATCGGACTCTACGCGTTCGGGTGGCTGCTCCTCCTATATACGACTTTCCTGATCGATCACTTCGATCTGTTTGGATTAGCACAGGTGTGGCGACGTCTGACCCTCCAGAGCTACCGTCCGCCGCAGTTTCGTACGCCGACCCTCTATCGGCTGGTCCGCCATCCCCTCTACATCGGCTGGTTGATCATCTTCTGGGCCGCCCCCGCCATGAGCGTCGCGCATCTGGTGTTTGCGGTCATGACGACAGCGTACATCCTGATTGCGATTCAGCTCGAAGAACGCGATCTCGTCGAGTCATTTGGCAGCGACTACGCCACGTACCAACGCCGTACACCTATGCTCATGCCGCGCCTGTGGCCCACCCGACGCTCCGCGCTCGAATCCGGCGAGCCTCAGGCGCGGACTTAATTGCGGGAGAGCA
>Ga0306921_10001074_pt1 | contig 25980 bp, 19 predicted proteins | sample sta12Cox44000080_FD_203760 | JGI IMG/M metagenome (GOLD analysis project Ga0306921, IMG submission 203760) | Lab enrichment of tropical soil microbial communities from Luquillo Experimental Forest, Puerto Rico - statoxic.12C.oxic.44.000.080 (v2)... | ecosystem: Environmental > Terrestrial >...
CGAAGCTCTGCGCGAGGCCGGGTGGCACAGCCTTAAGTTCCGAAAAGCTTTGGGTGATGGGGAATTCTTCTCTTCCTCTTGGGGGTGACCCTAGCGCTGTGTTCGAAAATAGGACCCCCCCAAAACTGCACAAAATAAGGGAACAATCAAAAATGTCGGCGCGCCGACTTTTCTTAGGTATGCAAGGAGGTAGAACCAGAAAGGGAGTTTCGCTCTTCCAGAAGCGTTCCGAAATGAAACGCTTATTCGAATAGATTCCGCTTTTTCCCTCTAAGTCTAAGATAACATAATAGTTGTATAACTAAGAATTACTGCAAGTGAGGCGCGCCGACATTCTTCAATTTCCTTCCGGCGCTCAACCTTTTACGCTTTTGGAGGTTTTACGTTACGTCCCTACTCGCCACTCGCCACTTCTTCCTCTATTTCCCAATAACCAAATCGCTGCCGGCTTCCGAGCGCTTCAACCCGGACCCGTCCCAGAAGATGCGCCACGTAACCAGCGGCCCTTTTCCAGGAACGCCTCGCGTGAAAAAGATCTGCAGCCCTTCGCGCGACCATTCCGCGAATCGCGCGTAGTTGTCCGTCGGACCGAGCACCACGCGGCGCTTGGACTTCACTTCATACAGAAAAAATGAAGAGTTTAACCCCGCCGCATCGGTCGGCGCGCCCGTAGGAACGTTGCTGTGAAAAGCGGAAACCAGCAGCAGGTCCGGATTCACCGGATTCACGCGAATCGTGTCCCTGCTCATGATTTGAAACCCATCGCCGTAAATGTCCTTCAACGGAACGGTTTGCTCGATCTTTCCATCCTCACCGATCCAGTAAGCGTTCTGCGCATCGACAGCAAGCACGGTGTCGGGAGAGGTCCAACCGTGCAGCGATAACATCTGCTCGGGATACCCGACGGCAGCTTTCTCCGGAGCACCCGCCGGAAGCGTCCACACCTGCCATTTCTGCCCATCAAACTTCAGGAACGCCACGCGGGAATCATCCGGGGACCAAAATGCCTGCCGGACAGTGCCGCTCAAGAGATCCTTGGGCTTTCCTGTATCCGCGTCATAGAGAACGATGCTCCGCTCGGGTCCGGTTTTGGAATCCGATTGTGTGTAGAGAAGCTTCTTGCCGTCGTGAGAGAGCGCAAGTTCCGTGCCCGCGATCGCGACAGCTTTCTTGACCTCGCCGCGGCTGAGGACGACCCTGCCCGCCGCATCGAGATAAGCCGTGGCCACCGGCGGCTTGAAGTTGGTGATCGGGTCAAGGACCGTCTTCTTGTCCTTGTCATCCGCGGCTGCATTTTCGTCCGGGTCCAACTGATTCTTTTTGCGGAACTCCGGGAACTTGTCGGGCTCGCTTTGCCCGCAGCCATTCAGTGTGCCAATCTGCGCGTCTTCCACAGCAACGCGAAACGTGTACTTCGTGTCCGACATAGTGTCGGAGCAAGGCTCGCGCGTAAGTTTTACCGCAACGTCCGCGCCAGTTGCCGTGTCCTTCGCTTTGTAGGTCCAGGCCTTGCCCGGTTCGGCCGTGGTGATTTCGCCTGGCTCCAAAACGATGGCAGGATATCTGACCCGGTCGAGCCGTTCCGGTCCCTTCATGCCAAGGCGCAAGCTCCAGAAAGGCTCGTTTCCATGAGCGATCACCAGGATGGGGTAGTGTTTGGAAACGGGCGAAGGCACCGGCGCTTCGCCCGGTTTCGCCGCTGTCTTGGGAGAAGCCTTGGGAGCCGGCTGCGTGGGAGCCTGTCCTTTCAATACCGCGGGAATGGCGGCGCAGCAGGCGAGAATGATCAGTGGGAATCGCACAAGGTTCCTTTGGGTTCTCCCGAGGATGAGGCCGCGAGACTCGGCGCCGTGGCAGAAACGAAGCAGGCTTCCACGGCCACAAAATTAGAACAGAGCGCGGACGCCCGGTGCAAGCGAAAGTGACGCTGCATGAGGCCCGGAGTCGGCTAGCGAACAAAAAGAGAAAACTATTGACACGGCGAAAGAAAAGCGAAATACTGGTCTCGCTTCGAGGTGAGCCATGTCCCCAGTTCTTCCCCTTACGACGGCGCGACTTCCGATGCGTCGCCGCCCCGTTCTACGCCCCGTTGTTTCCTTCCTGCCTTTTTGCCCTGAGCCTGACCCAAAGCCAGAGGCTGGCACCCGTGCCCCGGGTGAAGCCGGCTGGTGCAAGGGAAATCTGGAAAGCCCCTCGGCGGATTGCCCCCCGCCACAACTCCAGATTTCCCCTGCACCACTGGTGGGCATAGCTCGCCTCGCCGCCCAATCACCGGCGGCGGAAACGAAGCGGCAGTCGGCGGAAAAGCCGGAGTATTTCCTGCTTCCCGTGAAGTCCATCCTGAATCGCTGCGACTCGAACCGCGTGCCGTTTGAGTGGACTATCAATCCCTATCGCGGATGCGAATTCGCTTGCAAGTACTGTTATGCGCGATACACGCACGAGTACATGGAAATTGACGGCGGGGAATTCGAGAAGAAAATCTTCGTAAAACAAGACGCAGCGGCGCTGCTAGCGCGCGATGTCTCGCAGAAATATTCCTATGAATCGAAAGCTTCGGGCTACACGCAGGCGGAGCACATCGCCATCGGCACGGCGACGGATCCGTACCAGCCCGCGGAACGGGAATATGGCGTCACTCGCGCGTGCCTCGAGGAACTGGCCAAGCGCGAAGGCTTGAGCGTTTCCATCATCACGAAGTCGAACCAGATTGTGCGGGACATTGACATCCTGAAAGTGATCACGGAGAAGTCCGCACTGACCCTCAATATCACTGTGACGACCCTCAAACCGCGTCTTGCGCGATTGCTGGAACCGCGTGCTCCTCGACCGGACTTGCGACTGCATGCTGTAAAGGAATTGCGCGATGCCGGGCTGCATGTTGGGGTGTCTGCCTCACCCTTACTGCCTGGAATCACGGACCAGGACGGAGAGTTGGAAGCCGTGGCGGAAGCCGCCAAAAAAGCAGGCGCGGAATGGTTTTTCTCCGGCGTGCTTTTCCTGATGCCCTCCTCGGCAAGACAGTTTTTACCTTTCATCCGAGAAAAATTCCCGCGCCTGGCGAAACAGTATCAGGAGTGGTACCCAAAAAATGGGTACGCCCCGGAAGAATACTGCCGGAAGGTTTCCGACCGCGTACGCTGCATCCGGGAAAAATTCGGCTTTGCCGCGCGGCCCTGGGAAGGAATACGGCCGACCGCAGGTCGCGCTCAGCTGAGTCTGGGATGGGCGGAGGATGGAAGATAAGAAATTGAAATTGGGAAATGGAAAATTGCGGAAGACGGAAATAGGGTGCCAAGTCAGGAGAGATTTCTTGCACAGGCGTCCACATATTTCCACAGTATTTTTGTGAAGTAACACTTGCCAATGTTTTTTCGCGCTCGTAGGATACTCCCAGATTGATCGGGAAGAACAACTTCACGAGTCAATTCAAAGGATGAGGGAAGGGTAAAACCGAGCCTCTTCCTAGCGAGTTGAACAGAGAAGCGCAAGCTCTGACGGCGATGCAGCGAGCGGTGAGGGTAAAACCGAGCCAGCGAATTGCATTCAATTGAGGAGCGAGCTTTGCGGTTGAGGTTCATGGAGACGCGGGTTAAACCGAGTTGCAAGTGGACCGAAGCGGAGGCAAAACGCTTCGCGGTGCAGCGAAAGTTACGGTGCGGGTCAAACCGAACCGTGATCGTAACTGAACCAGGAAGTAGAGCTTCGTGGCTCAATCTACGGAGGTGGCAAGGGTAAAACCAAGCCATTCTCGCAGTAAATTGGATCGGGAAGCGGAAAACTTGCCATTCAATCAAAAGAGGGCGACGCGGGTTAAACCGAGTCGCCCTTATTTTTTGGCCGGGGTGGAGCGCCGGGGATGAACGGCCATCCCATTGTGCTCACACTTCATTCGCGAGCATGAAAGGATGCGGTCAGTGGAGTTTCTTTGGAGGAACCTCCTACCAGGACTTTGTATTCGCCGGGAAGAAGAGACCAGCTGTCTTTTTCCACGTTAAAGATGGACAAGTAGAGCGGCGTCAAAGGCAGGGTGATGGTTTTTGTTTCGCCGGGAGCGAGGCGCACTTTCTGCCAGGCCACCAAGCGCTCGAAAGGTTCGCCCGCGTTGGCCGGCAGTTGGACGTAGACCTGAGCGACTTCCTCACCCTCGCGCGTGCCAGTATTTTTGACGGAAAAGGTAACCTGGCGCTGTTTTTCGTTCACCTTGGCATCGGAATAACCGTAGGTGGTGTAAGAGAGCCCGAAACCAAAGGGGAAGAGGGGCTGCTTGTTTTCCGCCTCAAACCATTTGTAGCCGACCTTCACTCCCTCCGGGTAAGGAACATCAAACGGGGGTAAGGGCTGCTTTGTAGAACGTGCTTGCATCTCCAAATCCATTCCCGGAACTTGAGGATGCGGCAAGTCAGCATCCGATTTGGCGAAGGTGATGGGGAGTCTGCCGGAAGGATTGACTTCGCCAAAGAGGACATTGGAAATGGCCTGAGCGCCGGCGATCCCGGGATACCAAGCGGCCAGTACACCTTTCACATTTTGCAACCAGGGCATGGAAACGGCGTTGCCCGTTACCAGTACAACGATCGTGCGCGGGTTTGCGGCCGCGACCGCTTGCACTAGGGCATCCTGGTTGTCGGGAAGAGAGAGTGTTTCGGTATCGCGGCCTTCGCTCATGTATTGGCTTGCGAAGACAATCGCGACATCCGAGGATTTCGCGAGATCCGCGGCCGCAACGGGATCCTTGCCGTTGTTATATTCCACCTTGGCATTCGGGGCTTTTTTCCGGATGTACTTCAAAGGCGCCGAGGGAAAGTAAACGGGCTCTTGCCATGGCGAACTACCCGGCTTGGGGTCGATGGCATTGCCGCCCGGCGCGTCGACTTGCGCCGATCCGCCTCCCGAAAGAAGACCTATGTCCGCATGCGACCCGATCACCGCAATGGATTTGATGTGAGCCGGGAACAATGGCAAGAGGCCATCTGCGTTTTTCAGAAGCACGATGCTTTCTTCGGCAATTTGCTGCGAGTCTTCGAAGCCACGAAACGGATCGACGACACGGCGCGCCATCGGAGGGTTGTCAATGACACCGGTGGCAAACATGCTGCGCAAGATGCGATGCACCATGTCGTTCAAGCGAGCGGTGGGAACTTCGCCGTTCTCGACCGCTTTTTTCAGGGCTGGACCGAAGTAGGTGTCGCCTGGCATTTCCATGTCGAGCCCGTTGTTCGCGGCTTTGACGGTGCTATGCGTCCCTTCCCAGTCTGAAAGCACCCAGCCCTTGAAACCGAAATCCTTCTTGAGGACTTGATTCAGGAGGTAATCGTTTTCACAGGAGTAATCGCCATTGACCTTGTTATAGGCGCACATGACACCGGCGGGCTCGGCAATACCGATGGCGATTTGAAAGGCGAGGAGATCGCTTTCCCGAAGAGAGCGTTTATCGAGAACGGCGTTGAGAATATTTCTGCCGGTCTCTTGGTCGTTTACGGCGTAATGCTTGATATCGCCCATGACCTGCTGCGACTGAACACCTTTCGCGAGGTTGCCAACAATGGTGCCGGCCAGGATGGGGTCTTCGCCGGCATATTCGAACGCTCGGCCGTTGCGCGGTTCGCGTACCAGATCCACGCCGCCGCCGATGGACATATTGAAACCCTGGTCCCGCAATTCTCTGCCGATGACGGAACCATACAACAAGGCGGATTGGGGATTCCACGTCGCAGCCAAACCCAGGCTCGAAGGCAAGAGAGTGGCATAGCGACTTTGCAATGCGGCCATCCTGACGCCGACGGCGGAATCGGCCAAGTTGATGTCCGGAATTCCCAAGCGGTCAATTCCCGGGACGTAGCCGGCTCCCAGATTTGAGCGTGGCGGGACTGGATCTCCCTCCCGCAAGACACCCCATCCGGTGCCGTGGACGAGTTGGATTTTTTCGTCGAGGTTCATCTGCTGGAGCACCAGATCCGCCCGCTGATCGGGGGGCAGAGTCTTATTCATCCACGGGAAAGAAGAGGTTTGCGCCCGGCCCGGGGATTGTGAAGCCGCCGGTAGAACCGCGATAGTCAGTAACACGGCTACACCCAAAACCACGAGCAAGTGTCTGGCTAGTTTGGCAGCCCTCATGACGCTCCTCTTCCCGAGTGAATCAAGATTCCTGTTTATTAAAAACAAGGTGCTTTGAACCCATTCGATCGCGCCTCGGGAGGAATTACCGAGGACAAGCCACCGCAAGAGTCCCTTGGGATGCAAATGGGCATCTTGACGAAATACTATAGTCAGATTTGTGAACTTTGTCAGTGGAAGAAGGAGCGGTTTCCGAGAGGGGGCCTCACGGGACGAAGATGCGGGACCCTTCACGCTTGAGCTCGGGGGCCCCGAGGAACTGTCCCCGGAGAAACTCGATGAAGCGGCGAGAACGAGACACGAACGAATCCCCTGGAGTGCAAGGACAGACAGAGTATCACGCCATGATAACTTTGTTCTGGAAGCGGCGCGCGGCACTGACCAACAGAATCGTGCCGATCAGGAAAAGCGCGAGGGCATCGGTCCAGAGATGGGCCCACCCGGCCCCACGAAGGATGATGCCGCGGGTGATGTTGATAAAATACGTGGCGGGAACGAAGTAGCTAAGGACGTAGAAGAATTTCGGCATGGTTTCGCGCGGGAAAATGTAACCCGAGAAAAAGATGCTCGGGAGGATCGTAAGGAAGGCGAGCTGCATCGCTTGGGCCTGCGTGCCGGCCTTGCTGGAAATCAGAATGCCGAGGGAAAGCGAAACGAAGATATACGGCAGCGAGAGGAAAGCCAGCAACAGAACGCTGCCGTGAATGGGAACACGAAAGACCCAGCGCATGAAAGTGAGAATCATGCATAGCTCGAAAAAACCGATCCCCAAATACGGAAGGAGTTTACCCAGCAGCAGTCCCATGGGGCGAACTGGGGTGACGAAAAGCTGCTCGAGGGTGCCGCGCTCCTTTTCGCGCACAATCGAGAATGCGGTGAGGAACGTGGTGACGTTGAGAAGGAGGATGGCGGTCAAACCGGGAAGAAAGAAATTCGGGGAACGGGAATCCGGATTGAAGAGGATTTTAGGGCGCATCTCGACGGCGAACGCGACGTTGCTGTCCGCGAGCGCGCGCCGCAGGGACTCATCGAGGCCGATGGCCGTCGTGACGTTGATAGCCTGGCCGGCAACAGAGGAATCGGACCCGTCGATGAGAACCAGAACCTGCGCGCCCATCTGGTGCAGTAGGCGATCGGAGTAATCGACGGGGATTTTGATGCCCACGCGGCAATTACCGGAAACGATGGTGTCATTGAGGTCGTGGTCGTTGTTGACATAACGTGCGACGTGAAAAGTGTCCGAATTCCTTAGGCGGTCCAGCAGTTCGCGGCTTTCGCGGCGACCGTCGGCGTTGTAAACGACGGTGTTAATCTGGCGGACGTTGGTGTCAATGCCAAACCCCAGCAGGAACATCTGCAATAGAGGAATGATGAGCGAAAAGAAAAGTGTCGCGAAATCGCGGCGCACGTGCAGCGCTTCCTTATAAAAGACCGCACTGAAGCCACGAAATGGATTAAGCACCCGCGGCCTCCTGCTCGGCCTGACGCCTGTAAGTCAATTCGACGAAGACATCCTCGAGGCTGGGGGCAAGGGGGCGAATTTCCCCGACGACTACGCCATTCTTCACCAGTTGTGCGCGAAGGTCATCGAGATCGAGGTGATCATCAATGAGCGCGTGGATAGACTGTCCAAAGATGGTGGCGCTGCGAATGCCCGGAATCGTGCGGGCAATGCGCAAGGCGCGTGTCACTTCGAGTGTGGTGATTTCGACGCGATAGGTGCCAACGGGCTGAACGTCGGGAAGTTCACGAAGCGAATTGGGCGTGCCGTCGGCGATGAGTTTCCCAAAATAAATATAGGCGACGTGGCTGCAGCGCTCGGCTTCATCCATGTAATGGGTCGTGACAAAAAACGTGATGCCATGTGCCGAGAGTTCAAAAAGCAAATCCCATAGCTGGCGCCGGGCGACGGGGTCGATGCCTGCGGTGGGTTCATCGAGAAAAACCAGTTTCGGCTCATGAAGCATGGCGCAGCCCAGAGCGAGCCGTTGTTTCCAGCCGCCCGATAGCTGCGCGGAGAGGCGATTGACGTACGGGCCGAGACCATTCAACTGAATGATTTCATCCATCCGTGCGCGCAGGCGCTCGGGAGAGAGGCCGTAGATGCGGCCGTAGAAGGTGAGATTCTCGAAAACCGTAAGGTCCGTGTACAGGCTGAAATTCTGTGACATGTAGCCGATGTTTTCGCGGACGGATTCGGCGTCTTTGCTGACGTCGAGACCCTGCACAGTAGCGTGGCCGCCCGTCAACGGCAGCAAGCCCGTAAGCATTTTGATAACGGTGGTTTTTCCGCTGCCGTTAGGGCCCAGAAAGCCGAAGATCTCCCTCTTTTGAACCTGAAAACTGACATCGTTCACCGCGATAAAGTTGCCAAAGCGGCGAACGAGATGTTCGGCGGAAATCGCGAGTTGTGCGTTGTCGGCCACAGGTTAACTCGCTGGAGCCAGTTTGACGTCGGCGGCCATGCCAGCGCGAACGCGATGAGAAGGATCATTAATGCGGACCTTTACGCCGAAAACCTGGTGGGTGCGCTCTTCGACGGTCTGCACGTTGCGCGGCAGAAATTCGGCTTGCTGGTTGATTTGCTCGACAGTGCCGTTGAACGCTAGCCTGGGAAACGAATCCACGTGAATTTCGGCCTTCTGTCCAAGCTGGACGTGACCGATCTGGGTCTCAGGGATATAGATGCGGACGTAAATCTGGTCGCGTTCGAGGAGCGTGGCCACGGGCGTGTTTGGCGCGATCAAGTCGCCCGGGCGGACGTCCAGCACCTCAACCGAAGCAGCGGAGGGCGCAACTACCTCGCGCTCGCGGTAGCGCGCTTCGTCATAGGCTAGGGAAGCGCTGGCCGCTTCCACATCTTCTTTGCGATTGCCACGTTCCATTTTTTCCAGTGTGGCGACGGCCTGCTCATAATGTGCCTTGGCGGAGGCAATTTCCTCAGGACGGTAGCCACGCCGCAGTTCATCCAATTTGTGCTGGGCGTTCTGCATTTGAGCGAAGGCCATTTTCCAGTTGGCCTCGGCGGTATCGCGCTGCTGTTTGGAGACGAGGTCCTTTTGCGCAAGCGCGTCATAGCGTTGGAAATCCAGATGAGCACGAGTTTCGTCGGCGGTCGCGCGGTCTAGATCGGCCTGAGCGGCAGCAATGTCTTCCTTTCGATACCCGTTCAGCCGAAGCTCGTAGTCTGCCTTGGCTTGCGCGGCTGCGGCTAGCGCTTCGGCGATTTCTTCCGGCCGGAAACCACGGCGGGCTTTTTCATCGTTCGCGCGGGCTTGCTGGAGGGAAGCCGCGAGCTCCTTGTCGTCAAAAGTGATCAGGACCTGGCCCGCTTCCACGGAGTCGCCTTCGCGCACCAAGACCTTGTCAATGCGGCCGCCGACCTTGGAGCCGACGCGGATATTGCGCGCCTCGACGGTCCCCGAGCCCTGGAGATACATATCATGGCGAAACCATCCCATGGAATAGACCCCAACGGCGAGTACAGCTGCGGCAACGAGAATGACGATCAAACGCTTGCGATTCATGCCATCAATCTCCACTTGTCGTGAATGGCGTTACGTTGGGCGCCAGGGGAGAGTTACGCGGGGCGAGGCCCGACCAGATCACCTCAAACGCGGCCTCCATGCGGGCGTACAATGAAGCATCCCCATAGAGAGACCAGATCAAGAGCGTCCCAAAAATCGTTTGCCGAAAAACCTGGGCAATCTCGACGGCGGGCAAATCGTCGCGGATCTCTCCGCGTTGCTGTCCAAGCCGGACCATCTGGGTGTGCAGTTCGAGGACGCGCTTTTGCAGCGCGAGCATGGTTTCCCTTACCGGAGAGTTGGAAAGGAAGCCTTGAAGGATCGTGCGAATGATCGCCGGATTGCGTGTGGGTTCTTGTGTCATGCGTTCCCCGAGCGAACGAAGAAAGACGTGCATAGGCTCATTGGTCCGGCGAGCTTCTTCGATGGCGTTTTGCAACTTTTCAAGCTGCATTTCTCCAAAGGCGAGGAGGATGTGCTCCTTGCTGGGAAAATAATTGAAGAAGGTGCCCTTGCCGACGTCCGCGGCGTTGGTGATGTCTTCCACCGTCGTTTCGGAGAACCCTTTTTTCGCAAAAAGATCGAGTGCGGCGCGGAAGAGGCGTTCGCGGAGTTCGACGCTGCGTCGTTCGCGGCGGTTCGAGGTCGAGATGGAAGGAACAGAAGACATAGTGACCTGAATTCATATATGACTATAGGTCATCGATGGGCCACTGTCAAATGCAAAGGCCCCGGTTTTGGACCGTGACCCTGCGTAAAGCTGTGAATTATATAGCGGTTAGATCTCCTTGCCAGAGGAAAGGTTCTTCGGGGACTTTTTGTTGAGATAGGAAATCATCTTTTGCGCCGAGGGAGGCACGGGGACGGCGCCCTTGAAGACAATGTCCTGAGAGCTGATCTTCTTGTGATAGATATTCTCGTTCGCACCGTTATCGGGGCGAACCGTGGAACCCGCGAGGGACACGCCGGCGAAGAGGCCACGTGCACGGGAGTAGGAAAGGATTTCCGCGCGCATGGTAACGTCCGTCGAAGCCTCGGCCGTACGGCCCTTTGGCCCCGCAGCCGCGGAGGCATCGGCGCCGAGCTTAACCTTGCTGCTCAGAATGGCCTTGGCGCCGCGCTCGTTCATGACAAGAAGAACGAAGTCCGTCGCCTGTCCGCCGATTTGAAAGCCAAAACTGCCGCCTTCGAGCGCCATCATGGTCGGGGCGCTCCACGGGCCTCTGAAATTCTCACCGGTGCGGCACGTCATGGCTCCGCGGCCGTAGCTCCCGCCAAAAACGAACGCGGCTTTTACGACCGATGGATAAACAATTACACAGTCCGCCTTGTCGATCAGATCCTGCGGAATATCGTCGGGAATATCCAAGATCTCCTGAATGACCATGCCGCAATTTTCGAGGCGTGGTTTTTCCTTCTTGTCGTCGGCCAGGAGAGGAGGAGCTATCAAGGATAGAGCCAGGACGAAGGGGAAGATCTTTTTCATGCGCGTTTCACCTTTTCAATTTACAACCCTTAAGTAAAGACGGACGGGGCGGCGGATCGGACGGGAAGAGGTCAGCCTTTTGAGCAGCCGGGCTCTTGCTCCCATGTCCGCAATGAAGCCGAGGGGAACACCCGCAACTTTCGAATATACTTTCAGACGATGGGTTTTGCCAATAGAGGAATTATGGGAACGAGAATCGGAGTCTTGGGGCGATGCGCACAGTGCCTCCTGGTCATTGCCGTCGGCGCAGGCGGCCAGGAGGCCAAACGGCTCCAGACGGCGAACCATTTTGCGGAGCGCGTCGAAGTTTCGCTAAATGCAACGCCCGTGGGCAAAGGTGAGTGGGGAATCTTGATCGTGGATGCAGTGACCGGAGAGACGCTGTACGAGAAAAATGCAGACCGGTATTTTGAGCCGGCCTCGAATTTGAAGCTGCTGACAACGGCTCTGGCCCTCGACAAGCTTGGACCTGACTATCGCTTTCGCACTACCGTAGAGACGAACGGAGCGATTTCCGCGGATGGCCAGCTTTCGGGCGACTTGATTCTCGTGGGACGCGGCGATCCGAATCTTTCCAATCGTAAGTTTCCCTTCGATACGAAAGAGGAGTTTGATGGGCCGCCCGAAAAAGTACTTGCAGAGCTGGCCGACGCGATCGCCGCACGCGGAGTGAAGGTGATTAGGGGGGATATCGTAGGTGACGACAGTTATTTCCCACGTGAACGTTACCCGGACGGCTGGGAAATTGACGACATGGTGTGGGAGTACGGAGCGGCAATCTCCGCGATTGTGGTGGACGACAACACGGTGACGCTGACGTTGATTCCCGGGGAGAAGGCCGGAGACCGTGTGGAAGCGCTGGTTGAGCCCGCGACGCTGGAATTCAAAGTGAAAAACGAAGTGATCACTTCGGGTAAGGAAGAAAAGGCCGACTTGCGGCTGACGCGCGAGCCCGGGGGCGATACCGTGGTGATCAGCGGGACGCTGCCGGCGAAAAGCGCGCCGCGAAAACTGGTGCTGGCGATCCAGGAGCCGGCGTTGCAGGCGGCCGAAATGCTGGCGCGGCTCCTGGAACAGCGCGGAGGGAAGCTTGGCGGAAAGATTCGCGCGAACCATGAACCCGATCCAGGAGAAGCGAAGCGTACCGTATTGGCCGAACATGTTTCGCTGCCGCTGAGCGACACCGTGAAGCTGGTCAACAAAATCAGCCAGAACCTGCACACGGAAGTCTTGTTGCGGACGGCAGCGCGGCAACAAGGGCGGTGGGCGACACCCGAGGACCTGCAGAAATTTCCCGAGGAGTTTTACGCGAAGGCGGGAATTGCTCCGGGAGACGTCGCGCAGGTGGATGGTTCGGGATTATCACGGCACGACCTGGTGACACCGCGGGCGTTTGTGGCGCTCCTGCAGTATGCGCAGAAGCAGACCTGGTTTCCGGTTTATTATGCATCGTTGCCGGTGGCGGGGATGGATGGGACGCTGAGCGATCGCATGAAGAAAGCGGATGTCGCGGGGCGGATCCACGCCAAGACCGGATCCGTGACACACGTGCGGACACTCAGCGGGTATGCCGATACCGCTGGGGGGAGACGGCTGATCTTTTCCTTCCTGACCAACAATCAGAGCGGAAAGAATCACGAAGTCCACGACGCACTGGACGGATTGTGCGTGGCGATGTTGGAGGAGTTTGAAGAGAAGAAGGAAACAACGAAGTAAAGAAGCAAGGATGCGTCGCGGAGAAGAGAGCCCCATGATCGACGAGAAAATTGTAGCGGTGTTCGGGAGTTCGCGGCCGCTGGAACGCGACGCGGATTATGCGGAGGCGCGCGAACTGGGGCGACAGCTGGCGGAGCGCGGCTTTGCGGTGTGCAGCGGAGGATATGGCGGCGTGATGGAAGCGGCTTCGCGAGGCGCGAAGGAGGCAGGCGGCAAGACGTACGGAGTAACGGCAGAATTTTTCGCGCGCGGAGCTAACGAGTGGATTGACGTTGAGGTGCGCAAGAAGACCTGGGAGGAACGGCTGTTTGCGTTGATTCACCTGGCGGATGGATTTGTGGCCTGCAAGGGCGGGACGGGAACGCTGGTGGAGCTTGCGGTCGTTTGGGAGATGCTGAACAAGTCGGTGATGACGGGAAAACCTTGTGCCGTCTTGGGCGATTTCTGGCAACCGATTCTGGATCGCGTCCGGGAAGTGGAGCAGGGGCCACGCGGTTCTTCGGAGAGCTGGGTCTGGGGCGAAGCGAACGGGAACCTGATCCATCGTGCCGAAACGCCGGAAGCGGCGGCGTCGTATCTGGCCGAGAAATTGAAAGTAGGGAAGGTAGAAAAGGGAAATTAGAGGGGATGTCTCGCTCCGCACAAGAAGTTCTGGAATTCGACAAGCTGCGCGAGTTGCTGCGGCTGAGGACGACGTGCGCGCCGGGGCGGAAATTCATCCATGGGCTGGAGCCGGGTACGGATCGCGCGGCGCTCAAGAGCGCGTTCGCCTTGATTCGTGAAGCGCGCGAGTGGCTTCGCGCGGCTCGCGAACTGGGATTCGGTGCGCTGGCCGACCCCGAGCAATGGCTGGCGCGCCTGGAAGGGCCGGGGGTGGTTCTGGAGGCTGCGGAATTCCTGGATGCCGGATCACTGCTGGAGACGGCAACGTGGCTCAAGCAGCAGTTCCGGGAAGAGGCGGCGAAGTTTCCGTTGCTCGCAGCGCGCTCCGCGAGGCTGGCGGATTTTCGCGAATTGCAAGCCGCCATCAAGCGATGCGTGCTGCCGAACGGCGAAATCAGCGATGACGCTTCAAGCGCGCTGCGACGAATTCGAGCGAGCATCCTGCAGACACGTGAGTTAATCCAGAAAGTGCTGAAGCAAATTCAGCGCACGCGGCAGGCGGAGGCCGGAGAAGATTACGTTACCTTGCGGAACGACCGCTTCGTGATTCCCGTGCGGTCGGAGAATCGCCGGAGCGTTCCGGGCGTCGTGCACGGAGCAAGCGGAACGGGGCAAACGGTGTTCATCGAGCCGTTTGAAACCGTGGAGACGAACAACCAACTGGTGCAATTGGCGGAAGATGAAGCCACTGAGATTTTCCGCATCCTGAAAGAATTGACCGACCGTCTGCGCGGCATGCTGGGGTCGCTAGTGGCGGCTGCGGAGACGATCGCGGAACTCGACAGTGTTTTTGCGCGGGCGCGGTTCGCGCGGGATTTTGACGCTTGCGTGCCGGAGTTTTCGGAAGCGGCAGAACTGCGTCTGGACGCTGCGCGGCACTCGGTGCTGGAAGACAAGCTGCGGAAGGAAAACCGCGCGATTGTGCCGATGTCGCTGGCACTAAGCGGCGAAGAGCGGTTGCTGGTGATCAGCGGCCCGAACACCGGCGGGAAAACCGTGGCGTTGAAAACGACTGGCATGGCGGCACTGGCGGCACAATCGGCAATTCCGGTGACCGCGCAGCGAGCGGTTCTGCCGCTCTTTGACCGCTTGCTGGTGGATATCGGCGACGAGCAATCGATCGCTGCGGATCTTTCCACGTTTTCGGCGCACATGCTGAATCTGAAAGCAATGTTGGAGGAAGCTACCCCTAAGTCGCTGGTGCTGGTGGATGAAATGGGCACCGGCACAGCGCCGGAAGAAGGCGCCGCGTTGGCCGTGGCGCTGCTCGACGAATTTCGAAAGAAAAATTGTTTTGTGCTGGCCACCACGCACCACGACCGGCTGAAAACGTACGCTTCGACGACGCTCGGAGTTGTGAATGCGGCAGTGGAGTTCGACGACGTAAACCTGCGGCCCACGTACCGCCTGATGGTTGGCGTGCCCGGCGGCTCCAGCGGAATTGCCATCGCGCAGCGGCTGGGCTTGGCGAAATCCATCATCGAGCAGGCGCGTTCGCTTCTGGCTCCCGAAGCGCACGAAGCCGCCGACCTGATTGCCTATCTGCACCGCAGCCGCGACGAGCTCGACCGCATGCAAAAACAAATGGCCGAAGAGCGGCACGCGCTGGAGGAAGAACGCCGGAAGCTGCGCGCGGAATGGGTCGAGCGGCAGAAACAGCGCATCGCCGAGCTTGAGCAAGAGTTCGGGGAGATGCTGAAGCGCTTTGAGGAGAATGTGGCAAGCGTAGTAGGCGCGGTGAAAGAGCGCGAGTTGCGCTCGCAACTGGAGAAAACGGCGCGGCGGAAGATGCAGGATGTACGTGGCAAGGCCAAGGACGAATTGAACGCTGCCGTGGTGCAGACGATCGCGGAGTCACAGGCGGATCTGGGCATAAGGCTCGGGTCACTGGAAGCTGTAAGCACTAATAAGCTCCAGTCGGGAATGAAGATCCGCGTGCGAGGATTCAACAAGCCGGTGATTTTTCGCAGGTTGGATGGTTCTTCCGCAGATATTGAAGCAGGGCCGCTGCGCATGAAAGTAGCTGTGGAGGAGATTACCGGAATCGAAGAACAGCTCTCGGGAATAGTGGCTAATGCACCTTCCAAACGCGAGAACATCACCGTGAGCTCACAATCGACCGAAGGCGGAGCAACGGGCGAGATTAACGTCATCGGCATGAGAGTCGAAGAAGCGACGGAACGCGTGGATAAGTTCCTGGATGAAGCGTCGCTGGCTCACAAGAATCGCGTGCGCATCATTCACGGCCACGGCACGGGCGCCTTGCGAAAAGGACTCGGTGAGTTTCTGAAGTCCCACCCGCTCGTGGAGGGCGCACAATTCGAGTCGGAAGAGCATGGAGGCACGGCCATCACAGTCGTAAGTCTGAGGTCATGAGAAATTTGAAAATGGAAAGCGACCACCCAAGGAATGCTGTAGTGCACGACAAACCCAAGGTTCAGGATTTCACTGATTTAACCACTAGGAAAACGGCCCGAGGCTTGAGGCCAAACATTTACGAGATATGCCGTCGATTTCCGAAGGAGGAGACTTTCGAGCTCAGCTCGCAAATGCGTCGGGCTGCTGTCTCAATTACGGGCCAATATTGCGGAGGGATACGGCCGATTTTCCTACCAAGAAGTTCTGCAGGCAAAATAGGGGTCTTTGTATGAACTTCGAGATCATTTGACGACCGCATTGGATTCTGGGTATGTAACCCCAGGGTTGTCTCCCTGTGGGGGTGCGAAAATCAAGGATGCCCATTTTCTATTTTCGAGTTTCATTGAGGTTTAGCTAATGGCGGAAGCGGGATCATTCGCGGATCAGGTGAAACAGCAGGCGGACATTGTCCGCGTGGTGGGCGAATACATCCGCTTGAAGAAGAGCGGGCAGAATTTCACAGGGCTGTGCCCGTTTCACGGAGAAAAAACGCCATCGTTCGCGGTGCATCCGGTGAAGCAGATTTTTCACTGCTTTGGTTGCGGGAAGGGCGGCGACGTCTTCAGTTTTGTGATGGAGATGGAGAAGTGCCAATTTCCCGAGGCAGTGCGGATCGTCGCGGAAAAGTGTGGCATTGCCATTCCGCGGCCGAAGGAACGTTCGCCGGAAGAGCGAAAAGAAAATCAGCAGCGCGCGGCGCTCATCGAGATGCACCGCGAAGCGCAGTCGTTTTTCGTGAAGCAAATGGAATCTACCGCAGAAGGGAAAGCGGCGCGGGCGTACCTGGAAGACCGCGGCTTGAACGCCGAAGCCATCGAGCGGTTTGGAATCGGCTACGCGGCGAGCGGGGGCGATGCGTTACTGCGCCAACTGAAGCAGAAATACGAGGAGAAACTGCTCGTGGAATCGGGCTTGATCTCGCGCGACCAGAGTGGGCGGCTCTTTGACCGCTTCCGCCGACGGATCACCTTTCCGATCGCCAATGAATCCGGGAAAATCGTAGCGTTTGGCTGCCGCGCGTTGGGGGATGACCAGCCGAAATACCTGAACTCGCCGGAATCGCCGATCTATTCGAAGAGCAACGTGCTCTATCACATGGATCGCGCGAAGGAGGGCATCCGCCGGCAGGACTTCGCCGTTCTGGTTGAGGGTTACATGGATGCGATTGCCGTCGCGCGCGCGGGCGTCAGCAATGTGGTGGCGAGTTGCGGCACGAGCCTCGCGGAGCCACAGATCAAATTGCTGGGGAGGTTCACGAAACGCATCATCGTCAACTACGATCCGGACACCGCGGGCCAGGCGGCGGCGGAACGATCGCTCACGTTGCTCCTCGAACAGGATTTTGAAGTCCGCGTGCTCGCACTTCCACCCGTCGGCGACAAAAAAGCCGACCCGGATCTTTTCATTCGCGAAAAAGGCGCGGAGGCTTACATTAAAGCGCTCAAAGAAGCGCCGCCGTATGTGGATTACCTGATTGCCCGCGCGCGGCAAATGGATTTGACCACAGGGGAAGGAAAGTTGCGGGCGCTGAATTTTCTACTTCCGTATGTGCAACGAATTCCCAACAGGATTCTACGTTCCGAATGGGCCACGCGCATTTCGCAGCAACTACGGATTGACGAACCCGTCTTACGCGCTGCGCTCAGCAAGGCCGCCAACGAGCGCCGCAGCGAGGTGAAGACGAAGCCCGAACTGGTCGGCAAAGTGGCAAAACAGATCGAGCGGCGGCTGATTCGGATGCTCGTCGAAGCGGAAGAATTCCGACGGGAACTGTCACAGCGTTTGCAACACGGACGCCTCTATGAAGGGCTGGAGACCGAAAAAGTATTCGCTGCGCTGATCATGGCGGGGCTTTCCGACCAGCCCATGCAGGCCACGGAGATTGGCGCGTTGCTCGAGGAGCGCGACCGGCGGCTCTTTTTCGAGATCCTCTTCGAGCCGGCGCAGGAGGGAAGCTGGGAAGAGGCGGAGAGCTGTCTGGAAGCGCTGCGGCGGAGGCAAATCGAACAAGAATTGGCGAACGTGCAAAGGACCATCGAAACAAATCCAGCGGCCCAAGCGATGCGCGAACTGCTGACGCGCAAGCAGGAATTACTGCGGCGACTGACGGCAGTTGGCTAAGCCCTTCGGATTACGGAAGATGGCTGATTCTCCAAGGAAACGATTGACTTGGAAGGAATTAGGCAGGTAACGTAGATAGGTTCGGCGGATAACGGTTTCGCCGCTCGCCGCATCCATAGTTATAGGACGCGATGCGAGGGGACCGTTACGCAAGAGCGCGGCAAGCGGGCAAAGCTTGGGGCAGCTGCAGGATAAAAGGGCGCGGCGCACAGGGCTTCACAGAAAAAATTGAGAGCTTCGCGGAGGATTGCATTCCTCCCTGTGTCCGATTTATGCCGATAACCTGCGCTCCAACGAGGGCTAGCGGGCGTTTTCGCATGAACAAGCGCCTAGAGATTGCGAAAGAATTGCTGGAGGAGTGTTGTGGCGGCTACGGGTTTAGAAGAAAAATATGATGCCGTAAGACAGCTCATTGCCATCGGCAAAGAGCGTGGCTACTTGTTGTACGACGAGGTCAATGACTCGTTGCCCGCCGAAGTGCATTCGTCGGAAGAAATCGACGATTTGCTGACGACGTTTGAGCGCAACGGCATCGAGATTTACGAGGACACAGCTTCCGCGAAGGCCGCGCGCGCCGTGGAAGTTTCCAGCGAGCACGGTGACCGCGACGCGGTGGTGAAGGAAGACGCGCACGCCGAAGAAGGCAGTGACCTGGACTTGACGCCGGGATCGCTGGAAAAGACGAACGACCCCGTCCGCATGTACCTCCGGGAAATGGGCACGGTGCCGCTGCTGACCCGCGAAGGCGAAGTCACAATCGCCAAGCGCATCGAACGCGGCCAGCTCGTGGTCATGAAAGCGATCACGCGCTCGCCGATCGTCATCAAGGAGCTGATTGCCGTCGGCGACGATCTGCGCAAGGGCGCGCGTTCCATCAAGGAAATCGTCCAGTTCGACGACGAAGAGCTGACTGAAGAGAAAATCGCGAACAAGACCAAGCAGACGCTGAAATACATCGACAAGATTGCGAAGCTCTACGACCAGGCGCTGAAACAAGCTGTTAAGCTGGACAAAACGCCGAAGGCAAAGAAGAAATCCTACGTGCGCGCCAAGTGGGAAGTGGCGCGGACACGCGTGGAAATTTCTCTGGAAATCCGCGGCATTGATTTTAACCCGTTTGAGAAAAAGCGGCTGATCGACAAAATGCGCGGGACGGTCGAGCGCCTGCAATCGCTCGAACGCGAGGCGGGACGGCTGGAGCGCCGCGCGGATGTGTCCAAGGGCGAAAACGCCGCCGAAGCACGCCGCGAATTGCGCACACGTCGTTCCGAGCTAAAGGACATTGAGGATGCCAGCGAAGTCGGCCTAACCGAACTGAAACGCACGCTGACGATCATTCATCGTGGAGAAGCGGAAGCCGAACAGGCCAAGAAGGAATTGATCGAGGCCAACCTGCGACTCGTCGTTTCCATCGCCAAGAAATATACCAATCGCGGATTGCAGTTCCTGGACTTGATCCAGGAAGGCAACATCGGCTTGATGAAAGCGGTGGACAAGTTCGAGTGGCGCCGCGGCTACAAGTTTTCAACCTATGCGACCTGGTGGATTCGCCAGGCTATTACGCGCGCGATTGCCGACCAAGCGCGCACCATCCGCATTCCAGTGCATATGATCGAGACGATCAATAAGCTTGTGCGCACTAGCCGCCAGTTGGTGCAGGAGCTCGGCCGAGAACCGACCAGCGAAGAGATCGCCAAGCGCATGGACATTCCGGTGTCCAAGGTACGCAAGATTTTGAAGATCGCGCAGGAACCGATTTCGCTCGAAACACCGATCGGCGAGGAAGAAGATTCCCATCTCGGGGACTTCATCGAGGACAAGGCCGTTGTGTCGCCTTCGGATGCCGTTATCAACCTCAACCTGAAGGAACAGACCTCTTCGGTGTTGAAGACGCTGACCCCGCGCGAAGAAAAAGTGATCAAAATGCGCTTCGGCCTGGACGATGGCAGCGAGCACACGCTCGAGGAAGTCGGCCAGTCGTTCGCCGTAACGCGCGAGCGCATTCGCCAGATTGAAGCCAAGGCACTGCGCAAGCTGCGGCACCCGTCGCGTTCGCGCAAACTGCGCGCCTTCCTGGAAGGCCCCTCGCGGGACTACCTATAGAACGAATTGAAATCGGAAACTGGAAAAGCGAAAGTGGACTAAGAGCGCCCGGTGAAAGCCGGGCGCTTTTATTTTTTGTGGTTTTCAGAAATTACGTCTGGTCAGGTTCTTTCAGGCGGCGAGTTCCACATAGGCCGAGTAGGAGTGTGGTTCCGAAACAGGCTGGCCCTCTTCGCGGAGACCGTCGAGGTGGAACGCGATTGCTTCCTTCAATTCCTGCCAAGCCGAGTCAGAAAAGAGCGCGCCCCCGAGATTCCCGGGGGCGTTTTCGTTAACGGCGAAAACTGGGCCGAAAGCGCTTCGGCTGCGCTTAGCGATCGTCATCATCCTTGGCTGCAAATAATTCGGACATGACATCCGAGTCCGCATCGCAAGCATAGTTGAAGGCAGCCTGGACCTGCGACGCCAGATCCGAAACTGCGGCCAGTAGTCTTGTCCTGAGCCCCACGGCCATGCTGGTCGTTACACTGATTGGGCGCGATGAACGCAAAGTTGGGAATATGTCCCGACTCCAGGTCGTCGTAGAGTCCATGAGGACCGTCGAATCCGGCAACGCGATCCAGACCCTTGCCGGTACCAGAGATCGGGCAAATGTCCGCATCATTCGGGGGGTGGTGTTGTCGAAAGAAGTGATTCCAGTCGAAAGATTGTTTGCGCAGGTACTATGCCAGGCGGGGCTGTTGTCATTCAGGACGCAAATTGGACCCGCCAACGGTTTCCAGATAATTGGTCAAGCGGGGCGACGGCAAAATAGTTCCTGCCTACGTTAGCGTGCTCCCTGTACTCGTTGATGAACGGAGCATTCGGGTTCCCGACAATCTGGCTGTAGCCGTGAATCTCCATCATGATCACGAATAGATGATTCAGATGCGGCACGCCCTTTGCCACTGGGCGCAAATGCCGGTGTAACCAGACTCAGCGCTGCCAGCATTGCCGCTGCGGATTTCAGACTGAACTTAATTTTCATAAGCCTCCGTTTCATTTCTTTCTTCTGGAATTCTCAAGGGGTCTCGGTTTTCTACCCATCAATTGTCGTGGACAGTTTTTTTTCTTCGCGCGGGGACGCTACCCACCTTCTGGGCGGGCAAAGGGGACCTGCAACCCTGAATGAAGCTAAGTTGCGGAACTGTCAAAGCTGCTTTAAGGAAAATTCACAATTGGGGGACCGCGTCTAGGGTTTCCATTGGGCGGGTTATGGGACCTCCCGGATTTCCCGAGCAGCCCTTGCGTTTCACGAACGAATCCGCGAAATTGGAAAGCATCCAGCACAGCTCAAAACTAAGATGGAAGCGACGGATCTTTATGCAAAGAAGACAACAGATTGCCGCAATTGTCGTCTCCCTGTTGCTTGCGTTAACGCTCTACGGCCTTTGGTCCACACGACAGCCTGGCTCATCGAATGCAACCTCTGGAGCGGATCAAGGGAAGTCTGCACCCGCCAGACAATCACCCTTGGTGGACGAGACGTCTCTGAAGACGGCGCAGAGACTGAGGCTGCTTGCCGATAAACCCGAAGAGCAGGCATTGGCAGCGGAGGCGGTGCGGCTGGCCGACCACGAATTAGATTTGGCTTTTGACAGTGCGCAACGCGACGTCAAGACGCACCCTCCCGCATTGAGTGTGGAAGCCAAGGAAATCCAAGAAAGATTGGAGAAAGCGCAAAACATACAGAAGTCAGAGCAGGCCCAGGTTGCGCTATTGACCGCTGAAGAATCGAAAACCACGGGTAGCAAGAAGGAGGTGCTCGACGACCAACTTGATGCCATGAAAGCGGAGCTCGAATTAACGGACGACGAAGTGGATGATGCTACGCAGGATTTGCTACGCGCGGGCGGTGATGCCAAATGGCGGGTCGAGCAACTAGCCCAGCAGCATGAGGCCGCTTCCGCGAGCGTGGACAAGGCCGCGCCGGTGAATGTTGCGCCGTTGCCGGAACAGTTCGGGTTGATCCATCGTTATCAAGAGTGGGATGCCTTGCGGCAAAAAAGAAATCTCCTTTTGCAAGCCAAAGGGGAAGCCCAGGCTGCCGCCGCCGCGCTGGCAGCAAAACATGACGCCCTGGACGCGCGCATTGAGGCAGCCAAGCAGGCTTCGCCGGATCTGGCTGCGCACGCGAAGAAAGGGGTAACCGCGAATGGAGCGAGCGCGCGAAAAGACCGCAGCCACGAAGAATCCGTGGCCGCGCTGGCGCGAGTGAAGGAAATTGTTGCGGACCAAAAAGACCTGGTCAGTTTCGACAAACGAGGGGATTACCACAAGCAACTCGCTTCGATCTATGGACAATGGATTGCACTGTTGAAGGCACGCCAGGCTGGGGTTCTTTTTCGCGCCTTGCAGGGAATGGTCATCATTCTTCTAATCGCCCTAGTCGGTCTATTTTTCAACTCGTGGATGAACAAGTTGCTGAACGGTCTGTCCATGGACCGACGTCAGTTGCAATCACTGCAGACGGTGACGCGGGTCTCACTACAAATTGTGGCTCTGCTGTTGATCCTGCTGGTGCTCTTCGGCCCACCGAGTCAACTCGGCACATTCCTCGGCCTCGCCGGCGCCGGGCTTACGGTCGCGCTAAAGGATTTCATTGTCGGCTTCATCGGCTGGTTTGTCCTGATGGGCAAGAATGGCATGCGCCTGGGCGATTGGGTGGAAATCAACGGCGTCACGGGGGAAGTCGTGGAGATCGGGCCATTCCACACCGTCCTGCTTGAGACAGGCAACTGGACGGACTCCGGGCACCCGACCGGCCGACGCGTCACGTTCACGAACAGTTTTGCCATCGAAGGGCACTACTTCAATTTTTCCACCACGGGCCAGTGGCTTTGGGATGAATTGCAGGTGGTCTTGCCGACTGGACAGGATCCTTATCCGATGGTGGAGGCCCTTCAGAAAAAAGTTGCCGAAGCTACACAAGAAAGCGCGGAAGAAGCCGAAGATGAATGGCACCGTGCTACAACTTCCCGCGAAATGAGCGGGTTCTCAGCGGCTCCGGCCATGAGCATAAGACCCGTTGTCGGTGGGGTTGAAGTTTCCGTTCGGTATATCACCCGCGCCAATGAACGGTATATGTTGCGCTCCAAGCTAAACCGGGCGGCCGTCGAGCTTCTCGGCGGTAGGGCCGCCGTTACGCCACCCGCGGCGTAAAGCGCACGGACGGATTCGATATGCGGTCACTCCGATGCGGCGCGGGCCCGAACCTCTTCGCTCGTCAGGCCGTACAGAGGCGGCGTCGGTACACCGAGGATAGCCAAGTAAAGATAGATCTGTCCACGGTGATGGATTTGGTGCTCCGCCATCAATCGCAACCACTTCCATTTGGTGATTTCCGTGCCGTCCGGCGTTTTACATTTAGTCTGCAGATCTTCCTCCGTAAGTGTCGCGAAAATCTCCATGGATTCCGCATGCAAGCGTTCCATCAAGGAAATGATTTCGTCATAACTGTTGGCCATTTCCGCGCTGTGGCTGGTGTAGCGGCTCGGCTTGCCACTCATGTTTTCCGCCCACATGTATCTTTCCGTGACAGCGATGTGGCGCAATAGGTCCCCGAAGGTGAATTTCCCCGGCGCGTACGTCCAGTCCAAGCGGTCCGGCGGAATGCAGCGCGCGACACGCATGGTGCGCTCGCGCACATTGTTGAAATAGTGTAGAAACGGCTGAATTCTTCGAATTTCCATGCGATCCCCGCCAGGGAAAAGGGAGTTACACGGAAGCGTAACGCAAAAGTTGCCGCGCGCGCGAGGCGGAAAAAGTTGCGGCTGCGTACATGCCCGCGAGCAGCAGGAAACCCGTGGCGATACTGAAGCGCTGCGCAATCCAACCGAGGGAGAAGCTCATGGCCAGTTGCAGCACGGTGCTAATGATCGCGAACGCGGATTGTGTCCTTCCCATGAAGTGCCTAGGCACGATGGCCATGAGCGAGGATTGCGCCACAATGCCCCCTAGCGCGCGGAAAAATCCGAAACAGCCCTGCAGAATCGCCGCCCCTAGCAGGAAGCTGACGAACGGAATCGCCACGTGCCCCAGCGCCAGCCCCAGCATGGCCGCAACATAGAGCGGGAGCCGCAAACGCTGCGGCAACTGACTGGTAATGAATCCGCCGGTGATCGCCCCAATGGCCCAGCCGGCCTCAAGGAATCCGAATCCCCACGCGCCGGAATGCAAGATATCGTTGGCGAGGGCGACGAGAACCACGTTCGAACTGACGATCCCGGCCATCAGGATTGCGTGCGTCACACCCAGAGCGAGCACGACGGGCTGCTGCCGCAGGTAGTAGAAGCCCTCTTTCATGTCCGCATAAATCGCCAGTGAAAGACCGGCTTCCGCGACTTCCGGGTTTTCGCCGCTTCCCAGCGCTTGCGCGGTGGCTGCACTGGCCTCTGAATATTCTCGCGGATACTGGCGGTGCGAACGCGGCGAAATGTAGCCGCTGCGCAGCAGATACAAACATGACGCGGAAACGAAATAGGTGAGGCCGTCAATAAAGAGAATGCCCGCGATGCCGATGTGATCGTAGATAAAGCCGACAAAAGTTCCTGCCAGCAGCATGCCGCTCTGCACGCCTACAAGTACCGCCGCGTTTGCGCCTGTGAATTGGCTCGGCGGAATGACTTCCTGCACCAGCGCATTCACGTTGGCCCAGTACATGGCCGAACCCGTGCCGGTGATTAGTGTCATCAGGTAGAGGTGCCAGATCTGCAAGTGGCCGCGCCAAGCAATATAAGCAATCGCGAGCACCGCGAATCCGCGCGAGAGATCAAGCAGCGCGCCGAGGTAGCGGCGGTCGAAACGGTCAATGAGCACGCCGCCGAGAAAAGGGACCACGAGACCCGGCAGCGTCACCACGATGACCTGCCAGCTCACCGCCACGGTCGAGTGCGTGGCTGACATGATGTACCAGCTCACACCGATGAAGTTCATCCCACTGCCGAAAAGCGAGACGAACATGGCCGTGAAAAAATAGCGGAAGCCGCGCTGCTCCCAGAGCAGCTTCCAGTCCACACGATGACTTGCGGCGGTGGTCATAGAAGGCTAATAGTTTACTATCGGACTTGCATCATCTTGTTGATGCGAGGATGGGAGCACGCACATGGGAAAAGAGCTGACCTGCACCGCACGATCCGGAAAGCTGGAGTCCGAGGGGAAGGCCCTGCTCGAGACCAATGAAGTCATTTTTCGCGGCGATTTCCGCCTCAAAATTCCCTTTCGCGAGATGAAGTCCGTCAAAGCGGTGGATGGGGAACTGCACATTGAATTTCCCGAGGGCAAAGCCGCGTTTGTTCTGGGGCCGCAGGCGGAAAAGTGGGCGCACAAGATCCTCCGCCCCAAGAGCGTCATGGAAAAATTGGGTGTGAAGAAGAATCAAACCGTTTCGGTGATCGGGATGACGGACCGGGATTTTCTGGAGGATTTGAAAAGGCGTGCCGGGAAACTGTCCACGGGTAAAGCTGCAAGAGATTCGGACGCGATTTTTCTGGGGGCCGAATCGCGGAACCAGCTGAGCAAGATCAAGGCGTTGGGAAAGTCGCTGAAGAAAGAGGGCGGCCTGTGGATCGTCTATCCCAAAGGACAGAAACACATCACCGAAGCGGATGTCCTCGCGGCGGGGCGTAAGGCCGGGTTGAAGGACGTCAAGGTCGTCGGCTTTTCCGCCACGCACACCGCGCTGAAATTCGTAATACCCCTATCCGACAGATAGCGACACCAAACTACACTAGTGGCCTGTACCAACTGATTGTGTACTGAGATGGCGCGATGGATCGGCATATTTCCATTTCACTGTGCGAGGCGATTTGTTGTAGTGCCGGATGTCGCGCAACAGCTTCCTCTTCAGAG
>Ga0306921_10001075_pt1 | contig 25972 bp, 24 predicted proteins | sample sta12Cox44000080_FD_203760 | JGI IMG/M metagenome (GOLD analysis project Ga0306921, IMG submission 203760) | Lab enrichment of tropical soil microbial communities from Luquillo Experimental Forest, Puerto Rico - statoxic.12C.oxic.44.000.080 (v2)... | ecosystem: Environmental > Terrestrial >...
CGCGGATTAGACGACTAGAGATACGCAGGGTTAGGAGAAAATGTTCCCCGTGCAGCCGCGGATGGAACGGCCGGTCAACTAATCTTTAAAGCGATAGCGGATGAGGTCGTAGAAGGCCCTCCAGCCGTCCTGCCAACTGATCTTCTTGCCCTCGGCGTAGGTGCGGCCGTGGTAGACGATGGGTACCTCATAGATGCGGACACTCATCTTCGCCAGCTTCACGGTCATTTCGGTCTCGATGCTGAAGCGATCGGAGCGAAGGTGCATCTGCTCGAGCAGTTCGCGGCGGAAGACTTTATAGCACGCGGTGACGTCGTGAATTGCGATGCCCGTGAGGGAATTGCACAGCATGGAGAAAATGCGGTTCAAGACATAGCGCCAGTAGCGGGGAACACGGTGCGGCCCGTTATGAAAGCGGTTGCCGAAGACGGCGTCGGCGTGGCCTTCGAGGATGGGCGCCAGTAGGATTGGATAGTCTTTGGGGTCGTATTCGAGGTCGGCGTCCTGGATGAGCACGATTTCGCCTGTGGCCTGCGCGAGTCCGGTGCGGACGCCCGCTCCTTTGCCCTGGTTCTTTTCGTGCAGCGCGAGCTTTACCGAATTGGCTCCGTCGTTCCCCAGTACGCTCTCCAGATCAGCCTGTTGCAGGAATTCGCGCGTGCCGTCAGTGGAGCAGTCGTCCACGATGATCAGCTCTTTGCGCAGAGTGACCGGCTGGCGGGCCACCTGCCGCAATAGCGGCATAACGGTCTGTCGTTCGTTGTAGACCGGAATGATGATAGAGAGCGTGTGGAACTGGGGGAGGCCTGAGTCCTCAATCCGCATGGAGAAGCTCATCGGAGCCGATCACATTTCGGCTGCGGGGGCGGGTTTGTGTAACCAAATAGACTCCGAGGATCAGCATTTGCGGCTCGATCGGATGCCGGTAACGCGCGCTGGGGAAACTCACATAGTAAACCAGAGGGTAAACAATCATCAGGCTGGCGAAGAGGAAAACACCATGCACGCGCCTCTTGAGTGCCAGCAGCAGTCCGAAGAATGGCAGGAGCGAAGAAGCGAAGAACAAGACGTTCTTGGTCCACTCCAGCCTCGGGTTCCGGGTGAGCCGGGGCACGCCATACCAGAAGAAGACGGCCTTGCGGAAGGACACCGTCAGAAACTTTCCGGGATTTTGCGCAATCCATCCGTTGGCCAGGCGTCCCTGCTCGGCGGTGTACGCGGCCTCACCCAATTGTCTGTAGCGTTCGTACAGAATGGGATTCTGGCTAGGGTGATACATCGCGACCCAAAGGCCTTCGGCCAACGGATTGTTGCCGCAGCGAATCTCGACTCCCACGTTGTCGCGCACGAAAACCGGCTTATGGAAAACTTCATAGTTGCGCACCAGCCAGGGCATCATCGTCATCCAGAAGACGACGGCGCCGACTGTGGCTGGAAGCAGAAAGCGCTTGGCACGTTTGTAGAGCTGGTAGGCGAGCCAGCCTCCAGCGAAGGGCAGGAATGACAGAGAGGATGGGTTGGTCAGGCCGATCACGCCCCACAACACGCCAAAGCCGATCCATGAAGAGACGCGCTCGTCGCCTTCCATTTCAACGGTCAGCATGAAGGCCAGGCTGAACAGAAAGGCGGTGAGACTGGTCTCCCAAATCCAACGCACTGACCAGTAGATGATGTAAGGCAGCAATGCCCAGATCCATCCCGACCAGATGGCGACTTTCTCGTTGAAGACCCGGTGCGCGGCGCGGTATATCGCCCACGAAGTGAGGGCTGCACAGAAGCTATTGAAGGTTAGCAGCGCGAAGGATGCTGCGTGCGAGTAGCTGCCGAAGGCGCGAAACGCCAGCGAGACGATCCAGGGATAGACAGGCGCGGTCCATGCGGAAGGCCCGGTGTCTCCGCCAAAGGGAGAGCTGAAACCGAAACCGTTGGCCAGCGAGTAGGCGATTCGTCCAATCTCCCATCCGAAGCTGAAGTTGGCGTCGGTAGTGCGAAACCGGTACGAGTGGGCTAGCGCGATATAAAGCACGCGCACCACGAAACCAACCAGCACCATCCAGCCGGGCGAGTGAATGATGTGGTGCCAGCGGGAACTGGTTGGCGTTTCGGATGTGGCGTAACGTGGCGCGGATTGCGCCGGTTGAGGGTTCAAAGGCATGTAGGCAAGAAAAATTGTACCCTACGATGACCGGGGGACGCGCGCCACGGCCGAATCATGCTTGTGCGCCGGAATGCCGAAGCCTACACTCTGAACAGGGAAGCCGCAGGGAGTTGTGACCGTGATCACAGCCCCCGGGTACTACGGTCGGCGAAGATGATTAAGGTGATGACCTCCGGTAGAAGAGGGTTTTATGGGTTGGATCAATAACCGGTTCGAAAAGAACTTTCTCGTCACGACAGTCGATTATGTTTTCAACTGGGCGCGGAAATCCGCTATCTGGCCCATGACGTTCGGCTTGGCGTGTTGTGCCATTGAGATGATTGCGGCCTCGACCTCGCGCTTCGACATCGCGCGATTTGGCTCCGAGGTGTTTCGTCCCAGCCCGCGGCAGAGCGACCTGATGATCGTGAGCGGTACGGTGACGCTGAAGATGGCTCCGGTGGTGAAGCGGATCTACGACCAGATGCCCGAGCCCAAGTGGGTGATCTCGATGGGCGCGTGCTCCTCGGTGGGCGGCCCGTTCAATACCTATGCGGTCCTGCAGGGCGTCGATCGCATCGTTCCGGTCGACGTATACGTCGTAGGCTGCCCTCCTCGTCCGGAGAACCTCTTCTACGGCTTGCTGCGCCTGCAGGACAAGATCGATCAAATGAGCATCGCCAAGAAGCCCACCGAAGTCCGGCTACGGGAGGACATGGTCGATGACTTCAAGCAACAGATTCGAATTGCGCAGGCGAATTTCGCGAATCCGGAGCGGTTGGTAAGGCAAGTCGAGACGCCCATTATCGGCGCTGGCCGCTAACGCGGAGATAGTTTCACGCATCGAGGGTGCGCACGAGGCGCGCCCTTTGTTATTGCTGGGGATTTTGAGAGCTGGCCGCTCCGCGGCGTGAGCGGTCCGCAAATGCTCGCGAACTCGGGGTTTGCACCCTGGGGCTGGAGAAGCGTAGCCGTCGCTCTGCGACTGAAGGGAAGAGATGAACGGCGGTCGCCGATCCGAACGTCTATGAGCCATGGCGCGAGCTTGGACTCGCGATGGACCACTGCACAACCGGATGCCAACGCCGCCCAAAATAGCCCTCTGCCTGACTTTTGGTGCACAATACAAAAATGGTGATTTATTTCTTGCGCCATGCGAACGCAGGCCAAAAGCACTTTAGCAATCCGGATAAAGACGAAAAGCGCCCGATCGACAAACTCGGCGAGCAGCAGTCCCACGATGTGGGACGTGCGCTGGCTTCCATAGGTGTGATCGTCAACGTCATCATATCCAGCCCGCTGACCAGAGCCATGCAGACTGCCGCGATCGTGTCCCAGGAATTAGGTCACGAAGAAAAGCTGGTGGCGGACGACGCGTTGCGGCCGGAAGCGACGTTCGAGCAGTTCAAGGCCCTTCTCAATCGCCACAAAGACAGGTTCTCCATCATGGTGGTCGGGCACGATCCCAGCATGACGGAGTTTGTCAACCGTGTGCTATCGGGCGGAGGCCCGCTCGCGGCAGTCGAGATGAAAAAAGGCGGCGTGGCCAAGGTGGAGAAAGAGCTTCGCAGGCCTGCCGTGTTGAGGTGGTGCATGCCACCCAAAGTGGTGCAGAAGATTCAACGTGGTTCGGCAAAGAGTTCGCGTCCGAAAACGGTCTCGAAGTAACTCCGTTCCTGCTCGACGGCCCAAAGCTCCAGTTCCACGCCTTCCGACGACGCAGGAGTCAGGCCGAGACGCACTGGTCCATCCTGGTGCACGCGGACATGCAGTTCGCGAACTGCGCCGCGGCGTCCCTGGTCGAGGGCGCGCGCCAACCGCAGCAGCGACACAGCCTTGGGCACCAATGCCTGATCGGAACGAGGAATCAATTGGATTACTGCATCGCTCGCGGCAGGGAGGGAATTGCCCACATAGCGCGTAATGGCTGCGATGGTGCGGCGTTGCACCGGGGTGTATCCGAAGAGCTCGGAGTTGGCAATGATGTAGTGGGTGTGGCGGCGGCGTCCGGCACGATTGATATACGCACCCACTTCGTGCAGCATGGCCGCCGCTTCAAGCCAATCGCCATACTGCAGGGGCAAGCGGTGCACCGTTTGCAGACGGCGAAAGAGCTGCATGGTGAGATTGCAGATCCGTTGTGAAAACACCAGGTCAGCCCCGTAGTGTTTTGCTGCCGTCAGCAGCGCATCGCGGCGCTCGGACTCAACGCGCTCCTTCATGGCCGGGCTTTCGCTGTAGTCGGCCAGCATCTGCGCCAGCAGTCCATCGCGCAGGCCGAGCGGAAGATAGCGGAAGGCGCGCAACGCGCACCTGTCCATCAGTTCGGCAAAGACCATGGCGCCGGCGATGATGATCTCCGCCCGCCGCGGCCCGATGCCGGGCAGCGCGCGCCGTTCCTCAAGAGTGCGCTGGGACAGTTCCTGCAAGATTCTCGACACGGCAGGGTGAGGTACAGTGTGCGGTTTGGACTCGTCGTACCCGCCGACGTTGGCCTCGTAGAGACTAGAAAGCGCTGCCGGCGTGCCCGAAGTGGCGATGGCGGCCTGCACCTTGGCGCCGCGAATACGCTTTTGAATGCGTGAGACTTCGCGCTGCACGAAACCGCGCATCTGCTCCAACTCGATCTGCTGGGGCGGGTCATGGTGCATGAAGGTCTGAGTCAGGCGGACCGCGCCGATGGGCAGACTGACCATGTCTTCAATGCGCCCCGAGACCGAGAGAGTCAGCTCGCAACTGCCGCCGCCCAGGTCGATCAGCAGGGCGCGTTTACTGGCGATACGGGCGTTGGACAGGATGCCCAGGTGAATGAGGCGGCCTTCCTCGAGGCCGGTGATGATCTCGGTTTTCCATCCTGTGGCGGAGCGCACCCAGTCGAGAAAGGCGCGACTGTTGCGCGAGTCGCGCAGCGCCGAGGTGGCGACCACCCGCACGCGGTCAGCGGCGTAGCTTTGCGCCGCGCGATGAAAGCGTTTCAGGACCCTGATGGTCAAGGCCATCGCTTGCGGGTCGAGAGAGCCATTGGCGAAGACACTCTCGCCCAGGCGCGTGACCTCGCGGTCCTCGTGGAGAGTTTGCAGACGTCCGCGCACCACCCGTGCGATCTTCAGCCGGACGGAATTGGAGCCGATGTCAACCGCGGCGAATGTGGGCATGAGTAATGGCGTCAGCAGCCCGAGGGTTTTCGTCTCAGACAGACGTAAGCACGATAGCTGCCTGCTGTGCGGATGGCAACCATATCAATACGACGCGAAGGATGGGCGCTTTGCCGTATTCTGTTGGGTGGCGTCACCGCTGACCCGTTTTGTTTGCACAAAAGACAGGCTTGACCGGTCGCATTAAATCAATTTATGCCCCAACCTGATCTGCCAAACTCAGATTTGAAGTCAATGGAGTCTGGGTTGGAAGAGGTAAAAGCGGAATTCGCTGTGCCGGCTTCGCCGCGCTCAAAGGTGGCGACGGCGGTGCGCGCTCTGCGGCATCGCAACTTCCAGTTGTTCTTTGCGGGCCAGTTGATCTCGCTGATCGGGACCTGGATGCAGACAGTCGCGCAGTCGTGGCTGGTGTATCGCTTGACCGGTTCGACGCTGTTGTTGGGGACCGTCGGCTTTGCCAGCCAGATTCCGGTGTTTTTGGTCGCTCCCCTAGGAGGCACAGTCGCCGATCGTGCGAACCGGCATCGTGTGGTGATCGCGACCCAGACGGCATCGATGGTGCTCGCTTTCATTCTTGCCGTCCTCACCCTGACCTATCGCATCCAAGTGTGGCAAATAATGGTTCTGGCGGCCAGCCTGGGAGTGGTGAATGCGTTCGACATTCCCGCGCGGCAGGCGTTCCTCATGGACATGGTGGGCCGTGAAGACCTGATGAATGCTATCGCGTTGAACTCTTCTATGTTCAATGGCGCGCGCATATTGGGTCCCGCCGTCGCTGGAATTGTCGTGGCGTGGGTGGGGGAGGGATGGTGCTTTTTCGCGAATGCGGTGAGCTACATCGCGGTAATAGCTGGCCTGCTGATGATGAAGCTCGAGCATCCGGTCACCCTGGCGAACCAGGGATCGCCACTTGAGCACATTCTCGAGGGGTTTCGATTCGTGCTGCAGGCGGCGCCAATCAGGGCAATCCTGCTGCTGCTTGGACTGGTGAGCCTGGTAGGGATGCCGTACTCCGTGCTGATGCCAGTGTTCGCCAGCAAAATACTGCACGGCGGGGCACGAGAACTGGGAATGTTGATGGGCGCGACCGGTGTGGGCGCATTGCTTGGGGCGCTCAGCCTGGCTACGCGAGTGGGCGTGAGAGGACTGGGGCGGGTAATCGCAATGTGCGCCGGCGGCTTCGGAGCGAGCCTGATCCTGTTCGCGTTTTCCGGAGTGTTCTGGCTTTCGATGGTTCTGCTGCTTCCGGTGGGATTCACTATGATGGTGCAGATGGCGGCGTCCAACACCCTACTGCAGACCATGGTGCCGGACCAGATGCGAGGGCGAGTGATTGCGGTTTACTCAATGATGTTCATGGGTATGGCGCCGTTCGGAGCCTTCTTCGCCGGAGCCATTGCCGATCGCATTGGCGCTCCAGGGACGGTGGCCATCGGCGGAGTTGCATGCATCGCGGGAGCTGCGGCGTTCGGGGTGAACCTGCCAAATATCCGCGGGAAGGCGAGGGAAATGATTTTGGCGCAGGGGATGACGGGCGGTGCTCCGGCGGAAGAGATGACGAGCCGGGGATTGTCATAGGAGCTGCAATCGCCCCGCTTGCTCGATCAGCGCGATGTCCGATGAGCTCACAAAAGAGCGAAAGATCAGGTCGCATAGTCAGTGCGGTTTCGTCCTTGTCGATGGCGACGGTACCGCGGTATTAACGCCCAAACGCCTCAAACGGTCGCGGGCCTGCGAGGCTTCAATGGACCGTGGATAACGCGCGATCAGGCTGTTCAATTCACGCACTCCAGCCTCGCGCTGGCCGAGTTCCAACAACGCATATCCCTTCTTTAACTGAGCAGCTGCCGCTTTGCTCCCGCCGGGATACTGTTCCAGAACCTTGTCGTAGTCTCTTACCGCCGCTTCGAAATTGGCTTGCCGGTACTCAATGTCGGCGAGATAGAACTGGGCGTTGCCCGCCAGATCGGTGGTCCCGTAGAACTTCACGTAATCGCCGAACTCCTGCGATGAGAGATCGTACTTGCCTGCGTTGTAGTCGCGCAGGGCGTTGTTGTAAAGCGCGTCCGGAGGAGGTGCCGATGGAGCCGCGGTAGTGCCCCCACCCGGAGCGGTTGCGCCCGGAACCGCCGCCATCGGAGGCTGGCCGGCAGCGAGGTTCTGGCCACCCTGCTGCATATCATCCAGTTGCTTGCTGATCTTGGCCAGCCGCGATTTCAACTCGTCAACCGTGTCGTGGAGCGACTGTACCTGGCCGGAGACCTGCTCCAGCCGCTGGTTCGCATCGGCCGACTGGGCCTGCGACTTTTGCTCCAAATCTTTGACGGTCACACTCATCTGGTTGACGCTGTCGGCGCTCTGCTCCACCAGGCTCCGCATCACGCCCATACGTTCGTCGATGGATTGTTGCAACCGTGCTACCTGGTCGGACAGCGTCTGCACCTGAGTTTGCAGTTGGATGATTTCCTTGCTGACACCAAAGGTGGGAGTCGCGGCAGCAATGATTAGGGCGACCGAGGCCAGCCCTGCTAACGTGTTTCGAACTCGCATAGAGATTGATCCTGATGGCAAGACTGCCCTGTCGATCAAAAGAGTATGGTAACCCGGCTTCATGATTGAAGGCGACTCCGGGCAGTGTTCGAGACATTCCTGTGGCGCTGTCGAAAACCAGGCGGCGCGCCTCGATGGTCGCCGCCCAATTTCAGCCACCCGACATCACTTCCCGTACACGAAGTGAGCGCGGCGATTCTGCTGCCAGCACTCTTCCGTGCTCTCAGTGCAGAACGGCTTTTCCTTGCCATAGCTGATGGTACGGATGCGTCCACCTGAAACCCCCTGCTGCACCAGGACCTGCTTCGCAGCATTGGCGCGCTCGTCACCAAGCGCCAGGTTGTACTCGGTCGATCCACGCTCGTCGCAATGGCCCTCGATGACGAACGTAATGTTGGGATGCTGCTGCAGGAAGCGCGCATTCGCCTGAAGAACGGAATGGTACTGGGCCGTGATCTCAGAGCTGTCGTACTCGAAGAACACGTCCTTCACATTCTGCGAAAACAGTTGCGCATCGCTCTCGCTGGGGGTTGAACTCGTCACTGGCGGAGGGGGAGCGGGCGTTACGGTGACACGGGCGGTTGCTTCCTTGCTGCCGGTGTCGTTCTTTGCGACCAGGCGGTAGGTGGTGGAGTCGCTGGGTGTGACCTTCATCGAGCCGCTGGGATCAACCTTGCCGATGCCGTCGATGGAGACATCGGTGGCGAAGTCGGTCCTCCACGTCAGCGTCGAAGCCTGGCCGGCGACAATTGCGTTGGGATTCGCGGTCAACATGGCGGTGGGCGCAGGTGACGGAGGCGGAGCCGGCGGGGGTGCGGGCGGCTTTTTCTTGGCGCAGGCGGTCACTGCCAGGACTACAGACACTGCAAGAACAACCTGGATCCACTGAATCCGACGTAGTTTCAACTTCGTTCCTCCCATTGCGAGAGCACTCGCGGCAGTTCTGGTAAAGTGCGGAATGTGCTCCTTCCGCTCACGCGAAGTGTGCGTCAATCGATCTACTTGAAACTCCAATTAGGCTGCGAATTTTGTCCGGCGGTCGTCAACTGCCGTGCCTGGCTGCCATCGGCCAGCATGCTCCAGATCTGTGTTTTGCCGGTTCGGTTCGACTGGAACGCGATGTGCCTGCCATCGGGCGACCAAGTCGGAAAATCGTTGCGTCCGCCATCGTGGGTGAGCTGCACCCATTGTTTGCTGGCGACATCCATGACATAAATGTCGCTGGCGCCGGGGGCACCTGGTCCATAGTGCCGGACCCAGGCGAAAGCCAGAAGCTGCCCATTCGGTGACCACGAGGGCGAAACGGCATAGCCTTGATCGGTCATGCGAACCACGTTGGTGCCGTCCGACTCCATGGTGTAAATCTGCGGCAAGCCGGTACGGCCGCTGACCCAGGCAATCTGCGCGTTGGTCTTGGGATTCCAGGTGGGCGAGACGTCAGGACCCTTGGAGTTGGTAAGGCGCCGAGGGTTGCTGCCCATGACATCAGCTACGTAGATTTCGGAATCGCCCGCGCGGGACGAAGAAAAGGCCAGCCACTTCCCGTCCGACGACCACGCGGGAGAGAGGTTCGTGCCTTGGAATCGCGGGAAGCTCACGGCGCGGTTCAGCTCCAGCGAGTACATCAGAATCTGCCACTCCACATTCGATACGCCGGAAAATGCGATGCGCGAGCCGTCAGGCGAAGCGTGCGGCGACAAGGCCATGGTGCCGAGATGCGTGATCTGCTTCTGGTTGGCACCGTCGTAATCCATCTGCCAGATTTCTTTCGCGCCGCTGCGGCTGCTGACGAAGTAGATCCTGGATTCAGCGATTCCCGGGATGCCTCCACCGAGACGGAAGATGATTTCATCGGCGAAGCGGTGTGCAATGAGGCGGGCGTTGTCGTCGTTGGCGTCCTCGCGATATTGTTTGCCGAGAACCTGCGGCGACTGCGCGTTCTTTACGTCATACAGCCAGCCCTGCACCGCCAGCGATCCGCCCTGGACGGCAACGTTCCCAAAGACCAACATGCCGGCGTTGGGAGGCGGGGCGGCCCACTCCCCAAGCCTGACTTCCTGTGGTACGCCAGGCGCGGACAACGGGTAGAAGCTTTGCGAGACTATGTCGAAGATGCCGGCAGCTTGGAGATCGTTCCATAGCGTGACGTTGAAGGTGGCCGCCAGCTTTTTCGAGTCCGGATCGGTGGCCGTCTTGAAATCCGGCACTGCGAGGCGGATTTTCTCGACTCCGAGTCCAGTTCCAGTGCGGATCCAATCCTGAGGAGGAGGGGGAGCGCCGAAGGCGGCGCTGGCAATTACGGCGGAAAGAAAGATTGCTGCGAAACGTTTCATTCCTGAGTCCAGAATAAACCAACCCTTCATGTTGAGCGGCGTTCGAGCGCCGCACTGCTGATTGCAGTGAGTGCATTAGCGACGATAGTCGAACCAAAACTCCACTGCGACATAGTTGCCCGGGTAGCCCGCTGGCAACGGGCCAAACGTGTCGATGCGCTGTAAGGCGCGCACCGCCGACTGATCAAGCGACGGGATTCCGCTGGTTTGCTCCACGCGAACGTTCGTTGGCTGTCCGGAACGATTGATCTCGAAATAAATGTAGACGCGGCGGGCGTCGTTGATGCGCGGATCGACTTCGTACTTGAGCCAATTCTCCGACACCTTGCGCCGCACGATGTCTACGTAATAAGCGAAACGGCTGCCGAAATCACCTTGTCCTCCCTGAAAGCCGAATCCGCCTTTCGTTGCTCCGGAGGTAAACGAACCGTACGGGCCGCTGACCGGGCCGCCTTGTCCGTACGGAATCTGGTTGGGTTCAGCCTTCGCCACCTGCTTCGGCGGTTCTTTCTTCGGAATCGCGGACTCGTGGGGGGCTTTTTGCTTGGCGTCAGGGGCTGGAATCGGTATCGCCTTGGGCTCCTCCTGGGGAGCCTCTTTCGGTAGCGATTGCGAGAGCCCCTTGGACTCGTTCGCCAAAACGTTTTGGCTTTCAGTTTGGGGATTGGGGAGGGGAGTGCTGCTAACCAGAGTCGCACTTATCGCGCCGCCGCCGCCCTCAGTGCCGCCCCAGTTTTCACCGCGCCCGCTGGGGATGAGGTTGCCGAAGATCGCCAAGGCGAACAACACCATGTGCAGCGCCAGTGAGCCGACGATTGGCAGGCGGGAGTAGTGTTCATGCGGAAAGATGTCAGCGTCGGCTGCCATTCCTCTCCAGCGGTTGTGTAACGATGCTCACGTTGGTGATGCCGGCTTGTTTCACGGCGTCCATCACGGTCGCGAAAGCGCCGAAGGGAACATCCTCGTCGGCGCGCAGGAAAACCGATTGCCCCTCGGGGTCGCGGATTCTCTCGCGCAGCCGCACGCCGATCTGGTTAATGTTGATGGGCTCGTTGCCGAGAAACACTTTTTGCTGCCGGTCGATGGTGATGACCAGCCGCTCTTCGGTGATCTCCTTCACCGTCTTGGTGTGCGGCACGCTCACTTCAATGCCTGACTGCAATATGGGAGCCGTCACCATGAAGATGACGAGCAAGACCAGTACTACATCCACCAACGGAGTTACGTTGATGTCGGAGAGCGATGACTGCGTGCGTCCCTGTGGGTTGGTGAATGCCATTACCGCCGCTCCACGCTTTCCGGGACATGGCGCGCGGCCCCGCTTTGGGCGCGCTCGACTTCGTTGATCAGTTCGAGGCCGAAATCGTCCATGCGGGCGCCAAACTCGCGAATATGCTGGGTAAACATGTTGTAGGCGATCACGGCCGGAATAGCGGCGAAGAGTCCTGCTGCAGTGGTCACCAGGGCTTCGGACACGCCGGGTGCGACGGCGCGCAAGGTTGCGGTCCCTGCGGTACCGAGCCCGTGGAAAGCGTCGATGATGCCCCACACCGTGCCAAAGAGTCCGATAAACGGCGTGACCACTCCAGTGGTCGCCAGCCATGGCAGACGACTCTCCAGGCGCGACAGCTCTTCCGACGACGCAATCTGCACGGCGCGCTGCAAAGCGCCCACGCGTATAGGATGCGGCGCTTGCTTGCGGAGTTCGGTATAGGCGCCATCAAAGACGGCGATCAGCGGGCTGGGCTTGAACTGTTCGGCCACGGCGGCAATGTCTTGCAGTCGCTCCGATTTGCGGAACATCCGCATGAAGCGGTTGCTCTGCATGCGGGCACGGCGGAACAGTCCCCACTTGGAAAAGATGATGGCCCAGGAGGCAACGCTGAACACCAGGAGGATGACAAGGACCGCCTTGGCGACAAGACCGCTGTTTTCAATCAGACCTGAGATTTCGCCGCCGATGGCAGAGGCAAGCAGAGAACAAAGCACATTCATTGATGGGTGTCAGCCTCGTTTTCACTAAGTGACATTATAGGGGTTTGGGGGAAGATTGGGTTTGGTGGCGATGGTTCCTGCGAAGTTAAGGCAGACGACACATTGCGGCTGGTTGCGTGGGACCGCACTTACCGCAGCGAAATTCCATCCAATCACACCAGGAGGACGTATGCCGCTGGTTCGCAGCACGCTAGCTGGGCAATTTCGGACGGAATTTACAACGCGATGCTGGAGACCGTCAAACAGCCGGAGCATGACCGTTTCCACGTGATTTTGGAGCGTTCCAAAGACAATTTAATCGCCGATGAAACCTATTCCCCGCACCGGGAACCTGGGGTTCGTGGAAAATACCCCCGTGCGAGGCCGGCCCGTACAGGTGCAGAAGGCATGGTATCGACAGATCGCGGAGCGGCTCTTCGCCAATCCGGGTATTCGCAAGGAGGATATTCTTGTCGTCCTGACAGAGAATGATGCAGCCGACTGGTCGTCCGGAATGGCGAAGCGCAGTAGGCGATGTGAACGACCACGACCGAATACGAACCCGATAGCTGAGGCCGATAGCTTTACGCTACACTGCGGGCGTAACATCGCAAGCGAGAACAGACTGTGCTGCTGGAACTGCGGGTTGAAAACTACGCGGTCATCGACAACGTCGCCGTGGAGTTCGCCCCCGGTCTCAACCTCCTGACCGGCGAAACCGGCGCAGGAAAATCCATCCTCATTGACGCACTGGCCCTGCTGCTGGGCGATAAAGCTTCGGCGGATGCGGTGCGCCATGGCACCGAAAGAGCTGTCGTGTCGGCCGTGTTTGAAATGGAGTCGAAGGCGCTGGACGAAGCGTTGGAGACGAACGGCATCGACGCTGACGATGCCCAGCTCATCTTGCGCCGCGAAGTTTCCGCCGGCGGCAAGGGGCGCGTCTTCATCAACAATCAGCCGGCGACGGTGACGGTATTGCGGCACCTAGCGCCTCATCTGGCCATCATTCACGCGCAAAACGAATCGGTGCTGGCGTTCGACGCGGGATCGCGTTTAGCGTTGCTCGATAGCTTCGCGGGGTCCGACCTAGCTCCAGTCGCAGAAGCATTTGCCGGGTGGGACGGCGTTCGTAACCGAATCGCCGACCTGGAGCGCGACGAGCAGGACCGACTGCGCCTGGTCGACCTTTGGGGTTTCCAACGAAAAGAAATTGCGGGCGCGAACCTTGGGCCGGAAGAAGACACCAAGCTCGAAGCGGAAAAGCGGGTGCTGGCGAATTCGGAGCGCATTCTGGCGTCGGCCATGGGCGCATACGACGCACTCTACGAAGGCAACGTGTCTGCGACTGTGCTGATCCGGTCGGCGGCGAGGCAACTGGAAGAGCTGGCCCGTTTCGATGAGAAGTTTCGCGATTTGCTGGCGCAACTGGATTCGGCGCGCATCACCGTCGAAGACATCGGCCAGACGTTGCGCGACTACGCGGAAGACGTCGAGGCCTCGCCTGAGCGCTTGGCCGAAGTGGAAGATCGCCTGGCTGCAATCGACCGTCTGAAGCGCAAGTACGGGCCAACGCTGGATGAGGTGATCGCGCTGGGCGGGGAACTCGAGCGCAAGCTGGGCGAGATGGAGAACAAGGACGAGGTACTGCGCAAGCTGCACGCCGAGCTGACGAAGGCGGCTAAGTACTATCTCGAGCGAGCGCACAGCCTCTCGCGTCATCGTTACGAAGCTGCTCGCAAGCTGGAGAAACAGGTCGAGAGCGAAGTCAGCGAACTGGCGATGAAGGCGCGTTTCAAGGTCGAGGTCAGCGGCGCAGACGAAGAAGGGAACTGGACCGCCAGAGGCTTCGACGCCGTGCAATACCTGATCTCGGCGAACCCGGGCGAACCGCTGGGGCCTGTGGAAGAACTCGCATCGGGAGGCGAGTTATCGCGCGTGATGCTGGCGCTGAAAACAACGATTGAGGCGGGAATGATGGGTCCTGGGCGACACAACGGCGCTAAGGGCGGAGCCGGCCAACGCACGCTGGTGTTTGACGAGATCGACTCGGGCATCGGCGGGCGCGCGGCGGAAGCGGTGGGCAAGAAGCTGAAGCAACTCGCGGGCACCAAGCAGGTGCTCTGCATTACGCACCTGCCGCAGATCGCATCCTTTGCCGATCATCATTACCTGATCGAAAAGAAGGAGTCAGGGGGCCGGGCGAAAACGTCGGTCCGGCCACTCGACGCGGAAGAGCGCACCCGTGAACTCGCACGAATGATCAGTGGGGCGAAGCTGACGAATACGTCGCTCAGGCACGCAGAACAGATGCTGAAGGCGAACCGGTGAGGGTTAGTTTCGGGTTTCAGGTTTCGACTTGCGAAATGCCCTAGCCAGAATCAGGCTGGAGGGACACCAAGGTTTCTACCCTAATCGCTCCCTTCTGCTCCCGCCAGGCGACTCAGAAGGCCAATCTGACCGTGTGGTATCCCTGGTGATGGTTCAAGGTGGGACCGCTGGGGAGAAAGTGCCAGTCAGCGGAGGGCGTTTGAACTTCTCCGGAACCGAGCCCGCCAGAACCTGGTTACTCCGCGATTGCAGGGCGGGGATCAATTTCTTTTGCGATTCCTGGAGAGCGCACTTCAGTCTCGACAGACCCACACCCTGATCACCGGACTTCAATCCAGCCGACCCGCGTTGAAAAACGTCGGCTTCTTCCTCGCTGAACACCGGAGCAACCGCGCCGGTCAGCAGTAGCAGCATGCCTGCGAGGTCATTGCCGGTCATCGGTTGGCTCCCCGCATGGGATTTTACTGGGCGGGTAGCCCGGTCTTGCGCAGGCCAGGTGCCATTAGCTGACGGAAATGCGCCGCTGACTGCTAAATCTTGCAGTTTCTTGACGTTATGTTGGTGATTCCGCCGCTGATACAATAGAGTCAAGGTGGGGATCGCCGGGTTAATCTGGGTGTAACTAAACTAGGGATTCATCAGTCAAAGTAGACAAGCTAAGGAATTCATGACACAAACCGACGCCAAGACGCTACTTTTGCTGAAGCCGAGAGGTTTCTGCGCCGGGGTGGTTCGCGCCATCGACATTGTCCGGATTGCCTTGGAGACTTTTGGGGCGCCGATTTACGTCCGCAAAGAGATCGTACATAACCGCTATGTGGTAGACGAATTGACCGCCAAGGGTGCCATTTTCGTCGACAGCGTCGAGGAGGTTCCGGCCGGTGAGCGGGTCATTTACAGCGCACACGGCGTGGCTCCCGAGGTGCGGGAGGCCAGTAAGTTGCGTCAATTGCGCGTGATCGATGCGACCTGCCCGCTGGTCACCAAGGTGCACGTTGAGGCGGTGAAGTTTGCGCGGGAGGGGTACTCTCTGATTCTTATCGGACATCACGATCACGATGAGGTGATCGGAACCCTGGGCGAAGCTCCGTCCGTGACTCAGGTGGTGGACTCGCCAGAAGACGTCAAGAACCTGCATGTTCCTGATCCTAATCGCGTGGCCTACCTGACGCAGACAACGTTGAGCCTGGACGAAACAAAGCATGTAATTGCGGCGTTGCGAAAGCGTTTTCCCGACATTCAAGGGCCTCACGCTCAGGACATTTGCTACGCGACAGAGAATCGGCAAACCGCGGTCAAGGACGTCGCTGGCGACTGTGACCTGTTGCTCGTGGTCGGGTCTGATAACAGCTCCAATTCCAACCGTCTGGTCGAGGTTGCGCGCAATATGAGCACCAACTCGCACCTGATCGAGAACTACCGGTCGATCAAGCCGGAATGGCTGGAAGGTGTGAAGACGGTCGGCCTGACGGCGGGCGCGTCAGCGCCGGAGATCTTGGTGCAGGAGGCTGTAACCTTCCTGCAGCAGCAGGGTTTTACGGACTTACGCGAGGTAGAGGTGATGCCGGAGAATGTGCGTTTCGGTCTGCCTCCTGAAATCGTGGAAGCAATCGGGGCTGCGCCAGCCCTGGCGGAGTAAGAAACAAGAATGGCAGAAGCGTTCCCCCCCCATCCCGGCGAAATGCGATTCGGGAAATTGGACGATATAAAAGCCCGGGTCGCAGCCGCGATCGACGCGTCTCGCAAGTATCTGTTCTCGCTGCAGCACTCGGAAGAGGGCTATTGGTGCGGAGAACTGGGCGCCGACACCACGCTGGAATCCGATTACATATTGCTGCACCGGCTCTTGGGTACCGAGAACCCGGAGCGAACGCAGAAGTGTGCCAACGAGATTCTGTCTCACCAGAATCCGGACGGCGGCTGGCCGATCTTTAATGGCGGACCCTCGAGTATCAGCGCGTCGGTGAAGGCTTACTTTGCATTGAAAATGGCGGGCTACAGCCCCGAACATTCCGCGCTCAGCAAGGCGCGCGAGCGCATTTTGGCTATGGGCGGTGTGACCGAGGTCAACACCTTCACCAAGATCTACCTGTGCTTCCTGGGTCAGTATGACTATGACGCGGTGCCGGCGATCCCGCCGGAGATCACTCTTTTCCCCAACTGGTTCTGGTTCAACATCTACGAAATTTCCTCGTGGTCGCGCGCCATTCTGGTGCCGCTGTCGATTGCCTACGCCAAGAAACCGTTCAAAAAGATTCCTGACGAGCAGGGAATCCAAGAGCTGTTTGTTGCAGGCCGAAACAAGTCGAACCTGCGCTTGAAATGGGATAAGAAGCTTGTCAGCTGGCGCAATTTCTTCCTTCTCCTCGATCGACTGGTGCATTTCTTTGAGAAGGTGCACATCCGGCCATTGCGCTCACAGGCCCTCAAGACGGCCGAGAAATGGATGCTGGAGCGGCTGGAGATGAGCGACGGTTTGGGTGCGATTTATCCCGGCATCATGAATTCGATCATCGCTTTGCGATGCCTGGGCTATTCGCTTGACGACCCGCAGGTCATCCGCGCTATGGACGAGTTCGAAAGGCTGGGCATCGAGGAAGAGACAACATTTCGGATGCAGCCGTGCATGTCGCCGGTTTGGGACACGGCTTACGCGATCTTTGCGCTGGCGGAAAGCGGAGTCGCTGCCACGGATCCGCGACTGGTGCAACCGTCCGAGTGGATGCTGAAAAAGCAGGTTACACGCAAGGGTGACTGGTGCGTGAAGAATCCCAACGCCGAGCCGGCAGGGTGGTACTTCGAATTCAACAATGAGTTCTATCCCGATGTGGACGACACCGCTATGGTCATGCTGGCGCTGGCAAAGGTGAACACCTCGAACGAGAGCTACCAGGACAAATCGGCGCAGCGAGCGCTGGACTGGGTTCTTTCGATGCAGTGCAAGAATGGTGGCTGGGCTTCATTCGACAAAGACAACGACCGCATGGTTTTCCAGTATGTACCGTTTGCGGATCACAACGCGATGCTCGATCCAGCGACAGTCGATATTACGGGTCGCGTGCTGGAGTGTCTTGCGATGTACGGCTACTCCATGAAGGACGCATCGGTACGGCGCGGTGTGGAGTTCATCAAACGCCAGCAGGAGCCCGATGGTTCGTGGTTCGGCCGCTGGGGTGTGAACTATATCTACGGAACCATGCAGGTCTTGCGCGGTCTGGAAGCCATCGGCATGGACCACCACGAGCCTTGCATCCAGCAGGCCGTGGAATGGTTGCGCATGATGCAGAATCCCGACGGCGGCTGGGGTGAGACGTGCGGTTCGTACGACGACTCCACTACCAAGGGTGTCGGACCGAGCACGGCTTCGCAGACTGCCTGGGCGGTGATGGGCTTGCTGGCGGGCAACGACACGCGCAGCGATTCGTTGCAGCGCGGCATCGCTTATCTGCTGAAAACGCAGCGCCGCGACGGTTCATGGGATGAGGCCTGGTACACCGGAACCGGATTCCCCCGCGTGTTCTACCTTATGTACTACATGTACCGCCAGTATTTCCCGCTCATTGCTCTGACGGCATATGTCAAAGCTTCGGCTGTATCGCAGGAAGAACAACTGCGGATTGCGCCCATTGACCGGCGCAAACAATGACGGCTGAGCCGCATCGGGGCGCGGCTATATAACCGTTGAAAGACTCCACCGCCGCTTGCAGTCAGCGGACTTAACCAGGTATTACTCCCGCATTAATCCATGAGATGCGGAGGCATGGAACTTCGTATTGAAGATGCGAGGCTGCGCTATCGTGGAAGTTGAATGAAGTGCTTTGTAACGGGAGCGACGGGCTTTCTGGGAAGTCATGTGGCGCGCCAGTTACATGACCGGGGCGCTGATTTGCGCCTGCTGGTAAGGCGGACCAGCCGCACCGACAATATCACCGACCTTCCTGCCGAGCACGCAGTCGGGGATCTTCGCGATACGGAATCGCTAAGAAAAGGAATAGCCGGTTGCGAGTTCGTTTTTCATGTGGCGGCGGACTACCGTTTGTGGGCGATGAATGGGCAAGAGCTGTACCGGTCGAATGTCGAGGGCACTCAGAACATTCTGGAGGTCGCGAGAGATTCACGCATCCGCCGTGTTGTCTATACCAGCAGCGTGGCCACGATGGGGTTCGGTAACAACGGCCACGTGACGGACGAGAACACGCCGGTCTCGCTCGCGAGCATGATTGGCGACTACAAGCGCAGCAAGTTCATGGCTGAACAGTTAGTAATCGAGGCTGCGCGGGGTGGCCAGGATGTGGTCATGGTGAACCCGACGACACCGATTGGCGAGCGGGACATCAAGCCCACTCCGACAGGGCGAATCGTGGTGGATTTCCTAAAGCGGAAATTCCCCGCGTATGTTGATGCGGGTTTGAACTTGGTGGATGTTAGGGATTGCGCCGAGGGGCATCTGCTGGCGCTGGACAAGGCGAGGCCGGGCGAACGATACATCCTCGGGGGCGAGAACCTCACTTTAAAGCAGATTCTCGATAAACTCGCTTCCGTAACCGGCATCCCGTCGCCCAGCATTCGCCTGCCATATGCGTTGGCCTATGCCACAGGCGTGGTGGATACGCTGATTAGCGGCAGGATCCTGCACCGCGAACCGCGAGTGACGCTGGACTCGGTGCGCATGGGGCGCAAGAAGATGTTTGTCACCAGCGCGAAGGCTGAGCGTGAGTTGGGATGGAATCCCGGCCCGGTAGATGGTGCGCTGCAGCGCGCGGTGAACTGGTTCCGGGCGAATGGCTATGTCCGTTAAAAGCATTGCGGTAGTTACTGCGATGCGTCGCGAGTTAGCTCCGCTTCTGAAAGGCGTTCGCGGACGGCGCTCTGACGGCATTGAGTTCTTTGAGTTCGAGGATGCGGTGGTTGCCATTGGCGGAATCGGACGCAAGGCCACCACAAAAGCCGCGATTGCGGTCATCGAGAAGTACCGGCCAGTAATGTTGATATCGGCTGGGATTGCTGGCGCCCTGATAACGACGCTGAGGGTTGGAGACGTAGTTAGCGGACGTGAAGCGATAGAAGTTGCGTCTGGAGCACGCTTCGCAGCAACTGGTGGCGAGTCAGTGATTGCGACCGTCTCATCGGTGAGTGGGCCGGAAGAGAAGCGATTGTTGGCTGATAGGTACAAGGCAGACGTGGTCGACATGGAATCCGCTGCTGGCGCTGCCGTAGCGCGAGAATGCGGTATAGAGTTCGCGGCGATTAAGGCGATCTCTGACGAACTGGAATTTGAGATGCCGCCACTTGCCGAATTCGTCGACGGTGACGGCAAGTTTGAAACCATGCGGTTCGCAGCTTACCTAGCAGTGCATCCGAAGTGGTGGTCTAGCATTCGTCAACTCCGGGCGAATAGTAAGTTGGCTTCGGTGAACCTGAGTCATGCGGTGCATCATCTAATGGTAGGACGATCAACCAATACGCAAGAGGAGAACTTTCCCCTGGTTTGAGACCGGGATTGCACCATGTCGGTTGCAATACAAGTTGGCGGACCTTTGGGTGATCGGGCGATGCCTTCCATCATGCGCGCGGCGGTGTATCGCGGTGTGAACGATGTACGACTGGAACAGGTTCCGGTGCCCACGATCGGTGCCGGCGAACTGCTGGTCAAGGTCCATACGTGCGGAATCTGCGGCACTGACTTGAAGAAGATCGCGACAGGTTCGCACTCGGCGCCGCGAATCTTCGGGCACGAAACCACGGGCGTAGTGGTCGCCACAGGCGAAGGAGTGCTGGATTATCCGATTGGCGATCGGGTGATGGTCTTCCATCACATTCCGTGCGGCTATTGCTATTACTGCAAACACAAGGTTTTTGCGCAGTGTCCCACGTACAAGAAGGTTGGAGCGACCGCGGGCTATGAACCCAGCGGCGGGGGCTTTGCGGAGTATGTGCGGGTGATGGATTGGATCGTTGGCCGCGGGGGTGTGGTTCGTATCCCGGATGGCGTTTCGTTCGAGCAGGCATCGTTCATCGAACCGGTGAACACCTGCATGAAGGGCATTGAAACACTGCGGTTGGTGCCGGGTGAAACTGTGCTGGTCATTGGTCAGGGTCCGATTGGCATTATTCTTTCGGTGCTTGCCCGCAGGTGTGGAGCGCGAGTAATAACTACCGATTTGTTTTCGCAGAGGCTTACAATAGCTCAGACATTCGGCCTCAATGAGAATATCGACGCTTCCACCTCCGACGCAGTCCATTCCATCAGGGAAATGACGGAGAACCGAGGGGCCGACGCGGTTATTCTTGCCGTAGCTGGTAACAGTCTGATCCGCACGGCTGTGGACGCAACGCGTTCTGGCGGGCGCGTATTACTGTTCGCGCAAACGCAGCACGGGGAAGCTACCTTCGACCCGGCTAGTGTCTGCGTGGATGAAAAGAGTCTATTGGGTTCATACAGTGCTTCCGTCGATTTGCAGGAAGAGTCGGCACGATTTGTGCTAGGCCGCGAAATGGATTTGGAGCGGCTTATCAGCCATCGTTTTCCGCTGACCGAATCGATTGATGCTCTGGATTTGGCTGCCCATCCCAAACCAGACTCCATGAAGGTGGTCATTCAGCCGGGCAGCGTATGGAAGGATTCTTAGCGTGAACGGAAATATGACAGCGGCGGTCCTCTATGGCAAAGAGGACGTCAAAATCGAGCAAGTGCCAATCCCCAAGCTGGACGAAGGGGAAGTGCTGGTCAAGGTGCAGGTGGCCCTGACTTGCGGTACCGATTTGAAGGTCTATCAGCGGGGCTACCACGCCCGCATGATTGTGCCTCCGGCACTGTTCGGCCATGAACTCGCGGGTGTCATCGAAGAGGTCGGGCCCAACGTCAAGGGATTCAAGAAGGGCATGCGCGTGGTCGCACTGAATTCAGCCCCGTGCGGCATGTGTTTCTACTGCTCGAAGCACCAGGAGAATCTTTGCGAAGACCTGCTGTTTAACAACGGAGCTTACGCCGAATACATTCATATTCCCCGCCGTATTGTCGAGACCAACCTGCTGGCGATCCCCAACCACGTGAGCTACGAAGAAGCGGCGATGACCGAGCCGCTAGCGTGCGTACTGCGCGGTTTGCACGAAACCAAGATGGAAATCGGAGACTCGGTGGCCGTAATTGGTGCCGGGCCCATCGGACTGATGTTCATCCAGGTGGCCAAGCTTTCGGGTTGCAATGTGATTTCGGTGGTGAAGCGTGATTCGCAAGTGAACGCGGCGCTCCGGGTCGGCGCCGATCATGCGGTGCAGATTACCAGAATGGACGATCCGGTGAAGGCGGTGCGTAAGCTCACGCCGGACAACCGCGGATGTGATGTGGTGATTGAGGCAGTGGGCCGTACGCAAGCTTGGGAATGGTCGATCGACATGGTGCGCAAGGGCGGCACCGTGAACTTCTTCGGCGGATGTGCTAGCGGAACCAAAGTCACGCTCGATACACAGCGACTGCATTACAACGAGCTCACGCTCAAGGCCACTTTCCACCACACGCCTGAGACAGTGCGCAAGGCGTTCGCGCTCATCTCGGAGAAGAAGATCAAGGGCACCGATTACATTACCGGCGAAGCGCCACTTTCGCGGTTGCAGCAGGTGCTGCGTCACATGCTGAACCGCAATGGCGATATAAAGACCGCAATTATCCCGGGCCAGTAGGCCAGCGGGTATATCCACATCTCATGTCATCCGCACCCACTGACAACCAGATGTACGTATCGCAGCCGGGCGCTAACTCTGCCGCAAAGGCCTCGGCCGCAGCCTGGCAAACACTGCCGCCGGAGTATGCCATCCCCGAACGCGCACCTTCGCTCGATGACGCGCAACAGTACTGCGCGCGCCTGGCGAAATCGCACTACGAGAACTTTTCGGTAGTCACGTGGTTTCTTCCTAAGCGCCTGCAACAGCACTTTTATAACGTGTACGCGTATTGCCGCATCTCCGACGATCTGGGTGATGAAGTTGGCGACAGGCAACAGTCGCTGACCCTGCTCGACCAGTGGGAGGTGGAGCTGCAGCACTGCTATTCCGGCGAGCCGCATCATCCCGTGTTTGTCGCGCTTCGCGAGACCGTGCGGGAGTTCGACATCCCACCGCACGAATTGTCTGATCTGCTCCGGGCGTTTCGTCAGGACCAGAGCGTGACTCGTTATCCGCGCTTCTCCGACTTGCTGGGATATTGCCGCTCTTCAGCGAATCCCGTGGGCCACCTGGTGCTGTACCTGTGCGGTTATCGCGATGCGGAGCGGCAGGCGCTCTCGGACTACACATGCACTGCGCTCCAGTTGGCGAATTTCTGGCAGGACGTGGGCGTGGATTACGACAAGGGTCGAATCTACTTGCCGTTGGAGGACTTCGCGAAGTTTGGCTTCAGCGAAAACGATCTTGCGCAACGGCGGGCGACTCCGCAATTTCTCACCATGATGAAGTTCGAAGTCGAACGCGCACGTGAGTGGTTCCAGCGCGGCCTGCCTCTGATACAGCAAGTTGACCGGCGACTGGCGTTGGATCTCGAACTATTCAGCCGCGGCGGCCTGGCCATTCTCGACGCCATCGAGCGGCAGGGCTACGACGTGCTGAAATCGCGGCCGGCCATCTCCAAGCCACGCAAACTCTGGCTGGTGGCACGCGCTGCACTGGGTAATTTGTTGTGAGCGAATACCCGCTGCAATTGCGGGCCGCCTACGCAGTCTGCCGCCACATCGCGCGCTCGGCGGCCAGGAATTTCTACTACGGCTTCCTGGTGCTTCCAGCCCGCAAGCGGAGTGCCTTGTCGGCAGTGTACGCGTTCATGCGGCACGCCGACGACATCTCGGACGATCCGAGGATTCCTCCGCAGCAGCGCCGCGAAAAACTCGCTGAGTGGATGACCGCCCTGCGCCGGGTGGTGGAGGGCGAGCGCACCGACGATCCCGTGCTGATGGCGCTGGCCGACACGCAGAAAACTTTCCATATTCCCCTCGAACTGCTGGAAAAGCTGGTACAGGGGACAGCGATGGATCTGCCGAAGCAGTGCCCGGAGCAATCGACAGGCGGGACAACCAATGTGCATGTCCACTATGACACCTTCGATCAGCTCTACGATTACTGCTATCACGTGGCGTCCGTAGTGGGGTTGATCTGCATTCGAATTTTTGGCTACCGCGATCCACGTGCCGAAAAACTTGCCGAGCAGACGGGGGTCGCATTCCAGCTCACGAACATCCTCCGCGACGTGAAGGAAGACAGCCAGTTGGGACGGGTTTATCTTCCCAGCGAAGATTTGTGTCGCTTTGGTGTCGACGCGCATGCTCTGACCAATGGAAATGCGGCTGTCGTGTTTCGACCGGTACTGGAATTTGAAGCGCAACGGGCGCGCGAACTCTATCGTGCGGCTGAAGAATTGCTGCCGCTGATCGACGACGATAGCCAGCCGGCATTGTGGACACTCGTCGAAATCTATCGGCGGCTTCTGGAGCGCATTGCGGGGCGCGGCTATGATGTATTTTCCGAGCGCGTGCGGTTGAGCTCTGCAGAGAAAGTTGGCATCCTGGCGAAAGGTTTCGTGCGCCGACTGACATGACCTTCTCGGCCGTTAATCAAAAGCCGACCGTCGCAGTGATCGGTGGCGGTCTGGCGGGAATCTCTGCCGGAAGTGCTTTGGCTGATGCCGGCTATCACGTGGAATTGTTCGAGCGCCGTCCGTATCTTGGTGGACGGGCGTCGTCCTACGAACTGCCCGGCACGGGTGAGGTGGTCGATAACTGCCAGCATGTGCTGCTGGGCTGTTGCACCAACCTCATTGATTTGTATCGGCGCCTTGGCGTCGCAGACCAGATCCGCTGGTACCAGGAGATCACGTTCCTGCTGCCGGATGGGCGGTCGTCCGTGCTGCGTCCCGGCGTTCTGCCGGCGCCCCTGCGGGCCTTCGTTTTTGGCTTCGCGAGTACTCCACCTGAAAGACAAGCTGGCGATCTCGCGGGCACTACTGGCACTGATGCCTGCGCTACCTTCCGACAATGGAGAGGACTTTCACACGTGGTTGCTACGGCACGGACAAACCAGGCAGTCGATCGATCGCTTCTGGGCTCCGGTACTGATCAGCGCGCTCAACGATGAGTTGGACCAGGTCTCCGTTCGCTATGCGGCGCTGGTGTTTCGCGATTCGTTTCTGAAGTCGGCCGAGGCCGGAAGAATGGGCGTTCCGGCGGTTCCGCTGTCGGAACTCTACGGGCATGCAGCCTCCTATATTGAGGCGCGCGGCGGGCAAGTGCACCTGCGGGCCTCGGTTGATTCGTTGCAGGCTGATGACCACTGGGTGCGTGTGTGCGTTGGCGGAGAGGACATCCGCGCAGATTACGCTGTTCTGGCGACACCATTCGGCGGTGTGGCGAAGTTGCTGGCCGACACGCCGGAGATGCGTCCGTTACGCGAACAGGCTGGACATTTCGGGTCGTCACCCATCACGGGTATTCATCTGTGGTTCGATCGTAAGATCACGCCACTGGAACATGCGGTTCTGCTGGAGCGGACAATTCAGTGGATGTTTCAGAAGTCGAAGATCCTCAACGCGCGGCGCGAGTCGGGCGATAGCGGCAGCTATCTCGAGTTGGTTGTCAGCTCTTCCAAGAATTTGGTCGACAAGTCACGCACTGAGATCATCGACCTCGCGATGCGCGAGCTTGCGGAATTCTTTCCTGCGGCCCGAGAGGCGAAGCTAATTAAGGCGACCGTGGTGAAGGAAGTCCACGCGACATTCTCACCGGCTCCCGGCAGTGATGCCTATCGGCCATCACACGCCAGTCCATGGCCGAGACTGTTCATGGCCGGTGATTGGACAGCGACGGGTTGGCCTTCAACCATGGAAGGCGCGGTGCGCAGCGGATATGGCGCAGCCGAGGCGCTGACAGTCGCGTATGGAGGAAGTCAAAAGTTCCTCGCTCCCGATTTGCCACCCAAGGGGTTGATGCGGCTCTTCGGGGGTTAAATTAGAGTGCCTTCAGCGCATTTCTTTTGGGTGAATCCTTAGGGCCGCCTCAAGAATAACAACTCACATTTGATCGTTAATCTGTCATAACCTCGTTTCCACTGACACGTCATTCGCAGAGTTCCAAAGTGGCTCGCTATCCTGTAAATGGCGGCCTTTCGTGTTTCCTGAGCCGGTAGCCAAGAGCGCCCGGATTTGTTATAGTTCCGATTAGGAGGACCGTTTTCAATCGGAACTCTAACATTATGCGACCCCTCTCCTTCCGCCCCGATGCATTACGCACCCTTCTGCTGCGCGGCAAAATCGCCACTTTGGACGAGCTGAAACAGGCTCTCGGCACGGCTGTCGATGTCACCGTCTTTCGCAAACTCAAGCCGCTGGGTTACCTCACCAGCTATTCCCATCGCGGCCGATACTATACCTTGCGCGAGATCGCCCGCTTTGACGACCAGGGACTCTGGTCACAGGCTGAGGCCTGGTTTTCCCGCTTTGGCACCCTGCTGGCCAC
>Ga0306921_10001080_pt1 | contig 25951 bp, 23 predicted proteins | sample sta12Cox44000080_FD_203760 | JGI IMG/M metagenome (GOLD analysis project Ga0306921, IMG submission 203760) | Lab enrichment of tropical soil microbial communities from Luquillo Experimental Forest, Puerto Rico - statoxic.12C.oxic.44.000.080 (v2)... | ecosystem: Environmental > Terrestrial >...
CGCTCTTACTAAGGACCTTGAAGCCACAGACGTAAGCGCGGTGCGTACCCGATTGCGGTTGCTCAGACTCGCGATTCAGATCCTGGGATGAAGTCTGACTCAAAGACGGTAGCGATACAGATACGACTAGCGACACAATTAGTGCAAACTAGCGCTTCACTCCCTCACCTCGCCCGCAACGGTTCCGGATGCGCCGCCTCCGCCCCGATCGCCACGATCTCCCGCCCCACGACTCCCGCGATCTGCCGCACCTGTGCCATCAATTCCTCGAACTGCTCCGGATACAGCGACTGCATGCCGTCCGACAAAGCCTTGTCGGGTTCGTTGTGGACCTCGACGATGAGGCCATCGGCGCCCACTGCCACCGCCGCTCGCGACAGCGGCGTGACCTTGTTCCGTTTGCCCGTCCCGTGACTCGGATCAACCACGATCGGCAGATGGCTCAGCCGCTGCACCGCGGGCACGATGCTCAGGTCGAGCGTGTTGCGGGTGTGATCGGCAAACGTGCGCACGCCGCGCTCGCAGAACACGACGTTGTAGTTGCCTTCGCTCATGATGTACTCCGCCGCCATGAAGAATTCTTCGAGCGTGGCCGACATGCCGCGCTTCAGCAGCACCGGCTTCTTGGCGCGCCCCGCACGCTTGAGCAGCGAGAAGTTCTGCATGTTGCGCGCGCCGATCTGGATCACGTCCGCATACTTATCGACCAGGTCGAGCGACTCGTTGTCGATGGCCTCGGTGATGATCTTCATGCCAAAGCGGTCGCGGATTTCGGCCATGATTTTCAAGCCGTCCTCGCCCATCCCCTGGAACGAATAGGGCGAAGTGCGGGGCTTGTACGCGCCACCGCGGAAGAATTGCGCTCCGGCGCGCGCGACCGCTTCGGCGACTGCAAATGCCTGCTCGCGACTCTCAATGGCGCACGGCCCCGCGATGATGGCCAGGTTCTTCCCGCCCAGGGTGGCGGGCGTTCCGGCGAAGCGGATGACGGTGTTCTCTTCTTTTACGTCGCGGCTGACCAGCTTGTACGGTTTGCTGACACGGATGACTTCCTGCACGCCCGGCATATCGTCGAGCGTGCCCTGCTCGACTTCGCCCTGGTTCCCGGTGATTCCGATGGCCGTGCGCGTGGCGCCTGGCATGGCGTGCGCGCGATAACCGAGCGACTCGATCCTATTGCAGACAGCGCGTACCTGTTCTTCCGTGGCATGCGCCTGCATGACAACCAGCATGACCCCACCTCGAGACCCAAAAGTCTATCGCGCAGCCGGGGCGGGGGCAAACGACAGGCCTCGAGCTACGAGTTGCGAGCTTCGAGCAACGAATAGACCCCCTGCAGAAATATCATCTGTCTGAGGGCAGTTCCTGTCGTAGATGGCTTCGAGCGCGAAGCTCGTAGCTCAAAGCTGACACGCCTCTGGTACCCTGATCCGTTCCAGAAAGGTTCTCTGCATTGCTCGACCAGATTCATCCGCTGCGACACGCCCGTACCGGCTTCCGGATACTCTCTCTGCTCTTCGTACTCGCTCTCTCCGCCGGTTCCGCTGACGAAAAAAAGATCGCTGTTTTCTCTCCGGCGGCCACCTACTCGATAACGGTCATTGATCGAGACGGGCGCGAGTATGCCGGCCTGCTCGAGATGCTCGAGCCCCTGGGGAAGGTCAGTTCCATCATCGACGGACCCCGCTGGACGCTTCGCTATAACCAGATCGACGCCGAGTTCACCAACGGAAAAAAGCGCGCGCGTGTCGCCGGTCACGAGTTCGACCTCCCCGCAAACTTCCTGCTGGAGAACGGACGAGGTCTGGTCCCAGTTGCCTCGCTCAACTATCTACTGCCGCGCATCTTGGGGACCGCAGTGAATTTCAATCCGGCCGCCCGGCGCTTCTTCATCGGAAACGTCGCCGTGCACTTCACCGCGCAACTGACCCGAACCACGCCCCCGCGCCTGGTCATGACCTTCACTGCCCCGGTGAACCCAACCGTCGCCACCGAACCGGGTCACCTGCGCATGACCTTCAACCGCCAGCCGCTGGTCGCGCCCGGAACACCCACGCTAACCTTCGACGACAAAACCATCCCTTCTGCCACCTACAGCGAAAGCAACGGCCTCTCAGAAATCGCCGTCAACGGCACCGTCCCTCTGATGGCCAGCTTCAGCAACGACGGCCGGACCATCACGGTCGCTCCTGCGCCGCAACAAGCCGTCGCGCCGCCGACTCCTGCCGCGGCTCCGGCAGGGACGTCCCCAGCCGGCGTGGCTGCTGCACCCAATGCGCCCGGGGCCGTTCCCTCAGCCGCGCCACTCGCTCCCCGTCACTTCTACGCCGTTATCGACGCCGCCCACGGAGGCGAAGACCGCGGGGTCACGTTCAACGGCAAGCTCACCGAGAAAGACGTCACGCTTGCCCTAGCCCGCCGTCTTCGCCAGGAATTGGAATCGCGCGGCATCCCCACTTTGACCTTGCGCGATTCCGACTCGAACCTCACGCTCGACCAGCGCGCCATCTTCGCCAACACAGCGCATCCGGTGGTGTACATCGCCTTGCACGCATCCGCCGCCGGAAAAGGCGCGCGGATTTACACTGCGCTCTTGCCCTCCGGTGGCGAGAACAATGGGCCGTTCGTTGCCTGGGATACGGCTCAGTCGGCGATGCTCGCCTCAAGCCAGGCCACCGCCCAGGGCGTTGCCGCGGAATTTTCCCGTCGCCAGATCCAGACCAGAACGTTGTCTGCCCCGCTGCGCCCGCTAAACAACGTCACCAGTTCTGCGATTGCCGTCGAGGTTGCGCCACCCGACACCGATGTCACGGACCTCACTCTGCCGGCCTACCAACAGAACATCGCAAGTGCCGTGGCCAGCGGGATCGCTGCCATGCGCGACAGACTGGGAGCGCCACGATGATTCCACGCCATCTGCTCATCGCGGTCGGAGTCATGCTGCTGGCCGTGCTGGTGCTCGGCTTCTACGCTGGACGTGTGCGCAACCGCGCCAACCTGCCCTTGCCCGCTGCGCAAGATGCCGGGCCGGTCGCTCCCCCCGCTTCCGGCCCTGCCGAGCGGGTCACGCTGTATGTCGCCCACGACGACGCCGGGGTGCTGCGCGCGCACGCAGCGAACATCCCTCTGCCCGCCGCGCGCCAGCAGCGTGCCGAAGAACTTCTGCGGGCGCTGCTCGGCGCCTACCTCGCCAAGGATTCGCCGCACCCCCTTGCTCCAGGCTCCGAACTGCGCGCCGTCTACCTCGTCGATCCCGGCCTTGCCGTCATCGATCTCAACTCTGCATTTGCGAACGGCCATCGCTCGGGAGTTCTCGAAGAGGAACTGACGGTGACCTCGATCATTCAGACCCTTACCGCCAACATTCCCGGAATTCTGCGGGTCAAAATTCTTGTCGACGGCCACGACCGCGATACCCTCGCCGGTCACGCGGATTTGTCGGATGTCTACGATGCGAACGCCGTCGCCCAACTCGCTGGCCAACTGCAATAGCCGACTCTCGGCTCATAGCACTTTGTCATCTCGAGCGAGTGAGGCGGCAGCCGAACGAGTCGAGAGACCTCGTGCCGCTCGGTGCTTCCTGTGGCCTTAAGAAGAATTCTCCCCCCAGGCTGTGAGAGCGAAGGGCGCAAGTGAGAGCTGACAGCTGACACCGGCGGCTGAAAGCTGACCACTGCCACCTGTCACCTGCTTTACAATCCCCCCATGGTCTTCCGCTCCGACAACAGGTCCCCCGATCAGATCCGCCCGGTCTCGATCTTTCCCGACTTCATCCATACCGCCGAAGGCTCCGCACTCATTGAAGTAGGCAACACGCGTGTCATCTGCACCGCGTCTGTGGAAGAAGCTGTTCCCGCCTTCCTGCGCAATACCGGCAAAGGATGGGTCTCGAGCGAATACGGCATGCTCCCGCGCGCCACGCTCACCCGCACCCCGCGCGAAGTCAGCAAAGGCCGCGCCTCCGGACGCACGCACGAAATTCAGCGACTGATCGGGCGCTCACTGCGCGCAGTCACCGATCTCGAAAAGCTCGGCGAGCGCACCGTGTGGATCGACTGCGACGTGATCCAGGCTGACGGAGGCACCCGCACCGCCTCCATCACCGGGGCCTTCGTCGCACTCGGTCTCGCGCTCGAAAAACTGGTCGAGGCCGGCACGCTCACCGCCGTGCCCCTGCGAGACTTTGTCGCCGCCATCAGCGTGGGCATCGTTGACGGCGAGCCCCTGCTCGACCTCTGCTACGAGGAAGACTCGCGAGCCGACGTCGACATGAACTTCGTCATGACCGCCGGTCGCAAGATGGTCGAGGTCCAGGCCACCGCCGAGCACCGCGTCTTCGACGAACACCAGTTCCAGCAAATGTTGACGCTCGCCCGCAAAGGTGTCGACGCCCTCATCGCCAAGCAGCAAGCGGTGCTGAGCAGGCTGACGTTGCGGCAATGAATCGCAGAGGATCCCTCACCGCATCTCCCCCTTCCGGGCTGCGTCCGCACAGGACTTATAATTTCCTCCCATGCCAGCCTCCGCTCCGTTGACGGAAAAGCTTCGCCTCGACCGTCAGGACCCCTATCTCCGCGTGCTCTGCGTGAACATCTTCGTGAAAGACCTGGATCGCAGCCTGCGGTTTTACGTCGACCAGTTGGGATTCGGCCTCGTCGTGGATCAGAGCTACGAGTATGGCGACCGGTGGGTGGCGGTCGCGCCTCCTGACGGCAATACGGTGCTGGCGCTCGTGGCTCCCAAAGCCAAATCCGAAGAGCGCAAATTGATTGGCAAATCGCGTCACACGGTACTCGTCACCGAGGATGTGATGGCCAAGTTCAAAGAATGGCAGAAGCGCGGAGTGAAATTCCATCATCCGCCCCAGACTACGCTATGGGGCGGGATCTTCACTCGTTTCGACGATCTCGACGGGAACTCGTTCTCCCTGGTTGGGCGGGACGACTTCGTCCGCGAAATCGAGACTCAGCGCCGCCTGGCTGCCGAGAAACTCGAAGCCGAGCGCCGCGCTGCCCAGGAACTGGAAATCGCCAAGCAGGTGCAGTCGCGGCTGTTCCCGCAAACTCTTCCGCAGATGAAAACGCTGGAATATGCCGGGGTCTGCATTCAGGCCCGCGCCGTGGGCGGCGATTATTACGATTTTCTCGATCTCGGACGCGACACCCTCGGGCTGGTCATTTCCGACACATCTGGCAAAGGAATCGCTGCCGCCTTGTTGATGGCCAACCTGCAGGCCAACCTGCGCAGCCAAAGCGCGATCGCGCTCGATCAGCCGGAGCGCTTCCTGCAATCGGTGAACCGGCTATTTTGCGCCAATACCACCGACAGCGCCTACGCCACGTTGTTCTTCGGACAGTACAACGATTCGACCCGGCGCCTCCGGTACGCCAACTGTGGCCACTACTCTGGAATTCTTCTGCGCGCGACTGGTAAACGGGAAGAACTTAGTTCCACGGGTACAGTCCTGGGCCTTTTCGCGCAATGGACTTGCACTATCGAGGAGCGGCAACTGAACCCGGGAGACGTCCTGGCCCTCTACACCGACGGAGTCACGGAGGCCTTTAACAAGCGAGGGGATGAATACGGTGAGGCCCGCTTGCTCGAAGCATTGCAGAAGAAACGCCACCTGCCTCCGCAAGCCCTGCTCGCAGAGATCGTCGAAGACGTGCAAAAGTTCGGCGGACGCGACCAGCACGATGACATCACGCTGATGGTTGCCCGCTGCTCGTAAATCCGAATCACTGGTCAAGCAGGCGGGCCAAGACATTGGCACCGAAGGGATTCAACACCGTCACCCCGTTCCAGGTAAAGCCTTCCGGCAAATCCTCAGAGAGTAGGTATCGGCAGCCCGCTGCGGCCGATGCTGACAAGACGATGGAGTCCCAGATGCCAAGGTTGTGTCCGGCTGCAAATTCCATAGCAGCTGCGAGGACGCCAGCGGATGTCTCGATGCCGACGAAGACATCTTGCCAACTCAAGACGGCATCCCTCTCTCGACGAGTCGGGGTTCGTCCCGCCTTTCGCACCAATACTCTCGTGCATTCGGTCAAGCCAAAGCCCACTGGTGCAGTACTGATCTGACTGAGGACTGAGGACTGAAAACTGAGAACTGTCCCATTGTTCACTCGTCACACTGCCGCGGCCCACGCCGTATTACAATGAAACGCCGCCCAACTCAGCTTCGCAAGCGGAGTGTATTCATCTCAATCCCGCACGCATTCTTTGGAGGAACTACTCTATGAAGCTCGCCCCCGGAAAACTCGCCGGACTCAAAAAAGTTTCCAACTCCCGCGGCGTCATTGCCGCCGCCGCCATGGACCAGCGCGGTTCCTTGCAGAAGTCGCTCGCCAAGGAAAAGGGCAGCGAAGTCACCAACGCCATGATGGAAGAATTCAAGACGCTGGTCACCGAGGTGCTCACCCCGCATGCCAGCGCCATCCTGCTCGACCCCGAGTGGGGGCTGCCTGCCTCCAAGCGCCGCGCCAAGAACGCGGGCCTGTTGCTGGCCTATGAGAAGACCGGATACGACAAGACCGGCCCCGGCCGCCTGCCCGACCTGCTCGACCTGTGGTCTGCGCGCCGCCTGAAAGAAGCCGGCGCCGACTGCGTGAAGATCCTGCTCTACTACACGCCGTTCGACCCGCAGAAGATCAACGACCAGAAGCACGCCTGGGTCGAGCGCATCGGCGACGAGTGCCGCGCCAACGACATCCCGTTCTTCCTGGAATTCGTGGGCTACGAGGAAGGCGCCGACGAGAAGGGCATCGACTATGCGAAGAAGAAGCCCGAGATCGTCACTGCCAGCATGAAGGAGTTCAGCAAAGACCGTTACGGTGTCGACGTGCTGAAGGTCGAAGTGCCGGTGAACATGAAATTCGTGGAAGGCACGAAATCGTTCGGCGGGCACATGGCCTACTCGAAAAAAGAAGCCATTGATTTCTTCCACAAGGCGGCCAGCGTCGCGACCAAGCCGTTCATTTATCTGTCCGCCGGGGTCAGCAACGCGGAGTTCAGCGAAACGCTCGAGTTGGCGGGCGAGTCTGGCGTGAAATTTAATGGTGTGCTTTGCGGCCGCGCGACATGGAAAGAGGGCATCCCGGTGTATGCCAAGCAGGGTGCCGATGCCTTCCGCAAGTGGCTCGAGACTGAAGGCGTGAAGAACATCGAAAACGTCAATGGCAAGCTGAAAGCCGCAACGTCGTGGCACTCAATCTACGAAGCCGAGGCGGCACTGGTCGGCGTGTAGTGAAAGCGAATGTGGCGCGGGCGCCTCGCCCGCGTTGTGGTCAATGCTCAACCAACTCATAAGGGCAGCCACCGTCGGCTGCCCTTGCTGTTTCGATCATCACCCGCTGGGACCAGGCAGGGAAACAAACCCCCTACAGCGCGTGCTGCACGATTGCCGTCATGAACCACAGAGGGCACAAGGGTACACAGGGGCTTAGGGCAAGCGGAGATAATGCCGTCTCTGTTCCCGGTGACCTCTGCGTCCCCCGTGGTAAGAGAAGCTCTGACGCCCGGGGCGGAATCCGTCCAGCACGGATGATTCTCTGCGCTACAATCTCCTGTTTTTGCTGGCACCTCGATCGCTGGAGAATCGTATGTCCCGTCTCCTTCGTTGGTATATCGTCCTGTCTCTGTCTGCGCTTGTTGGACTCATAAGTTGTGGGCTGCCCGCCGCGTCACAGAACGCCAATCTGACCGGGCCGACACCCGTGGCCGAAGCGCCAACCACCGCCCCTCCGGAGTATGTCCGGGCGGGCAAATTGCTCGACGTCCGCTCCGGCAAGATGTTGGCGGACCAGGTCGTCGTCATCCGGGGTGAACGTATCGAACGGGTGGCTGGCGCGAGCGCAGAAAGGATTCCGGCCGGCGCCAAAGTTGTCGATCTGTCTCGCGCCATGGTGCTACCGGGGCTGATCGATTGCCACACGCACATCATGCTGGCCGACACCGACAACTCACATTACGAAGAGTATCTGCTGAAAGACTCCTACCAGTACCGCACCATCCTTGCGACCTTGAACGTCAAGCACGACCTCGAAGCAGGATTCACCGCCATGCGCGACGTCGAAACCGAAGGCGCGATGTACAGCGATGTCGACGTGCGCAACGCCGTCAACCAGGGACTGATCCCTGGGCCGCGCCTGAAGGTCGCGACGCGCGGTCTTTCTTCCACCGGAGGGTACGCGCTCCAGGGTTATGCCCCCCAGGTCACCGTGCCCACCGGCGTCCAACTGGTCGACGGGCCCTATGAGGCGCGCAAGGCGGTGCGTGAGCAGTTCAACTACGGCGCTGACCTGATCAAGATGTACGGCAACGACCGCTACCGCTTCCTGCCGGACGGCAGCATCAAAAGCGTCGCCAATTTCAGCTTTGAAGAGGTGCAAGCTATCGTCGATGAAGCACGGCTGAAGGGAATCAAGGTCGCCTGCCACGCCTACGATGGGCCGGGCCTTCACTATTGCATCGACGCCGGGGTGGCCTCGATTGAGCACGGCATCCAACTCGACGACGAAGCCATCCGCAAGATGGTCGCCAAGGGAACCTACCTCGTGCCCACATTGGCGATCTACTGCTGCGCGCTCGAAAAAGCCGACCTCGCGATAAGCGGCGGCAAGTCCAGCCGCGTGATGATCCATGAGAAGAGCTTCAAGAAGGCGTTGGCAGCCGGAGTCAAAATCGCCTTCGGTACTGACGCGGGTTCATTCCTGCATGGCGCGCAGGCGGTTGAGTTCGAGTGGATGACACGCTACGGGATGTCGCCGCTGGAGGCGATCCGTTCGGCGACCGTCAACGCGGCGGACCTGCTTGGTTGGGCCGACGATATCGGCGCGATCGAACCTGGCAAGTACGCTGACCTCATCGCTGTCGATGGCGACGCTCTCAGCGACGTCAAGCAACTGGAGCACGTCAAGTTCGTGATGAAGGGTGGGGAAGTGGTGAAGAATGAGTACGGAAAGCAAGCCAATTGAATTCTTTCCACAACGGCGCTAGATTACCCAAAACATTCCGTCCGCTGGGAGGCCAGCGATGATTCCTGCCAAGCCAGCCAATGAAACGCAGCGCCTGGAAACCCTACGCGGTTATGAGATCCTCGATACTGAGCCGGAAGCTGCCTTCGATGATCTCACCTTTCTTGCGTCCTATCTTTGCGAAACTCCGGTTGCGTTGATCAGTTTGGTCGATGCCGACCGGCAATGGTTCAAGTCGAAAGTCGGCGTCTCGGTGGTGGAGACCTCGCGCGACATTGCGTTCTGCGCTTCGGCCATTCTGCAGCCTGACCTTTTCATCGTGCCTGATACCAGTCAAGACGAGCGCTTCGCCCACAATCCGCTGGTGGTCGCGGACCCGAAGATCCGCTTCTATGCCGGTGCCCCGTTGATGACGCAAGGGCAGGCGCTGGGGACGTTGTGCGTGGTGGACCGGGTGCCTCGGGAGTTGCGCCCCGAGCAAAAAGATGCGCTCCGGGCTTTGGGACGCCAGGTCGTGGCGCAACTCGACCTGCGCCGGAACCTGAAGCGGTTGAAAGACGTGCTCAAGACGCGCGACCGCGTCGAAGCCGAGAAAGAGCGAATGCTGCGCGAACTGCAGACGGCCATGTCCAACATCCGCACGCTTGAGGGGCTGCTCCCCATTTGTCTGTCGTGCAAGAAGATTCAGGACAAGGAAGGCGGCTGGCAACCGTTTGAGTACTACGTCAGGTCGCACTCAGAAGCGAAGGTCACGCACAAGATCTGTCCGGATTGCTCGCGGGCGATCTCGGCCTGAGTAAGAACGCCGGCAGGCGATCGTTAGCTGCGAGACGGACAAACTCGGGGCCTCTTCACGATTTAGAATATTTCCCATGCCCACCAATCAGACTGTTCTCATCACCGGAGCCTCGGCCGGACTAGGCCTAGAGTTCGCCCATCTGTTTGCGCGTGACAAGTACAACCTGGTGCTGGTGGCGCGCAGCGGACCGAAGCTGGCGGAGTTGGCGGAGCAACTTCGGCAGCAGCACGGCGTCACGGTCAAGACCATTCCGCTCGATCTCGGGTTGCCGCAGGCCTCGCAAACGCTGTTTGAGGAGACGCAGCGCGCCGGCATACACGTGGACATCCTGGTGAACAACGCCGGGTACGGAATGTCGGGCGAGTTCGCGAAGCTTCCGCTGGAAGAAGCGTACGGGCAGATTCAGTTGAACATCACCGCGTTGACGCTGCTGACCCGGCTGTACCTTGGGCCGATGCTCGGGCGGCGCTCGGGCAAGATCATGAACGTGGCTTCCACGGCGGCGTTCCAGCCAGGGCCGCTGATGGCGGTGTACTACGCGACCAAGGCATATGTGCTGTCGTTTACGGAAGCGATTGCGGATGAGTTGCGCTCGAGCGGCGTGAGCGTCACTTGCTTCTGTCCGGGCGCGACGCTGACGGAATTTCAGAAACGCGCGCGCACGGAGGACTCGCGCTTATTTAAGAGACTGATGCCGATGGACGCGAAGAGGGTGGCTGCCGATGGCTACCGCGCTCTGATGGAGGAGAAGACGCTGGCGATTTCGGGACTCAGGAACTGGCTGTTGGCGGAGTCGGTGCGCTTTGCGCCACGGAAGATGGTGACGGCGATCTCGCGTTGGGTAGCAGAACCGGCACGGTAGGGAGTCGGAGCTTTTAGCTGTCAGCTCTTAGCCCTTAGCTCAAACAACGCACCAGCAGTCAGAACGCCGCAAGAAGCGATTTGCCCCAGGGCGACGATCGAAGGGAAGTTCAGAGGCCACGGGAGACGAAGGTCTCCTCAGAGTACGCGCTGTTATTCTGTTTGCTTAGGAGTTATCTGTTTCGGTCTCGCTCCTGCTTACTCTTTTCTCTCTTCAATTGCGCTTCTCTATCTCCTTTGTCAGCCTGAGCTAAGAGCTAACAGCTAAGAGCTCATAGCTGGCTTGTTGCCCTCACTTCTGAGTTTTGGCTCAAAAGCGATGAGGAGTGATCACTCCCGCTGCGAGGTACGCGCCCGAAGGCGGGGGCCTGCCTGTTCAGATGCCCGGGTTGGTCTCCCTCGGGTCCAGGTTACACAGTAAGGGTCCGCGCGGTTCTGCCTAGGACACGCGGAACCTGTTCGCCATCTCTGGTTGTAATTCTAGAATAGCAATTTGCAGGGGGTAATTGTGTCAGGTTTGCGGAAAATATATTTGTCGCGAATTCATGCAGATACGCGAAAAACGGGGTCCGAGCGGGCTTGACAAGATTTTTCAGGTCACAGGCGACAGGTGACAGGTCACGACAACATCCCCACCCTAAACGTCGCAGAGTGCACGACGCTTAGAGTGGGCAGCCCGGTGATGTTAGAGGGAACCGGTCGGTTATTTCTGGCAGGAGTCACTCACCATCTTTACGTCGGTGATGGTCATGTGACCGTGCTCCGCGCTCTCTTTCTTCATGTGCGCATCGCTGGCCGCACCCTTGGCGTCCTCTTTCAGGTTATGCGCCGTGGCATTCTTTACGACGCCAATGGCTTCCACCGTGTGGCCCACGTGATCGGTGAGCGGGACGGCATCGCTGCGAACTTCCCAGGTGCTTCCGTCCTTGCCGGTCAGCAGGAACTCTTTCGCACTGTCCCCTTTGGACAGGCAGCCGGTGATGGTACGGGTGCCAGATTTCGACTTGGAGTCGCCGGCCGAATCCTGCGCAAACATGGCCGTGCAGACGAAGAGCAGCAAAGCACCGAACAGAAGCGCAATCTTCATCCGCATATTTCCTCCTACGATACCTACCAGTAGCTGGCAGGCTTGGGATGAAAACCGGCTGTCCAGCAGTTGTGTGAAAAAGCGACACAGCGTATGCGTCGGCAGGGGGCAGGCCAGTTGCCCTTACCGGGCGTAATCGATCTCGATGATCTCAGCTTTGCGGCGCGGGGGCTTGGGTGCGTGTTCGGCGCGATAGAGGCGCTGGATGCGGGCGACGGCCCGGTCCACGATGTGGGCGAGATCGTCCCCGTAATCGGCTGGCCGGCCCTGGCGCAGCTTGCGCTTGGCCTTCTCGGCGGAGAACCAGGTGGGATGACGGCCGCCTTCCTCGGGGTCAGACAGGCGGGTGACTTCGCAGAGGTGCGTGTTGATCACGACTTCAATGTCAGGCGAGCGCCGGCTTCCTTTCTTTACCCGCACATAGCGCGCGAACGCGGCTTCCTCGATGCGGCCGTGGACCCCGGCTTCCTCAAACGCTTCGAGAGCAGCGGCCTGGGCGTGACTCAAGCCGGATTCTGCGCTGCCCTTGGGAAACGTCCAGCGGCCGCTGCGGGTGCGCACCAGCAGGAACTCGATGCCGTGTTTGCCCAGGCGATAGCAGACGGCGGCGACCTGTTCTGATCCGCGCAGCTTGCGCAGGTGTTCAAGACGGACAAAGCTGGCAGGCGGTGCGGCGGGGCGGCGCGGGGTCCACTCCATGGCGAAGCGAGGATCTCCGAAGTTCATGCGCTCAGGTTGCCTGAGCGGGCCGTGGGAAGGCTAGAGCCCAGCTTGGTTCGGGGCGTCGGCTGGGCGTCTGCGCTCCTCGAGGAGCCATCCAGATAGCAGCCGTTCGACGGGCGAGGGACCCTTCGACTTCGCTCCGGGCAGGCAGCCGTCGCTCCACGGTCTCAAGCTGGAGAGTACTGCACGCCCGGCTGACTCTGCCTGAGTCGATTTCGAGCGAGCTCAGGAGGCGTGGAATCTCGCTGCGTACTTGCGCCTGATCGCGGAATCACGCCAGTATCGAAGCAACGTCTGCTTTGCCGGGGAAGAACAACTTGGAGAATTCCTTTTGCCTTCGTTGTAATCGCGAGATTGAGGCGGGAGAGAAATCGGTCGCGATTTATCTTTTTGCGCAGACGGTCGGGATCCGACCGCGGCAGAAGTCGACTTCGCAACGCATCTGCTTCTGCCCGCAGTGTTCCGTGTCCTTGGCGATGGGTCCGCCGCCCGAAGGTGCTTTCAATATTGCTGCCTGGCAGATGATCCGCGACCTGGTGGGGTCGGACCCGGCGCTGAACCATGCGGCTTGGGATGCGCTGCGGGGCGTGGTTGGCCTGTTGCCCGCCACAGGAACTGAAGGTGGAGAGAGACCTTCGCGCGCTGGATACTTTGAGTTTTGAGATGGTCGAAAAACTCAGGTTGGGGTGCAAAGAACGCACGCGAAGCTGAGGCACCGCCCTCTGCGTATTTTGAGATCCAGCGTGTTTGCCGTGCAGCGGCTGAAGCCGCACAATTCAATTCCAGCCTTGCGGCGCGCCCAAAGAGGCTGCGGACAAGGCAAAAAGCCGACCCCAGCCCCTAAAAGGGGCCATTTCTCAACAGGCCACTTACGGCATCGCGTAAAGCGATGCCCTGATACAAACGCGCCCTCTCCGCAGCCTGTGAAGGCGCCCTGATACAAACACCAGCTCCGAGCGCCAGATACCCGGATGGCGAAGGGGCGCTCATTGAGACAGCTTACGTCCTGTTCCGTTGTGCGTCTGAGTCAGAGGAAAGGCAAACTGGAATGAAAGTCCGCGTGCGGGCAGGTCTCCTGCTCCTGGTTTTGAGCTTTGCGTTTTCCATTTCAATTTATGCGCAAACCACCCCCAATCCCGCAAACCTTCCGCAGCGGGATGGGTCCCATGACTTCGACTTCCTGATTGGCGACTGGAAAGCGCACGTACGGCGCTTGCCGGACCGGCTGAACAATTCCAATACCTGGGTGGAGTACGACGGAATCTCAAACCACAAGAAGATCCTCGACAGCAACTCGAACTTTGAAGAGTTCGAGGTTACCAGTACCGACAAGAAACTCCATATCAAAGCGCAGACGCTTCGCCTCTACAATCCAACATCGCACCAGTGGAGCATTTATCTCGTCGATGTGGATAACGGCACGCTGGGCCTGCCGCCTGTGGTTGGCCAGTTCACCGGGAGTCGTGGGGAGTTTTACGATCAGGAGGACTACAAAGGCCGGACGATTCTGGTGCAGTACTTGTGGCTGAACATCTCGCCAAAATCTGCGCGCATGGAGCAGTCGTTTTCACCGGATGGCGGCAAGACGTGGGAAGTCAATTGGATTTGCGAGCTCTCGCGCTAAGTTCCGGCGTGTTTCTTTAGCCTATGTGGCGCCCTTCGGCTCTCACCAGGCTCAGAAAATCGTCAGGATGCGCAGCGTAAGCCATAGCGTCCTCGCGGTCGATGGCTCCCTGACGGACCAGTTGCTGCAGCGATTCTTCCTGCGTGAGCGATCCTTTGCTCTTGGTCATGGTGATTTCCTGGTGCAGATGCTGCAGGGCGTTGCGGCGGATGTGCTGGCGGGCGCCGTATCCGATCATGAGCAGTTCCGTCACGGGGACGCGTCCGCCACGCTTGCTGGGTAGAAGAACCTGCACGAGCACGGCGGCCAGGGCCATGGCGAGTTCCTGCCGGATGGTGTGCTGGCGTTCGGGCGGGAACGAGTCGGAGATGCGCGAGATGGTGGACGCCACATCAGTGGTGTGCAGGGTGGAGAGCACGAGGTGTCCGGTTTCAGCGGCGGAGACGGCGATGCGCATGGTTTCGGGATCGCGCATCTCGCCGACGACGATCACGTCGGGCGCTTGGCGGAGGGCGGCGCGCAGCGCAGTGGGGAAGTCGGGCGCGTCAACACCGATCTCGACCTGTTCGACGACGCTGCGCAAGTGTTTGTGTTCGTACTCGAGCGGGTCCTCGACGGTGATGATGTGGCGGGCTTCGCGCCGGTTGATCTCGTGGACCAGCGCGGCAAGCGTGGTGGACTTTCCGGCGCCGGCGGGACCTCCGATGAGGACGAGTCCACGGGGCAGGCGCGAGAGAGATTCCACTGTTGCAGGCAGATGGAGTTCTTCGAGTGAGGGAAGCTTCGCCGGCAGAGCGCGCACGGCCGCGGCGGCATTTCCCTTTTCACGGTGTAGGTTGATGCGGAAGCGACCCACACCCGGAACACGGTAGGAAGAATCCGAGATATTTTCGTTGCGGTACTGCGCGAGGGCGCGAGGAATGAGGGCGGGCACGACGGCCGCTTCGATTTCGGCCCCGGTCAGAGAATCAGACGCGATGGGCTCGACCTTGCCCTCGAGGCGAATGCAGGGAGGAGTTCCGGCAATCAAGAGCAGGTCGCTACCGCCGCGGGAAATGAGGGTCGAGAGCCAGGCGTCGAGGCGGGAGCGCCCGTCAGAGGGATCCATTTGTCCGTGCAAGTCAGTCATAGGGGCGCGTTCCATGCTTAGAGGGACGGTATCAAAAGGCAGTTGCCAGTTGCCAGTTCTCAGCTGCCCGCTCTATGCACTCAGAGGCCTGCGGGTTGCGGTGACGCTGAGACGGGCTGCGCACGAGCAACCAGGGAACTGGAAAAGCAGGGATCTGACAACTGGCAACTGAAAACTGGCAGCTGGTTTCCAGCTAAACCGCTTTAATTGAGGCGAGAAGAATTTCTTGACCTGCCCGGCAAATCCAATTAAATTACCGATTTCCAAGGATTGCCCCGGGTGAGTCGCTGTCCGTTCGGTTGCGCCACTGCTTGGAACCCGGGCCGCTAACCCAGAAAAAAGCAACTTTCAGGGTAGGTCGGGCATCTATAGGGTTGACTCGTGGGATCCGTGTAAACCCATTTCAATTCAGCATTTTACGTCCTTCTGGGGGGCGTGCTGTCAGGGGGTCTGGAAGTCCCAGAAGCAAAGGAGAAGTTGATCATCATGCGTTCTGATCGTGTTTTTGAGGCTTTACATACTCTGCGGAATCGGTATATGCTTTGCCAGCTTGCCTCCAAGGCCACCCGGAAATTTCACCGGCCTAGCACCCGAATTCAAGAAACCATGAATCAGGTTTTGGACCGGATCGCTGGCGCGGAGCGTCAAGCCGTTCTGACGGAACCGGAAAATTTTGCTGAGGCGCAACGGCGGGCTGCGTAACGCGGCCCCCCTACCTGCCCTCCTGAGTACAAGTTCTTCCAGCCGCACCCCCCTGTACATTTCCCGCAGGTGATCAATGACCATTGCTGAACTCAAAGAAAAGAATATTACCGAGCTGACCAAGATCGCCCGATCTTTGGACCTGCCCGGGGCCAGCGGTCTGCGCAAACAGGACCTGATTTTCAAGATCCTGCAGGCGCAGAGCGAAAAGGAAGGCCACATCTTCGCCGAAGGCGTCCTCGAGATTCTGCCCGACGGCTATGGCTTCCTCCGCTCGCCGGATTACAACTACCTTCCCGGGCCGGATGACATCTACGTCTCGCCCTCGCAGATTCGCAAATTCGATCTGAAGACTGGCGACACGATCAGTGGCCAGGTGCGTCCTCCGCATGAAGGTGAAAAATACTTTGCGCTCGTCAAGATTGAGGCGGTCAACTTCGAGTCGCCCGACGAGGCGCGCAACAAGATCCTGTTCGACAACCTGACGCCGCTGTATCCGCAGGAGCGGTTGAAGCTTGAGACCGCGCGCGACAACGTGAGCGCGCGCGTCATGGACCTGCTGACACCAATCGGCAAAGGTCAGCGCGGGTTGATTGTTTCGCCGCCGCGCGCCGGCAAGACGATGCTCTTGCAGAACGTGGCGAACTCGATTACGACGAACCATCCGGAAGTCGTGCTGATCGTTCTGCTGATTGACGAGCGTCCGGAAGAAGTCACCGACATGCAGCGCTCGGTGAAGGGCGAAGTGATCTCGTCGACGTTCGACGAGCCCGCCGCCCGGCACGTGCAAGTCGCCGAGATGGTGATCGAGAAGGCGAAACGCCTGGTCGAGCACAAGCGCGACGTGGTGATCCTGCTGGATTCGATCACGCGCCTGGCGCGCGCTTATAACACGATCGTTCCGCCCAGCGGCAAGGTACTGTCGGGTGGCGTGGATTCGAACGCGTTGCAGCGCCCGAAGCGTTTCTTCGGGTCGGCGCGCAACATCGAGGAAGGCGGCTCGCTGACCATCATCGCGACCGCACTGATCGATACCGGGTCGCGCATGGATGACGTGATCTTTGAAGAATTCAAGGGCACGGGCAACATGGAAATCATTCTCGACCGTAAGCTGGTCGACAAGCGGACCTTCCCGGCCATCGATATTCAGCGCTCGGGCACGCGCAAAGAAGAGTTGCTGATTCCGAAGGAAGACCTGACCCGGATTTGGGTGCTGCGCAAAGTGCTGAACCCGCTGAGTCCGGTGGAAGCCATGGAGTTGCTGATCGAGCGTCTGGCAAAGACGACGACCAACAGCGAGTTCCTGGCGAAGATGAGCCAGTTGTAGCGCGATCGACAATTTGTAGTTCGGAGGTGAAAGCGAGGACTTCGGTCCTCGCTTTTGGTTTTTTTGGGGGAAGCGAGGTCGGGGAAGGAACGCGTCTTCGGCAAATCGGGTCAGGCCCTCGCGACGCGGGCGCTACATGTCGAGGGGAGAGGCCTGAACATATAATGGAGATGCGCGTTCATCCTGTTTGCTCGGGGGTGGGTGGTGGCTAAACCGTTTTTCTCGCTGATTCTCGGCATGATGCTTTGCGGCAGCAGCCTGCTGGCTCAGGTGCAGAATCCTAAAATGCCACCCATGCCCATGCCCCAGGGGCAGCAGCAGTCGGAACCGGAAGATCCAGCCAAGGCAAAGCTAGAGCGAGAACTGGCCAAGAAGGCGAACCAGGAGCGGCAAGCGGCACTCAGGCGCGACACGGAAAAGCTGTTGAAGCTGGCTACTGAGCTGAAGGATTACGTGGACAAGACCAACGAAAGCGTCCTTTCCCTGGATGTCGTCAAGAAAGCCGAAGAGATCGAGAAGCTCGCTCACAGCGTCAAAGAGAAAATGAAAGCAAACTAGCCGTGTGAGAAGGAATTCACTCCCCACAGGCCCCAAAAGGGGCAGGCAGTTCCACGTGAGACCGTATCGGCTAAAGCGATACCCAGATACAAAATTACCCATTGGGCAACATGCGATGCTGTGATTGTCAGCAAATGGGGGGCAGCCTGGACTTTCCACATCTTGGTGAGTGGATCTTCTAGTTGCAACTAGCTTGCAATTGTAAGAGAATGTTTACATGCCCATGCCTCAGACAGAGACTCCCGGCCGCTTGCAGGCCGAACTGATGTCGCGCGGACTGCGCATGACGCGGCAGCGCCGGACCATCCTGCAGGTCGTGGAGACGGCTAAGCAGCACCTCGACGCCAGCCAGATCCTGCGCAAAGCGAAGCAGGTGGATCCGCAGATCGACCGGGTCACCGTCTACCGCACGTTGAACCTTCTGAAGCGCCACGGATTGGTCGACGAACTGGACCTCATGCATCTGCAGGGAGAGAAGCATTATTACGAGCGGCGTCCCCAGCGTGACCACATCCATATGGCCTGCCTGCGCTGCGGCAAAATCGCTGAATTCGAGAGCGACTTGTTTGACCGGCTGAAAGGACAGATCCAGCGTGATTGCCGCTTCCACATCGTGGTGAGCCGCCTGGAAGTGGGTGGCTACTGCGGGCAGTGCCGGACGGGCTCTTCGGCATAGTCCTGCCTGTTGCATCTGGTTGCAAATACTCTGAAACACAAAGTGCACCGGGAGATTGACCCCTGCCTTGCGGGGTGGTTAGTATTTGGAGTGGAATTTATATGCAAATCAGTTGCAACTAGGAAATCGTCCTTGCGATCGCTCATCGTTTTGTTGCTTATGCTGGGCGCATCTTCTTTTTTGAGCGCCCAGGAAAGTCCTTACTTCGTCACCTACGATCATCACCTGGAGGAGTCGGGGAATCTGGAACTGGAAGTGTTCACGACTTCCGGGATTCCAAGATCCGGGCAACAGGCCTACGTGGCTCCGTATATGGAATTGGAGTACGGCGTAACGGGGCGCTGGACTTCGGAACTCTATCTCGAAGGGCAGGGCACGCTCGGGGACAGCGCTGTGTTCACTGGCTGGCGGATCGAGAACCGGTTCCGGCCCCTGAAGCGGGAACACTGGATCAATCCGATTCTGTACCTCGAGTATGAGAGCACGAGCGAGGCGTCGCGCATTCAGAAGGAAATTGTGGATGGCGGGCCCGACGTGCTTTCCCCGAACTCGCAGTTGCAGGCCAACAAGAACCACGAACTGGAAGCGAAGTTGATCCTGTCGGGGACCCCGCACGACTGGAACATTTCCGGAAACTTCATCACCGAGAAGAACCTTTCGCGGGGCGAGGGATTCGAGTTTGGGTATGCTTTTGGCGTGGCGCGTCCACTGGCAACGTTGGCTTCAGGCAACGTATGCCACTTCTGCAGGGAGAACTTCATCGCCGGCATGGAAATATACGGCGGCTTGGGTAGCACCCAGGACGGATTCGGTCCGAAGAATAAGGTGCACTACGTGGCGCCAGTGGTGTCGTGGCAGGTGAGCGAGAATGGTTCGCTGCGTTTTTCTCCGGGGTTTGCGCTGACGGGCGATGGCAGTCCAGTTCTGTTGCGCCTCGGCTACAGTTACGAGGTTCGCGGATTCGGCAGCAAGGTGGCGCGCCTGTGGGGAGGCGGACGGTGAGGACGATCGCGATTCTTGGGGCGCTAGGTGCTGTGTTCGTGGCAGTGACACTGGTGGGGCAGAACACAGCCTATGAACAGGACCCCAGTTGGCGCGCTCCGGCAGAGGCCGTTGCCAAAAAGAATCCGTTGGCAAGCAAGCCTGAAGCGGCGGCGGGCGGAGAGAAGCTGTTCAGGAGGAATTGCGTGGAGTGCCATGGCGAGGACGGCAGTGGACTGGTGAAGAAGCATGCCGCCGATTTGCAGCTAACCAAGGTGCAGGAGCAGAGCGACGGGGCGCTGTTTTGGAAAATCACGAACGGGAATCCGGATCGCGGGATGCCTTCGTTCAGCCGCTTGCCGGAGTTGCAGCGGTGGCAGTTGGTGTTGTATTTGCGGAGGCTCAAACCGCTGCAATGAGCTCGCCGTTCACTATCCTTGATTGCTCCCACCCGCAATGCTTCAAGTTGAGAGGAGCAGGGAGACGCAGCACGCAAGTGCAGGAGACAAGCATCCACAACGTTCTAATTTGGATGTGAACAAGGGTGGAGCAATGACCTCGGTAGGAGATACATCACACTGAGCCACAATGCCGATCTCACCAGCCCTCGGAATGCTGGCGTTCGGTTGTGGAGCGTCAAACCCAAGCAGACAAATGTAAGACAAAGAGTACTTTCAAAAGTCGTGCCAATGGTGAGTCCCCACCAGAAGAGGTTTTTGATCACCGGGTACGATAACAGCACTGCAACAGCAAGGAATAGCCATCGATCGGTCTAGTAGTTGACGGTCATTCATCGGAGGAACGAGGATGTGAAGTTTCTTGCCCGTATGCTTTCTGGGATTTTACGTGACTGCTTCGCGATGTTTGTCGGCCCACCACGCCCAGGGATAACGATCCACATGCTGAGCGCTCCCCATGCCATCGATCGAACGCCGGGTGGCGCGCCCGCCAAGAGGCTGGCAACCCAGCCGATGAACGAAAATCCCATCAAAGCCCAGAAGGCGTAGCGGCCGATGTGGTCACGTGCGCGGGTGATATCTAGGTAGAGCCAGATCCCGGTTGCGAAGATCGCGACTTCAAGGACAATCTCGGGCACCCAATAGTTCCAGAGCCCCCAGCCAAATTTCGGGCCGCCCGGCCACAGCGGGAGGTCAGGCCGGTGTACCAGGAGATCGAGCACCCAGTGGCTCGGGACAGCCAGGCCAACGATCAAAGCATCGTTCCAGTTTCGGCGAATGGCGTAGTAGAGCCCTCCGACCAACAGAGCCCATCCGACCGAAGTTAGCAAGCTGTGAGAAATCGGGTAGTCACAAAAGTCGAAGGGCGACATGCGCGTGATTCCCGGCGCTATGCGCACATGTTCAAGGCCCAGCAACAGGAAGATGGGCCATATGAGATCGAGGAATTGAGCGGCGAAGAAGAGCGTTCCGAGTGACGTGCGAGGCGCGAGCTTTTTGGCGGCTAGACCAACTCCGAAATGGCCGATGAACATGGGGGTACGGTAGCACAGCTGCGAGCTTGAGCCGCGAGCGTCGAGCGAACCTCGCGGCTGAGGCGACTAACGGACAAACGGCGGCCGGCAGGAGTGTCCACCCCACACGAGAAAGGCCATCCGGTGAGCCGGATGGCCTTGCTAAACACAGAATATCTGTCAGTCGCGTCTAGTCGGCGGCGGCCGAGGCGGCCTTCGGCGCAGGCTCTTCCGAGCCGATGCGCATGCCGTAGAACGAGCGGTAGACGAATGCGACCGATACCAGGAAGAAGATCAACGCGAAGGCGTGGGTCAGAGCAGAACCCTTTTCCGCAAAGGACACGGCGAGTTCGACCGCGAGCAGTCCGAACAGCGTCGTGAACTTGATTACGGGGTTGAGCGCGACCGAGGACGTGTCTTTGAACGGATCGCCGACCGTATCGCCGACCACAGTGGCGGCGTGCAGTTCAGTGCCCTTCTGCTTGAGTTCGACCTCGACAATCTTCTTGGCATTGTCCCATGCGCCGCCGGCGTTGGCCATGAAGATAGCCTGGTAGAGCCCGAAGATCGCGATCGAGATCAGATAGCCGATGAAGAAGAAGGGCTCAATGAAAGCGAAGGCCAGGGTGGCGAAGAACACTGCGAGAAAGATGTTGAACATGCCTTTCTGCGCATAGCGAGTGCAGATCTCCACGACCTTCTTGCTGTCGCTGACCGAGGCCTTCTCGACGCCCTCCAGGCGAATATTCGCCTTGATGAATTCGACGGCACGGTAGGCGCCGGTGGAGACCGCTTGCGTGGAGGCCCCGGTGAACCAGTAGATCATGGCTCCACCGGTGATCAGGCCAAGCACAAAGGGAGCATGCAACAGCGACAGGCTGTTGACATTAGAGGTCAGTCCGCTGGTGAGCGCCATGATGATGGAGAAGATCATGGTGGTCGCGCCTACGACGGCGGTTCCGATCAACACGGGCTTGGCCGTTGCCTTGAAGGTGTTGCCGGCACCGTCGTTTTCTTCCAGCAGATCTTTGGCGCGCGAGAAGTTGACGTCGAAGCCGTAGGTCTTCTTGATTTCCTGTTCGACGTTGGGTACCTGCTCGATCAGCGACAACTCATAAACCGATTGCGCGTTGTCAGTCACTGGGCCGTAGGAGTCGACCGCGATGGTGACCGGGCCCATGCCGAGGAAGCCGAAGGCAACCAGGCCGAACGCAAACACGGCGGAGGCGACCATCAGGGCCGACAGTCCCATGGTGCTGACGTAGTAGGCGACCGACATCAGGGCGACCATCGAGAGGCCGAGCCAGTAGGCGGAGAAGTTTCCGGCGACGAATCCGGAGAGAATCCCGAGCGATGCCCCGCCTTCCTGCGCAGAGGTGACCACTTCGCGCACGTGGCGTGATTCGGTGGAAGTGAAGGCCTTCACCAGTTCGGGAATGATGGCGCCGGCGAGAGTGCCGCAAGAGATGATGGAAGCGAGCTTCCACCAGAGCGAAGTGTCGCCGCCGAGGTCGGGGATGATGAGCGCAGAAACAATATAAGTAAGAACGATCGAGACGATCGAGGTGATCCAGACCAGCGACGTCAGAGGCGCCTCGAAGTTCATGTGGTCGGCCTTGCCATAGCGGGCTTTGGCGATGGCGCCATTGATGAAGTAGGCCGCTGCGCTGGCGACCAGCATCATGATGCGCATGACAAAGATCCAGACCAGCAGTTGCACCTGGACTGTCGGGTTCTTCACAGCGAGCAGGATGAAGGTGATGAGGGCAACGCCGGTGACGCCGTAGGTTTCGAAGCCGTCGGCGGAAGGGCCGACCGAGTCGCCCGCGTTGTCGCCGGTGCAATCGGCGATCACGCCCGGATTCCGGGCATCGTCTTCTTTAATCTTGAAGACGATCTTCATTAAGTCGGAGCCGATGTCGGCGATCTTGGTGAAAATGCCGCCGGCGATCCGGAGCGCGGCCGCGCCGAGAGACTCGCCAATGGCGAACCCAATGAAGCAGGGGCCGGCGTAATCTCCGGGCACAAAGAGAAGGATGAACAGCATGATCAGCAGTTCGACAGAAATCAACATCATCCCGATGCTCATGCCGGCTTCCAGCGGAATTTGATAGATGGAGTAGGGCTTGCCTTTGAGTCCGGCAAAAGCGGTGCGCGAGTTGGCGAAGGTGTTGACGCGAATGCCGAACCAGGCCACGCCGTAGCTACCGGCGATGCCGACCAGGCTGAACATCAGGATGATGGGCAGGGTGACACCGACGGATTTGCCGGGCACGGGCGCGAGCCATCCGAAGTAGGCGGCGATGATGACCGCGATAAACGCCCATAGAACAAGGATGAACTTCCCTTGCGTGATGAGGTAGGTCTTGCAGGTCTCGTAGATCAGCTCGGAGATTTCGAGCATGGCGCGATGCACGGGCAGGTTTTTCAGCTTGGTGAAGATGACCATGCCAAAGCCGAGGCCGAAAACACAGAACAGCAGGCCGACCATCAGGAGTTTGTGGCCGTCGATACCGCCGAGGAACGGGACTTGTGAGAGGTCGGGAAGTTTCAGCGATGCTTCGCCTCCGGCGCTTTCGCCAGACTGAGCGAGGGCAGAACTAGAGAGCAGCATAAGAGCAAAAACAGCAGCGGATGTCTTGCGAATTCGGCAGCCCAAGGACGTAGCTGTAGCCATCCAGGTGCGCATAGAGGAGTCCTCCGACAATGAACGTTTCGGGATTAGAGAGTGTTTTCGAGCCTCTGGCCAGCCAGCAACCGGTCCCGAACGCTCAGAAAACGGGCGCCGGGAGAGCGCAGGCTGGAGTTCCGAACACGCTTCCACTGCAAGACATGAATAGGAGTGCTGAGCTTGGCCGCGTCGGATTTACGTTTGCGCCGCAAGCGTCCGGAAGAGGAACCAGTCCCGTGACAGACTTCGGCTCAAGACGGGATTTTATAACACGTCGGAAAAGGCAGGTCAAACCCTCGAAAGGAATGTCTTCGCAGGAGGTCGGGTCCACGGTGCGAAGCACCTTATCGGGGTTTTGCGAAATCGGGAAACACGGTTTGTAAAAACGACGCTATTTTCAGTAGAGCAGGTGCTTTGATATTATGAGTCTGCAGTGAATCGGGCAGCGATTTCCTCGCGGCCCACGACACTCCTCAGTAGCTCAATGGCAGAGCATCCGGCTGTTAACCGGAGGGTTGTAGGTTCGAGTCCTACCTGAGGAGCCATTCTTTTGTTTGGCTTGCCCATTTCAGTCGGAGCCATCTCCAGCCACTGTAGTGAAAACTGTCACATTCGGAAACTACTGTACCTTCGTTTCTGCTTCGAGCTTCTTCTGTTGGACTGCGTTGTAGGCCTCTAGCTGCGCAAATGCAGTCTCTAGGCGTTCTGGTGTGGGGTGCACATAGCGCTGGGAAATCAGAATACTGGAATGGCCCGCGATTCTCTGGATCGCGAACGCATCCGCCCCTGCTTCGCCCAATCGAGTCAGCATCGTGTGACGCAGCGAGTAAAGGACAAACGGCTTTACCTTTGAGTCCTTCAGCGCTTTCGCGTGCTGGCTCTTCAGGCTGTCCAGGCGGCCAATCTTCGTCGGGGCAGGGAAGACCCATCCTTCGGCTGGTTTGCCTTGCTGTTCTCGGCGCATTTCGAGCAAGGCCTGAACTCTCTGAGTCAGTGAGACGTTACGTCTCGCGTTCGCAGTCTTGCCGAAAGGGTTGAAGATCCGACCGAAGCGAGCATTACCCGCCGGGTCGAAGTGGACATTCTCCCAGCGCATGCGGAAAACCTCCTCCGGTCGCATCCTTGTATCGACCAGGATAGTCGCAAAGTCGATCGACGCAGGGCTTCGAGTTCGCGGTTGATGCTTGCGACCTTGGGGGTCTTCTTTGCTTTCTTCCCAAATGTTGCCTTGCTGCGGAAAGCGATGTAGTCGTCCACTAGTTGCCGGTCGATCTCGTCGAGCTTCACACCACGAAGCCTGTCAAACTCCAGAAGACGGTTCAGGCCGTTTGTGTAGTGCGCTAGAGTCTTTGGTTTGGCTGCGTGGTCGGTCTGCATCTTTGCCCGAAAACGCTTCTCGAACTCTGCGAACGTCGGGACTGGTTTCCGGTCTTTGATGCCGACCTCTCCCTTTGCCGGCTGTGTACGTCTGGCAGCTTCGACCTGCCGCGCGACTCGCTGGTTACCTGCTTGGTTGAGCCTTGGAAGCGAACGCCATTGAATACGAAGTCGTACCAATAGACGTTGCCGCGTTTATAGATACTCATGCGGTTCTCCTTTGCTTTGGTTTCCGCCTCCGGCGGTTGACTTCCTCCCGATTTTGCTTTGCCCATTCGCGCTGCCCAATGTTGCGCATCTTTTCTCCACAGACAATGGAACAGTAGCGATCACGACTGAAACTCTTAATGAAAAAGCGATGGCACTCCGGGTTCTCACAGACGTGAAGCATCTTCCTGGACCGCATCAGCTCCAGCGCCAAACGATCCAGTAGATTTCTCGGGTACGGTTCCCACCTATTTCGCATGAAGTCCGCCCTTAGCGCTGGACGCGGACCCAGGTTTGCAAATGTGGGTTGGTCTACCTTGAAAATGTCCTCAAGATACCGATTGACCGTTCTTTCGATCTGCTCTTGCGTCAGTTCCCGCCATTCCCAGGCCTTCCTGAATTTCTGTGCCCATTCGAGGGTGTAAATCGCTGGCTCGTTTTTCTTCAATTCCCCATGCCGCTTCATGAACTCCTCTGCGGCTGAATCATCGGTCGAATCGAGGTTGACCAGTTCGACCAGGATCTCTTTATCGCTCATCCCCACATCCCCTGCATGACAGTAGCGAGAGTTGGCGGTGATCTGCTGTTGTCTGACAGTAGCGACGTTTTCTATAGTCACTACCAGCGACAACAGAATACTAGTCGCTACCGAGGCCCGTTGTCAACGGTGAAAGTGAAGGCTGTTGGTAGCACATCAAATGTCCGGTCGGATTAGCACATGAAATGTCCGCTTTTCCGGCGGTGAGAGTAAGAGACCATGCGAAGCATGGACTCTTACTCGAG